>OGPK01000146.1_pt1 | contig 85430 bp, 70 predicted proteins | sample 1552921 | NCBI WGS metagenome assembly OGPK01 (sample SAMEA2580264, study PRJEB22360) | human gut metagenome | biome: human gut; feature: human-associated habitat; material: faeces | place: Denmark | collected 2008/2010 | reverse complement strand
ACTCCGGACACCTTGATTAAAAGTCAAGTGCTCTGCCAACTGAGCTAATGAGTCATACAGCTTTAATATTATAGCAATTTCGCGCCGTTCTGTCAACTCTAAAATGAAAAAATTTGAAAATTTCCTTTTTCTCCGCAAAACCGCAAAAATATAAGGAAACAGCCCGGCAAAAGCCGGGCCTTCCCATCAAAATTATTTGTGCTCCGTAAAGAAATCATTCACAATGTCGCTCACGTCATAGTGCACAAACGGGCCCAAACCGCTGTTGACATCGATTGTATATCGGCAATCGGTTTCCGTATAGGCGTCGATAAAGTAGTTTTCTACGATCTCAATGTAATTTTTCACACCGTCTCTTTCAGCGGCTTCATCATCTGTGCGCACATAGACGCTCTCGTCAGACAAAAGATATATGAAGACAAGCTCTCTTGTCTGACCCGGCTCCAACAGAATATTCCCGGTCTTGTTCGGGTCTTCCGCATTCATCGGAACTTCTGCAACGCCGTTGATCAGCTCTCGCTTGTCGGTCGTGCACTCGGACATATCCAAAGGGCAGCCGTCTGTGTCATACTGTCCCATGGCGTATTCCCCGGAAAGGAATCCCGTCGCTTCATTTCCGGTGTTCTCAAAGCCGATTGTGACATACGCAAACGCATAATGCGGCGAAGAAAGCGTGCCGTCTTCATTCAGCTCGCAGGTCTCCAGCCACGGGTAACCACCATTAATCCACCACGGAACAAAGCAGTCGTTATCCGCTGGCGTAAGGCCATATTCAAGTTTATTGGACATATACACGTCTTTGATCGTGACTTTCACATTTTTACCGCCGTAAATGCTCGATGCAGAAAAGTACGGGTCATTCTCTGCATCAAAACTGCCGTCGCCGTTTTCAATTGAAATGCTCCCGTCTTCCGTGCGAACGATTTTCGGTATCTTGGAGAAATCCAGTTTTTCATCCGCTGTAAAATGCGATTCAAATTCTTCTTTCGCAGAAGATACCTCCGCCGTTTCAGATACTTCGGAGATTTCGGGATTTCCAGAGATCTCCGGCACCTCCGCTTTGCTTTCTTCCGAAACTACTGCTTCATTCCCCGGTGCCTCCGTGACCTCCACGCCGCCGGAGGCCGCCTCCGCCTGCACACGCGGCAAATTTGCAACGCCAAAGGCCACGCCGCTGACGCACGCAACTGCCAACACACCACACCAGATTTTCGTCCTTAACGTCCGTTTCATAACCAATGCTCCTTTCGGTTTTGTGTAACCTTCCTACGCCCAGAGCATACCACACCCGCCCCGCTGTTTCAATATAAACCGTACCGTTTTTGCAGTTCTTTTGCAATACTTTTGCAAGTTTTGCCGCACAAAAGAAGAGCCCCGCAAAACGCGAGGCCCATAAACCTTTATATTTTATCTATCAATCTTTTCCATCACTTCCGTGAGGCTCAACCCGTTTTTCTCGGCGAGCGCCGCCAGGTCATCGTGCTCAAACTTCGCGCGCTGCACGCCGTAGCCGGAAGACACCTTGCGGCGCACCGGACCGAGGGCGGTCTCCACCGTCTCCTCCGTGCGGGTCAGCACATAGCGGCGGCACAGCGTCTCGCGGATGCCGATGGTCGCCGTGTGTTTGAAAATCGCCTGCACAACGGTCTCCTTCTGCGCCTCGCGGCACAGCACCGTCAGCAGCGTGCCGGGGCGGTTTTTCTTCATCATAACGGCGGTCGTGAAGACCTCCACCGCGCCCGCCTCGCGAATCTTCTCCGCCGCAAAGCCAATCGTCTCGGCGGTCATATCGTCGATGTTGCAGTTCAGCTCGTAAACGGAGTCCGCACCGTCGCCGGTTTCGCCCAGCATCGCGCGCACACAGTTCGCCACTTCAAAGTCCTTCTTGCCCATGCCGTAACCCACGCGCTGCACGCGCATAACCGGCATATCGCCGAACGCTGCCGCAAAGTGCTTCAGCAAAGCCGCGCCCGTCGGCGTGCAGAGCTCACCCTGAATGCGCCCGCCGTAGATCGGCACGTCGCGCAGAATATATGCCGTAGCCGGAGCCGGAACAGGCAGCACACCGTGTGCACAGCGTACCTTTCCCGCGCCTACATGCACCGGTGACGCAACAATCTTCTCCGGCGCAAGCTTGCGGATGAGCAAGCACGCCGCCGTAATGTCCGCCACCGCGTCCATTGTGCCGACTTCATGAAAGTGGATCTCCGAAACCGGCATGCCGTGCGCATGGCTCTCCGCCTCCGCGATGAGCTTATACACCGCAATCACGTCTGCACGCACCGCATCCTCCAACGGCAGATGCCCGATGATATGCTCGATATCCGCCATGCTGCTGTGGTGGTGATGCCCGTGGTCGTGTTCATGCTCATGCGTATGTTCGTGATCGTGGTCGTGGTGATGCTCATGTTCGTGAGAATGTTCATGTGCGTGTACATGGTCGTGAGCGTGATGTTCGTGGTCGTGCACGTCAGCGCTTTCTTCCTCCTCGCCGTTCACCGTAACGGAGAGATGCGTGCCGTTGATGCCGCATTTCGTGCTCACTTCCGCTTTAAATTCCACACCGGGGATACCGAGCGCGTTCAGCTCGTCGAGCACTGCCTGTTTGTCGTCAAACAGTTCTAAAAGCGCCGCCGAAAGCATGTCGCCCGCCGCACCCATGCCGCAGTCAAAATACAAAGTCTTCATGCAGATTCCTCCTAAAATCAAAAAGGCGCACGAACCTCATAAAGTTCGCGCGCCTCCGCTGGCACAATTTAATCCTATAAAAAAGATCCGGCGCTTCAACGCCCTCGCAGCTTCCTGCCGCAATAAATACAGTATACCGCCCCAAAGCGATGATGTCAAGCCAAACCAGAATCGCAAAGCCTTTCCCCCCGCGAAAAAACACAAATTTTCGCAAAAACAGGGTTGACTTTTGCGTACCGATGTATTATAATAACGATTGTCTCAAGCGAGCAGTGTGTTCGTCTTGCAACAAACGGGTTTCCCGTTTTTATAATATGAGTTTGCGTTTACGCAGCTCTGTATATGGAGGAGTTCCCGAGTGGCCAAAGGGGACAGACTGTAAATCTGCTGCTTCTAGCTTCGGTGGTTCGAATCCACCCTCCTCCACCAAACCGTACTCAGACGAACACCTTGTTTTTCAAAGGCTATTTTGTAACAAGGATGGAAATCTGATTCAAAGACAAAAATGCTGCCGCAGGAAATCCTGCGGCAGCATTTTTGCTTGATCTCGCTGTTAATGTGTATGTCAGTTTTTTGTTTAGGTGTAGTTTTGGACAAGGTTTTAAGAGAAAAAAGTTCTGTATTAGTGAGAATTAATTTATATACATTAGCAAACGCCTTAGCTAATGACTCTCCCATACAGGCATAACATGACTCGTGAATACTCGTGACATATTTTCTTTGTGTCTACCTAATGCCATGGATCATAATCCTTGAAGTACACGAAGTGCTTGAATTCTTCATTAAATTTTTTCTCATTTAATTCTCTCACTTCTGAAGATAATAAGATTATTTATACCCTTTTAAGTAATCCTTATTTATTTCAAAAAGCTCATCACACATCTTTCTAATCTCATCAAGAGAGCATACCGCCGATGAAAGCGGATCCATATATACAGCTTCATAAACCATTTCTTTACTTTTTTTCATTGCAGCCTTTATAACAAGATTTTCTATTCGCGCGGTTGTGTTTACAAGTATTGCCAAATGCTCGGGAAGCTCGCCTGCAATGGTAGTTTTAAATCCCATAAAATCCGCAACTACGGGAACTTCAACACATGCATCAAATGGCAAATTCGGAATTGAGCCTTTGTTTAAAACATTGCCGTTAAATATAAAAGGTTTTCCGTCACCTATGCGTGCGTTAAAAATATCGGCGGCATATTCTTCGCTTTTAAGCTTCGAAATAGGCTTTTTAAGAAAATCTTTATACTGTTTTTCAGGATTCATTTTACGTTCATTTCTCAATTCAAGAGAGAAAGCATATTTACCTGGATTCCAATCGGTTGAATGTGTGCAGTACTTTTCTATTAAATCAGGTCTTTTTCTAAACCACTGATTGTATTCGGAGTTATGTCCACTTGATTCAGTAACATAATATCCAAGTTTTAAGAGCATTTCATTTCTGACCTGCTCCTTATTGTAATACTCCTCATTATTGGAAACAAGTGCCTTTAATGCAGGATATAGGTCCTCACCATTATGTTTTAATACAGTATAAAACGCCTGATGATTAACGCCCATACACTTATATTCAATTTCTTCTTTAGGTATATTTAACCATTGAGCAAGCATATGTATTGTGCCCTGAACGCTATGGCACAATCCTGTAACCTCAACATTAGAGTATTTCTGCATAGCGCCGCAAAGCATAGGCATTGGATTTGTATAGTTCAAAAAAACTGCATTTGGACAATACTTCTCAATATCCGAACATATTTCAAGCATAAGCGGTATATTTCTTAATGCTCTGAAAATACCCGAAACGCTTCTTGTATCTCCGACATTTATATCTATACCGTATTTCTTCGGTATTTCAATGTCATATCTCCATATATCAACATCGCCGTTGAAAACGGTGCATAAAACTCCGTCAGCATTTTCAAGCGCCGTTTTTCTGTCCATTGTAGCAATAATTTTGCAATTGGGGCACTCCATAGTTTCTTTTATTTGTTCGCATACCATCTTAATGTTATCCAAATTTTTTTTGTTAATATCCATAAGTGCAAATTCGGCATCCTTGAATGCGTCGAAAGTCAGCAAGTCCCTCATACAGCTTGTGGTAAAATGTAAACTGCCGGCTCCTATAAAAGCAAATTTCTTCATAATATTCCTCCTGTTACTGTTAATGATATCTGCTCATAGCGGAAATCAATTTTTTATGAGTATATACCTTAAAGATAACTTAGTCCATAGATTTAAAAAATGTTTTTATGGACAAAACGACTGAGGTGTGTTAGGATAATCATGAAAAATCCCTGCTGTAACGGAGCGTAACAATGATATATAACGGCAATATAAATGACACAACTGATTTCAAATCCGAAAAAGCTTTTTATGTCAATAGTTGCGGAACAACCCATACATGCAGTGAATTTTCGGTTATAAGAGAATTTGGAAGAAACGATTACCATATTCTTTATGTTATAAAAGGAAATTGTTATATTGAAAAAGAAAGTTCTATAATAACATTAGAAGAAAACGATATATTCATCTATTATCCTCACGAAATGCAAAAATATTCTTTTGACAGTAAAGAGAATATTTCCTATTGGATTCATTTTAGCGGTTATGAAGTGGAAAATCTTTTAACGCAATTAAATCTGACAGCAGGAAAGCATCATTTGAATGAATTCAATAATATTTCCGCATTGTTTAACAGTATCCAAAAAGAATATTCTGCATACTCGATAATAAATGATGAAACAAATCAAAAAGCAAAAATATTGAGAATAAAAAACGGCGGATTACTTATAGAGTTGCTTTCAAATATCTGTCTATCTATAAACTGCATTGGTGATAAAGAGATTTCATCAAAATTTATTGATGATGTCAATCGCTTTCCGGAAAATGATTTTGATATAGATTTTTATGCCAAATCGGAAAATCTGAGCAGAAGCAGATACAATTACGTGTTTAAAAAAGAAACCGGTTTGTCCCCAAAACAATATCTTATAAATTTGAGAATTGCTAAATCAGAATGGTATATGAAACACTCAAATCTGAATATTTCACAAATTGCAGAAAATGTCGGATATGTTGATGCTTTGTATTTCAGCAGAGTTTTCAAAAAGAAGAACGGTATCTCTCCTAAGTATTACATAAATAAGTTCAGGCCAAATGGGCAATAATATGCGTGTTTATTCATGCTATTACTTATATGTACGATAAGCATACGGATATTGTGTTTAACGCAGGCAATCAAACGATAAAAGCCAAAAACATTCTTATTGATAATATCGAGGCAGCCTTTAACGGCTGCTCCGATACCTTACATAAGTGTTCATCTATAAACAATGCTGCTTCACCAGAAAAAAGGACTTTGCATTTTGCAAAGTCCTTTTTTCAATGAAACGAATCCCTTCGGTATGTGAAATTGCCCTGCGGTCGGTGAAATACACGGCGTCTCCAAATCACCCATGGTTCTGCGCCATCACGCCGACCAACGCGTGCGGCACGTAGGGCTCTTCAAGGTATGCAATCTCATCAGCGGTGAGCCTCAATTCAACGGCGTTCACAAGCCCCGTGATGTGCGAAAGATTCGTTGCGCCGCAGATGGGCGACGCAACCTTCGTCAGCAGCCACGCGAGGGCGATCTCCGTCATGGTACAGCCGCGCTTCTCGGCCAGCTCCGCCACACGATCAATGATCACACCGTCGGTCTCGGCGGTCTTGTCGTACTTAAATTTCGCGTAGTTGTCTTCCTCAAGGCGCTTGGAGCTCTCACCAGGATGCCTCGAGAGCCGCCCTGCGGCGAGCGCACTGTATGGCGTCATCGCAATGTTCTCCGCCTTGCAGAACGGCGCCATTTCGCGCTCCTCCTCGCGGAAAATGAGATTATAATGCCCTTGAACGGACACAAACTCCGCCATGCCGTGCATACGGGCGTAGTAATTCGCCTGCGCCAGCTGCCACGCATAGCAGTTCGAGATGCCGATGGCGCGGACCTTGCCGGCCTTCACCGCATCGTTCAGCCCCTCCATAATCTCCTCAATGGGCGTGCGATAGTCCCACATGTGGCAGATGTACAGATCAACGTAGTCCATACCGAGACGCTTCAGGCTTGCATCGAGGCAGTTTTTCACGTGTTGCTGCCCCGTCATGCCGTTTGCAATCTCCTCGTCGGTGCGCGGCTCAAATTTCGTCGCCAGCACCACATCCTCGCGGCGGGCAAAATCGCGCAGCGCACGGCCGACAAACATCTCGCTCGTGCCGCCTTGGTAGCTCATCGCCGTGTCAAAAAAGTTGATGCCGTTCTCGAGCGCCGCTTTGATAATCTCGTTGGAGCTTTCCTCATCCAGCGTCCAGCGGTGCTGCCCCGCGGCCGCTTCGCCAAAGCCCATGCAGCCAAGGCAAATGCGCGAAACATTCAGGTCAGAGTTGCCGAGTTTTACGTATTCCATGTGTCTTCCCCTTTTCTATAAACATTCGTGATTTCTTGCTTTCAGTATACTAAACCATCAAAAGAATGTCCAATACCTATTTTTTATCCTTCTCCATGCCGGAAATGTATTTCTTCGCAAAATCGAGGAACGCGTTCGTTAGCGGTGAGAGCACACGGTTCTTTTTCCAAACGAGCACCGTCGCGGCGCGGATCGGCGGCTGCAGCGGCACGAATTTCAGGCCGTTATGCTGCAAGTCGAGCTTCAGCGTGAACAGCACGCCGTTTTCGCGGCGAATGACCGAGGCCATGTTGTATTGCAAATCGCCGTGCGCGATAATGTTGAGCCGGTCCGCGCTGTCGCCGAACCAGTTCACAATCTCACTGCGGATCTGATCCCGGCGCGAAAACACCGCCGGGTACGGCACAATGTCCTGTGGCGTCAAATACGGCTTCTGCGCCAGCGGCGAATCCGACCGCACCAGCGCGTTCCACGTTTCCGGCACCGGGAAGTGCAGAAAATCATACTTGCTGATTTCCACCGGCTCCAACAGCAAGCCGATGTCCAACGTGCCGCGTTCAATGCGCTCCTTAATGTTATCGGAGTTGCCGCTATAAATGCTGTACGTCACGTTCGGGTGCTCGGCGCGAAACGCCGCCAGAATGCCGGAAAGATGGCAGGAGCCGTGGTACTCGCCGCTGCCGATGGAAATTTCGCCGGTCAGCATTGCCTCCTGCTTTAATTCCCGCTTCGTCATTTCGGAAAGCGTCACGATTTCCTCTGCGCGGCGGCGGAATAACATCCCCTCCTCCGTCAACGTGACGCTGTGGTTGTTGCGGCTGAACAGCTTCACGCCAAGCTCCTGCTCCAGCCCCATCAGCTGGCGGGAAAGTGTGGGCTGTGTGATATGTAAAAGCTGTGCCGCTTTCGTGATGTTCTCCTCACGTACAACAGCCAGAAAATACTGCAAGACTCGTATATCCATAGATATGAAAGCAGCCTCCTAAACCTCGGGCGGCAAACGCGCACCCTTTATATTTCGTATTATAGCACGCCTGTCATGCCCATTTCAATACAGCGCATTGTTCAAGTTGTGCAGACAAACCTTGTGCAACTTCAATAAAGTTTTACGCCTTATGTAAATCTTCTGTTCAGTTTTAAAATCAATTCTTACAAATCTCTTTATAAATGCAAAAAAGCTGCAAAAGCCCTTGTAAATCCAGAAAAGTTGCGCTAAAATAGTAATCCGCGCCGGGGTATTTCTTATTTATATGAGCGTACTCATGTACGTATGTACGCACATGATTTGGATTTTTATGATTTCGTAATTTCTTGAAACGGTTTTACCGGATCACGGTATACGGCCGCGGTCCACAGGAGGTGCATTTTTCTGCAAGTATTCAGAGCACTGAAAAAGGGATTTTTAGAGCTTACCCCAAACGAAAAGGTCTTGCTCGTTTTAACGGCTTCCATTTTCCTCACCGTCTATGCCGAGATGCTGGCGCTGCTTTTATTGCCGTTTTACATTGCCGCCACGAAGCAGAGCTTCGTTTTCTTCCGCCGTAAACAGGATTTATTTTTTCTTTCGGCTTTCTGGGTGCTCTCCCTGCTCGTCACGATTTTCTCAGGCGGCACCGTAACGGATATTCTGCTCGGCGTTTTTATGGTGTTCGCATTCATCGCCGTCATTTTCGTCAGCTATACGATGACCCAGCGCGCGTTCCGCCTCATTTTATCTTTTGTCTGCCTCATGAGCCCCTATTGCCTCCTCGTCGCGCTCGTTCAGCGCGCGCTCGGCATGGAGTGGGTTTACGGTGCGCGGTATAACTCCATCTTTACAAACCCCAATTACTATGCGTTTTACATTTCGCTCGTCGTGCTCTTCTGTATCTACAACATCGTAAAAAGCGAAGATACGCCGCTGCGCGGTTTATACGCTGCCCTGATTCCGTTGAATCTTATCGCGCTTGAGCTCACCGAGTGCCGCACCACTTTCATGGTGCTGCTCATCGTCTGCCCTGTCATGCTGTGGTTCTGCGGCAAGAAGAAGTGGCTTTCCGTGTACCTTTTCACCATGCTCGGCATTTTGCTTACACTCGTCTTGTTCGGTGAATCGCTCGATTTCCTCCCGCGCATCGATCTCATCCGGCACGATTTTGCAAAGCGCATGAGCATCTGGTCGGGCGCCATCGGCAGTATTATGGACGCCCCGTGGTTTGGCCGTGGCTACAATACATACGCGCGCATCCATGACCTCTACGGCTCATACAGCATCGCAAAGCATTCGCACAACCTGCTTTTGGAGCTCCTCATGGACTTCGGATTTGTGGGTACGGCGGTCTTACTCGGTTACTTTGCCATCAATGTCGGCAAGATTATCCGCCTGCACCGCAGCCACAAGTGCCACCAGCGCTACGCCCTCACGATCTCCGTCATCGTTTGCGTTCTGCTGCACGGGCTTTTGGATATCTCCATGCTGTGGCCGCAGACCGGCCTGCTCGTCATTTACATCGTCGGCTTCAGCACCGAGTACGACAAGCAGCACATCTTCGGCACAGACCGCCGCCACGAGATTTTTGCGCTGCACGCAAGATCCATTCAGGCAAAAGAACCCATCTTGTAAAAAATTCTGTTATCCTTTACAAAAAGGCTGCCGAAATTTCGGCGGTCTTTTTCTTTTGTGTCTCTTTTCGGATAACGCGATTTTTGTTATAATAAAAGTGTTTTGGACAATACCGCATAACTCCTCCGCGGTACTGCCCCTTCAATTTTTCAGCAAAGGAAGATCTATTTTATGGGCGGTTTTTTCGGCGCAGCATCGCAGACTGACTGCGTTTTCGACCTTTTTTTCGGCATTGATTACCACTCCCACCTCGGCACACGCCGCGCGGGCATGGCGGTTTACAGCCCGGAGACCGGCTTTGACAAAGCCATTCACAACATTGAAAACGCTCCGTTCCGCACGAAGTTTACAACGGAATCGCAATCTATGCACGGCACGCTCGGCATCGGCTGCATTTCCGATTATGAAGCACAGCCGATTTTGGTGCGTTCGCATCACGGCACCTTCGCCATTACGACCATCGGCAAGATCAATAACGCCAATGAGATCGTAGAGGACATCATCGGGCGCGGCACGCATTTCTTTGAGATGCAAAACGGCGAAGTGAACCCCACAGAGCTCGTCGCCGCCATCATCGACCAGAAAGAGAATTTCATCGACGGTATTCGCTACGCGCAGGAGGTCGTCGACGGTTCTTTGAGTATGCTCGTCCTGACGCCGCGCGGCATTTACGCGGCACGCGATAAACTCGGCCGCACCCCCGTCGTGCTCGGCCAAAAGGAAGACGGCTACTGCGCAAGCTTTGAAAGCTTCGCGTATTTAAACCTCGGCTACCACGACCTGCGCGAGCTCGGCCCGGGCGAAGTTGTCGTGTTCGACGCCGACCATGTGCAAACGCTCGTCGCCCCCGGCAAAAAAATGAAGATTTGCACGTTCCTGTGGGTCTACTACGGCTACCCGTCCTCCAGCTACGAGGGCATCTCCGTCGAGAGCATGCGCTATAACTGCGGCCGCGCGCTCGCCCGCCGCGATAACGTCCACCCCGATATTGTCGCCGGCGTACCGGATTCCGGCATCGCGCACGCCATCGGCTATGCCAACGAGTCCGGCGTGCCGTTCTCCCGCCCGTTCATCAAATACACGCCCACATGGCCGCGCTCCTTCATGCCGACGCACCAGAGCAAGCGCGACCTCATTGCCAAAATGAAGCTCATCCCGGTGCACGACCTCATTGAGGGCAAGAGCCTCCTGCTCATCGATGACTCCATCGTGCGCGGCACACAGCTGCGCGAAACGACCGAGTTTCTCTACGCAAGCGGCGCAAAAGAAGTGCACATTCGCCCCGCCTGCCCGCCGCTGCTCTTCGGCTGCAAATACTTAAACTTCTCCCGCTCCACGTCCGAAATGGAGCTCATCACCCGCCGCGTCATTAAAGAGCTTGAGGGCTGCGACCCCGACCGCGCCACGCTTGAAGAATACGCCGACCCGGACAGCGAGAAGTACCGGAAGATGGTGGAGAAGATCGGCGAAAAGCTGCACTTCACCTCCCTTCACTACCACCGCCTCGACGATATGATAGAGTCCGTCGGCATCGACGCAGACTGCCTTTGCACCTACTGCTGGAACGGCAAAGAGTAATGTAAAAAGCATGGCAAAAGTATTTTTGATCTGCGGCAAAATCTGCAGCGGCAAAGGTTTTTACACCCGGCAGCTCAAGGAAAAAGAACACGCTGTGGTGCTCTCCTGCGATGAGATTGAAAACGACCTCTTCCACCATGACCTCGGCGACCGCCGCGATGCGATTAGCGCGGACATCAAAGCATATCTCCACAAAAAAGCCGTGGACATCGCCCGCGCGGGCTGCAATGTCATTTTAGATTGGGGCTTCTGGAGCCGCGAAGAGCGCACAGATGTTTCTGCCTACTACAAAAATGCCGACATCGACTTCGAGTGGCACTACATCGACATTTCCGATGCAGACTGGGCGAAAAACATTGAAGCGCGCAACGCTGCCGTTGCCGCCGGTGAAACGACCGACTACGCCGTAGACAGCGGCCTACTGCAAAAAGTTCTCACGCTTTTTGAGACCCCCATACCCGATGAGATCGACGTGTGGTTTACAAACCGCAGATAATTTTGCACAGTACAAAAGGACGACAGTTAAGCGCAACTGCCGTCCTTTTTCTATGCTCTGATTGTTTTTACACTTCGCCGTTAAACAGCTTTTCCGCGTAGCGCACACTGCCCATCGCATCTTTGGAGTAGAAATCCGCGCCAATCTCCTTAGCGTACTCGGGATTCAGCACCGCGCCGCCCACCATGACCTTGCAGTCATGCGCTTTGCGCAGCTGGCGGATCGTCTCCGCCATGCTCTCCACCGTCGTCGTCATCAGGGCAGAAAGCCCCACAAGGCGCACGTTTTTCTCGATCGCCGTCTGCACAATGATCTCCGGCGGCACGTCCTTACCGAGGTCGAGTACGTCAAAGCCGTAGTTTTCAAGCAGCACCTTCACAATGTTCTTGCCGATATCGTGAATGTCGCCCTTCACGGTCGCAAGGATAATGGTACCCTTCTTTTCCTCCTGAATGCCCTTTTGCGCAAGATTCTGCTTGATGCGCTCAAACGCTTCCTTCGCTGCGTCTGCGCTCATGAGAAGCTGCGGCAGGAACACCGTATTTTTCTCAAAGCCCTGCCCCACTTCGTCGAGCGCCGGGATAAGCTCACCGTTGATGATTTCCAGCGGCGGCGTCGTTTTCAGCATCTCGTCCGTCAACTGTCCCGCCTGCTCGCGCAGGCCTTTCACAATGGCGCGGTGCAGCGAAACGCTTTCGGCAGACCCGCCGCCTGCGCTCTGCTGCGCGGCGCCCGTGCGCACGTCCGGCGCCGCCGTGGTGTTCGCATACGCTTCGATATACGCCTTGCAGCCCACGTCTATGCCCATTAGCGCGCAGAACGAGCGGTACGCCTTCATCAGCTCGTCGCTCAGCGGGTTGATGATGCCGGAGCTTAATCCGCGCTGCATCGCCATCGCGAAGAACGTGGAGGTCACCAGCTCGCGGCGCGGCAGACCGAACGAAATATTGGAAACGCCCAGCACCGTGTGCACGCCGAGCTTGTGGCGGATGGTGTCAAGCGCATCGAGTGTGATAATCGCGTTATCCGCGCCCGTGCTCACCGTCATGGCAAGCGTGTCAATAATCACGTCGCTGCGGTCGATGCCGTAGCTTTCCGCCGTTTTCAAAATCTTCTCCGCAATCGCCACACGCTCCGCAGCAGAAGCCGGGATGCCCTTTTCGTCGAGCGTCAAGGCAACCACCGCAGCACCGTACTTTTTCACAAGCGGCAGTACCGTGTGCAGCGATTCCTCTTTGCCGTTCACGGAGTTCACAAGCGGCTTGCCGTTATAAATACGCAGCGCGCGCTCCATGGCCTCCACGTTCGAGGTATCGATCTGCAAAGGCGTGTTCGTCACGCTCTGCAAGTTGATGATGGCCCTTTCCATCACCGCGGGCTCGTCAAGCTCCGGCAGACCCACGTTCACGTCCAGAATGTCCGCGCCATGTTCCGTCTGTGCAATGCCCTCACGGCACAGATATTCCAAATCGCCTTCGCGCAAAGCCTGCTTTAAGCGCGGCTTGCCCGTCGGGTTGATGCGCTCGCCAATCAAAATCGGCCGTGCACCGAACGTCACCGTATGCGTGTACGAGGACACCACCGTCTTTTTTTCAATGTGATGCTCCTTCACCGGCTTGTTTTTCAGGCGTTCTGCAAGCAGTCGGATATGCTCCGGCGTCGTGCCGCAGCAGCCGCCGAGAATCGCCGCGCCTTTCTCCGCAAAGCGCTCCATGTACGCGTAAAATTCCTCCGGACCCACGGGGTACGAGGTCTCGCCGTTCACGGAAACCGGCAGACCGGCGTTCGGGTTGATGACAATGGGCAAATTCGTCAGCGTCAGCATTTCATCGACAAAGCTTTCCATCTGCTCCGGGCCGAGGCTGCAGTTGATGCCCACCGCGTCCGCGCCGAGGCTCTCCGCCAGCAGCAGTGCCGCCGGGATGTTGCTGCCCGTCAAGAGCTTTCCCGTGCTGTCAAACGTAAACGTTACAATGACCGGCAGGTCACAGTTTTCCTTTGCCGCCAGCAGCGCCGCCTTCGCTTCGTAGGCGTCGCTCATCGTCTCGATGATCACGAGGTCGGCGTTGTCCCTGCCCGCGATAATTTCCTCTTTAAAAAGCTCGTACGCGTCATCAAACGCCAAATCACCGAACGGCTTCAAAAGCTTGCCGGAGGGGCCGATGTCGAGCGCCACCGCCGCCTTGCCGCCGCTTGCCGTGTGTGCAAGCTTCAACGCCTGTGAGACGACCTCCTGCACGGTGTGGCCCGTCTTTTCCAGTTTTAAACGGTTCGCGCCGAACATGTTCGCCGTCAAAATATCGCAGCCCGCGTTCACGTAGTCGGACTGAATTTTCAAAAGCACCTCGGGGTGTGTCAGGTTCCAAAGCTCCGGCAGCTCGCCGCCCATAAGGCCGTTCGCCTGCAAAAGTGTGCCCATGCCGCCGTCCACAATGACAACAGATTTTCCGAATCGTTCTATAACAGGATGCATAAATTTCCTCCCTTTCTCTGCGCGTCAGATTTCGCGGAACTCGCAGTCGGTGTTCGCGCAGCCGCGGCACTTTACGTATGTGCATGTCGGCGCGTCCGTCACGCCGATGACCGCCGTCACGGATTTAAACGGCACCATCAGCATGGTGTCCGTCAGCGTCAGCCCAATGCGCTTTGCACATTCCAGCCGCGCAAAGATCTCTTTTTGGCTCTGGAGCGCAAAGTCGCCGTACCCCGGCGAATAGCGCGGCTTCAAAAATAATCCCGTTGCGGCTTCCTTTTCCGCGATCTGCGCCTGCATTTCGTCACAGTAGTCTTCAATGAGCGCATTCGCAACGGAATGCGCCACCGTGCCGCGCGCCATATTGAGCGCGGATAACCGCCGTATCATCATATCGGCCTGCAAACCCAGCGTCGCCGCAAACAAATACGCTGCCTTGCAGCCGCGTAAATGGCGCGAAAGCTTTATGCTCTCGATGCGCCAGCCGTCCAGTTCCACCGCGTTCTCAAGTGCTTTTATGTCGTATCTTTTATATACGCATTTCGGCGTGAGCGTGCGCAGCATCTCGCCGCCGATCTCGCGAATCATCTCATCGGTGTCCGCGTCGGCCGGCTTCCCGCGAAAGCCAAGGTAGCGCAGCGCCTCTTTCTCATTCAGCTTCATAGCCGTCAATGATCTTTGAAAGGTTCGTCATGATGCTGCCCGCAATGTCCGGGCGGTTCATCGTGTAGATGTGAATGTGCGTCACGTCATTCGCGATGAGGTCAATGATCTGTTCGGTCGCGTACGCAATGCCCGCCTGCTTCATCGCCTCCGGGTTGTCCGCAAAACGGTCGACGATCGCCTTAAAGCGCGCCGGCATAGAAGAACTCGAAAGGCTCATAATGCGCTTGATCTGCTTCGCGTTCGTCACCGGCATAATGCCCGCAATAACCGGCACGCGAATGTCGTGGCGCAGGAGCTTGAACATATAATTATAAAGAATGTTGTTGTCAAAGAACATCTGCGTCGTTAAAAACTCGCAGCCGCTTTCCACCTTGCGGCGCACGCCGTCAATGTCCGCGTCGCTGTTGTACGATTCCGGGTGTCCCTCCGGGTAACATGCGCCGCCGATGCAGAAATCCGCACCCTCGCGGCGAATGGCATTGATGAGGTCGCTCGCGTGCGGGAACGTCTGCGGCGCCGTATCACCCTCCGGAATATCGCCGCGCAACGCCAGAATATTCTCAATGCCGCTCGCCTTAAACGCATTGATGGACGCTCTGAGGTTATCTTCATCCTGTCCCACACACGTCAAATGTGCCAGCGCCGTAACGCCGCTTTTCTGCACCTCTTCTGCAATGGACAGTGTGTTTTTGGAGTTGGAGCCGCCCGCGCCGTAGGTCACGCTCATAAAAGAGGGCTTATATGCCGCGATCTCATGCACCACCTGCTGTGTGTTTTCCAATGGTTTACCCGGCTTCGGCGGGAACATCTCGCAAGAGACCGTCACCTTGTTGGTCTTCAAAATATCGGAAATTCTCATAAGTCATCACTTTCTGTATCGGTTTCGTATTTTCATGGATATACCGTTAAAGTATAGCATAAAAATGCAGGAAACGCAATTTGAAAATGCAGAATTTCGCTGTTTTTTCCGCTTACGGTTCCGGCCGCATCAGCGGGAACATCACCGTGTCGCGGATATTCCTCGTGCCGAGCAAAACCTGCAAAACGCGGTCAATGCCCATGCCCCAGCCGGAAATGGGCGGCATGCCGTATTCCATCGCCGTCAAATAGTCGTCATCCATCACCATAGCTTCCTCGTCGCCGTCCGCATGGCTCTGCGCCTGAATTTGCAGTCTGCGGCGCTGCTCATTGGGGTCCACAAGCTCCGAGTACGCGTTGATGATCTCCGCGCCGTTGATGACAAGCTGAAAGCGGTCCGTAATCTCCGGATCATCATCATTCGCGCGCGCCAGCGGCGACAAGTCCGTCGGGTGCGCAATGAGAAACGTCGGCGCAATCATCTTCGGGCGGCTCACCTTCTTGTATAATAAATCGATGAGGTTTCCGCGCCCAAGCTTCTTCGGGTCGTCGGTGGAGTTTAATTCAATGTGCCGGCTTTCAATTTCCTGCAATAAAGCCTCCGCCGTCTTAAACTCGTCAATGTCAATGCCGCAGTCCTTTAAAATGAGCTCGCGGAACGTCACCACCGCCCATTCCGCGCCGAAATCGATCTCGGTGCCGTTAATGGAGATGACCGCGCTGCCCCGAATCTTCGTGATGACCGTTTGCAGCATGTCCTGCAAAAAGCGCATGTTGTCGCGGTAGTTATAGTACGCGCAGTAGCCCTCCAGCATCGTAAAATCCTGCAAATGCGTCGTGTCCATGCCCTCATTCCGAAAGCACCGCGCAAACTCAAACACCTTCGTAAACCCGCCCACAATGGCGCGCTTCAAATACGTCTCCGGTGCAATGCGCAGATAAACGTCCATGTCAAGCGCATTGTGGTGCGCAACAAACGGCCGCGCCGTCGCGCCGGACGGATGATCGATGAGCACCGGCGTTTCAATTTCGATGTAGCCGTTGTCCTCCAAATACCGCCGAATCTCCCGCACAAACTGCGACTTGAAAAGGAACCGCCTGCGCGTCTCCCCGTTCATGCACAAATCGAGGTACCGCCTGCGCCAACAAAGCTCCGTGTCCTGAATACTGTGGAACTTCTCCGGCAGCGGACGGAACGCCTTGCCTAAAAACGTGATGCACTTCGCGCGCAGCGTCTTTTCGCCCACCTTTGTCGTGAACATCTCGCCCTCCGCGCCCATAAAGTCGCCTACGTCAAAGCCCCTCTTGAAAAAGTCATACGTGTCCTCGCCCACTTCGTCGCGCATCACGGCAATTTGCAGCTTGCCCTCCATATCGGAGAGCGTCACAAACGAGAGCTTCCCCATGCGTCGAATGGCCGTCACACGCCCTGCAACGCACACGCCCTGCACCCCGTCCGGCAGCTTTGCCGCCTCGCACAGCTCATGCGTCCGCGCATAGCGCTCCGGGTACGGGTTTACGTGCTCCCGTACATAATGGAACTTTGCCTTTCTTGCTTCCAATAACGTGTTTTCGCTCATTTTCTACACCCTTTCGTGCTGTTATTTTCATCGGGCGGGAAATTTAGAGCGTAAAAAATCCCGTCCCTGTTTCCAAGGACGGGATACAATAACCCGTGGTACCATCTTAGTTTGCCCGCGCCTCACGACGCACGCCTTTGCAAGTACAGACTTCGCCGCAGAAAAAGTACGGAAAACATCGATACTCCTGTGCTGTAACGGGCACGCCCGGCATAGTCTCAGCGCAAAAACGCAGTCGGTATGCAGCTCCAAGGCTTTGTTCGGTGATCCGTTCCTGCACCCCATCGCAGCTTACGGGGCTCTCTGTGCCATTCCCGGATCCCTACTGTCACTCTTCATCGCTTGTTAAAACGGAGTATAGCACACGGTTTTCAAAAAGTAAAGAGAAAATTTTCATCCCCGCGCATTTTCCTCGCTTTGCACGTTGTGCGGGCTTGTTTTCGCGCCTGCCTTGTGCTAAAATAAATGAGAAAAAGTCGCGGAACAGCCGCGACGGTTGTATTGATCTCATTTTCTCTTGGGAGGGCTTTATTATGTCAGAACCTTTACGCGCCATGATGATCGGCGCACACCCGGACGATGTCGATATCTGCACCTGCGGCATCACAAAGCGCTTGGTTTCAAAGGGCTGCATTGTCCGCTTTGTCTCCATGACGACCGGCAACGCAGGCCACCAGACCATGCGCGGCGAAGAGCTCATCAAAACGCGCGCGGCAGAAGCGCAAAAAAGCGCTGCCTACCTCGGTGCCACCTATGAAATTCTGCCGTTCGACGACGGCCGCCTGACCCCGTCGCTCGAAGCGCGCGAAACGCTCATGCGCACCATCCGCAATTTTAAGCCGGACGTCATCTTCACGAACCGCGCGTGCGATTATCACCCCGACCATCGCGCTACGGGCCAGCTCGTGCAGGACTGCTCGTATCTCATGGGCGTGCCCGCCATTTGCCCGGATACCCCCGTGCTGCGCAAAACGCCTACCATTCTTTACTGGGCAGACGGCTTCACCGACCCCAAACCGTTCCGCTCCGATTTCGCCCGCCCGGCGGATGACGACCGTGAAACGCTGTTTCACGTCGAGTGCTGCCACGCCTCCCAGTTCCTTGATTGGCTTCCGTGGGCAGATGACCACGTGGATCTCGCCGGTAAAACGCACGAGGAGCGCGTAGAGTACCTGCGCAGTACGTTCAACTGGGACCGCGGCGACGTGGACGAGGACATGCTCGCGTGCCTCACCCGCCAGTACGGCGCAGAATTTGCAAAAACCGTTCGCTTTGCTGAAAGTTGGCAGGTGAGCGAATACGGCGCGCCTGTTTCCGATGCGCTCAAAGAGCTGCTCATCGGTCTCGACTGAGCCGAATATTTCTGCGGTTCACCCCGCAAATCAAAGACCAAAGGATAGAAAAATGAAAATTTTAGCCATTGAAAGCTCCTGCGATGAGACCGCCGCAGCCGTTGTGGAAAACGGCCGCCGCGTGCTTTCCAGCGTCGTCGCAACGCAGGTAGAAGAACACAAGTTATACGGCGGTGTCGTGCCGGAGATCGCCTCGCGCCGCCACAGCGAAGCCATTGTAGGCGTCGTGCGTGAAGCACTCGAGCGCGCCGAGCTCACCGTAGACGATCTCGATGCCATCGGCGTCACCTACGCGCCGGGGCTCATCGGTGCGCTGCTCGTCGGCGTAAATTTCGCGAAAGGCCTCTCTCTTTCTGCAAGTTTACCGCTCATCCCGGTGCACCACCTGCGCAGCCACATCGCGTCAAACTACATCACGAACCCGGAACTCGAGCCTCCGTTCCTGTGCCTTGTCGTCTCCGGCGGCCACACGCACATCATCGAAGTGACGGACTACACAAAGCTCCGCATCCTCGGAAAAACGCGTGACGATGCCGCGGGCGAAGCGTTCGATAAGGCCGCGCGCGCCATGGGCATGCCCTATCCCGGCGGCATCGCCATGGATAAACTCGCAGAGACCGGCAACGACAAAGCGTTCAAGCTCCCGCGCCCGACCGTAGACGGCGCCCCGCTCGATTTCAGCTTCTCCGGCCTCAAGACCGCCGTTATCAACATTCTGCATAATGCCGAGCAAAAGGGCCAGACCGTCAACATCGCCGATCTTTCCGCCTCTTACCGCAAGGCCGTTGTCGATTGCCTCGTGCGCAACTTTCTGCACGCCGCAGACGAGACCGGCCATAAAAAGCTCGTCATCGCGGGCGGCGTCTCCGCAAACTCACTCCTGCGCCGCCGCCTCACGGAAGAATGCAAGCGTACCGGCCGCACGCTCTATATGCCCGACCTCTCTCTCACCGGCGACAACGCCGCCATGGTCGGCGCACAGGCCTACTACGAATATCTCGCCGGCCATACCGCCGGCATGGAGCTGAACGCCTGCGCCCAGCGCTCCATCGACTTAGGCTGAGTTTTCAAATTTCACAACGCCAAAAAACGACCCGCAAACGGAATTTTCTCCGTCCCGGGTCGTTTCTTTATGTCTGTTTCGTTTTACTCCCGCGGCACCACAAACCAGTGCTGGTTTTCCTGCAGCTTTTCCTCTGCGCGCTTCAAAAGCGCTTTCGCGTCGATAAGGTAGCACGTCGCGTCGCCAATCTTCCCCGTGACGATCTCATTTTTTGCGGAATCCAGAATCTCCTTCACGCGGCGGTACGTCGTCTCCCAGCCCTTAAAATCGTGGCCGTACATGTGCTTTTCATCGCCGTTCACAACGTAGCGGATCTTCTCCTTCGTCAAGACGTAGTCCGTGCCGAAGCGCTCCTCCACGCCGTGCATAAACGTGCAGCAGTCAAGCACCTCGCCGATGAACAGCAGCCGTCCGCCGATCTCCGGCAGCTTCATAAACGGCGAGTTCTTCCCCACCGGGGTGATGTCCTCCCCATGCAATGCTGTCAGCTCCGCCGCACGCTTGCCGCGCGCACAAACGGAGTGCGTCGGGTGCACGCTGCGCACCACGCCCGGCATTTTCCAAAACGTGCGAGGCAAAAGCCCGATGCACGGCACGGTTTTGTCCGCATCAAACACCGGGTGCTCCGGCGTGATGTTCTCATACGTCAGCGCAGGCAGCAAAAGCGTGCCGTCGTCGCCAAGCGCCGCCTGCAACGTGTCGAGCACCGTCTCCGGCGTCTCCTTTGTCCCCAGCGCCTTCATCGATGCGTGCACCAAAATCGTCTCACCCTCTTTGATCCCCAGCGCTTTCATATCCGCCAAAAGCTTCTTCGCATCATTCATTTGAGTTTTCCTCCCCATAAAACAATACCCAAGCAGCGCTTGTTCAGGTTTTTTATTTCACCGAATCAATCGTCCCGCCGCCCAAAACGCGGTCGCCGTCGTACAGCACGACGGACTGCCCGCAGGTGATGGCGCGCTGCGGCTCGTCAAAGACGACCTTTAAGCTGTCCGGACCCGTCTGCGTCACGGTCGCCCACTGTTCGGGCTGGCGGTAGCGCACCTTCGCCTTAATGTGCATCGGCTCCTTGATTTCCGCGACGGAAATCAAATTAATGCCGCTCGCCGTGAGCTCCTTTTTGAAAAGCTCGCTTTCCGGGCTTAGCGTCACGGTGTTCTTCTCAATATCCACCGATTTCACATACAGCGGCGCCGGCAGCGCGAGCCCCAGACCCTTGCGCTGGCCGATCGTGTAGCGGATCACGCCGCGGTGCTGCCCCAGCACATTGCCATCTGTGTCCACAAAATCCCCGGGCGGGTACGTTTTGCCCGTGTACTGCTCGATGAAATCGGCATATGAGCCGTTCTGCACAAAGCAGATGTCCTGACTGTCGTGCTTTCTCGCATTGATGAAATTGTGCGCCTCCGCAAGTGCGCGCACTTCACACTTCTCCATGCCGCCGAGCGGGAACTGCACGTGCTTTAGCTGCTCCTGCGTCAGCGACCACAGCACATAGCTCTGGTCTTTATTGTGGTCAACGGCCTTTTTCAGGAGATACCGCCCCGTATTTTCGTCAAAATCGATTTGCGCGTAATGTCCCGTGACAACATAATCATAATTCAGCTCAACCATGCGCTGAAACAGCTTATCAAACTTCAAATAGCGGTTGCAATCGATGCACGGGTTCGGCGTTACACCCGTTTCATAAGAGTGCACAAACTTGTCGATAACATCCGTTTTGAAGCGGTCGGCAAAATTAAACACATAGTACGGCATGTCAAGCGCATACGCCACACTGCGCGCGTCCTCTACATCATCAAGCGAACAGCAGGTATGCTCGCGGCGCAGACCGACGTCCTCATTCTGGTACAGCTTCATGGTCGCGCCCATGCAGGTGTAGCCCTTTTCTTTCATAAGCAGCGCCGCCACACTGGAATCCACGCCGCCGCTCATGGCTATGATCGCTTTTTTACACATAGTTTCGGTAAAACCCTTTCGTTATCGTTTCACATCGCCGCGCGCGGTGACGATCTCATAGCCCGCCGACTTCACGCGCTGCTCCAGACACCCGCGGCACTGCGCGGCCTCTTCCCCTGTACAGATCTTGTTCTCGTACAGCTCATAAAGCTTTCGCACGCGCACCGGCGAAAGGTTCGGCATCACAACGTTTCCGCCTGCCTTCAGCCCCAGCTCGCGCCCTTGCGGGTGAATGGTGCCAAGCGCCGTCGTAGACGGCAAAAGCGCATACGGAAACAACAAACGCAATATTGAGAGAAGCCGCAGTGTCAGCTCGAGCGAGCCGCTCTTTTCGTTTGCAAACGGCGTCTGCGCGTGCGTGATATACGGCCCGATGCCGATCATGTCCGGCTGCAACTTCTGCAAAAAGCGCAGGTCAGAAATAAGATTCTCCGTCGTCTGATACGGCGAACCCACCATAAAGCCGGAACCTACCTGGTACCCGATGTCCTTTAGATCAAAAAGACATGCTTGCCGGTGTAAAGCGCTCAATTCATTCGGGTGCAGCTTGCTGTAATGCTCGGGGTCGGCCGTCTCGTGACGTAAAAGATAGCGGTTTGCGCCCGCATCAAAATACTTCTGGTAGCTTTCGCGGCTCTTTTCGCCGATGGAAAGCGTAATGGCGCAGTCCGGGTGCTGCGCATGGATGGCCGCGACAATCTCGCAGATGAGGTCATCCGTGTAGAACGGGTCCTCGCCGCCCTGCAAAACAAACGTGCGAAAGCCGAGGTCGTACCCCTCCGCGCAGCAGGAGAGAATCTCCTCTTTCGTCAAACGGTATCGCGTCGCGTTTCGGTTATCCCGACGGATGCCACAATAGTAACAGTTATTTTTGCAGTAATTCGTAAACTCAATGAGTCCGCGCACGTACACATCCGTGCCGTAGTGCGCGCGGCGCACCTCGTCCGCGGCCTTTTGCAGCGCCGCGTCATAGGCGTCAGTCTCCAAAATCGTCTTAAATTCCGCATCGCTGAGGTTACGCTGCTCGCGCAGACGGTCGACCAAAGCGTTAATTTCATTTGCGGTCATGAAATTCCGCCTTTCTTTATTCGGTGTCGCTCACTCCGCCTGCGGCTTTTCCAGCGTGCGCATCGCAAGGATCGTGTCGGAAATGAGGTCGTCGAGCGTCCAGCCCAGCATATCTGCATCGCGCTGAATGACCTCACGGGAGCAGCCCGCGGCAAAGTTGAGCGCCTTGTATTTTTTCTTTACGGATTTAAGCTCCAAGTCGAGCGTGCTTTTTGACGGACGCATCAGCGCCACCGCGCCGATGAGCCCCGTCAGCTCGTCCACAGCGTACAGCACCTTTTCCATCTCGTGCTCGGGCGCAATGTCCACCGTCAGCAAATAGCCGTGGCTCGCCGTTGCGTGGATAAGGCGTTCGCTTTGCATCCCTCCGCAAAAAACTAAAAGCATACAGTTTTACTATGCTTTGATTTTACACACGAAGCATCGCTTTGTCAAGAAAATTAAGCGAAGTTGCGCCATACGCCGAAAATGAGCGCCGAGAGGAACCACGCCGTCCACAGCGCAATGGAAAAGCGCTTAAAAAGCAGCGGCGGTTTGCCCTTTGCATACCGCACCGCTTCCAAAACGCCCCAAAGGAGCGCAAACGGCAAAAAGAACAGCATAAAGGGGTTCAGCGCCCACGCACCGGCAAAGTCCAATTGCAAAAGCGCTGCGATCATCCGTGTCGTTCCGCAGGAAGGACATAGCACGCCGAAAACCTTGCGGACGAGGCACGGCGGACGAAGAATATACAAAACGACAAGCACAGCCGCAGCACCGAAAACCGCTGCCAAGGCCCGCTTAATCCGTCTTTGTCTCTCCCCGCTCATATCTCGCTCTCCTTTTAAACTTAACATTTCTATTGTACTGCAAAAGCAGAATACCGTCAAGCGCTGCAAGTTTGTTTATCTTTTGCACACTTTATGTAAAAAGTGTTTGCATTTTCGAAAAAACTTCTTGCAATTTCTGTGTTTTGTGATATAATCAAACTTACAGTAAACTTTAATGTGTTGTACGAAACGGCACAACTATTCTCGGGAGGAATTTAAAATGAACACTGGTTATCTTGGCGATACGACCCCGAAGCTCGGTTTCGGCCTCATGCGTCTGCCGATGATCGGCGACGAGATCGATATGGAGCAAGTGAAAGCCATGGTCGATACCTTCATGGCAAAGGGCTTTACGTATTTTGACACCGCATACGTATACATCAACGGCAAAAGTGAAGTCGCAGCGCGCGAAGCCATTGTGAAGCGCTACCCGCGTGACAGCTTCACGCTCGCTACAAAGCTACCCCTTTGGGACAACATAGAGACGGAAGCCGACATGCAGCGCATTTTCGATGAATCTATGGAACGCGCAGGTGTCGAGTATTTCGATTACTACCTGCTGCACTCCATGGACAAAGCGAAGTTCGAGAAAGCCGACCGCATCGGCGCGTGGGACTTCCTTTTCAAGATGAAAGCACAGGGCAAAATCAAGCACTGCGGATTCTCGTTCCACGACAGCGCGGAAGTGCTCGACGAAGCGCTCACCAAGCACCCGGAAGTCGAATTCGTCCAACTCCAGCTCAACTACATCGACTGGGAAAACGATAACGTGCAGTCCAGAAAGTGCTACGAGGTCGCCGTCAAGCACAATAAACCCATCATCGTTATGGAGCCGGTCAAGGGCGGTTCCCTCGCAAGCATGAACAACGAAATTCAGGGCATCATGAAGGCACAGAATCCTGATCTTTCCATCCCGTCTTGGGCTGTCCGTTTCTGCGCAGGTCTCGATAACATCCTCACCGTGCTCTCCGGTATGAGCACCAAAGCGCAGCTTGACGATAACGTCTCCTACATGGAGCACTTTGAGCCGCTCAGTGACAAGGAGCACGAGGTGCTGAAAACCGTCGTCGAAAAACTCAACGCCATTCCCACTATTCCATGTACCGGCTGCCGGTACTGCGTAGACGACTGTCCCATGCAGATCCACATCCCGGACATTTTCCGCGCCGTAAACCACCAGAAGCAGTTCGGCTCCGAGGATAATGTCGATCGCAGCGGCTACGAATCCGCAACACGTGAAGGCGGCAAGGCAAGTGAATGTCTCCATTGCGGTTCCTGCGAAGCGCACTGCCCGCAGCACATCCACATCATCGAAGAGCTCGAAGACGCTGCAAAGCGGTTTGAAGGCTGAGTAAAAACCACGACATAAAATCGACCGGGAAGCACAGCGCGTGTTTCCCGGTCTTTTTTCGTTTATTTTTCCTGCACGGCAATGATGACTTTCATCGTCGTCTCGCGGTTCGCGTCAATGTATTTATACGCGTCAAGGTACTGCGCAAACGGGAAAATTTTCGAGATAAGCGGCTTTAACTGCACTTTACCTGCTTCCACCAGCTCTATCGCGCCCACGTAGTCCTCGTGGCGGTACATCATCGTGCTCTTAATGTCAAGCTCGTGGTCGTTCGCCACGGCCAGATCAACAGTCGCCATGTCGGCAAACACTGCCACAAGCACAATCACGCTGCCCTTGCGCGCATACTGAATGGCCTGCCCCATCGTCACGTTGTTGCCCGCGCAGTCATAAATGACGTCCGCCTTGTCCGGGCCAAACGCTTCAACGAGCGCCTCGCCGAAGTTCTTCTCCTTCGTATTCACGCAAACGTCCACGCCGCATTCCTTGGCTTTCTCCAAACGGTAGTCGCTCACGTCTGTAATCATCACCTTCGCCGCGCCAAGGCCTTTTGCCGCCTGCGCCACAAGGTTGCCGATCGTCCCCGCGCCGAGCACCGCAATGTTCATGCCGGTCACGTCGCCCATCTGCCGCACGGCGTGCACCGCCACTGCAAGCGGCTCCAGCATCGCGCCCTCTTCAAAGCTCATGCTTTTAGGGATTGGTGTCACTTTCTTTGCGTCCACCGCAAAAAATTCGGAAGCCGTGCCCGTCGTCTGGAAGCCCATGACTTTCAGCTCCTCGCACAGGTTGTACTTGCCGTGTCGGCACGGATAGCACTTGCCGCAGTATACCTGCGGCTCAATCGTTACTTTCTGCCCGACGGTAAGACTTTCGACATTCGCACCGCACTTTACAATTTCACCCGAGACCTCATGCCCCTGCGTCACGGGGTATTTCGTGAAAGGATGCTTGCCGTGGTACACGTGGATGTCCGAGCCGCAAACGCCGATGTCCATAATTTTCACCAGCACCTGCCCGTCCCCGATTTCCGGCACGGGAATTTCCCGGAAAATGATCTTGCCCGGCTCTGTCATAACTTGCTGAAGCATACGCTTTCCTCCCAACTATTTTAATAATTTTCGTATCTGCACTTCCGTCGCCGGAAGCAGATTTTTAAGGTGTGCAATCATTTTTTCTTCGGAGTCCTTCGGTTCGCTCTTATACGCAGACGTCACATAATCGTACCCGAATAAATGCTCCGGCGTCGTGTACTGCGCCACCGCCCAGCCGTAGGGCCTGCCGTTTTTATCCTTCAGGCGGATAAAATCCGAAACGCACAAATACGTCTGCATTTGCAGCCGCGTGATGCACGTTTCAAAGCCCGTGTTGCCGCCTTTGCGGTAATCGAGCTTCTTTTTGAGAAACTTTGAGAGAATTTCGCCCTCCGCATGGACTGTGTTATACAACTCCTCGTCCTTGTGGAACACCAGTCCGTCATCGCAGCGCGCGTCAAAATCATAGCCGTCACGGCGGAAATTTACAAGCTCCGGCAGCCATTCCCGGCTGACAAACCCCGCTTTTTTCCGGAAAAGCTTGCCGTACGCGCAGCGCTTCGTCTGCGCCGCCGGGCCTTTCCACTCCCAAGGTCCGTCGCGGTCTTCAGCGAACCAATACGCCGGCGCGCACATCTCCTCCACCGAAAAGCCCGGAATGTCATTCGGAAAAAACGGCAGAAAACCGTAGTATTCCACCGCCTGCAAAAGGTCTTCCATGCTCTCCAATTTCCGTTTCATTTTCCACGCCCTCTTTTCTTTATATCGCTTCCAGTATAGCGTGTTTTCACCACAAAATCAAGATGCGCTGTTTAATTTTAGGCGCATATAAACAAAAGCAGTCTGCATTTTCTGCAAGCTATCGTTATGGTTTTATTCGGAAAGAGATGCGATTAGCCGTTCATTATATTCAAAACGAGCTTCACGATTATAACGACCATGCCCACGCCGCCCATCACAATGCCGATATCGGCCTTTTTCAGCGACAGTGCGTCTGAATCTCTGAACATGCATCACGGGTCTTGTACAAGCAGGAAACCCGTGCTTTGGCGTCAGGAAGCCAAAGCTTCGGGCACAATTTATGCCCTCAAGGCAGTTTAACTTAACATGAAATTGAGAAGTATGTATCGTTTGTTTGGTGGAAAATTTCACTGCGCAGCGATATACTGAATGCAGAAAGGAAGTGGAGCTTATGCTCGCCGATAATCTCATTTTGCTGCGCGGCCTTAAGGGGCTGACGCAGGAGCAGGCGGCGGAAATCGCCGGGGTGACGCGGCAGTCCTACTCCAAGTGGGAGCAGGGCGAAACCGTGCCGGACATTGAAAAATGCGACCGCCTTGCAAGGCACTACGGCGTGACGCTGGACGCGCTTTTGCACGACCAAAACCGAGTGGGCCACACGGCCCTCGCCCCTGCCCCTGTGGGCAAGCACCTTTGGGGTGCGGTGACGCTCGGCGCGCGCGGGCAGATCGTCATACCGAAGGCTGCGCGGGAAATGTTTGGCTTAAAGGAGGGCGACCGACTGATTGTGCTCGGTGACGAGGGTGAAGGCATTGCCCTTGTGAAGGCAGAAGACTTTGAGCGAAAAATGCAGAAAGCGCTCGAGATGAGCCAACACCCTGCCGAGCCGTAAGGTTTGCTTCCGCAAAATTGTTATACATTCAGAGAGGAGAAGAATTCTATGAATTGTCCGAAATGCGGAAAAGCGATGCGCGAGGGATACTTGTTTACAAGCAAGGACGGCGCGTTCAGCTTTGCGAACACCGTGCCCGGCGTATTTGAAAACGCCAAAAACGCCGACGGCTTTGTGGAGATCACGCCGTTAAAGCCAAGCCACCGCGTGCGGATACAGGCAAATATCTGCGAAGACTGCCGCACGGTGGTTTTTGACTATTAAGCTTTGCCTAAGCCCGAAAAAGGAAACTGAAAAAGACGAAATACGAGAGAAACTAAAAACAGCGAGGTGCTGTGGGTATCCCCATGCACTTCGCTGTTTTGTTTGATTTTCAGCTGGGATCAGCCCATATTGGAGAAGCGTTCCACAGCTTTTGTGAAGTTTTCGATGATTTTATCTGCGTCGGCGTGCTCGATGCTGTCGCGCACGCCGTGCTTGATGTGCCCCTCTAATACGACCTTGCCGCAGCCGTGCAAAGCGGATTTTGCGGGAAATGGCTTACAGCTTTAAAAGCGGGATAGACGCTCTGCACGTTTCGATCAATTCGCGGTCGGCGAGCGCAGGAATCGCGCCTTTTTTCGTCGCGCAGACGGAGCCTGCGGCGTTTGCGAAATCGGCCGCGTCGCGCAGCTCGGCTTCGTTGATCTCGGAAACGGGCTTGCCGGTCTCCATGAGCTTTGTGAGGAACGCGCCGAAGAAGCTGTCGCCGGAGCCGGTGGTATCGACGACTTTTGTATCGTAGGTGTTGAGCGTTAAGGTTGTTTTCGGGGTGCAGACAACGCAGCCCTTTGCGCCGCGCGTGATGACCGCCGCCTGCACGCCGAGCTTAAAGAACTCCTTTGCGCCCGCTTCGATTTCGGTGCAGCCGGTGAGCATTTCGAGCTCCTCATCGGACGCTTTGACGACATCGGCAAGCGGCAGCAGACTCTTCATGGCGTGGATGCCGGCTTCGGCATTTGGCCACAGCGGTGCGCGCCAGTTCGGGTCGTAGGCGGTGATAGCACCGTGCTCGCGGGCGTAGGAAACAATCTGCGGCACAGCCGTGCGACCGGGTTCTGCGGTGAGCAGAAGCGAGCCGAAGCACAGCACCTTGGCGTTTGCGAGCGCATCCTTATTGACCTCATCGAACGTGATTTGCGTATCGGCGCCGGGGTTGCGGTAAAAGCTGAAATCGCGATCTCCGGATTCGGACAGCTGCACAAACGCGAGCGACGTTGCGGTATCGTTTGAGAAATGGAGGTTTTCGACATCGACATTTTGCTTAACGAGCGTATCGCACAGGAACGTGCCGAACATGTCCTGCCCCACCTTGCCGATGAAGCCTGCGGATACACCGAGGCGCGCCGCCTGCACGGCGACGTTTGCCGGTGCGCCGCCGGGATTCTGCTCAAAAATCGGGATACCGGCCGGCGTTTTGCCTGCGGGAGTAAAATCGATCAGAAGTTCACCGAGTGCGTAAAAATCTGCCATGAAAAACAGCTCCTTAATTACAGAATATTTTCATCAATGCACTTTAAGACAAATTCGCTGAACAGAGAGTTTGACCATGCGAACCACGGGCGCGTGAACTTAGAGGGGTCGTCCTTATGGAAACCCTCGTGCATGAAGCCCTTGCCGTCATCGGTCGTTTTTAACATGTGGAGAAGCGCTTTGCATTCCTCCGGGTCACGGCTTGTGAGTCCCTGCATGGAAAGCGCGATGTGCCAGATGTACTCCGGCGGGGTGTGCGGGCTGCCGACACCCTTGGCCGCGGTGCCCTCGTAATAATACGGGTTTTCTTTGCTCAAAACAAAGGCACGGGTGTTTTTATAAATTTCGTCGTCGGCGCTGCAGTAGCCGAGGTACGGGATAGACATAAGGCTCGGGACGTTGGCGTCATCCATGAAGACGTAGTTGCCAAGGCCGTCGGTCTCATAGGCGTACATTTTGCCGAACTTCGGGTGCTCGACGACGCCGTATTTTTCGATGCCGGCGCGGATCTCGGACGCGAGCTTTTCGGCACGGGCGGCGACTTCCCCGTCCTTATAGATTTCACGCATGATCTCCGCGGTGTAGCCGAGGGTTACGACGGCGAACATGTTGGACGGGATGAGATAGCCGTAGACGCAGGCGTCGTCGCTGGGACGGAAGCCGGACCAGGTCATGCCCGTGACGGCGACCGGCGCGCCGTGGCCGTTGTGCGTAAGGGTATCGGTGGGCGGGCAGTTGGTGCGGCGGAAATAGTACGGGGACTTGCTGTGATCCTGCTCAACAGTGAAAAGGTCGAGAATGCGCAGGGTGCTCTTTTTGTACTGGTCGTTGAACTGACCCGTGCGGCCGGTCTCTTTCCAGAGAAGGTACGCGAGCTGCACCGGGTAGCAGAGCGAATCGATCTCATACTTGCGCTCCCAGACCCACGGGGTCTCGAAATCGGTATCGTCGGACTCGCCGCCGGCGGTCTGACCGAGCGTTTCCGCAGCGTACTTCGGCCAGCACATGCCGTTCGCTTCCTGATTGAACGCGTTTGCGTAGGGGTCGATATCAATGCACTTGAACTGGCGGTTCACGAGGCCCTCAATGCAATCGGCAACCTCTGCGTCGTGCTTTGCGACGGGCAGATAGTGGCGAACCTGCGCGGTGGAATCACGCAGCCACATGGCAGGGATATCGCCGGTGATGACGAAGGTGTCTTTTTCGCCGATGGTTTTGACGGTGGTATCCATGGTGTTGGGGTAGCAATTTTTAAAGAGCTCCGCGAGCTTCGCGTCATTTGCGAGCTTTTCCTCGCAGATGCGCTTGACTTCCAAATCAATGGCTTTCATGGGATGATTCCTTTCGGGTATTTTATAAATGAGGTATCGGTAAGCGGAACGTAAACGTTTCGCCCGCCTTTTCAAAGGCGGCGGGGTCTTGGGGCAGCGCCCTAAGTCGCTTTCCGCAGAAAGCGAAAGCCTTTTGCCTGCTCCAAGATCAGGAGGGTAGCCGAAACAGTCCAGTGGACTGTTTCGGTTTAGGGGACCCTATCAAGGGGTCCCCTGAAAAGGCGAAGCCTTTTCGAAAAGGTCGATCAAAGACTTTATTCGTTCGCGATTACGGAAAATCGGTGATTAAAGGCTCTGCAAAAACTCCGCTGCGAGGTCGAACCACTTGCCGACGTGCGGCAGGAGCTGGGCATCGCTGTTCGAGGTGACTTCGTTGCAAAGCGAGAGGCCGTGGCCGCCCTCCGGGAACATGTGGAACTCCGTTTTGATGCCGTTTTTCTGCAAGGCGCTGACGAGCATCAGGGCGTTTTCGACCGGGACGCAGTCATCCGGCTGGGTGTGCCAGACGAACGTTGGCGGGGTATCTTTCGTGACGAAGTTTTCGAGCGACTGATTCGCTTTTTCGAGCTCGTACTGCTCACCGAGAAGGTTCTTGATGGAATCGTGGTGGGCGAACGGGCCGGACGTGATGACCGGATATGAGAGGATCTGGCCGTTCGGGCGCAGAAGCTCGGACGGGCAGTTCATAGCCTCCGCAACGAACGGGCGGCTCCAGAAATTGCCGTAGCTTGCGGCTAAATGGCCGCCGGCGGAAAAACCGATGGTGAAAACCTTTTCGGGGTCACAGCCGTACTTTACGCCTTCTTCGCGGACGTATTTCACGGCGGTGGCGACTTCCAGAAGGGCAGTCGGAAAGCGCGCCGGGGCAACGGAATAGCGCACGACAACGGCGTTCATGCCGATGGCATTGAAGCGCATGGCGATGGGCTCGGCTTCACGGTCGGACGTAAAGGCGTACGCGCCGCCCGGGCAGACGATGACGGTGGGACGCTTTTCGATGGGAACCTCTTTTGAAAGATCCAGAAAATACGTATACATGGCTGCGTAATCCGCAGAGCCCGGCACGTGCAGTTTGATTTTTTCATGTATCATAAAGACAACTCCTTTGGCCGCAAAATTGCAGGATAAACCATACTGTCTTTAGTATATCAGCTGTTGACGGGCGGTGCAAGGCGATTTTGTGAAAATTTGGGTATTATCACGCTTTTTAGAATAATGTCGAGTAAAAAAGAAAGCCGCTGCCCGGTTTGGGTGCGGCTCTCAGCTAAACGAACTTACTTCGTTTTCTTTGCGGTTTTGGTGGTTTTTGCGGCTGCCTTTGTGGTTTTGGCGGCGGGCTTGGCTTCGGCTTTCACCTCTGCCTTGACTTCCGGCTTTGCTTCCGCTTTCACCTCTGCTTTAACTTTCTCTTTTGCAGCCGGCTTTGCGGCTTTTGCGGCGCACTTTGCCGGGGCTTTCTTTTCCTTTTCGACCTCGGCGAGCACCCAGTTCTGGTTATCGCCCTTCACGAACTCCCAAAGCTGTGCCGGTGCGCCGTCTGCATCGCTGATGTCTTTGATGTCGATGACCTTGCCGGACGCGACATGCGTGATGCGGCGGCAGCCCTTGACGGTAGTGGTCAGCTTCCAGAGCTGGGAAGCGTTGCCCTGTGCCTCTGCGAGAACGAGTGCGGTGCCGTTTTCTGCCTCACCCGGAACGGTGAGCGCGAGACCGCTGACCTTATGGACGAGCTGCACGGACGCGCCCTCTGCCGGGACGGCGCACCAGACCTGCGTTTCGCCGCCGTTTGCGGTCATCTGCACGGCAGAGCCGCCGCAGGAAGCGAGAACCTTACCGCTTCTATGGTTTGTGATAACGTATTTCTTTTCTGTCTTTTCTGCCATGAATGATCTCTCCTTTATGAATAAACCTATGCTTTTCGCATATCATTTTCTGATTTTCTATGTACGATAATTAAGTATAATCATAAATTCCTGCAAAGTCAAATCGGCCGCAAGGGCTTTTATCTGCGGGTTTTGCAATGAGAGTTTTGCTGTTTACGGCAGATTTTGACGGGTTTTTATCTCTCTATCGTGAAAAGTGTCAAAAATTCGGATAGATTTCAGGATAGACTTGAAAATTGAATTGACTTTTTCCATAAAATGTTAATTTGTTTTTTGCGGATATTCTACAAGCAAAAGGAAAGAATTCACAAAATCGTAAGAGAAATTTACGTTTTATATTCTTGCATTCGGGTGGTGTATCGTGTATTCTTATATCTAGATAAGAAAAAGGAGATCGTAACGGGATGGATAGCTTAGACCGTAGACAGGGGCTTTCTTCGGAGCAGGTAGCGCAGCGCGTGCGCGACGGGCTTTCAAACGCCGATGAGGGCATTAAGACCAAAACCGAAAAGCAGATCATTTTAGAAAACACGTTCACATTTTTTAACATTTTGAACTTTGTACTGGCGCTGTTCGTTTTGCTGGTGGGCTCGTTTAAGAACCTTTTATTTTTGGGCGTTATCTTTTCTAATATTATTATCGGTTCGTTTCAGGGCATAAGAGCGAAACGGACGATTGACAAGCTCTCCCTCATTTCCGCACCGAAGGCTTCTGTGCTGCGCGACGGAAAACTGCAGACGATACCCGTGAGCGGGATTGTGATGAACGATGTGCTGCACCTTTCGACCGGGCAGCAGATCTGCGCCGACGCCATCGTTTTGGAGGGCGAAGCGGAAGTGAATGAATCGCTCATCACGGGCGAAAGCGATCCGGTCTTGAAGCGCGCAGGTGACGAGCTGCTTTCCGGCAGCTTCATCGTTTCCGGCAGCTGTTACGCCGAAGTGGAGCACGTAGGCCGCGAAAACTACGCAAACCGCATCGCAAACGGCGCGAAGTATGTGAAGCGCACGAACTCCGAAATTCTCCATTCCCTCGATTTCATTGTAAAGACGCTCGGCTTTACGCTGGTGCCGATTGGCATTTTGCTTTTCTGCAAACAGTTTTTTTTGCTGCATGACACGATCCGCGAAGCTGTTGTGAGCACGGTCGCCGCGATCCTCGGCATGATCCCGGAGGGGCTCATTTTGCTGACAAGCGTGGTGTTTGCCGTGAGCGTACTGCGGCTTTCACGCTACAAGACGTTGGTGCAGGACCTGTACTGCACCGAATCGTTGGCACGCGTAGATGTGCTATGCTTAGACAAAACAGGTACGATCACCGAGGGCACGATGCAGGTGGACGAGCTGCACCCGCTGACGGGCTACACCGAAGAGGACATGACGGCTCCGCTGGAGGCGCTTGTGCAGGTTTTGACGGACGACAACCCAACGTACAACGCGGTGAAAGCATACTTTCCCGGCGGATCGGACTGGAAAGCTGCGGCGACGGTGCCGTTCTCCTCTGCGAGAAAGTGGAGCGGCGCGTATTTCGGCGAGCGCGGCACGTATGTGATGGGTGCGGGCGAATTCATTTTGGGCAAACGCTTCGGTGCGCTGCGTGAACACACGGAGGAATATGCGGCGCGCGGCGAACGCGTTTTGCTGCTGGCCCACTCCGCAAAGCCTTTCCTTGAAAACAAGGTGCTGCCGGACGACATTAAGCCGGTGGGCTTCATTTTAATCAGCGATAAGATCCGCACGGAAGCACCGCAAACGCTGCGCTATTTTGCAGAGCAGGGCGTGACGCTGAAAGTCATCTCCGGTGACAACGCTGTGACGGTCTCTAACATTGCACAGAAGGCCGGTCTGCCCCACGCGGAAAACTACTGCGATGCGACGACGCTGCACACCGACGAGGAGATTGCGGGGGCAATTGAGCAATACAGTGTGTTTGGCCGCGTGACGCCGCAGCAGAAGCTGAAATTTGTGCAGGCGTTAAAAGACCACGGCCACACGGTGGCGATGACGGGCGACGGTGTGAACGACGTTCTGGCGCTGAAAGAGGCCGATTGCAGCATTGCGATGGCTTCCGGCAGCGACGCGGCCCGCACGGTCTCGAACCTCGTTTTGCTCGACTCCAACTTTGCTTCCATGCCGCAGGTGGTGAAGGAAGGCAGGCGCTCCATCAACAATTTGCAACGCTCTGCATCGCTGTTTTTACAGAAGACGATCTATTCGACGGTACTGGGTGTGCTGTTCATTTTTCTTTCTGCTTCCTACCCGTTTGAGCCGATTCAGCTGACGTTTATCAGTTCGATTACGATCGGTATTCCGTCGTTTATACTGGCGCTGGAGCCGAACAACGAGCGTATAAGCGGCAGCTTTTTAGCGAATGTTTTGAAGAAATCGTTCCCCTCTGCCCTGACGATGATTCTTGGCGTTTTGTTTTTGACGCTGTTTAAGGGGCCGCTGAATTTGACGAACCCGCAGGTCTCGACACTTTCGGTCATTGTGGCGTTTGCCGTTGGGTTTATGCTGATGTTCAAGCTTTGCCTGCCGTTCAACGCGCTGCGCGGGGCGCTGTTCGGCACAATGGTGGCGGCGTTCTTTGTGGGATATATCGGCTGCATGGACCTGGTTTCCATGGTGCCGCTGACCGCCCCGATGCTGTTTATTTTGATCCCGCTGCTCATTGTGTCGGTCGTCTTTATGGTGCAGACAAACCATTTTATGGAGCATTTTGCAGAGCGCCACACGCGGCGTTTGCTGCAAAGCAGGTTCTTCCAGAATCACCGCAGAAAGCGGCGTGAGGCGGCGCACAAAGACCGCCATGCCGCCCGCAGAACGCGCCGCCGCACAGAGCAGCCAAGCAGGATGCGAGACGGTAAAAGAGCTTAATTTAGTCGAGATAATATGAAAACACCCCGGCAAGCGGTTTGGATGGCTTGCCGGGGTGTTCTTATGCGCTTGTTAATTTTACAGGATGCAATATTTTGCCATGTAGTCTTCCATGGCGGGGAGGATATTGTTGTATTTTTCGGACTGCTTTAAGTACTCGTGGATGTCCTCGACGGTGACGATAGCGTGGACCTTGATACCAAACTCCTCGTTGACCTCCATGATGGCGGTTTTGCCGGGAACCTTGCCTACCTCGCAGCGGTTGACGGAGATGAACATATCGTTGACTTTCACATTGCCGCAGCCGTAGAGGATTGGCATGGTCTCGCGCACGGCGGTACCGGCGGTGATGACGTCTTCGATGATAATAATTTTATCGCCGTCCTTCGGCTTGTAGCCGACGAGGCTGCCGCCTTCGCCGTGGTCTTTCTCTTCCTTGCGGTTGAAGAAGTAGGGCTTCGAGATGCCATACTCGTTATAGAGGGACGCGGCGGCGGCTGTAGCAAGCGGAATACCCTTGTACGCCGGGCCGAACATGGCGGAGAAATCTTCGCCGACGGTCTCCTTGATGAGCGATGCGTAGAACTTGCCGAGCTTTGCGATCTGCTCGCCGGTCTTATAGTTGCCGGTATTGACGAAGTACGGCGTATTGCGGCCGCTCTTCGTGACGAAGGAACCGAAACGCAGCACGTCTGCGGACATCATGAACTCGATAAACGCCTTTTTGCTTTCTGTCAGCATAAAAACCATCCTTTATTTCCGTCATGGGTCGGAATTTATTTTTATCAGTATAGCATAGATTTGTGTTTTCGTCAAAATTTTTTACGCGAACTTACGCTGCCGGCGAAAGTCCGTTTTCCGCCGACCACGTATAGACGGAATACGTATTGCCGTCCGTTGTAACGGCGACGGTGCCGTCTGTATCGGTGCGCAGGATCTTGCAGTTGCGTTCAGAAAGGCTTTCGAGCGTTTCGTGGTGCGGGTGACCGTATTTATTATCCTGCCCGCAGGATATGACGGCGACGGCGGGGTTCACGGCGCGGAGAAAATCCATGGAGGACGATGTGGACGAGCCGTGGTGACCGCACTTTAAGACGTTTGAAGTGATGTCCGTTTCGCGTGCTAAGATATTCTCTTCAACCTCGGTTTCGGCGTCGCCGGTGAGCATAAAGGAGATATTGCCGTAGGTGAAGCGCAGAACAGCGGAATAGTTGTTGAGGTTATCGAATATCTCGTCCTTTTCCGGGGATAGGACGGCAAAATTGGCGTTTTCGGGCGCGGAGATTTTTGTATCGGTGGAGATCTGCTCGGTTTGGACGTTTTTGTCGAGCAGGGCATCGAGCATATTTTCGTATGTAGCGGTGGTGGGCGTTTGGTCGTCGGGCAAAAGGGGCATGTAGAACGTGCCGATGGTGTAATCCTCGATAACCTGCTTCATGGAGCCGATGTGGTCTGCGTGCGGATGCGTGGCGACAACGGCATCGAGCGATGTGACGCCGAGCGCCTGAAGGTCGCTTTCGATGGTCTCTCCCGCTTCGCGGGTGCCGGCATCAATGAGCATGTTGTAATCGGTGCCGATTTGAATTAAAATGCTATCCCCCTGCCCGACATCTAAAAAGTAGACGGCGCAGTCGGCGGCGTCGGTGCTTTGAGTGGGCTGTGCGGGGGCGCTTGAGTCTGTGTTCGGTGCACCGGTGAGATACGTTTCAAGCTCCGGGAAATAATAGACAAGCACCGCCGCAAGCACAAGGACGGCGCTGATGACGGCGGAAAGTGTTTTTTTGTTCCGGGGTTGGCGGCGACGGACTGCACCGGTTCTTTTTTGTGGCATGAGTCTCTCCTTTTTTGTTTACATAATTTGTTTTACGTGATACAAAAAAGCTGCCGCAGTTTTTACTTGCAGCAGCTTACTTTGCAAATCCTACTCTTTACTTACCTTGCGTTTCGTCCTTGTAAAGGTTAAAGCGGAACAGCTTGGATTCATCCGCTTCATTATCGCAGACCACAAAGGCTTCTGCGATCTTTCCGCCTTCGATCAGAGACGTAAGGCCGATGAGCTGACACAGCTTGCTTTTCAGGTTCAGCTTATCACCGTCGCGCGTCATCAGATACACATTGCCCTCGCAGCTATCCAGTACAGACAGAAAGCCCGGAACATCGATGTCGTGAAGTTCGATCATCTTGGACATCAGTCATCTCTCCTTCAATATGAGATTTAGTCTCATTATGGTTTGCCGATAGGGTTCTATGTGGAAAACCATAATATCCTATGATGGCTTTATTCTATCACAACAGCAGAGAATACACAAGGGCTAAACGGAAAAAAGGTGTGTTGCATTCAGGTTAAATTTTCAGTGAATTTGTTAAACTTTGAGAAAGTTTATGAATCTTTCCAATCATTCGCCGGAGGCACCGTAGTTCGCGAGCACGCGGGCGCTGGGATCGTTGACGTCGCAGCCCTCCCACGCTTTGTTCGGCATCCAGAAGTCCTTGACCATTTCCGCCTGACCGGGATAGTATTTTTCAAAAACTTCACGGTAGAGAAGGGATTCTTTCGTAAACGGCGTTGCGAACGGATATTTTGCGGCGCGGAGCTTCATTTCGTCATCGGTATACTTTGTTTCGGCGTAGGCCTTGAGGTAATCGACCATAGAGTGACCGACGGCATCGGAGAACGCGGCTTTTTCGCGGTACAAAATCGGCAGCGGGAGGTAATCGCCCTCGAACGCGTGGCGCAGGAGGTATTTGCCTTTTTTGTACTTGTTGAGCTTCATCTCGGGATCGACGGACATGACGTATTTGACGAAATCGAGGTCGCCGAACGGAACGCGGGCTTCGAGCGAGTTGGCGGAGATGCAGCGGTCGGCGCGGAGCACATCATACATATGAAGCTCCCGCACGCGCTTTTGGGCTTCCATTTGGAACGCGGCGGCACTGGGGGCGAAATCTGTATATTTGTAGCCGAAGAGCTCATCGGAAATTTCACCGGTGAGCAGCACGCGGACATCGGTCTGCTCGTGAATGGCTTTGCAGACGAGGTACATGCCCATGCTGGCGCGGATGGTGGTGATGTCATACGTGCCAAGCAGCGCAATGACGGTTTCGAGATTTTCGATAACATCGTCCTTTGTGATGATGACCTCGGTGTGGTCGCTGTGAATGTAATCGGCAACTTCGCGGGCGTATTTTAAATCGATAGCATCTTCACTCATGCCGATGGCGAACGTGCGAATGGGCTTCTTTAAAAGCTTTGCTGCGACGGAGCAGACGAGGGAGCTATCAAGCCCACCGCTGAGAAGAAAACCGAGCGGGGCATCGGCATCGAGCCGCTTTTCGATGCCGGCAACGAGCTTATCATGGATGTTTTTACAGACAGTCTCGAGGTCATCGTGGCAAACTTCTTCGACTTCGGCGATGTCGCAGTAGCAGGTGAATTTGCCGTCCTTATAGTAGTGGCCCGGCGGGAACGGCATAACGCGATGGCACAGACCGACGAGGTTTTTCGGCTCGCTGGCGAACATAATGTGGCCGCTTTCGCTGTACCCGTAGTAGAGCGGGCGGATGCCGATGGGGTCACGCGCAGCGATGAAGCGATCGGTCTCGGCATCGTAAATAATCAGGGCGAACTCGGCGTCAAGCTTTTTGAACATCTCGGTGCCCTCTTCTTTGTAGAGAGGGAGTAAAATTTCGCAGTCAGAATCACTTTTGAAGGTGTAGCCTTTTCTCCGGAGCTCCTCTTTAACGGAACGGAAGCCATAGAGCTCGCCGTTGCAGACGACGGCGGAACCGTCCAACTCAAACGGCTGCATGCCTTCTTCTGTGAGGCCCATGATGGCGAGGCGGTGGAAAAAGAGCCAACCTGCGGGCGTTTCCAGTGTGCGGGACATATCCGGCCCGCGGGAAACGGTTTTATCAAAGCCCTTTCGTAAATCTTCCAAACGAATGTCTTTTGCTGTGTAACCCATAATCGAACACATATCGGTTCCCTCCAAATAAAATAATTTCAGTCCAAACGCAAATAAAAAAACAGCCGTTTGTCCCAATTTCTTAGGACGAATAGCTGTTGTATCCGCGGTGCCACCTAAATTATCTTATAAAGAAGATCACCTTTACTGTCTCTAACAAGACAGGCACGGCTTAACGCGCCGCCACACGTCGCACCTACTGAGATATGCGCATCTTTTCGGCTTGAGGCTCCGAAGTGTTATTCGCCGGTGTGCTTACGCGGGGTTCACACTCTCCCCCGCTCACTGTGCAAAGCGGTCTGCCGGGTACTTCTCTTCATCTGTGCCCTTGAATTATTATGCTAAGTTTATACCACCAAAATTTCATTTTGTCAACACTTTTTTTGAAAAAATTTTTGATTTTACATGAAATTTGCAATTTTTCAGTTTATAACTTGCAGTTTGTAAGCGGTTTTAGCCATACTAAAACGTATTTGTCAAAAATCAAAAAGCTCTTTTCATTTTACGGGAGTTGTATTATAATAAGCTTGGATAAAATGCAAAATGAAACAGGAGGTCTTTTCCATGTTTGCCTATAAAACTTTGAAAAGCGGCACTGACATTCGCGGTGTTGCAAGTGAAGGCGGCGGCGCGCCGATTAATCTGACCGATGAGGTCGTGGAGCGCATTGCGGCCGGTTTTCTCGTTTGGTGCGAAAAGCACCTGGACAAGTGCGCCGAGGGGCTGAAAATTGCCGTCGGCCATGACTCCCGCATTTCCGCAGACCGTATTGCGGCGGCGCTGTTCCGCGCGTTTACGACGTACGGTGCTTCGGTTTACGACTGCGGCCTTGCCTCTACCCCGTCGATGTTCATGGCGGTTTTGGAGCTGCCGTGCGACTGCTCGGTGCAGATTACGGCGAGCCACCACCCGTTCTTCCGCAACGGACTGAAATTCTTCACGCCTGCGGGCGGCCTTGACAGCCCGGATATTTCCGAGATTTTGGAATATGCACAGAACGGCGCTGCGCCGAAGGAGACCGACAACGGCACGCTGGTGCCGGTGGACTATATGTCGAAATATGCAGATAATCTGCGCGAGATGATCCGCAAGGGCGTGAACGCGGAAGATTATGCGCACCCGCTTGCGGGCTTTAAGATCGTTGTGGACGCCGGCAACGGCGCGGGCGGTTTTTACGCAAACGACGTGCTGAAGCCGCTTGGTGCGGACATTACGGGCAGCCAGTTTTTGGAGCCGGACGGCCGCTTCCCGAACCACATTCCAAACCCGGAGAACGAGGAGGCCATGGCGAGCGTTTGCGCGGCGACCGTGAAGGCCGGTGCGGACCTTGGCGTAATTTTTGACACGGACGTAGACCGCGGCGGCGCTGTGGACAGCCGCGGCGAAGAGATCAACCGCAACCGTCTTGTGGCGATTGCTTCCGCCATTGCGCTGGAGGGCAACCCGGGCGGCACCATTGTGACGGACTCCATTACGTCCGACGGACTCAAGACCTATATTGAGCAGACGCTCGGCGGCAAGCATCACCGCTTTAAGCGCGGTTACAAGAATGTCATCAACGAAGCGGTACGCCTGAATAACGAGGGCGTGAACTGCCCGCTGGCGATTGAGACGAGCGGCCATGCGGCGCTGCGCGAGAACTACTTCCTTGACGACGGTGCCTATCTGGTGACGAAGATCATCATTAAGGCGGCACAGCTGCGCCGCGAGGGCAAATCGCTCGATAGTCTCATCGCCGATCTGAAGGAAGCCAAGGAAGAAAAAGAGTTGCGCTTCCCCATTACCGCGGAGGATTTCCGCCCCTATGGTGAAAGCACCATTGCGGCGCTTGAAAGCTACGCGAAAGCGCACAACTGGGACATTGCGCCGGACAACCGCGAAGGCATCCGCATTTCGTTCCCGGAAAACGACGGCGATGGCTGGTTCCTGCTGCGCATGAGCGTACACGACCCCATTCTACCGCTGAATATCGAAAGCAATTCCGTCGGCGGCGTACGCGTGCTGGCCGAAAAGCTGCTGAAGTTCTTCGACGAAGTGAAGCCGGAGAATGTAGACTATGCGGCGCTGAAGGGATTTTTGGAAAAGTAAGCTGAAATTGAATATTTGAATAAAAAGAGCTCCCGACTGCTGCGGTTCATCATTTGCGGCAGTCGGGAGTTTTTGGTTTTTACGGTTCGATGGGCGGTGTCGGCTGCGGTTGAGTGAGCGCGGTGCGGCGGGTTTTGCGGTGGTGCAGGATGGCGTAGATGGCGATTTGAATGAGCATGGCGAGGACGTTGGAAAGGCTGACTGATACGCAGACTAACCACAATAAAAGATCAAACGGATTGCTTTTGGGGTCTTTATCTGCTCCGTACAGCATCCATGCGAAAAGTGCTGTGCAGGCGGTCTGTATGAAAAGCACTTTTGACGTGTTGCGTATCTTTTGCAGATAACCGTTTTTTTCAAACCGCAGATTAAGGAGCGGCGTTGAAGCCGTGCCGACCATGACCGCGAAAACGGTGCCGATGATTGTAACGGCGGTTCGCAGAATCTCGTCTTCCCTGCCCGTATATGCTATATACATAGTGACGGGTGTTGCGAACAGGAAATACACGGCAAAGCCGAAAACACTGGTCACGATTTGCGCGAGAAACAGGGAAATCGGCGATGACGATTTAAAGTGTTTTTGAAACTGCACAAACTCACCCCGCAATCAGTTGTATGAGAGTTACGATGAACAAGGAGACACACAGGAGGAAAACGACGAAGGAGAGCTTGGCTTTGGGGACAGGTCGCGGGGCGGAGAGACCGCCGCGCGAGAAACGGTCGCCACCGGTTCTTTCCCGCGGCAGAAAGCTGATGAGGATGTTCCAGACCGCGAAGCCGAGGGGGATCATGAACAGGGCGATGAGCGGCACGGTTTTTGGGATATCCCCTGCATTGTGCGGAGCTTGTATCTGCGTGCGCATGATGCCCATGAGCGCGATACCTATGGCGAAGCAAATAAGCAAGACCACGGCGCGCACTTTGGAACTCGTTTGCTCCAATTTCTGCACGACTTTTTTATCAAAAAAAGCTATTGGGTGCATGAACTCTTCCCTCTTTCTGGTACCTATTATGCTTTCAGTATATAGTTTTTAATGCAGGTGTCAAGGGTTTTCGTCAAAACTCGATGATATGGAGTTTTTGGGCGATTTCTTTGGCGTCGCCGCGGCGTTTGACGCCGAGCTTTTGGAGGATGTGGATGACATGCGTTTTGACGGTGGCGACCTTGACACCGAGGATGTCAGCGATCTCCTGGTTGCTGCGGTTGCCGCACAGGAGCCGGAGCACCTGCGTTTCTGCGGGCGAAAGCGGTTCTGAGAGCCGCGGCATGGGACGCAAGAAATTCGGGTACAAAACAGCCTGACGGCGCGTTTCCTGTAAAAGGAGTGAAAAGAAGGACTCGTCCTTTTTGTAGCCAGTAAACGTCAGCATGGGCATTACGGCGGCGCCAAACTGCGCAATGGGCATAACGAAGCGGTACTCACGGGCGGCATCAAGCGCCTGCATCCACTCCTCCTGCCACCGGGCGTTATTTTGCCGCTGATAGCAAACGGCCGTTAGGATGCGGATATACATGCGGTCCATCACGCGACCGCAGCGTTCGCAGAACGGGATGAGTGAGGCCAATGTGAGCAGCGCGGTGTTTTCTTCTCCGAGCGCGATCTCAACCATGGCACGCGTTATATACTGGTAGCGCCACATGGTACGGATGCGCGGCGTGATCTGCGGAGCAGATGTACGGTACCACTGCTCTGCCTTTTCCATTTCACCGGTGCGCAACCATATACGGCAGCGCATGGCATCAATATTCGGCAGAAAACGCTTGTTGTCCTCCTCAAACTCTGTTCGCAGACTGTCTAAAGAAGAAAGCGCCATGATGGCGTTGCCCTGCTTCGTTTGGGCGCGCGCCATGAGACCGATGATGGCGAACGTCATATCCGGCGTACCGTGACGCTCGATCTCGGGCAACTGGGCCACAAGCGTCATGAGCCACGGAAGGTTATCCTCCCCTTTTTCAAATTTGCTTTCGCAAAGGGCGCAATCGGCAAAACCGATGCCGTCTTTGCCGAGAATGGCCTCCATCGGCTTGCGGATGGTTTTGTAGAGCAGTTCATCGTGCTTGGACCACGAACAGAAATCTTTGCCGCCGTTCATAAGACTTGGCAGCATGCTGGTGACAGAAAACGTGGGTGTTTGCAAGCTTTTATCCGTTAGAATTTTGAAATAGGTGCCGATGTTCTCTGCGATGCCTTTGCTGCTGCGCTGCGGGAGAGAGATATCGAGATATGCAAGCTTGCCGCGCACCTCTTTGTAGGCGGTGTCGGTCTTTTTGAGCGGGGCGGCATACTCCTGCAGGGCGGAATACCACATTTCGGAGGCTTCGTAATCCATGCAGAGGGACGTGAGCATGCTCATACCGCACATGAGCGATGGCGAGCGGAGGATCTCCTCTTTCGGGATAGCATAGTAATACTTTTCCATCTCATAGTAATGTCCCACACCGGGGTGCTGCTCTGCGTTGCGGATGAGCATTTCCGAGACGTGGCGGTGGTCTTTGCAGCGCGAATAGCACTCGAGCGCATGCTCGTAATCTTCGTGCAGCTCATAGTAAAGCCCGGCGCGGCTGTACACTGCGGCCTGCTCCTGCGGCGTATAGACTTGGCGAAGTTCCCACATGAGAAACTGTTGGAAAAAGCTCCAGAAGCGGTATTTCTGTGCATCGGCATTTAAAAGCATGGTGGTATCGTGCCGAACGATGGAAATAAGCTCGTTGATGTGGCTGTCGCCGGAGATCATCTGGGCAAGCTCGGCGTCGAATGTATCGAACGGGGCGATGTCGAGCAGCATACGGCGCAGCGGCATTGAAAAGCGGTTGAAGATGTTATCCTCAAAATAGTGATAGATTTCCTGCTGCACAATGCCGACAATCTCCGGCGTATAGGGCTGACCGTTTTGCATCAGGCGCGAAAGCGCCGTTAGGGCCAGCGGGTAGCCGAGAGAATCGCGGATGATGACGTTGATCTCTGCTTCCGTTGGTGTGCAGCCATTCTTTTCCAGAAAAACACGCACAGTATCGCGGTCAAACAGCAGATCTCTGGCCTCGATGAGCTGCAAAAGCCCCGTAAAGCGGAACGGCATGAGCCAGCCGGGCAGCACGCCGCGGCTTAAAATGACGAAGTGCAGCTCCGGATTTTCGCGGATCCATGCGCAGAGCGTTTGCTGATCTTCCGGGTCTTTGAGCGCGGGCAGGGAATCGATCACAATCGCATCTACATTTTTCGGCACGGGCTCGCGCAGGAATTCCGGGTCTTCTGCCGAAAACACGCAGGTTTTGTGATTGCTGAGCAAGGCGGTGGCGGCTGTAGACTTGCCGAAGCCGCACGGCGCGCTGAAGAAAATGACGCGGCACTGAGCCCAACCCTGTAAGAATTGCTCGCGCAGCGATGGCTTGATGACGACTTCATTCATGTGCTCTACTCCCCTTTTATGGTTTATAACCACAATATATCATATTTCGGGCGAAATGTAATCCATCTAAAGATGGATTTTTGAAAAAATTTGGGTTTTGTCGAGGAGAAAAGGTGGAAAGGTAGTACGATTTTGCGGAAATGAAAAAAGCCTCTCGGACACCGGCACGTGCATGCGGTGTTCGAGGGGCAATTTTGTTGTATTTTGTACAACTGTATTTTATACAGCTTTTATGCGGCTTTTTCCTGAAGCTTCTGCTTTTTTCTCTGCGTCTTCGACAAGACGGCTCTTGGAGAGGTCGGCGTGGCAATAATAGAGCAGTGTGAGGGTGCTGCACACGAGCCAACCGGCAGGGTAGCCTAAGGCGATGGGAATGATGGTGTTGGAGATGAAGTTCGCCATGATAAAGAGGTAAATCTGGCGGAAGACGACGAACGAGCTCAACATGATAATCATCGGTGCGCGGGAATTGCCTGCACCGCGCAGCACGCCGGAGTAGACCTGGTTGACGCAGCAGAACACGTAGAACGGCGAGCAATAACGCAGCAGCATGGAACCGTATGCGACGACCTCTGCTTTGCCGTTGAAGAACGAGACGAGCTGCGGCGCGAAGATGAGCAGCGGGATTGTCAGAATGACGGTTGCGACGACGGACATGAGGAACGCCGTGCGTGCACCCTTCTTGGCGCGGGCGACCTGATCGATGCCGAGGTTCTGTCCGACGAATGTGGTAGACGCGAGTGCGAGAGACTGCATCGGCAGGAAGAGAAGCTGGTCAATCTTACTGTATGCCGTCCAGCCGGACATACAGTCTGCGCCGAAGTAGTTAACATAAGACTGTACAAATACGTTCGAGAACGCGGTGATCGCCATTTGGATGGCGGCCGGAATGCCGACGCGCACAATCTTCGCGAGCATTTCTTTATCGAGCTTCAAGTATTTGAGCTCGACCTTGATGCAGGAATCCGTGCGGAACAGCGTAATCATCGTAAGCATGGCGGAGACGCCCTGCGAGATGATGGTCGCATACGCAACACCCTCAACGCCCATGCCGAGCGACAGCACGAAGACGAGATCGAGAATGATGTTGAGCACGGCGGAGACGACGAGGAAATAGAACGGGCGCTTGGAATCACCCACGGCACGCAGAATGCCCGCGCCCATGTTGTAGAGCATAAGGCCGATGACACCCGCGAAGTAGATGGTGAGGTACGCGGAGGACTCCGGCATAACCTCTGCCGGGGTCTTCATGAAATTAAGCACGAAGGGGATCATAGCGATGCCGATGACTGTAAAGAGCACAGCCAAAATGAGCGTCATGACGATGGAGGTGTGGACGGTATCGCGCACCTTATCATACCGCTTTGCGCCATAATACTGTGAAATGACGACGCCGGCGCCGCTGGAAAGCCCTAAGAATATGCCGATGAGCATGTTGATAACGGGACCGACCGTGCCAACCGCCGAGAAAGCCTCGTTGCTGACATAGTTGCCGACAACCCACGTATCGACCGTGTTGTAGAGCTGCTGGAAAATGTTGCCGATGAGAAGCGGAAACGCGAATGTGATGAGGTGGCGGAAGATGCTGCCCTGCGTCATATCCACATCGCGCTTAGTTTTCTGCTTCAGGATGCTGAGTTTAGACATAATAATATCACCTGCAACTGATTATACACGCTCTGTTTGAGATAATCAACTAAAATCTTAAAAATGTGGAATATCTTTTACCTTGATACGCACAATAAACCCGGTTAAACAGAAAGGGTGGTCGTATGAAAAAGAAAACGCCGCAGCAATATGACGCGATGGTGCAGAAGGCTTCGCCGCACTCCCCTGTACTGAAAAACTGCCTGTTTGCGTTTTTATCCGGCGGGGCCATCTGCACGCTGGGGCAGGCGCTTGCGAACACGTTCATGCTGCTGGGGCTCGATTTAAAAGATGCGCGGACGTGCGTTTCCATCTCGCTCATTTTCATTTCCGCCGCGCTGACAGCCTGCGGCGTATACGACAACATAGCGAAATATGCCGGGGCAGGCACGTTGGTTCCGATTACGGGGTTTGCAAACTCAATGGTCTCCCCTGCGCTGGAATTTAAAAGCGAGGGCTTTGTGACGGGCCTCGGCGCGAAGCTGTTCACGGTGGCGGGGCCGGTACTGGTGTTCGGCATTTCGGCTTCGGTTTTGTACGGGATCGTGCTGTATATCATCGGGCTGTTTTAAGGAGGGCTTATGAAAAGACTCGGACGTTACACGCTTCTATTTGAGCGCCGCCCGGCGATTTTGGGCCACGCGGCGGTGTGCGGAAAAAAAGAAGCCGCGGGCCCGCTGGCGCGCGACTTTGACCAGACGTTTCTCGATTCTTATTTGAATCAGGAAAGTTGGGAAAAAGCGGAAAGCATGCTGCAAACGGAAGCCGCGAACCTTGCGATACGCAAGGCGGGGCTTCAAAAGCAGGACATTAACATGGTATTTGCGGGAGATCTGCTGAACCAGTGCATTTCGAGCACGTTTGGTCTGCGCGGAATGGACATTCCGTTCCTTGGGCAATACGGGGCGTGCTCCACGATGGCGCAAACGCTCATCATGGCCTCCATCATGGTGGAATGCGGCGCGGCGAACTACGCCTGCGCGGTGACCTCTTCCCACTTCTGCACGGCGGAGCGGCAATTCCGCACGCCGCTGGAATACGGCAGCCAGCGCGCGCCGACTGCGCAGTGGACGGCGACAGCTTCGGGCAGCGCTGTGCTCGGTATGAGCGGCGACATTCAAGTGCGGCACGCGACCGTGGGGCGCATCACCGACCTTGGTGTGACCGACATGACGAACATGGGCGCGGCGATGGCCCCCGCTGCATCGCAGACTTTGCTGGATTTTTTTAACGATACGGCGACAAAGCCTGAGGACTACGACCGCATTTACACAGGCGACCTCGGGGCGGTTGGCACAAAATTATTATACGAACTGCTGCGCGAAAACGGGATCATTCTGCGCAACCATGAGGACTGCGGGCTGATTCTATTTGACCGCGAGGCACAGGACGTGCACGCAGGCGGCTCCGGCTGCGGATGCTCAGCCGGTGTATTATGCGGACATATTTTGAACCGCATGGATCGCGGAAAGTTGAAAAATATTCTCTTTATGGCGACCGGCGCACTGATGTCCACAACCTCTTCGCAGCAGGGCGAGAGCATACCGGGCATCGCGCATTTGGTGCATGTGGGGAGGGGGTAAAAAAACTCGGCACAATCTGTACCGAGCTTTTACGGCGGATGATTGCAATTAAGCTACGTCATCCGCCTTATTTTTTCTTTTAAGTTTTGAAAGTAACCCGAACACAATCTCTTTTACGAGCGGTTCTTTGAGCAACAGTAAGACGATGCCGTAGAGGCCAAAAAACAATATCGCTGCAAACACCAGCAACCAGAATGTGCTGATTTGCAGATGACTGACCCAAACTGCGCTAAGCACAGCCGGAATGAGTGCCGCAAAAATTTTAAAATAATGTATATCCAGAAAAGCACCGCGCACTTCTGAACGCAACGCAATATACTGCACCACGAGCACCGCAAACTCGGCGGCAAGCGTACCTATGGCCGCACCGGCCGCGCCGTACAGCGGAATTAAAATCGCATTTAATATTAGATCGGTAACAGCACCGACGATTTCGGAAACGAGCACTGTTTTTTCACGCCCAAGCGGCACAAGAATTTGAATGCCCAACACATTTGTGATGCCGATGAACAATAGCGTCGGCATAATGATCTGCATAGGCAGAGTTGCCGATTCATATAGTGTGCCGCCGGTCAGGAAACGAATGCTCTGCTCGGCAAATAGCATGAAAAAGATCATCAGCGGCAGTGCCACCAGCATGACGAAGTTCAGAGCCTTTGCACTGATACGCCTGAATTCGCCCTTCATCTCCATCTCAACGTAATACGAGGCGCGCGGTAACAGAACCGTGCCAAGCGATGTAACTAAGCTGACTAAAATGACCTTCACCTTTACAGCTGCATCGTAGTATCCGACTTGTTCTTTTGTCGTCATAATCCCCAGCATGACGTTGTCGAGATTCGTATAGATTGTCGTGGCACAGGACATGGCGAAAAAGATCAGCACCGGTTTTAAATGACGGTGTATGCTGTAATATCCGACTGAGTGAAAATCGATGTACTTTCGCGCATGAAACAAATTGATAATATTTGCAGCACTGGATGCAAATACGGTGATGCCTCCATAAACTACATAATCGCTTTTTTGGTGGATCAAAAGAAACATGCCGACCATGGCGATGATCTTGAAGACAATCGACCGCACCGCAATATAAGTGTACTGCTCCAAAGCTTTATAGAGCCACTCCATACCAATGGCAGAAAGCAGAATCATAGAGCTGACCACGATATACAGTGCTCTGTCCTCCCGCAGCCGCGGCACAAAAATAATGGCCAGTGCCAGCGCAACATATGATAACGCCCCGACTACAAGGTTAATGGCGAGCAGTTCGTGTGCCGTTCGCGTCAGCTGCTCCCGGTCATCTCGCACCATAGCGCAGATGCGTATGCCGTAAATTGGGATGCCGAGCTGTGCAAACATGTTGAAATAGGTGATTAACGAGATAGCAAACGAAACCTTGCCTGTTCCATCCGGCAACAGAATATTTGAAACATAGCGGAAGGTGATGAGCGGAAAAATGATGGACGACATTGTGAGAATGGCGTTCATCACAAAATTTAATTTCAGGGATTTCCCTTTCATAAGCAGAACCTTTATCCTTTCGGTCTAAACCGCATCCGGTAAGCTCCGCAATTCTTACCGTATATATCTTTATGGAAACAAATATTTGCCGACATACGGGATCTTCTGCAATACCTTTACAAGCAGCAGAGCGACAAAATAAACCGCAAACGCACCGAATAGCCGCCACCATCCGCTTAATGTATCGACCGAAAACCACGATGTAATTCGATCGATAACCAGCACGTGTATCAAGTAGATTCCAAAACTTGCCCCTGAAAGCCATTTGATGAGATGGATAAATTTCTCGTTTCGAAAAATCGGATAATCGCAAGCATACTTTATGAATACAAAAATGGCAGCAGCCAGAAGAATCGGAAAACGCATGAACTGCGCCGTTGCAATGCATACCTACAACGCAAAGACATGCCAAAACATTTAACACATCAAAATAAACAATTCGCTTTCGTTCTACTGTTTCTTCCATGTTGTCCTCTTAACCGTTCGCACCGACTTCTCGCTTTTTCATGGAAGCGAGTACCGGGAAAAGCAGGAAATTTGTAGATGTCAACATTTTAAAGCTCTTAGCGCCATTGAGTTCGGTATAAAGCGTTTCGCTTTTACCTTTAATTGTTTTCACCATAGCTTTTGCGGACTGCTTTGCCGCTTTGCTGTCTGTGGCTGTCAGATAAATGAAAAGCTGCATACCGGCAATTCGGGCGATATTTCTGCGCAGGAATGCGGCAGTTTTCAGTTCTGACGTAACGCTGTTTTCATACGCCGCATATGCATCGGAAAGGTGACCGAGTACCAACTCGTGCATCGCACAGTTGCGCTGTAAGCTGTTGATATTCATGCTCTGCGTGGAAAGCGAAACACGATACATATAGATTGTTTGCGGTGCAACGGTGACTGTTTTCACATACGGGATGGGGTACAAAAGGTACTCTGCATCTGTATAGAAACAGTTATCAAGATGAATGTTATTCTTTTGCAGAATATCCGTGCGATAGGTCACATTGTGCATCGCCACGGTGAGTTGATCGCAAACAGAAGAAAACGGCACGTCCATACACGGAGCAACGTTCGTTTTCTCTTCTTTTTTTTGCCCTGTTTCATGGTCTACACAGCAATGATCCGCACAGACCATATCGGCATTTGTCTTTTCCAGTATATCCAGAAAAGCGCCCATCTGCGCTGTGTTCACCCAGTCATCACCGTCTACCATACGAAAATATTTTCCGGTAGCGTGCTTGATGCCGCTATTTACAGTGGAACCGGGTCCTGCATTTTTTTGTGAGATCAAACGGAATGTTCCGGGATGTTTTTTTTCATATGCGGAAACAATTTCCGGCGTGCGGTCTTTGGAGCCGTCATCGGTCACGAGGACCTCCACACGATCTAAAATTGCAGGATCGATAAAGGAATCAAGACACTGTTCGATAAATTTTTCTACGTTATACGCTGCGACTGAGATGCTTAGCACTTTTTGCATAATGTTCCCCCTCTTCCTTTTTTACAGTCTGCATCAGTGCACCTAAGGCCATCCAGAACATAAAGGACATCGGTGAACAGACGTACAAAATTTCAGACATAAAACAGCTTGCACACACCATGGCCGCCAAAACAGCTAAATACGCCGGTGCGATTCCTTGCAGCTGCATAGAAATCTGTTTCCAATTTTTAAATACGGCAATGATGCACCACACGGCTAACGTTAAATATAGCAGCAAGCCAACCGCGCCCTGTGCGACTAAAATATCAAAGAAGGCGTTGTGCATACTGGAAAAGTGCATGTGGTCGTTATTGATTAAATAGGAGTCTTCCTGTTCGGCTTCAACGTAAGCCAAAACTGTGTTATGCCCCACACCGAAAACCGGTTTTTCTTTAAATATCTCGATTGCGCTTTTCCAAATATCTATACGGCGATTTGATATATCTGCCGCGTTCGTTTCTTTGGGGCGAATCACCAATTGCGTAGCTGTACTATGCTTGCCAGAGCTGTTGCTCGACGTTCCCGAACCGCTATGACTGCCGGAACTGCTGCTTGTGCTCTTTTGCACAGCAAAACTGTTGTAGCCGGATTTAATCGCGGTCGGCAGCACAGCAGAAAGTGCTACTGCCACTACGGCAAACAGAATTACAACCTTATTACGGCGATTTTTCATGATATAATACACTGCAAAAACAATAACACCGGCAACAAACGCAATATGGCACGCACGGGAATCTGAAAACGTGATATACAGCACATCTAACACCACTAAACAGCCCATTGCAATACGCAAAATGATGTTGTGATTTTTACTAAAAATACCAATTGCAAGCAAAAGTGAGACGCAGCACATTAAAGCACCGATATTCGGATCCCAATAGACACCGTAGAGGCGTCCCCAGTAAAAGCCAGTATAGTAAAGCGGCATTTCCGGTGTTTCGGGATAAAAGATCTCATTTTTTCCGAGAAGCATATAAGCAAAGCTCATAACGGTCAGCACAGCACATACACTTAAATAAAATCCAATCCAAACGCGCCTCTTTTTTATATCTTCCGCGGAACGGCTCTCCTTATAGCAATACACCATTAAGAATAAGATTCCCTGCATGATGAGTGTTCGGATATTCTCATACCAACCATACTGGCGATTCAAAAAGGTTGAAAGCAGATAGGTTACGCAAAGTGCTGCGATCAGCCAAAAGCCACGGCTTTTACTGTACGTCTTAAAGTGTAAAAGTCGATATACGCAAACTGCGGCAGATAAAAACAGTGTTGGCCATAATGCTAAAGAAATGATTGCCGTACCGAATGTCAGCGAGCAATCCTGAAAGAAGCCGACGGTCATAAACCCTAAGCCGGCAAATAGTTCAATCCACCAAAATGTGCGGTCGGCGAGTTTTTTCATAACAACTTCTTCCCCCTAACCCAATATGGATAATATCTCCTCTTTTTGTGCATCTAAGTCAAACGGACGAATTTGTTCGCGGAACGAGTGGACATCCTTATGAACACACGGCTGTGCATTTACGATCGCATTTGCCCACGTTCCTCCGTTGTTTTCGATATCAAGAAAAACACAATCATCTGTGAGCTTTACTTCATCCGTGATACGGTCGCTTAAAAATGTTTTTAAGCCTGCGACTTGTGCTTCGATTGCAGAAACAGGTAACCCCTCGAAAAGTGACGGCAATAAAAATGCGTCCATCGCCTGCAAAAGCGACGGTACATCGTCACGAATTCCCAAAAACTGCATATGTTCAAATAGCCGCATTTCTTTTGCCTGTGCTTCCACTGCCAGACGATCAGGCCCATCACCGATCAAAAGCAGCTTGGCATTCGGCAGCTTTTCACGTGTTTTTTGCAGGATTTTTAAAAGGTAAGCGCTATTTTTAGCCGTGACATAGTTACCGATATGCCCGAGCACAACGTCTTTCTCCGAAAATCCGAGTACACTGCGCATTTTTGCGCGTACAGCAGAATCAAACGCATAGCGCTCTACTTCGATCGGATTGTATAGAATTTTCACCTTGTTTTGTTCAACCAATTCCGATGGGAACAACCATTTTGCTGCGGCTTTGGAACAGGCGTAATAATCATTGGCGTACTTTGGCAGCTTGTTGCGGCTTCTGCCATTCATGAAAGACTTCAAAAACGCTTTTACTATGCTGCTTTCTCCCTGGGACGTGCTGTGACTATGCAAAATCACGCGCGATACACCGGCATCGTGTGCGGCTTTGGCACCAATACAGTGCATCGGCTCTGAAATGTTGAAATATGCTGCATCATAAGCTTTTTGAGATAAGATTTTCCGCATCGCTTTATACTGCTTTTGCGGGTGCATCAATCCGGGAATCTCGTGGATTTCTGCTTTAAACGGCGCTAAGCAGGCACGTAAATCTACATTATCCTTTCCTGTGAGAATGTCCGCGTGTATACCTGCATCATAAAAGACACGCAGAACACGCAAAAGGTACTTATCAATACCGCTGTTTCTGCCGTCTATCATATATCCGATCAGAACTTCCATACTTTCTCCTAAAAACAAGCAAATTCGGTCAGTGCTGTTGTTTGAGTGTCGAAAAGACCGTGGGAAACGCGCTTTTTACTGCAAAAATACTGCGAGCAATCATCAGACACAACGGGATATTGCCTGCACAAAACGCCTTTGCCATGCACTTGAAAAGCGTGCCGCTTGCCTGAACCGCCGACAGCAGTTCTTTGCACAACGGCGTTTTATACTGCTGCTTGAGCCATTCTTTGCGCTGTGCGTGGTTCATGTCAGAGCGTTTATCACAGTTGCGCTGCAAGGCGGAAAACAGGTAGCGCACATAGATATTGGCTAAAATTCTGCGCACCTCTTCTGTGCACATGCCCCAGTTTTTATACTGCTCCAGCACCAAGAAAACCCGCTCCGCGTTGAGTGTGAAGTAATCCGGCAAAAATTTATTCGTCAGACTGCCGTCTATACGCTTCAAGTAATGATACGGTGTTGTGTTCAGCACGTTCATGGAGCACACCGAATCAAAATAAGAAACGTTGAATTTGATGTCCTCGATCAGCGTGATCTTTTCAAATACCACACCGCTTTCACGCAGGGACTGAACACGGTAGACTTTGTTCCACGCATAGCCGTACAGCGTTTTTTCCTCCAAATGAATAACCTCACGGCGCACGTCTTCCGGCGTATACAGATACAGCGTTTTTTCCGCTGCGACCGGGAAAGTCTGCTTTAAAACACCTGCGCGGTCATAATACTGCTCTAAAAGTCCGAAAACAACAACGTCTGCCCTGTTTACTTCCAAAGAGGCTTTTACTTGCTCCAACAGATTCGCATCGATCACATCGTCGGAATCCATAAAGAACACATACTCTCCTCGCACATGCGGGAAACCAGCGTTGCGTGCGTTGCTGAGGCCGCCGTTTTCGGGCAGATGCAGTACGGTCATACGCTCGTCTTTTTTGACCCACGCATCGCAAATTTTCGGAGAATCATCTGGCGAACAGTCATCAACCAAAATGACTTCAAAATCTTCAAAAGTCTGTGCAGCCACACTTTGTAGCGTTTGTTCCAAGTAATCCGCAACGCCGTATACGGGCATCACGATGCTGAAAAACGGAGTTTTCTTATCCATTTACAGCCTCCGTTATCTACCGGCCTTCAGCTTAGCAAAAAGCTCTGTATTACCGGACTTTACCTTGGAAATAATGCGACCTTCAAGATACGTCAGCCCAGTGCTGTGCATTTTAAGCGGCACAAGCATGAGCTTCATATAGGCTGAGCGCGCTTTGGTGAGCTTTACAGACTGCATAGCTGTCGGGGTAGAAATCATTTCACGGATTTTCGCTTTTTTCTCTTTTGTGGTGAGCGCACAGTTGCGGTTTGTTACATTTTCTATACAGCCGATAAGGCGCTCGGAATAACGGCGTGCGAGGAATTCTTCTGTTTCCGGCGTATGAATATTCCAGTGCTTATAAAGGTCAATCATCCAGCCGTGTTCTTCCTCGCGCTTATCGTACATATCGCTTCTGTAACGCGCAGTCTCACTCTCCTGACGCTTGCGGATAAAGTGATAATACTTGCCGGAAAGCACCGTAACGCGCTCCACATCGCGGATAACGCTTAAAATAAACGGGAAATCATCCCAGAAGGTCTGCGGAAAATAAATACCGTTGCCCTTTACATACTCTGTCAAAAAGAGCTTATTCCACGGAGAATACAGCAAATTCAGATCAAACAGGTGATGGGCGTCCTCACGGAACGCCTGTTGTGTGGGATACGCACAATCCTTATACGCCTGCTCCTGTACAAATTTTTCCGAATCCGTGTAATACGTATCAATATAAAAGCCCGTTACAACAAACTGGGAACTGTTCTTCTCTGCTGCCGTCACCATATCTTCCAGCATGGTCGACTCCGCCCAATCATCGGAATCCATAAAATACAAATACTTGCCGGTAGCTTGATCGATTGCGACATTTCTTGCACTTGGCGCACCGCCGTTTTCCTTGTGAATGACTTTGATGCGTGGATCTTTTGCTGCATATTCGTCACAAATTTCACCGCTGCGATCCTTTGTGCCGTCATCTACACAGAAAAACTCCCAGTTTTTATAAGTCTGTTTCTGTATGCTCTCTATTGCTTTGCCAACGTAAGCTTCTACGCCATACACAGGCATGATCACGCTGATTTTTGCATTTTCCATCATAATGTCTTACTCCGCAAATTCTTTTTCCACAGCCGAAAGCGCTGCCTCAATAACCTTATCCATATCATAATATTTATACTCTGCCAATCTGCCGCCGAAGATCACGTTCGGTTCGGCATCGGCCAGTGCCTTATACTGTTGATAAAGCGCGCTGTTTTTTTCGTTATTGACAGGGTAATATGCTTCCATCCCCTGCTGCCAAACCGCAGGATATTCGCGCGTGATGACCGTTTTTTCCTGCTGACCGAACGCAAAATGCTTGTGCTCGATGATGCGCGTATACGGCGTTTCACAGTCCGTATAGTTGACAACCGCAACGCCCTGATAATTCGGTGTATCCAAAACTTCGGTCTCGAAGCGCAGGCTTCTGTATTCAAGCTCACCGCATTTATAATCAAAATAAGAATCAATCGTACCTGTATAAACGACTTTTTCCGCAAGCACATCATACGCTGCACGATTCGCAAGATAATCCACATCAGTGCGCACTTCAATGCCATCGAGCAGCTTATCAATAATCTCATTATAGCCGTTTACCGGGATGCCCTGATACGGATCGTTAAAATAGTTATTGTCATACGTATAGCGCACAGGGAGACGCTTGATGATGAATGCCGGCAGCTCCGTGCAAGGTCTGCCCCATTGCTTTTCCGTATAGCCCTTGATGAGCTTAGCGTAAATATCCGTGCCGACAAGGCGAATCGCCTGCTCTTCGAGGTTTTTGGGTTCGCCTGTTACGACGCCGCGCTGTGCTTCAATCTTTCCACGTGCTTCGTCCGGTGTTACGACACCCCAAAGCTTCGAGAACGTATTCATATTGAACGGCATGTTGTAGATTTCGCCTTTATAATTTGCGATTGGTGAATTCGTGAAACGATTAAACTCTGCTAAATCATTTACATATTTCCATACGCGGCGATTTGCCGTATGAAAAATGTGTGCACCGTAACGATGTACGGTGACTCCTTCGATCTCTTCGCAATAAATATTGCCGCCAACGTGATTGCGGCGCTCCAGCACAAGGCATTTTTTGCCGCGCAGTGTAGCTTCGTGTGCAAATACGGAACCGAAAAGGCCGCTGCCTACAATGAGATAATCATACTTTTTACACATACTAATTCTCCTTCCAATTATTAAATCAAGAATTTATTCTTCAATTTCATTTATACTCTTGGTTTTCTCCGTCATCTGAGCAGACTTCTCTTCTGTGAAGCCTTCTGTGGATTCCGGCACGAACATGATCTTGATTGTCAGCAGAATCAGCTTTAAATCAAGCAGAATTGACTGTTTTTCGATATACTGAAGATCGAGCCGCAACTTATCGTAGGGACTCGTATTGTATTTGCCGTAAATTTGGGCATAGCCGGTCAGGCCGCCTTTGACGCGCAGGCGGTAGGAAAACTCGGGGATTTCTTTTGTGTACTCTTCCACGTGTTCGATGCGCTCCGGGCGCGGGCCGACGATGGACATATCACCTTTTAAGACGTTAATAATCTGCGGGAATTCATCGATGCGCAGTTTACGGATGACGCGGCCGACACGTGTGATGCGGGGATCGCCGGAGCGACACGGAATGGATTTGCCGCCTTTTTCCGCATCTACGATCATACTACGGAACTTGAGAATTTCAAAAACCTCGCCGTTTTTGGTGCAGCGCTTTTGCTTATAGAACACAGGGCCGCGATCCTCGAGCTTGATGGCCAAGGCTGTAAGAAGAAGCAGCGGGGAAAGCAGAATAAGTGCCGTAAGGGAAAGCAGAATATCGACCACGCGCTTGACAAGGTTGTACCAGAAACGCTCGCTTCGGTACTCATATTTCATCATGGGCGTATCGATCAGATGACGCGCTCCGAAGCCTTCCATGGTGATCTCACTGAGCTGCGGCGTGATATAGAGGCTTTTGCGGCTCTGCATGCAGTACCAGATCACCTCTGAACGTTTTTTAGAGGAAACCTCATAGAAAATGACAGCCTGATAGGGAGCAACTTCTTTTTTCCAGTCGGCCTTCAGAATATCCGCAGAAACGACCTTTTCGATGGTGAAGATATGACCAATCTTATCAAATTTTTGTAGAAACTCATTCACATTATCCGCGCCGGAGATGACGAGGGTCTTTTCCGGCTTGCCGAACGCGATGGTAAAACGCTTGCCGACGAGAGCCCAGCACGCTGCCGCCAAAAGCTGGCAAAGCACCGTGAGAATGCCAGGAATTAAGTTTACATAATTATGGCGAATCATGCAGAATTCGCCATAGAGAAGCAGATCCGCTATACCAAAAGACAGGAACTGCGAAAAAATAGTTTCTGCTATGGAATAATCTGTAATTTTAAACGCACGGAAAAGATTGCCGAGTGCTACGTATACGATGGCGTAGAGAATCAATGTGACCGCATATCCGATGCTGTCTGCTCTACGGAAAAGTCTTGGGCCGTAATATTGGAACAAAACCATGGCAAAAAAGCCGAATTGCAATGCAAAAATGGAGAACTTCATGATCATAGAAAGCGCAAACTTTCTGTTATTCATTTATATTCACGCACCTTATATCCTTAATAAATATTGTTACACATTTTTAATGATACCATTCGACACGCTTATTGTCAATTCGTTTTTTAAATCCTGTGCAACGCACTAATTACCCCCTATAATCTCTTCTTTTTTTCGTAATTGTTACTAATAATCCTACAATAAAATTAATATGCTTAGAACAGATCCATCATGGAGCACTTTTTGGGGTAGAAGACGTTGGGGACGGCGGAAGCTTGGCGGAGGAGGCGGACGTCAGGCATCCAGGGGATATCGGCGGCGGCGCGGGCGCCGGTGATGAGGGCAGAAAAGGCGCGGATGTTGAGGATGAGGTCCGGTACGGCGTCGGTTTTTTCGACTTTATTTTGCTCGCCGGGGGCAAAGTGCAGGCGCCATGTGCCGTTATTCTCCGTGATGATATCGTCTTCGATACGGAGGGTGATCTCCCCTGTGCCACGGCAAGCACAGTTTTCTAAAACACGCTCGACGTTGACAACGCGCAGCATGCCGTTTGGGAACACGGAGCAGAACGTGCGCGTGTTTTCGCCGATGAGCTGCTCTAAGTGCATATCGGACGGGACGGTGAAACGGAGCTTCTCGTAATCCGACGAGAAAGCGGATTTTGCGAAGAACAGCAAGCCGTTGAACGCTTCGGCATCGCACGCGAGGAAACCGCCGGGGCTTTGGAACGTGTAGGTGCAGTCAAGATATGTGACGCCGTCTTCTTCGATTTTATGGGTAATCATCAGCCCGCGCGGCTGATTTTCGTTATTGTACCAGACGAATACGTAGCGCTTATCGTTCCAGAGGTTTGCTTTTTCGAGACCTTTATCATACGTTTCGCGGACGGCGGAGAGATTGCGGTCTGCATAGAACGCGTTATAGACGGTGAGAAGCGGGGTGAAATCGCCGCTGGGGAAGATCTGCTCGACGTGCCCGCCGACATCCTGCGGCTTCATCGCTGTGAACGGCACCGACCAGCGGTATTCCGGCGCACCGACTTCAAAGCCGAACTTGCGGTAATACTGCATGCTGAACGGATACAAAAAAGCGAACATGAAATCGTTTGCGTACATGTCTTTGAGAGAGGCCGTCATGCAAGCGCGGATAACGCCGCCGCGGCGGTACTGCGGCAATGTAGAAACACCGCCTACACCGCCGAGCTTATACGTGCCGCCGTCGAAGCGGCAGAGGTACTCGCGGCTGTTCACAACACCGCAGATGGTCTCATCGTCGTCTAAAAATGTGCCGAAGCAGCGGTTGCGGGCGTCTTCCCTCTTTTCTTCTTCGGTGCGCTCACGAGCGGCGCTTTCTTTGGCTTTTTCGAGGTCGTAATCTCCCTCAAAGGCGACAGCCATGGTGAGATTTGATTTCCAGTTTTCTTCCGGGCGCAGTAATCTTGTTTTCATACAACTTTCCTCCGTTTTGCAAAAAAACCGGCAAGTGAAAAGGAACTTGCCGGTTTTTGTCTTTATATTGTGATATATATTAAATATATTCTAGTATACGGGCTTATTCCGAAAGGGCATGGATGATTTCATCCATGTGCATGCCGCGGGAACCTTTGCACAGCACGGCATCACCGGGATGCAGACGGTCTTTCAGATACGCGATGGCTTCCGCATTCGAGGCGAACCACGCGCTGTTCTCACGATTTTTAAAGCCCTCGACGATGTGCTTTGCGAGCGGGCCGACGCCGATAAGGACATCGGTGCCGTTTTCCGCCGCAAACGCGCCGGTTTCATAGTGGCCGCGCTCTGCGTAATCGCCGAGCTCCAGCATATCGGCAAGTACGGCGTACTTTTTGCCGGTCGCTTTCAGGCCGCCGAGAATTTTCAAAGCAGCACGCATGGAATCGGGGCTGGCGTTATAGGTATCGTCAATCAGCGTGACGCCGTGTGCTTCTTTAATCTGCTGGCGCATGGCGGGCGGTGCATAGGTGCGGATGGCCGCGACGGCTTTTTCCTCCGGAACGCCGACTTCCACAGCGACCGCGACAGCGGCAAGGGCGTTGCGCACGTTGTGCTCGCCGGCAGCGGGGACGTACATTTCTACACGTTTACCGTCGTGCACACAGATAAACTTTGTGCCCTCCATATCAGCCTCAAGCCCTACGGCGCGCCAGTCGCAATTTTCACCGAGACCGAAGCGCACGATCTGCTTTTCCGGGGTGCTTTTTAATGTGGAAAGCAGGTCGTCATCGCCGTTTACGAACACCTTGCTGCCGTTTGGCAGGTAATCCGTGATGCCGAACTTCTCTTTCATGATGTTCTCGCGTGTTTTCATGAACTCGATATGCGACATGCCGATATTCGTCATGACGGCGATGTTCGGCTTTGCGACTTTTGCGATGCGCGCCATCTCACCGGGCATGCTGACGCCCATTTCGACAACGGCGGCTTCGTCCTCCGGCGTGATGCGCAGAACGGTCATGGGCAGGCCGATCTGGCTGTTCGCGTTGCCGGCGGTTTTCATCGTTTTGAGACCGGCGGAAACAGCTAAAGCGACCATTTCCTTTGTGGTGGTCTTGCCTACGCTGCCCGTGATGCCGATAACCGGGATATTGAAGCGCGTGCGATAGCGTTCCGCGACCTTTTGCAGTGCCGCGCGGGTGTTTTCAACGTAGACAACATCGCCTGCGGGAGCATCGAGCGGCTCTTCGGAAAAAGTCGCTGCCGCGCCCGATGCGAAGACCTGCGGGATAAAGCGGTGTGCATCGGTGTTTTCGCCGCGGATGGGCACGAACATTTTGCCGGGCGTCGTCTCGCGGCTGTCGGTATAAAACGACGTGACGGTATTTTCGCCGCTGCCGACGAGCCTGCCGCCGCACATTTCGGCGATCTCAGATACCTTTAAATTCATAAATGCAGTAGTTTCCTTTCGTTTAGCGCACCGAAGCGAGGGAGCCCATCGGATCCCACGGCTGGAGCGTGATCGGCTCTTGCTCAAGCGCTTTGCGCTGTTCTTCTGTGAGGTACTTTTTATCGACGACGACCTGATACATATACTCGTCGAACCAAGCGTCGCTCATGATGTAGTAGCCGTCTACACCGGCATCCTTGCCCCAGCTGTTTTCGACTCTCCAGCGGTTCGGCTTACCGTTATCGTCGATATTGACGCCCTGGAAGACCATGGCGTGGGTCATGAGGCTCTGGCCATAATCGAGGCGCTGAGCCTTATCCATGGTGAACTCGGTATTAAAAAGCGTTTCGAGGTCAAGAGCGTTCAAATCCATAACGCCGCCGTCGCGAACGCTGCGCTTGCCGACATCGCAGCCGAACCAAACCGGCAGGCCGTCCTTCATCTGGGCGATGGCTGCCGCTTTCAGGTCTTCAATGGGCAGGTTGAGGTACTTGACGGGGCGACCCTCTGCGACATTACCGAGGAACGCGACGGTGTAGGTCTTGCCGTAGGGCTTGTCGGACGTCGGCGCATTGATGAGGCTGATGTACTGGGAAAGATCCATATCGACGTACTTTTTGAAGAACGACTGCGGAGTGATGCCGAGGTCGCGCACGAAGCCGTTCGGGGGTCTTGACCTCGAAATCGAACTTCACAGGCGGCTTGCCGAGGCTGATGCACAGCATGTTATAGATGGTCTGCATCATGTCGTCCTTCTTTGCACGGAGCGCTTCCATGGAAGCGCCGTTCTGATACGCGGTGCGCAGCGTGCAGGCAAACTCACGCAGCTTTTCGGTGAGGTAGCCGATGATCTCACGCGTGGAGGAGGATGCGGCGGTTTCCGGCATGACTTCCTTCGGCACGACGCCGTACTTCTCTACGAGGTTTGCGAACATATCCCACTGACCGCCGTCGCCGAGCGGACCGGAAAGCAAATATGTAACAAGGCGGCCTGCGGTGGGCTCGTTGAGCGTCTCTAAGATGCTCTCGAGGAAATAGTTGCTCTTTTCAAGCTTATCGAAAAACAGCGCGTAGTTCTGGGAGAGCTCGAACGTTTTGACGCCGAGCTTTTTGATGATGCGGAAGCGCATGGTGTTGAGCGCCGCGAACATCCAGCAGCGGCCGCTCTGCTTCTGATTCGTGATGTCGCCCTGCTCCAAAGAAATGTTGAACGTATGGCGCATTTCACGGGCGTTCTCAAAGCGCATGGCGGCGTTGTTGACCCCATTTTTCGTGACAGCATCCATGGCGATGCGGTTCGCGCGGTCACCGTCGAACGCGGCCTCATAAGAAGCGAGCTGTTCCAGTGTGATTTCCTTATTCATTTCTGCACAAGTCCTTTCCCGAAAGTAATTTATGAGCTTTATTTCATGGAATCAAGGATTTCCCGAATGACGACACGCTCGTCAAACGGGTATTTCTTACCCTCGATCTCCTGATAATCTTCGTGACCCTTGCCTGCGAGGACAATAATGTCGCCGGGTTGTGCATTTTCAATGCACCAGCGGATGGCTTCGCGGCGGTCGGGAATTTCAATGTATTTGCCGTCGGTCTTTGCAAGGCCGACCTTGATGTCCGCTAAAATATCGAGTACATTTTCGTAACGGGAGTTATCTGCCGTGATGACGGAGAGATCGGCTAAATTGCCGCTGACCTCGCCCATCTCGAAACGGCGCACCTTGGGGCGATTGCCGCCTGCGCCGAACATGCAGATGAGGCGCTTCGGGTGATAGGCGCGCAGCGTTGTCAAAATGCTCTGCATGCTGACGGCGTTGTGCGCATAATCGATGAGCAGGGTGAAATCGCCGGGCATCGGCACGGGCTCCACGCGGCCCTTGACCTTGACGGTTTTAAGCCCCTGCTGCATGGCAGTGACGGGAATATTCAAAACGCTGCACGCCGTGATGGCGCACAGGGCGTTATAGACGTTGAACTTGCCGGGGATGGCGACATCCGCGGTAAAATTCAGCTTGCCTGTGACGGAGAAGCGCACGCCGAGAAAACCCGGTGTTGTAACGAGTTCTTCCCCATGCGCAACAAAATCGGCCGATTTATCGTAGCCGTAGGTAACAATATTGCACGTATGATTTTTGATGATGCCGGTATAATTCGGGTCATCGATATTGATGATGCCGGTGCGGCACATGCGGAACAGCATGCTTTTGCACGCCATGTACTCTGCCATATCTTTATGCTCTGCGCCGCCGATGTGATCCTCGGAGAAATTCGTGAAGAGGCCGAGCTCAAACGTGAAGCCTGCAACGCGGTGATCTTTAAGACCGATGGACGAGACCTCCATAACGCAGTATTCGCAGCCGGCGTCGACCATTTGGCGCATGAACTTCTGCACCTCGTAGTTTTCGGGTGTGGTGTTATCGGTTTGAACGAGGGTATCGCCGTACAGTACGCCGATGGTGCCGATGACGCCGGTTTTATGGCCTGCAGCCTCCAGAATGGAGCGCATCATGAACGCGGTGGTCGTTTTGCCCTTGGTACCCGTGATGCCGATGACGTGCATCTGCTCTGCGGGGTGGCCGAAGAACTCGGCGCTCAAATATGCGAGGGCAAGGCGGGTGTTCTCCGTTAAAATGACCGGTACGGGCGCTTCCACGGGCTCCTCTGCGATGATGACGGCGGCACCTTTTTCCGCTGCCATTTTCGCGTACTTATGGCCATCTGCATTCGCACCGCGCAGGCAAACGAACGCGCAGCCCGGTACAGCCTTGCGGGAATCGTACACAAGGTCGGTGATGTCGACATCCGGCACCTGCTCCGCGCGATACTTGATGGCGGTTAAAAGTTGTTTCAGTTTCATTTTTATCCCATCCTTTTTCGTGAATTCGGATGATGTATACCGACATGGTATACTATGTGCTTATTATAGTCCGTCTGCGTGGTTCTGTCAAAGAAAAAAGAGAGCTGCGCGTAAAAATGTGCAGCTCTCTCATTTAATTTTCGGTATTTGCGGGTTCGTCGTTCAAAAGACGCTCGTACAGCTTGACGCTGTCGCTGCGGTAATCGATCTTTTCCTGCTTTTTGAACGCGGCGCCGTCTTCTGTACGGACGGCGACCTTGAGCTCACCGAGGACGGAAAGCACGCTTTCTTTCGTTGCGCCCTCCTCGTTATAGTGGTTGAGCTCTAAGTTGTTCAGCGCCGGAATGTCCTTCCAGAGGTAATAGTCGTTATCGGTGCCGTCTACGGGGCCAAAGAAGCCTTCTAAATCGTCCTGATCGAGGTATTTATAACTTGCGTCGTCGTAAGCGAAAATCATGCTGTCACCGGCGGAGGCATCGGTCGCGAACTTGACGAACGAGGCCTGCAGCTCTGATGTTTCAAACTCCGAGGTGCCGCTTGTATTAAAGCGGCAGAAATTCATGGCGACGTATGTTTTGCCGTCACCGTTGCGGTCGTCTGCATATTTCTCGAAAAGCTCCTGAATATCGGTTTGCAGGTCGCTCGGCACAGTATACTGCGTCATGACGGTGATGGTATAATCGGGTTCCGTTTTGGATGTGACCGAATATATGAAATAGCCGACGACGGCTATGGCGAGCGTGACGAGCAGGACGTGCACCTTGTGATAATCCCACCAGTTTTTGCGTTTATCCGCCGCGGTCTGCGGCTTGATTTCGTTTTCATGAATGGTGTCTTCCGTATCGTCCAGCAGATACCGCTCTCGTGCCATGTGATTTCCTCATCTCTTCTTTAGTATTCTTTGGCTGTGTGGTTTTTGAAAAAGCTTGAGCATAACTTTTGCGTCGCTTCTCTGTGAGATTCGACAACTTTATGTTAATTTTACGTCGTTATTCTTTCTAAAAAGCCAATTTGCTGTGAACAAATTGTAAAATACAAAAGCACTGCCCTCAACACAGGCAGTGCTTTTATTGTAACACAGATTAAATTTGTGTCAAGCTTTATCGAGCTCAGCCTACGACCTCGTAACCCTTATCTTCGATGGCTTTCTTGAGCTCGGCATCGGAAATTTCAGCATTGAGCTGAATGACCGCCGTGCCCTTTTCGTGGCTGACTTCTGCAGATGTGACCTGCGGGAACGCCTCCAGACACTTTTTGACAGTGGCTTCGCAATGCGGGCACATCATGCCGTTAATCTTAATTGTTTTTTCCATGGTTTTTGTCTCCTTTACTTCGATGGTTTTCATTTCGGCGGGTTTTGCCGATTTTATTTTTTTATCGTGCTTCGTACTGCGGATGTTCAATAAATTCAGACGAAGCGCGTTTGTGACGACGCAAAAGCTTGAAAGGCTCATGGCTGCCGCGCCGAACATGGGGTTCAGCTGCCAGCCGAGCAGGTTAATGAACACGCCTGCCGCGAGCGGGATGCCGATGATGTTATAAATGAACGCCCAGAACAGGTTTTCGTGGATATTGCGCAGTGTGGCGCGGCTTAAACGGATGCCCGCAGGAACATCGGACAGGCGGCTTTTCATGAGCACGACATCTGCGGCGTCGATGGCGATATCCGTACCGGCGCCGATGGCGACACCGATGTCGGCTCTGGTAAGCGCGGGCGCATCGTTGATGCCGTCGCCGACCATCATGACTTCGCCCTGCTCTCTGAGCTTGCGGATGACGTTTTCCTTGCCGTCCGGCAGGACGCCTGCGATGACTTCATTAACGCCTGCCTGTCGGCCGATGGCCTCTGCGGTGCGGGCGTTATCGCCGGTGAGCATAACGACGTGAATGCCCATGTTCTGCAACTCGCGGATGGCCTGCGGGCTGTCTTCCTTGATGACATCCGCTACGGCGATAACGCCGATAAGCTTACCGCCCCTGCTGAAATACAGCGGGGTTTTGCCGGACTGCGCGAGGGCTTCGGCCTTTTCTTTAAAATCTGCGGGGACATCTGCCTGCGTGGAGATGAACTTCAGGTTGCCGCCTGCAAGAACTTCGCCGTTCAGGGCAGCGGTGAGGCCATTGCCGGGCTTTGCCATGAAATCTGTGACTTCTTTTGCCTGCACGCCGATCTCCTCAGCGCGCGCCATGATGGCTTTGGCGAGCGGGTGCTCGCTCTTTTTCTCGAGCGCACTTGCGGCTTCCAGAAGGTTTTTTTCGGTGATGCCCGGGGCGGATAAAATATCCGTGACGCGGGGCTCGCCGCTTGTGATGGTGCCGGTTTTATCGAGTGCGACGATCTGCACCTTGCCGGTTTTTTCGAGCGAAACGGCAGTTTTGAACAGGATGCCGTTTTTCGCGCCCATGCCGCTGCCGACCATGATGGCGACCGGCGTCGCGAGGCCAAGTGCGCACGGGCAGCTGATAACGAGCACGGAGATGCCGCGCGCGAGCGCGTAGCCGAACGTCTGCCCAACGAGCATCCAGACGATGAACGTAACAACGGCGATGCAGATGACGGTCGGGACGAACACGCCGGAAACCTTATCGGCGATCTTCGCAATCGGCGCTTTCGTGGCGGCGGCATCGCTGACCATGCGGATAATCTGGGAAAGCGTGGTATCTTCGCCGACGCGCGTTGCTTCGCAGCGCAGGAAGCCGGACTGGTTCACGGTCGCGGCGGAAACAGCATCGCCCACGGCCTTATCGACCGGAATGCTCTCGCCGGTGAGGGCAGATTCATTGACGGCACTGGCGCCTTCCAGGACGATGCCGTCTACGGGGATATTCTCACCGGGGCGCACGACAAACACATCGCCGCGGCGAACCTCGGAAACGGGCACGGTGACCTCTTGACCGTCCCGCACGAGCACGGCGGTTTTCGGCGCGAGGTTCATAAGACCCTTTAAGGCATCGGTCGTGCGGCCTTTGGAGCGCGCTTCCAGCATTTTACCGACCGTGATGAGCGTTAAAATCATGGCGGCAGACTCGAAGTAGAACTCGTGCATGTAGCCCATGACGGCGGCCACATCGCCGCGCATCTGGGCATCTGTCATGGCGAACAGCGCATAGGTGCTGTACAGGAACGACGCGCCCGAGCCGAGCGCCACAAGGGTATCCATATTCGGTGCGCGGTGGATGAGCCCTTTAAAGCCGCTGATGAAGAACTTCTGGTTGATGACCATGATGATGACGGTGAGGAGCAACTGGATGAGGCCCATCGCGACGTGGTTGTCTTTGAGAAAATTCGGCAGCGGCCAGCCCCACATCATGTGCCCCATGGAGATGTACATGAGGACAGCCAAAAAGCCGACGGACGCAATGAGGCGCTTTTTGAGCTTTGGAGTTTCTCGGTCTTTCAGGGCCTCTTCTGCAGCAACGTTGGAGCTTGTGCTATTCTGTGCCGCGCCCTTTTTGGACGCGCCGTAGCCGGCATCTTCCACAGCCTTGATGATGCTTTCCGGCGAAGCCGTGCCCTCAATGCCCATGGAGTTCGTGAGCAGGCTGACCGAGCAGGACGTAACACCCGGCACCTTGCTGACCGCTTTTTCCACACGGGTGCTGCACGCCGCGCAGCTCATACCCGTGACGTTATACTGTTCCATTTTCTTCCCTTCCTTTCATAAAAATGCGCCGAAAATTATCGCATCAGCTTTTGCAGTGTGGTGACAAGCTCATCGATGACTTCATCGTTTCCTGCGCGGATGTCGTCCGCAACACAAGTCTTGATATGGTTTGCGAGCAGCTCTTTCGTAAATGCATTGAGCGCCGCGTTGGCTGCCGCGACCTGTACGAGGATGTCCGGGCAGTAGGCGCTTTTCTCCACCATGCCGCGAATGCCGCGGATCTGCCCTTCGATGCGGTTTAATCTGTGGATGAGTTTTTTGTACTCCTCATCGGAGCGGTGCTTTGTTTTATGACAGCCGCAGCACTTCTCTTCGGTTTTTTCTTCGGTGCAGTCTGTGCACGCTTCCGTATCGGTTGCATTGCTTTTGCAGCAAGCGTACAGCTCTTTTTCTTCTGTATGTTCCAACGGAATTCTCCTTTCCGATTTCGCTTTATATACCCTCTTGGGGTATCTTGATTATATACCCATATAGGGTATATTGTCAACTCTTATTTTAGCTTTTTTCAAAAATATTCTGCCCGGATTTTTGACCTGCATTTAAAGTAAAAAGCACCGCTTGGCTTTTGGCTCAAAACGGTGCTTTGGGTGTTAATCTTAGCTTGACTTACGCTTCGTATTCCATTTTCTCCGGCGTCCAGTCCTTGAGGACCTCGAGCATATCGACGGCAGTCTCTTTGGCGCCCTTGAGGTCGTGCTCTTTGTAGTTGCCGCACTCTTCGCGGCGGCTGCCGGGGATCTCTCCCTCAAAATCGCGGATGAACGCGAAGGATTCCTGCACGAGATGCAGGGCATCTAGGCGGCTCACGTTGTCGCGCAGGAGGAAATAGAAGCCCGTGCGGCAGCCCATGGGGCCGACGTAGATGACGGAATCGGACAACGCGGAGTTGCGCGCATACGTGGCGAAAAGATGCTCGAACGTGTGGAGCGCGCCGTTTGAGAGGTAATCTCCGGCGTTCGGCACCTTCATGCGCAAGTCGTAGGTTACAACGTCGCCGTCGATGCGGGAAACGTACATGCCTTTTTTGAGCTTATCATGATTGACGGAAAAGCTGGCGATTTTTTTCATACTCTATCATCACTTTCTTTATAAATTCACGGATTTCTTAGAGTATACCACGCTTTTCTTTGAATTTCAATTCCGTCTTATTTTTCGACGGTGACGGTTTTCGGCTCGTAGCCGGCGTGCCAGACGGTCTGCTTCAAAACGACTTCTTCGACGGGCTTCTTTGTGTAGATGCGCACGAATTTGCCGGCGAGGTCGACCTTTGCCATGCAGCCCGGCTGCTCGTTGAACGCGTTTTCAATGCGCATGGCGCAGTTTTTGCAGTGCATGCCCTCGATGTCCATGCGGTAAACGTGGTCGTAGTCGTTCACGTTCGTATCCTGCGGCTTGACGTGCTTCACTTCATCTCCGCCACCGCCGCAGCAGCCGTTCTTCAATTTTTTGCGGTAGCTGATGACCGCAAAAATACAAATAGCCGCAATCACCACACAGATGATGATCGTAGCAGGGCTGATGTCCGCGCCGGTCGCATTCAAAATATATGTACGCATTTAAACCGCTTCCTTTTGTGAAAATAATTCTTGTGAGAGAAGACTCCCATATACCCTTTGGGGGTATCTTGATTATATACCTCGGCGGTAGGGAATGTCAAGAGAAAAAGTTAGTGATTTCTAACTTTATTTGCGACTTCTGCAATTTCTTCTGTCTTGCAATCTATTATACCTTATGCTATTATTAAATAAAAGAACTATGACAGGAGAATAATTATGCGTTTTCCCTCTCGGAACATTTCTCTAGACTTTATTCGTTCACTTGCAGCTTTTTTCGTTGTTTTAAATCATGTTACAGAGAATATTTACACATTTACTCCCGAGTTCGTGATTACAATGTCTGAAAAAGCCAAATGGTTCGCTTTTTCCTCCTACACACTCGGCAGAATCGGTGTGCCACTATTCCTGTTATTAACCGGATATTTGGTCCTCAGTAAAATATTTACATCGGATACTATTGTTCAATTCTATAAGCATAGTTTACTACCATTGTTTTTTGTTTGGGAAATTTGGATATTGATTTATTGCATTTTTATCGCATGGTTTTACCATATACCATTTGATTTTGTTGATTATCTCTGCAAAGCACTTTTTCTTAAGCATGTCGGTATTGCTCATGCTTGGTATGTACCTATGATTCTCGGCATGTATTTATTCTTGCCATTTGTATCCATGGCATTAAACCAAATGCATGGCAAACACCTTCTGTTTTTATTAATTATTTTGTATTCTTTCCTTTTTGTTATCCCAAGTATTTCTGTTTTCCAATCTGCTCTTAACATAGCAAGTTCTCAGGTTATTTACAACATATTAGACTTAAGTTTTGGTGGAAACGGATACGGTTTTTATTTAATTTTAGGATATTGCTTAGCACGATGGAAAAATCGAGTATTACCTTTGTGGGAAAAGAAGTGGTTTCATATTTCTTTATGGATTAGCATCATTGCTTTATTTATCAGTACAGTTTATATGCAAATTGTTACTTTTAAAATTGGGGTTCTGATCTCCTATGGCTACGTAATTTGGTACAACTTCTTCACGGTTCCTCTGCTCAGCATCGTGCTCTTTATCGCTCTATCAGGCATACATTATCCTCAATGGCTACACAAATCACTAATAAATCTCTCAAGTTGCTCCTTTGGCGTATATCTTCTGCATGAATTACTGCTGATTCCAATTCTAAATCAATTAGGTGACATTTCCGATAAATCCACATTCGTTTTAATTTGGACATTCATCATTTATTTCGCTTGCGTTTTGATGATTCAATTTATTAGCCTATTTCCATTTGGAGATAAATTATTCTTGAGAAAAGTAAAATGCGTAAAAGAAGCTGAACCTTTCCGCTAAAGGAAAACGGGATTTTACATTTGAGCTCTAAGCAATAAAAAACGCCGCCCGGCACTGTTTTAAACACAGCAGTCGAGCGGCGTTTTCGGTTACTTTTTACGGTTTCGCGTTCCAGAGGGTAACTTTCCCTGTTTCGCGGGTCTTGTTCATATCGATGATGCGCTGGTTCGACGAGCCGCGAAAGCGCAGGGAAATGTCTTTGAGTTCATCGACGAATGCGCCGTCGACGAGCACGTCGAGCAGGGACAGGAATTCGTCCGTGACCTCGCAGCGGTTGCGGCCGCCGTCTTTCAGCATATCGGTCTCCAGGGTGGAACCGGAATAGCACCAGATGTCCTTTTCGGGGTATAGCTTGCGGACGCGGTGCAGAAACGGCACCAAAGCGCGTTGATTCTGCGGCTCCATGGGCTCGCCGCCGAGCAAAGTTAAACCGTTGATGAAACCGGGTGCAAGGGCCGCGAGCACCTCATCTTCCGTTTCTTTTGTAAACGGCTTGCCGTAGTTGAAATCCCACGTTTCGGCGTTGAAGCAGTTTTTGCAGTGGCGCGTGCAGCCGGAGACGAACAGCGTGACGCGCACGCCGATGCCGTTTGCGATGTCGGTTTTTTTGATCTCACCGTAATTCATGATGGTTTCCTCTATTCATGAAATACCGCACAAAGCGCCTGCCCTGTGCGGTACTGTTTATTCTTGATTTTGACTTAATTACAAGTGCAGCACGCGCTCTTTGATTTCGGCGGTACGGCCCTGGTTCCAGAACTGGGTGCCGATATAACCGCAGGTGCGGCGGGCGACGTTCATGGTATCCTGGTCGCGGTTGCCGCAGTTCGGGCACTCCCAGACGAGCTTGCCGTCATCCTCGACGATCTGAATCTCACCGTCGTAGCCGCACTTCTGGCAATAATCACTCTTGGTGTTAAGTTCGGCATACATGATGTTATCGTAGATATAGCGGATGATCTGCAGAACGGCTTCGAGGTTATTCTGCATATTCGGGACCTCGACATAGCTGATTGCACCGCCGGTAGAAAGCGCCTGGAACTGCGACTCAAAGCGGAGCTTTTCAAACGCATCGATATGCTCGGTAACGTGGACGTGGTAGCTGTTTGTGATATACGGCTTATCCGTGACGCCCGGGATGATGCCGAAGCGGCGCTGGAGGCACTTTGCGAACTTGTACGTGGTGCTCTCAAGCGGCGTGCCGTACAGACCGAAGCCGATGGTGGTCTCTGCCTTCCATTTTTCGCACGCAGCGTTCATGTACTTCATGACAGCGAGCGCAAACGGCGTTGCGCTGGGGTCCGTGTGGGATTTGCCCGTCATGTAGCGCACGCACTCGCACAGACCGGCATAGCCGAGCGAAATGGTGGAATAGCCGCCGTAGAGAAGCGCATCGATGGGCTCGCCTTTTTTGAGGCGGGAGATTGCGCCGTACTGCCAGAGGATTGGCGCGGCGTCGGACAATGTGCCCTTCAAGCGGTTGTGGCGGCACATGAGTGCGCGGTAGCACAGGTCGAGGCGCTCATCGAAGACCTTCCAGAATTTTTCCATATCGCCGCCGGAGCTGAGCGCGACATCGACAAGATTCAGTGTGACAACGCCCTGATTGAAGCGGCCGTAGAACTTATAGTTGCCGTTTTCATCCTTCCACGGGCTTAACGCGCTGCGGCAACCCATGACCGGGAAGCAGTTGCCCTCTTTGAGCTCTTTCATCTTCTTTTCGGAGATGTAGTCCGGTACCATGCGCTTTGCGGTGCACTTTGCGGCAAGCTCGGTGAGGTAATAGTATTCGCTGCCGGGGGTAATGTTATCCTCCTGCAAAACATAAATGAGCTTCGGGAATGCCGGGGTAACCCACACGCCCTTTTCGTTTTTGACGCCCTCATAGCGCTGGAGCAGCACTTCCTCGATAATCATGGCGAGGTCGCGCTTTTCGCGCTCGTTTTTCGCCTCGTTCAGATACATAAACACGGTGATGAACGGCGCCTGACCGTTCGTCGTCATCAAAGTCACGACCTGATACTGGATGGTCTGCACGCCGCGCTTGATCTCCTCACGCAGACGGCGCTCCACCATTTTGGAGATTTGGGCCTCATCCGGGGAAACGCCAAGCTCGCCGATCTCGACTTCGACCTCACGGCGGATTTTCTCGCGGGAGATCTGCACGAACGGCGCGAGGTGTGCGAGGCTGATGCTCTGGCCGCCGTACTGGTTACTTGCAACCTGCGCGACGATTTGCGTGGCGATGTTGCAGGCGGTAGAGAAGCTGTGCGGCTTTTCAATGAGCGTGCCGGTGATGACCGTGCCGTTTTGCAGCATGTCTTCGAGGTTTACGAGGTCGCAGTTGTGCATGTGCTGCGCGAAATAGTCCATATCATGGAAATGAATAATGCCCTGCTCGTGTGCTTCGACGATTTCGCGCGGAAGCAAAATGCGGCGCGCGATGTCTTTGGAGACCTCGCCGGCCATGTAATCGCGCTGGACGCTGTTTACAGTTGGATTTTTATTCGCGTTTTCCTGCTTGACTTCCTCGTTATTGCACTCGATAAGGCTGAGAATCTGGTTATCGGTGGTATTGGCGCGGCGCGCAAGCGAACGCGTATACCGGTAACAGATATACTCCTTAGCGACGTCGAACGCACCCTGCCCCATGATCTGCTTTTCTACGAGGTCCTGTATTTCTTCCACGGACGCTGCACGCCCCATGGCGACGCACGCTCCTTCGACATTTGCAGCGATTGTGCGAATTTGCTCGTTCGTAAGTCTCTGACGCTCGTCGATCTCTTTATTTGCCTTGGAGACAGCGACGATAATCTTAGTGATATCGAACACTGCTTCCGAGCCGTTTCTCTTAATGATCTTCATGTTCCTTACCGCTCCTTCATACCGCCCGCGGGAGCTGCATGTTTCCAGCCCCTTTGGTTTTCATAATCAGTTTCCATAATTTTCTTTATATTGAATATTTATGCGTAACCACAAGATATTGTGTTCGTTTTTGCGGTTCCTGCCGCAAGCACCCTACCAGTATACACCGAAGTTGGCATCTTGTCGAGTAGTAAATGCGCTTTATTTTAAATTTCTTTTTGTACCCTTTTACCCATTGTGCAATAAAGCGTGAAAGGGCACTGCAGAGCGGCGCGGCAAAGCGCGGGTTTGGATGTAAAAAAGGGCGGTCATTGACCGCCCTTGCAGGAACCCATGCAACTGGGTTCCCTACGATTTGAATGTCCCCCGGACATTCAAATCAACTTTCCTAATTTTATGTAGGCAAAGAGATTTCGCTTTCTGATGAAAGCAACTTAGGGCGCTGCCCTAAGTACCCGCAGTCTTTTGAAAAAGGCTGGCGAAAACTTTTGACCACCGTTACGGGAAGCTTCTTTTCTTACTCTTCCTCTGCTTTTTCCGGCAGAAGATCTGTCATGCTTTTGAGGCTGATGCCGAGTGTGGACATATTGTGCAGGAGTGCGGAGGTAGTCGGCTGGATGATTCCGCCTACGCCGAGCAGGATAAGCATGAGGTTGAAACCGACGATGAAACGGTAGTTGCGGTGGATGCGCGCCATAAGCGCAGTGCTGAGCTGACGCAGGGTGACAAGCTCATAGAGATCGCCTGCCGCAACGGTGATGTCCGCAATCTCTCTGGCAATGGCGGCGCCGGTATTGATGGCAACGCCGACGCTTGCTTCGGACAGCGCCGGAGAATCGTTCACGCCGTCGCCGACCATGATAACGGTGCGACCCATTTCTTTTTCGCGGCGAATAAAGTTCGCCTTATCCTCCGGCAGCACTTCGGCGTAGAACTCGTCCACGCCGACCTCCGCTGCAACGGCTTCGGCGGTCTTGTGGTTATCGCCGGTCATCATGACAACCTTCTTGATGCCGCAAGCGTGCAGAGCGCGGATGGCATCCTTTGCTTCCTTACGCAGCGGGTCGGAGATACAGATGACGGCTGCGAGCACACCGGAAATGCACAGATAAAGGTGCGAATACTCGGCCGGAAGTGCGTTGAACTTCGCTTCTTCGCCCTCCGGGATTACGCAGCCCTCGTCTTCAAAAACGAAGTGCGCGCTGCCGATGATGACCTTTTTGCCCTCCACAGTGCTGGAAATGCCGTGCGCGACGACGTATTCCACGCGAGAATGGTACTCTTCGTGGGAGAGGCCGCGGTCCTTGGCTTCGGCCACGACAGCGTTTGCCATGGAGTGCGGGTAATGCTCCTCAAGGCAGGCGGCAAGGCGCAGCATTTCGCTTTCCTCACGGTCGCCGAACGTTTCGATCATGGCGACACGCGGTGTTGCGTACGTCAGCGTGCCGGTTTTATCGAACACAATGGTATCGGCGTTTGCAACAGCCTCCATGAAGCGGCCGCCCTTGACGGAAATATGGTGTGCGCTGCTCTCGCGCATGGCGGACAGCACCGCGATTGGCATGGAGAGCTTTAACGCGCAGGAGAAATCGACCATCAGCACGGCGAGCATCTTTGTGACGTTGCGCGTGAGCAGATAGGTCAGCGCCGTGCCGCCAAGCGTGTACGGCACAAGCTTATCGGCAAGGCGGGAAGCCTTATCTTCTGCGGTGGATTTCAATTTTTCGGATTCTTCGATCATGCGGACGATACGGTCATAACGACCGCCGCCCATGGCTTTTTCGACGCAGATGACGCACTCGCCCTCTTCGGCGACGGTGCCGGCATACACGTAGCTGCCGACGGACTTCTGCACCGGCAGAGATTCGCCGGTCATAGAGGCTTGATTGACCAAGGCTTCACCCTCGACGACCTTACCGTCAAGCGGAATCATATTGCCCGTGCGCACAACGATGCGGTCGCCCGCCTGAATGTCGCCGATTGGCATGAGCACCTCGGTGCCGTTCGTCTTGAGCCAGACCTTATCGACATTGAGGGACATGGCGCCCGCGAGATCGGCAACAGACTTTTTGTGCGTCCACTCCTCGAGAATCTCGCCGAGGCGCAGCATGAACATGACGGAGCCTGCCGTATCGAAATCGCCGCGCACAAGAGAAACAGTGACAGCAGTGGCATCAAGCACAGCAACGGAAAGATGACCGTGCAGCAGCGCCTTAACGCCCTCTTTGATGTACTTTGCGGAGCGAATGATGGCAAGCATCATGCGAATGGGCGCCGGGAAGAACATTTTGGCCATGGCGCGGCGCAGCACCGTAAAGACAAGCTTGTCTTCAAACTCGCGGTTCAATGCGCGGGCGGTGTGATCCGGCACAAGCTCCATGCTTTCGGCTTTTGCGAACGAGAATGTCGCGAGCGCACGAATAAGGGATGTGCGGTCGTTTTGATAGACGATGACGGCGTCCTGTGTGCGGTCGTAAACCTTAACTTCCTTTACGCCGTCCACGGCGCGCAGGTAATACTCTAAAACGTCGGCTTCTTTCAGCGTCATGCGGCCGCAGACGAGATGTACACGCATGTGCCCACGCGCTTCATGCAGAATTTTACACTTCATAACTTTATCCTTCTATGCAACAATATATTGGAAGCTCCGAAAAACAGAGCAGATGAACGAAAAAAGAGAGCCGCTTTCGGCGGCTCTCCGGTAATTCAGACCCGGGATAGACCCGCGATCAGGCTTCGGTGGATTCTTCCGCGGAAGCAGCTTCTTCCGTGCATGCGCAAGCTGCATCTTCGATGACCTCTGCGGCAGCATCGGTAGCGCGCTGCTCGTTGATCTCCTTAGCGTCGGTCAGAATGTCGTTTGCGTTCTCCTTGATGGTCGTGACCGTTGTCATGACGCACTCCTTGGCACGCAGAGCAGCTGCAGTGGTCTCGGTGTAGACCTTCTTAGCGTCCTTGCTGCCGAGCACCTTGATGCCGGCGGTACCAAACAGAACACCTGCTGCGAAAAGACCGATTTTTGCCCAATTCATAAAAATACCTCCTGTATTGCGAGCCGCATTTTAACCATGCGACTCATAAAATTATTTTTTTATGTGTCCACTGATGAGAGTCAGCACGAAGAACAAAACGGTAAGCCTTGCAAAATGCTTATGCATTTTCATATTCATTCACCACCTTGTTTGTTCTGGCAAAAGAATAGCACGATTTTTACCTAACTTCAACAGTTTTCACACAAAAAACACAATTTTCTATTATTTGTAAAAACCAAGCTGCAAGTTAGCCGTACCATTTTGGACAATTTGTTAAAACAGAATCGGTTAGTTTAAACAACCACAGGTTTCATGCCAGCTTTTGCGGTTTCAGTACAGACGCGCATACGATGTATATACAGCTCAAAAGAAACATTTCGGCAATTTTTGAACCAAAAAGACGAAACTGTTCCATTTAGACTTTCGATATAACTTTCTCTTTCCGCAGCATTGGAATACAGCGGTTTACATTGCGCTTATAGGAACAATTAGACGCGCCACAGGTATTCTCTATTTTTCACTCTGTACGGTACACAAGGACAGACAACAAAGCGCGCGGCACGGGAAGCACCCATAAAGGCTGCTCGTTACCGTTTCGGTTCTACGTACTCCTTTTGTTTCAGCGTTTTTGCATCCTAACGACTTTGTTTTGGGTTAGTCAAAGCAAACTTGCAAGTTTATTGTACGCCTGCTTCTTTCGCTTGTCAAGAGCCGTGTGCAAAAGCAGGCGCTTTTTTAGAAATGAGACCTGTGCGCGTGGGCTTCTTCGGTGACACCTTGCGTAAGCCGCTCGAAAAACAGGGTATCCCCTACCACCTTGCCGTGACGCTTATACAAAATGAGCTGCAAAAGTCCGCTTGTTTGGTTTTGCAATATCCCCATCGGACGTTTTAGTCCCATTTTTTCGCTGAAAACGACGAAAGCACGAGTCATACAGAATGAAGCGTGCAAATATATCGGCGTGAAGCCCGACCTCTATGACCCGGAGACGATCTTTGCGAACATTCACCGCAGCTGCTTCACACCGGAGATGGATCATACCGAGCGCGAAGCACGCTACAATGGTTGGCAGAAAGCCGTGCGGCAAGCGCTGACGCACTAAAGCTTATTAAATTTCAAAACACATATTCGCAAGGCAAAACCGCGAATATGCGTTTTTTCACTATTTTTACACCTTGCGGTTGACAACGCACGCGGTTTTGTAATAGACTGGAGATAACGCCGAAATGCGGCGAAGAATCTTGGGATAAGAGGTAAGTTTACTATGAAAAAAGGCGCGAAACGCAACCAAATTATCAGCGAGCTTTTACATGTGACGGACGAGGAATTCACGGATGAGGAACTGATTCATCAGCTGATTGCAACGGAAGTCACAAAAAACGCAGACAAGGACGAGCACATGACGTTTGGGCAGCGTGCCGCGGACGCAGTGGCGCGCTTTGCGGGCAGTTGGGCGTTTATTTTCAGTTTTATCGCCGTCATGGTCATTTGGATGGTCATAAACCTCGTTTTGGGTTCGAGAGCATTTGACGAATACCCGTTTATTCTGCTAAACCTCGTACTTTCGTGCATCGCTGCCGTGCAAGCGCCGCTCATCATGATGAGCCAGAACCGCCAAGAAGCGAAAGACCGTCAGCGTGCAGAGAATGACTATAAGATCAACTTAAAAAGCGAGCTCATCATCGATGATCTGCATAAAAAGCTTGACCTTGTTCTGGAAAACCAAAAGAAGATCAACCGCCGCTTGGATAAGATTGAAGCGGAGATTGCGCCGGAAAACAAGGAAAAATAACGCTTTACATATAAAGATTTGGGAATTGTATTAAAAAAGCATCACCATCCGTAAAGGAACAATGGCGGATATCCCCGCTGTTTTGGAACAGAAAAAGCAGATGCACCCGATGTGGATTCGGGGCATCTGCTTTTTGCTGTCTTTCGATTTCAAATTTTACTCTGCTTCGCTCAAAAGCATACGGTCATTATCGAGGACTTTGCCGGCGGCTTGCTTGAAGCGGTCGAGGAGGTCGGCAACAGTCATGTGGGCACGCTCTTCGCCGGTGACGTCCAGAATGATCTTACCGGCGTTCATCATGATGGTGCGGTTGCCGAGCTCCAGTGCGGACTGCATATTGTGCGTAATCATCATGCACGTGAGGTGGTTTTTCTCCACAGTGTTTTTCGTGATCTCGAGCACCTTCTCGGCGGTGGCGGGGTCAAGCGCGGCGGTATGCTCGTCGAGCAGAAGGAGCTTCGGCGGGTTATATGTGGCCATCATAAGCGTGAGCGCCTGACGTTGGCCGCCGGAAAGCAAACCCACGGGCTGGGTCATGCGGTCTTCGAGCCCCATACCGAGCAGGGAGAGGCGTTCGCGAAACGCCTGTCTGTCCTTGCGGGAGATGGAGCTGAGCCAACCGCCGTGCCCCGCTGCGAGCGCGAGGTTTTCTTCGATGGTCATGCCCGGTGCACTGCCGCGCATGGGGTCCTGAAACAGGCGGCCGATGCTGCGGGCACGCTTATATTCCGGCATGAAGGTGATGTCCTTGCCGTCAAGCTCGATCTTGCCGCTGTCCGTGAAAAAGCTGCCGGAAATAGCGTTGAAGAGCGTGGATTTGCCCGCGCCGTTTGCGCCGATGACGGTGATGAAATCGCCCTTTGCGGCGTGGAAGCTGAGGTCTTCGATCGCCTTTTTGGCGTTGACCGTGCCGGGGTTGAAGGTCTTCGAGATATGCGTGAGTTTAAGCATGGGTGCGCTCCTTTCCGAAACGGCGCTTCAGATACGGAAGCTGTTTTTTGAGGTACGGCCCGGAGATTGCCAGAATGACAATAACGGACGAGACGAACTTGAGCATAAACGCGGGCAGGTTGAACCGCAGCGCGATGGTATACACAAGGCGGAACACGAACGCACCGACGACCATGCCGAAGATACGCAGCGGAATTTTGCCCTTGCCGAAGAACGCGCCGCCGATGAGGAGCGATGCCAGCGCAACCGTAACCATGCCGGTGCCGATATCGATGCTGACAGACTTTTGCGACTGCGCGAGCAAGCAGCCTGAAAGCGCCGTAAACGCATTGGAAATGCACAGGCCGATGATGGTCGTTTTAACCGGGTTGATGGACGAGGAGCGAACCATGTCCGGGTTATTGCCCGTCGCACGAATGGCAAGGCCGAGGCGTGTGCGGAGGAAAAGTCCCAAAACGACCGCCACGAGTACAACCGTGATAGTGATGACGATAAGCTTATATTGCCCCGCAAGCGGTGTGTTTTCGAGCACCGAACGCATTTTGGTGAAGACCGTATCGGAATTATTGAGGTTCAGAAGCGACGCGCCGTTCATGATGCCGATGTTGACGGAATAAAGCGCGGTATTGACGATGATGCCGGCAAGCAGACTATCAATGCCCATTTTCGTCTGCAAAAGAGCCGTGATGAAGCCGGAGACCATGCCGATTGCCATAGCAGCGGGGATTGCCAGAAACGGATGCCCGGAAAGCGCGACAGACGCGCCGACGACCGCGCCGAGCGTGAAGCAACCGTCTGTGGAAAGGTCGCATACGTTCAGCATGGAATAGCTCAAAAACAGTGCCAAAACAGTCAGCGAGCTGATGAGACCGAGCTCCAGCGCTGTCTGCCCAAGGGTCAGGATTGAATCGAAAGACATACAAAAACTCCTCGTTTTGCAGATTTGTGGTGATATGCCGAAGCCACGCGCCCGAAAACCGGGTGCATGGCAGCGGCGATTGCATTCTTATGGGTAAGTAAGGTATTGATGAAGTATGGTAGTATGAAGTGTTTGAAAGCTTATGGGGTAGGATAAGCTTTTGAGAGATTTAAATTAAGACTCGAGATCGCCGAAGCTCTCTGCGGTCGTGATCTCCTCCACTCTCGTGCAGTACGGGGCAAAAGCTTCGGAGACCGTATCGAAGTCGAGGCCGAGCTTTTCGCAGATTTCGGTGTTGACCGTTGCGGTGCCGTTGTCGAACGTGATGACCGGTGTGGTCGCCGGGTCTTTGCCTTCGGTGAGGATGGAAGCGATCATATCTGCGGTCTCACGGCCGAGGTTTGCGTAATCGACGCCGTAGCCGAGGAACGCGCCGTTGAGGGCGAAGGAATCGGCGCCGGTGTAGTGCGGGATGCCTGCGTCAGCAAAGGTCTCGTAAATAGCGAGCTCTGCCTTCATGATGGTGTTATCGGTCGGGGTGAACACGGCGTCTACACCGTCGGAAACGAGAGCCTGTGCGGCGAGCGCGACTTCTTCGGCGGTCGTTGCGGTGCGCTCTACATATTCAACACCTTTGTCGTCGAGGTACGCCTTTGCGTGCTCGATGGCGGCGGTGGAGGAATCCTGTCCTACGTCGTACAAAAGGCCGATCTTTTTGGCATCGGGGTTCTGGGCGAAGATAAGGTTCATGACGGAGTTGGTATCGAGGTTATCGGAAGAGCCCGTCACGTTGCTGCCCGGCTCTTCAAGGGAAGCGACAAGACCCGCGCCGACAGGGTCGGACACGGCGGCGAACACGACAGGCGTTTTGCTGTCTTCGGTTGCGGACTGCATCGCCATGGCGACCGGGGTCGCGACACCGACCATGAGATCTACGTTATCGGCTGCAAAGTTTGCGATAATCTGATTCATGACGTTCGCGTCGGCGTTACAGTTGTCGTACTTCACGTTGATTGTGATGCCCTGCTCGCTTTCGATCTCGGCGAGACGTGCATTGATGTTCTCAACAATCTGGTTTAAGGAAGCGTCATCGACGTAGTTGCAGATGCCGATGGTGTACGATGCGCCGGAAGATTCTTCGCTTGCGGTGCTCTTTTCACTCGACACACTGCTTTCGGAAGCGGCGGACGAAGAGGAGTCGCTTGACGCGGAGGACGTGGAAGAAGCTGTGCTCTGACCGCTGCAAGCGGCGAGGCTGAGGGTCATAGCGGCAGCGGTGATCATGGCAAATACGTTTCTGAGTTTCATAAATTTATCGATCCTTTCAGGTTTGTTTTAATGCGTTCAAATGCGGGTTCAAAATTTCAGATGCAGCGCGGCTGCGCCATCGTTTTGTGTAAACAAACATGAAATAACCTCCCTGAAAAACAAAAAATCCTGTCCCTGCAATCACTTGCTGGGACAGGATCAAAATTCCTGCGGTGCCACCCGGCTTGGTATGTGAAACACACACCCTCTTACGCGTACCATCATACGCAGACCTTTGTTTACGGAGAGCCACACTCCGTCTCACATACTCGGGAAATCCTTTTCTGTTCGCCCTCAGAAGTCCATTCCGCTTTATCTTTCCGCCGTGATTCCACCATCCACGACTCTCTGTGAGAAAAGTTGCCTAAAGCGTACTCACTCTTCCTCAACGGTTTAGTGCATTGTAGCACACATTTTTTCGGTTGTCAATTAGGTTTTTGAAAAAATTTTGATTTTTTGTAAAAAAGATAAATTTTGTTAAAAATGGCCCATCAGCAATGCTCAAGATTTATAAGCCACTCGGCGCAGGCGTTCTCTACGACGAGCCTTGCCGCAAGGGCGGAATTGCCCGGAGCTAAGCCACACCCACCGCTCGTTGCGAGTGGCAGAGTCCATATCGCCTTATTATGCAAATCGTATTGCGGTCATCCTGTGACCTTTTTGTTATTCAAATGCAGCACGCGGTCGCACTTTTCGGAGATGAACGCGTCGTGCGTGACGATGATGCAGATCTTGTCTTTGCAGACCTGCTTCAGGGCTTCAAACATGCCCTCTGCGGACGCTTTATCGAGGTTCGCGGTGGGCTCGTCGAGCACGAAGACCGGGCGGTCATCGTAGAAAATGCGCGCCAGCGCGACCTTGCGGCGCTGACCGCTGGAGAGATTCTTGCCCTCCGGCTCGATCTCGTACTCCGCTGTTTTTTCGTTTACAAACTCCGTAAGGTTAGCGAGTTCGACAGCCTTGCGGAACTTCTTCTCGTCAAACGGCTGATCCATGCAGATGTTTTCTTTGAGCGTGCCCGCAAAAACGGAGACGAAGCCGGAATCGTAGCTTAAATAATTCCGAATCTCCGCGCCGTGCACGGTTTTATTACCGATTTTGAGCTCGACTTCGCCGCCTGTGGGCGTATAAAAGCCGATGAGCAGCTTTGTGAGCGTGCTTTTGCCGCTGCCGTTTTCGCCGGTGAGCGCGACGATCTCGCCCGTGTGCACCTGCGTTTCGGCGTGGGACAGGATAACTTTTTCTTCGTCATACGCAAAGGAGAGGTCTTTTGCGGTGAGCGCTGCGCTACCTGCATTCTGAACAGAGGGCTTTGCGGTTTGTGTGCTATTTTCGGTGGGCATGGAGAGGATTTCCCCGATGCGGTTTGTGGAGACCTTCACTTCGTTGACCTCGGCCATCCAGCCCGAAATGTGCAGGAACGGGCCGTAGAAGAAGCTGACGAGGTTCACAACGGCGATGAGCGTGCCGACGGTCGTTTCGCCGCGCACGACGAGAAATGAGCCCATGCCGAGCGCGATGATGAACATGCCGACGCCGAGGAAGTTATTGAGGAAACCGATGGCGCCCTGCAAAACGCTGAGTTTGCCGACGTACTTCTGCTTTTGCGCGTATGTATCCCCCACGCGCTTCTGCACCCAGCCGAGCACACCGTAGGACTTAAACAGCATATACTGGCTTAAAAACTCCTGTAAGATATTGCGGTTTTTGTCTTCGTTCTGCATGATCTGAATGCTGTTCATCTCAAGCTTCGGGGAGATGCGGATCATGGTGAAAATCAAAATCGGCACGACGACGATCATGACGACCGCGAGTTTCCACTCGAGGAGGAACATCAAAATAAAGCTGACGACGAACGTGAAGCTCTCGAAAAAGATGCTCGGGATGAGCGTTTTGGAATAGAAATTCGAGAGGGTTTCCGCGTCTTTTGTCATGCGCGTGAAGTAGTTATCCACCGCGCCGCTGTCGAACGTCCTAAGGTCTGTGCGGTATAGGTGCTCCACCATGGCGCTGCGCAGAGAAAGCTCCATGCGGCAGGAAAGCTTGCCCTGCAAAACGGACGTGACGACCTGCGAGATGCCGAGCACGAGCAAAACGCCGACCGCGATGATGAGACATGTGGTGAGCGGCATAGCGCTTGCGTTTGTGGCGATGTCGAGGAACATTTTCATCAAAACAGACACCGCGATGACGGAAACGCCCAGCAGCACGGAAAAAATAACGAGCAAAATAAACTGCGGAACGTTTTGACGGATGAGGTGAAGGGAATGCCGGTTTTGCTCTTTCTTCATTTCAAAATCTCCTTTTTATTGTCTGAACTCATCATGTGACAACATGAAAATTCAGCCGTTTATTTGTTTTTGTGCAAAAGATCGACTTGCTCTCCCGTTTAACACCAGTATACTACATCGTCAAAAATTCGTCTACTTTTTTTTGCAAAACCATCTATTTTCACAATCAATTCGTCGAAATTTCCGCAAAATGACGAAAGCCGACGGCAGGGGCTTTTTCGCTCCGCCATCGACTTTTATAAGATTAAAAATACTTTTAATCCGTAAGCTGTGCTTTTTGTGCGCGGGCAAACCACGGGTACAAAAGGCCAGCGTAGTGCAGCTTAAAGCGCGTTTTGAAGCTTGTATTCTTGTTCGTCGTGACGAGGTGCTCCAAAAAGCTCCGTACCGTGCGCTCCTCATACACCTCGAGCGCGATGCCGCCGTAGACCGGCATTTTGTCTGAACGGCGCATTAGGAGACATACTTCGTCATCCTGCTTAGATAAGTCGCGCATGAGCACGTCCTGCACGCTGTGGCCATCCGGCTCTGCGGCACGATTTTTCTTTTTACCGCGTGCAAAGCACAGCAGCCAAACCGCCAGAATAACCTCAAGGCAAAGAATGATGATAAGCCAGAAATTATTTCCGAGCGTCTCCAAAAGTTTTGTGAACATATTCATGCGGCATTCTCCTTTTTTCCTCTGTTGTAAGCTGCCGCCGCAGCGCGCGACCTATTCTCCCCCAAACCGTTCCGCCGCATTACACAGGGAACTGAACACAAATAAAGCCGGTCCATAGAACCGGCATATCTGTTAAGTCATATCAATCGAGCTTTTCGATAGCCTCCACGATCTCCTTCTGATCTTTGCAGACCTCTTCAAAAAGCGATTCGTCCGTCAGCGGAACGGCGCCGCGCACGGCCTCTGTTAAAGCGGATGCCGATTTTTGCAGGCGGTCGAAGCCGAGGTTCTGTGCCACACCCTTTAAGGTGTGCGCCGCAATAAAAGCATCTTTCCAGTTTTTGGCTTCCACAGCTGCTGTAAGCCGGTTATAGGTCGGGTCGTTTGCGTATTTGCGCACGAACTTGCCGATCATCGCCTCATTCGGGATGCGTTTCATCACGTTTTTGAGGTCGCCGCCGATTTTCTGATATAATTCTTCAAGCTTCATAATCTGTCACCTTTCTGCAATTCCTATCTGCATGCCGCATGATTTACATTCGCGTGTTTCGCTTTATTTTCGTACATGCGCAGGTCTGCCTGCCGAATGGCTTCGGAGAGCGGGTGTACGCGGTATACGCCGCCAAGGCTGACATCAAGCTTCACCTCGGGGTAATCCGGCAATTTTGTCTCCTGCACGGCGCGTCTGAGCTGCTCTAAACGCGCATAGAAAACCTCTTCGCTGATCTTGGAGAAGATGAGGAGGAACTCGTCCCCGCCGTAGCGGATGAGCGTATCGCTGCCGCGGATGCCGGACTGGATTGTATTCGCGATGGTTTTCAGCGCTTCATCGCCCACAGGGTGGCCATATGTATCGTTAATCTGCTTAAAAAGGTCAACATCCACGATTGCCACGGCATCTGCACTTTCCAAATTGGACTGGAAACTCTCAAGATACAGTCTCCTGTATGTTCCGGTCAGGGCATCGCGGTAGAAGTTCATAAACGAAGAACGCGTTGGCGCATCGTTGTCGCCGCCGCAGCGTGTGCACTCCGCTTCGTCTTCATGCGAAGCAATCTCCAGTGTGCAGGTACGTCCGTTGACGTTGATATGTTTAGGGCAGCACCGCACAATTGCTGAGGCAAGCGCTGTCGAATCACCCATCAGGCAGGA
>OGPK01000144.1_pt1 | contig 85896 bp, 85 predicted proteins | sample 1552921 | NCBI WGS metagenome assembly OGPK01 (sample SAMEA2580264, study PRJEB22360) | human gut metagenome | biome: human gut; feature: human-associated habitat; material: faeces | place: Denmark | collected 2008/2010 | reverse complement strand
TCGGTCTCAAGGTCAAGGAAAATCGTGCAGAGGAAGTTCGTCCGTGCATCGTTTGCTCTCGCTGCCTCGATAATATCTTCGTTGGTAAGCCTTGCAAGTGCTCGGTCAACCCGAACGTCTACTTCTCTCAGTATGGTCTGCCAGAAGAGCACAAGGTCTCTGGCGACGAGGCAAAGAAGAAGATCCTCATCGTTGGCGCTGGCCCTGCTGGTCTTGAAGCTGCACGTACCATGCGCATGCGCGGTTATGTCAACGTCACTGTTGTCGACCAGAAGAAGAAGGCTTGCGGCCTTTTGAACCTCGCTCAGGTTCTTAATGACGAACTGCCTCCTATGGTTGACTGGTACAACAATGAGATCAAGCGCCTCAACATCGATGTGCGTCTCAACACAGTTGTTACCCCTGCATACATCAAGGATTTCGGCGCAGACGAGGTCATTCTCGCTGTTGGTCCTGAAACCTTCTCTCCAAATGTTCCTGGTAAGGACAACAAGAATGTTATCGACTCCCATGCTCTGAAGGGTCTTGTCGAGGGCAAGAGCACTCCAGGCAAGGGCTTCATGTGGGGCATGTCTTGCTTCGGCATGAACGTTCTTGGTGCACCGCTGGGCCTTATGAAGTGGGGTATTGGTACTCATCTTCTCGTCGGCAAGCGCCTTGCTGTTATCGGCGGCGGCTTTGCAGGCATTGAAGTTGCATCTTCTATGAACGAAGGTCGCGAAGTCACGGTCATCGAAGAGGCCAAGAAGGCTGGTGCTGAGATCGGCATCATCGACAAGAACCCAGAGCTTCGTAAGCTCAAGAGCGAAGGTGTTAAGATCCTCACCTCTACCAAGGTTAAGGAATACAACAAAGAAGGTGTTGTATGCGAGGATGAAGAAGGAAAGGTATTCACCGTTCCTGCTGACACCATCATCACGGGCACCAAGTGCATCGATAACGAAGATCTCTACAAAGAGATGGTTGCTTCGGTTCCCGAGGGTCATCTGCACCTCATCGGCAATGCATCGCCTCACACTACGTGGGCTGGCGTTGGTCCTCACGATCCTTACAAGACCGACGAGTACAAGCGTCTCCTCGAGGCTGTACGTGACGGTTATCTGATCGGTATGACCATCAACGAAGAGGTTACCGTTGATATGCAGGCTGCACCTGCTGCAGATGTGACCAAGTAAAAGGGGAAAATTCCCCAGGTCGAAAGACCGAATAGTTTGTTCTTAAGCGGGCAATGTTGGAGCTTTGCCCGCTCTAAGATAGAAGTTAGGTTCAGAAGGAAAGATTTCCTGAAGGAGGAAAAACATGCTAGATTATAGCTACTCTGATGAGCAGAAGCTGCTGCGTGAGAACATCCGCAAATGGGGCAAGGAGCATCTCCCCGAGGAGAAGATCGCTGAAGCTTACACCAACCGTGGTATCGACTCTGCAATCGCAAAGTCCTGGGTTGACGAAGGCTTCGGTAAGCTCGGCATTCCTGCTGAGTACGGCGGAACCCCTTGCGATCATGTCACCATGGCTATCGCTATCGAAGAGCTTTGCCACATCGGTGGTAACATCCCTATGGCTCCAAACCTGTTGATCATGTTTGACGTTTGTGAGTTCGGTACTGAAGAGCAGATCAAGTATGCTGTAGACTTCTATTACGAGAATGGCTACCCTCCTTACTGCCTCGCTATTTCCGAGCCTGAAGCAGGTTCTGCAAACATCTACATGACCACTACTGCTAAGAAGCTTGGCGACGGCAACGTTGAGATCAACGGCACCAAGACCTGGGTTACCTTTGCAGAGCATGCAAACGGCTTCATCGTAGTTTGCAAGGACGAGGATCCTTCTCCTGAGAACAAGTCCATGTCCATGTATCTCGTTGACAAGGACACCCCAGGTGTCGTTCTCGAGCCGCTCAACAAGATCGGTATGCAGATCAACCCATTCGCGATGGTTCACTTCAACAACGTCATCGTTCCTGAGTCTGCTCTCCTCGGCGAGCAGGGCAAGGGCTTCCTGCAGCTCATGAAGAACTTCGAGTGGGAGCGCTGCGTTCTCTTGGCAGAACTCCTCGGTGAAGCTCAGGCTGCTATGGACGATGCTTGCGCTTGGACCAACGAGCGTCAGCAGTTCGGCGTCGGCATCAAGACCTTCCAGCTCGTTCAGGAGCACATCGTCGAGATGCAGATCGCTCTGACCAACACCCGTAACTTCCTGTATCGTACCTGCTGGAAGCTTGACAATGGCATTCCAGTCAACAACGACGCAGCTATGCTGAAGCGCTATGGTGCACCTGCTCTTACCGATGTTTGCTCCCGTGCTCTCCAGCTCATGGGCGGCCTTGGCTACACCGACGCTACTCGCGTTTCTCGCCTCATGCTCGACTGCCGTGGTTTCCAGATCGGTGGCGGCACCGTCGAGATCATGGTCCACATTGCTGGCCGTGGCATCCTCAAAGAGTATGCAAAGGGCAACCAGGACGAACTGTAAGCCTTTTAGCTCTTACATTAGGGATATTCAAGAGGGAAGGGGCGACTCTTCCCTCTTGTTTTATTCTTGGCAGGATCTGGAGACGATCCGTTCACTTCCTATGCGCATCAATCGTGCTATGTCAGAGTAATGTATCTTTCCAAGGGTTTCTGCCATTCTTCATGCTGCGTCACGTTGTTTAGAACTAGTGTTGGGAGTTAGATGAACGTCCTTGTTTGTTTCAAGTCAGTCTATGACGATGTTGCTATCCGGACGAATCCGGATAAAACACTTGATTATCAGGCTGTTCCCCATGTTGTTTCACTGTATGACCTGAATGCGATCGAGGCGGCAGCTCGTTTCGTAGAAGCTGATCCCGAAGATCGAACTTTGATCGCACTTACTGTTGGCGACACTAAGATTCATGATACGACCATGCGAAAGAACGTAGCTGCTCGTGGAGCGAGCGAGGTCTATCTTGTTATGGATGACGCGCTTGAAGATGCCGAGACTCATCAAACCGCTCATGCGGTCGCAGCGGCTATTGAAAAGATCGGCGACATCGACCTCATCATCTGTGGTGATGGTTCTGCTGATGTGTATGCGCATCAAATGGGCATACAGCTCGGTGAGATCTTGGGCGTTCCGAATGTGAATGCGGTCATTGATTTTGATGTAGAAGATGACATCGTCAAGGTCACTCGTGAACTTGACGACGAGATCGAGCATATTGAAACGAAGATGCCCGCGGTGCTCTCGGTGCTCTCGGACATGGCACAACCGCGTATCTGTCAGGTTAAAGACATCATGACTGCAGGCAAAAAGCCTGTTCATGAGCTTTCTCTTGATAGTCTTGGGCTTGAGCTTCCTCAAAGCAATTATGACATCATCGAGACAAAAGTTCCCGAACCCACGCCGCGTAAAATGGTGTTCTTTGAAGCGACCGATGAAGATATTGATCGTTTTATCGAGCAAGTTCATGCGTACTTGACCACCGAAGGGGCATAGATATGAAGATCTTCGTTATCGCTGAACGCGAACAGCCGGTGGTCGAGCTCTGTGCAGGTGCTCGCCAATTTGCAGATGAAGTCGATCTGGTCGTTCTTCCTACTACAAACGTGGTTCCAGCTGTAGCAGATACGCTTTATCGACTTGAAGTGCCCGAAGGGCGCATGATTGAAGATACGTATGTCGCATTAGCGAATTTAATCGAGACTGAAAAACCTGATGCGATATTTGCTGAGTCCTCGCGTCGTATCCAGTTGTTGATTGGGCGTGCTGCGGCACGCGTGGGCGCAAGTGTCATCTCAAATGTGACCGAGATGCAGAGCGCAAAAGAAGCGAGCACCATGTATTTTGGAGGGCTTGCAAATCGCAAGTACAAGGGAAGCGATGATTCGATCTCGTTTTATTTCATTCGTCCTGCAACGTTTCCTGATGCAGAACCATCAGGTGACAATGTCGAAGCAGACGTAGCTTTTATCGAGCCACCATACGAGGTCAAGCGTATTGATGTTGGCCCACGTGTTAAAGGAGATGTCGATTTATCAAGCGCGAAACGCATCGTGAGCGTTGGGCGCGGCATCAAAGAAGAGAAGGACCTTGAGATGGTACGCGAACTCTGTGATCTGATCGACGCAGAGCTTGGTTGTTCGCGTTCGATCTATGAAGCTGAAAACTGGCTTCCAAAAGAGGCGCTTGTCGGCATTTCGGGCAGCACGGTCGTACCTGATCTGTATCTAACGCTTGGTATCTCGGGGCAGGCTCAGCACATGGTCGCATGCGATGGAGCAACTACGATCATGTGCGTGAACACTGATCCATATGCGCTTATATTCGAACATTCTGATTATGGCAGTAAAGCTGATTTGTATATGCTCGTGCCTCGGATGATCGACTACTTCAAAGCCCATCCCCTCAAGTAAAGAAGGAGTTAGGATGCATCAACTGCAAGAAGAAGAACGTATGATCCTCTCCATGGTCGATAGCGTTTGTACCGATATCATCGCTGATCGTGCTGCAGAGATCGACGAGCAAGATGAATTTCCGCAAGATATTTATGATGTACTTGCCGAGCAGGGCTTATTTGGGCTGACCATGCCAGAAGCCCAAGGAGGCTTCGAAGTGAGTGTGAACTGTTGGGCACAATGCGTTGCGCGCCTTGCTGAAGAGTCCCCAGCAGTTGCTCTTATGCTCTTTGTTGCAGCTATCGGCTCTGATGCCATTATGGCTTTCGGCACCGAAACGCAGAAGAATGCATATCTACCCGATATCATCTCAGGAGAGAAGAAGATCAGCTTCGCGCTTACTGAGCCAAATGCAGGTTCTGATATTTGGTCGCTTACAACAAGCGCAAAGGCCACCGATGGAGGCTATGTTATCAGCGGGAATAAGATGTTCATCTCGAATGCAGAGGTTGCAGATTACTTCTGCGTATTTGCGCAGGTCGATATCGACGGCGAGAAGAGGCCGACGGCATTTATCGTCGATGCCCATGATGAACATATCGTGATCAGTGCACACGAACAGAAGCTTGGGCTGCACGGCTCTCCAACGTGTCCGATCTTCTTCGACAAGGTGGAAGTATCAGCTGATCAGGTGATCGGCGAGGTGGGGCAAGGCGACAAGATCGCGTTCCATGCGCTCAATCGAGGTCGTATTGCGATCGCAGCGTGCGCTTTAGGCATCACACGTGCAAGCTTAAAGGCATCAGCAACCTATGCAAATGGGCGAAAGCAGTTCGCTCAGCCAGTTATCGACTTCGAGGGCGTTTCATTCTTGCTTGCCGATATGCGTATCGCGGGGATAGCTTCCGAGGGCATGATCGATGATGCGATCGATGCATTCACCCACGAAGCGCGCGATGCGAAAGAGCGTATTGCTGCTGCCAAGACGTATTGCACGGAAGCCGCACAAGTAGCAGCGACGAATGCTGTTCAGATCCATGGTGGCTATGGTTTCTGCAAGGAATACCCTGTCGAGCGTTATTACCGAGATGCGAAAGCATTCACCATCATTGGTGGCGCAAATCAGATCCAGCGTCGGATCATCGCAGATGAAGTTAAGAAAGCATATACGTTGTAAGTCTTAAGCGTCTTCTTTAGTACGAAGACGCATGTGTTGTTTCGCTCGCTGGGGATTCGTATGCTCAAAAACGATCTTCGCTTGTGACGCTTCACTTGTTTTCGCTGTACAAAATGGCGCAAAGATCGCAACACGTTCTTGTTGGTATATAAGAAGGAGATGAAGGTGAAAATAGCAGTTTGTGTGAAACAAACCATCGACACCGAGGCGCTTATCACGCTTGATAACGATGGACAGGTGATCACCGAAGGTGCCGCGCTCATCATCGACCCTTATGCTGAATTCGCAGTAGAGAAGGCTGTACAGATAAAGGAGGCCCACGGCGGCGAGGTGGTCATCGTGACGATCGGTTCACAAGATGATGTGCCAGCCATTCGCCATGCGCTTTCCATGGGGGCTGATCGGGCAGTTCTTGTTGAAGATGCTTCGATCGATGTGACCAATCCTGCTGCAAAAGCGCGTGTGCTCGCTGCTGTTTTATCAGACGAACAGCCCGATATCATCCTAGGTGGTTATAAGTCGGGAGATACCGGTCAGGCGCAGACGCTTCCGCGTCTTGCAACAATCATGGGATTGCCGCAAGTTGGTTGGGTTACCGGATTGGAGATCGAGGGTGACAGCGCGTTTGCGGATCACGAACTGGATGATGGCATCGAGCGCGTCTGCGTGAAGCTCCCTGCGCTCTTTACTGCTCAGCAGGGTTTGGCAGAGCCGCGCTATCCAACCGTGCGCGATATCATGCAATCGAAAAAGAAACCGATCGATACCAAAGATCTGGGGTTGCTCGGTGTTGATGGGTCAGAAGTTGGTCTGGCAACTGCGCAGGTATGCGTGAAGTCCTATGCGCTCAAGCCAGAACGCGAAGGTGGGCGCATCGTTGAGGGCGACGTGCCAGATGCAGTCACCGAGACGGCATCTCTCTTAGCAAATGAAGCGAAAGTACTCTAGGTGTTGGAGGAAAACATGGCAGGTATCTGGGTATTTGCAGAATACAAGGATGGGTCGATCGGGAAGGTGACACTGGAAGGCGTGAGCGAGGCGCGTCGTCTTGCCAATGAGAGCGCCGAGGCAGTATGCGTCGTGGTATTCGGAAATCAAGTGAATGACGCTACGCTCATGCAACTGGGCCACTATGGTGCCGATCAGGTTCTTGTCGTGGACGATCCGGCGCTCGCAGAGTATACGGTAGATGCCTATGCTGCTGCGCTCGAGTCGTTGATCGCAGCACATCGTCCTGGCCTCATCATGTTCGTTGCATCGAGTACGGGCCAAGATCTTGCCCCCGTGATAGCTCAGCGTCAGGGAGTCGGTCTCATCTCTGAGGTCATTGCGATCGAAGAGGAAGATAATCAACCGCTCTATGTGCGTGCTCCATATTCAGGCAAGATCCTTGAGAAGTGTGCATTTGTAAATAATGACGATCTCAGTATCATCACATTGCGCCCGAAAGCATTTACCATCGCAGAACCTGACGAGACGAGGAATGCTACGATCGTGCGCGAAGCGCCAGCCAGTTTTGGCGATATTCGCCAGATCGTGAAGGATGTCGTTCGCGTCGCTTCTGAGCGCATTGATCTTCGTGATGCAGAATTCATCGTGTCGGGCGGTCGCGGTGTTAAGGGGCCTGAAGGTTTTGAGGTGCTTGCACAGCTTGCCGATGAGCTCGGTGGGGCAGTGGGCGCTTCGCGTGTTGCAGTCGAACAAGGATGGATCGACAAGCAATACCAAGTAGGTCAGACGGGCAAGATTGTTGCACCTCAACTCTATATTGCTTGCGGCATTTCAGGCTCGATACAGCATCAAGCCGGCATGGGACAGTCACACTATATTGTTGCGATCAACAACGATCCAGAAGCGGATATCTTCCGTATCGCAGATTATGGTATCGTAGCCGATCTGTTCGAGGCTGTTCCGCTCATGGTCGAAGAAGTCAAGAAACTAAAAGCATAGAAGGGCCCTCATGCAAGACGCAACACGCGAACTTTATTGGAACATTCCGAGCCACTGGTTCATGTATGTATTATTCATTGGTGTGGTGGCCTGTTTTGCGATCTTTTTCTATCGCCGCTATCGCCTTTGGAAGCTTGGCGCGCCAGAAGACCTTTCCGACCATAAGGCAGAACGTTTTTTCGGCGCTTTTAAAGAGGTTTTCACGCAAAAGCGCGTGGTCAGGAAGAGATCTTCAGGCATCATGCATCTGTTCATTTTCTGGGGCATGCTCTTTTGTTTGATTGCCACCACGCTCGTTGCGCTTCAAGATCATTTTGGCATTCCTCTCCTTTATGGTGACTTCTATCTCTATTTCGTCTCATTGGGCATCGACCTTGCAGGCTTTGTTTGCGCGATCGGAGTTGTCATTGCGCTGGTACGTCGTGCTTCGAAGGCTAACGAGAGTCTTGAGACGAATCGGGCAGATATCGTATGGCTTGTGTTGTTGTTCATTATTTTGATCAGCGGATTTGCCACTGAAGGACTGCGCATTGTGGGCACAAATGATCCTTGGGCGATCTGGTCTCCTGTGGGCTATCTCTTCGCGCTCATGTTCTCAGGAATGGATGCGCAGGCACTTTCGCTCACGCACCAGATCGTTTGGTGGAGTCATCTTGCTCTCGCCTTTTTGTTCTTGGCATTTTTCACCTATAGCAAGATGGCGCACGTGCTCTTTATTCCAGGAAACTATTATTATCGTTCGCTCAAACCGGCTGGTACGCTCGAACCGATCGATTTTGAAGACGAAGAGCTTGAGACCATGGGCGTGCGCGTGCTTGAAGAATATACCTGGAAAGATCTGCTGGATGCGCAGGCGTGCATCAAGTGCGGACGTTGCCAGGAGAACTGTCCTGCCTATTTGAGCGGCAAAGAACTCTCCCCGATGCATTTCATCCAAAATATCGCGGCAGAGAACGCCAAGCGTGGCAAAGTTTTGTTGAAGGTTCCCGAAGACGAGCGCACCGAAGAGCAACAAGCGCTTCTGGACGAAGGCATAGTGGGAACAGTGATATCGGAAGATGCATTGTGGCAGTGCACGACTTGTCGTGCATGCAGCGAGCTGTGTCCTGCGCGTGTTGTTCACCCCGATAAGGATATCAAAGCACGCACCTACCAGGTGTGCATGGAAAGTGCGTTTCCGCCTGAAGCGCAGCAGACCTTCCGCAATCTTGAAACCAATGGCAATCCGTGGGGCATCGGTTGGCAGAAGCGTATCGACTGGACGAAGGATCTTGATGTCCCTACTATTGACGAGAATCCTGGCGCTGAATATTTGTATTGGCCAGGTTGTTCGGGTGCCTATGACGCGCGCAGTCGCAAGGTTGCCACGGCGCTTGTGGCGCTCATGAACGAGGCTGGCGTCGATTTCGCTATCTTGGGCAATGCAGAAAAATGCTGTGGTGATTCGGCGCGTAGGCTCGGCAACGAATATCTCTACTACATGCTCGCGCAGGAGAATATCGAGACGATGAACAATGCAGGCATCAAGAAGATCGTCACGCAATGTCCTCACTGTTTGCAGGCGCTTTCGGTCGACTACCCGCAGATGGGTGGCAATTTTGAGGTCATCCATCATTCACAGTTGCTTGCACGTCTGATCAAGGAAGGAAAACTTAAGCCAGGGTTTTCTGAATATCAGCAGGTCACCTATCATGATTCGTGCTATCTTGGTCGCTACCATGGCGAATACGACGCTCCGCGCACAGTGCTTACGCAAGGCGCACATGTTCGTCTGAATGAGATGACGCACAACGAAGCGGAAAGCTTCTGTTGCGGTGCAGGCGGCGGGCATATGTGGCTTGAAGAGCCCGCTGGAAAAAAGATCAATCATATGCGCGCCGAACAAGCGCTCGAAACTAAAGCGGACGTTCTTGTGACTGCTTGCCCCTTCTGCCTTACCATGCTCTCAGATGGTGTGGCATTCCACGATTCGACCATGCCGGTGAAGGATCTAGCGGAGGTACTCCACGAATCGCAGAGCGGAGAAGTTGGCGGCTAGATATAAGAGTGCGAAAGGCTTCAAAAGTTTTTTCTGAGTTAAGCACACGAAAGTTTGATGTGGTCTCTATAATGGGAACATTACCAAGATTTTAAGGAAGAGAAGGAGTTTTTAGATGGCTTACTTTTTTGACGAACCCTCACGCACCTTCAACGAGTATTTGCTGGTGCCGGGTTACTCTTCATCCGATTGCATTCCTGAGGCCGTCAGCTTAAAAACTCCACTCGTCAAATATAAGAAGGGCGAACAGCCTGCTATTACGCTTTCGATCCCGATGGTCTCTGCAATCATGCAGGCCGTTTCTGACGATGGCATGGCAGTCGCTCTTGCGCAGCAGGGAGGTATTTCCTTTATTTACGGGTCTCAGTCGATCGAGAGTCAGGCTGCAATGGTGTCGCGCGTAAAGGATCATAAGGCTGGCTTTGTGCGTTCCGACTCGAACCTTCCTCCTACCGCAACGCTTGCTGATGTGGTCGAGCTCAAGGAGCGCCGTGGACATACCACGATGCCTATCACAGAGGGTGGTCGTTCGCAAGGTAAGTTGCTCGGCATCGTTACGGGCCGCGATTATCGTCTCTCTCGTATGGATCTCGATACACCGGTCACAGAATTTATGACACCTCGCTCTTCACTTATCGTTGCCGATGCCGAGACATCTCTCAAAGTTGCTAACGATATCATTTGGGATAACAAGCTCAATTCGCTGCCGATTGTCGACGAGGACGATAACTTGCTCTATATGGTCTTCCGTAAAGACTACGAAAGCCACAAATCGAACCCAAATGAGCTGCTCGACGATCATAAACGTTATTTGGTAGGCGCGGGAATCAATACGCGTGACTATGCAGACCGCGTTCCTGCGCTTGTAGAAGCGGGTGCCGATGCGCTCTGTATCGACAGCTCTGAGGGCTATTCTGAATGGCAGGCGCTCACGATCGCTTGGATTCGCGATCATTATGGCGATTCGGTCAAAGTCGGAGCAGGTAATGTCGTTGATGCAGAAGGTTTCCGTTTCTTAGCTGATGCAGGTGCTGACTTCATCAAGGTCGGTATCGGTGGTGGCTCGATCTGCATCACGCGCGAACAAAAGGGCATTGGTCGCGGCCAGGCGACTGCGCTCATTGAGGTTGCAAAGGCACGCGATGCTTATTTCGAGGAAAAAGGCATCTATATCCCTGTTTGTTCGGATGGCGGTATCGTTTACGATCATCATATGACCCTTGCTCTTGCAATGGGTGCTGATTTTCTTATGCTCGGTCGCTATTTCGCCCGTTTCGATGAAAGCCCAACCAATAAGGTGAACATCAACGGAAACTATATGAAAGAGTACTGGGGCGAGGGATCTGCGCGTGCGCGCAACTGGCAGCGTTACGACCTTGGAGGCAGCAAGAAGGGCATGACCTTCGAAGAAGGAGTCGATTCGTATGTTCCTTATGCAGGTTCTTTGAAGGACAATGTCGATCTGAGCCTTGCGAAAGTCAAGTCGACCATGTGCAATTGCGGCGCTCTTACAATTCCTGAATTGCAAGAGAAAGCCAAGATCACCGTGGTAAGTGCGACTTCCATTGTAGAGGGTGGCGCACACGATGTTGTTCTGCGTGACAAGACTCCGTACGCGGGTAATTCGCTCCGTTGATTTTGGTGAATTTGCCCGCATTGGGCAACTACGGTAGCATCTTAGTTTATGTATAAACGAATCACAACGCAGTTTGCGACACTGCTCCTTTGTGTTTGTCTTGTTCTTTCGCTCGGGGTTCCGCTTCTGCCAGCAAGTCTCGCTCATGCGGATGATCTTTCCGATGCTCAAGCTACACTGAGCGCTGCTGAAGCTCAGCTTGCTTCGATCGCCGAGGAATACAACGCTATTCAAGCGCGCGTAGCTGAAGTCGAAGGACAGATCGAAGAGACGACCAATAAAGCTGAAGAAGCTCAGCAGGCTATGTATGACGGCCAAAAAGAGCTCGGTAAGGTGCTTGTTTCTTCCTACAAGAACGAAGCAGCTAATTCGCTTGTAAATGTCTTTCTCGCTTCTGACTCACTCGAGTCTTTCATTCGTAATGTGACCTATTACAGCTCGATCGAACAGCAAAAGAGCGAACAGATCGAGGAGCAGAAGAAGCGTACAGAACAGTTCAATACCGTGCTCGATGAGCTCGATCAGCAAAAGAGCGAACAAGAGGCGCTCGCTGCTGAAGCGGAGTCGAAGAAAGCACAGGCTGAACAGGTTGTGTCTTCGGCTGTTGCCAAAGTATCGTCGATCGAGTCTGAGCGTGCGCGTGTCGAGGCGCTGCAGCAACAGGCAAATTCGCTCCAAGGCCAGCAACGCCCTGAAGCGTCTATCAGCGATAACTGGAACACGGGCAATACTTCGGACGGAGATTCCTCAGGGGGTTCGTCAAACGAAGATACTTCGAGTGCTCCGAGTGGAAGCGGTTGGCAAACAGGTATTGCTTCTGCCTATGGTGGTGAGTCCGATAAGAATACGCCGAATCCTGGAACAACAGCAACTGGTGCGATCTGCAATGATACCTCGATGGGTGTTGCTGTGCCGATGTCTTGGCCGAACTATCGCTCTTATCTAGGTCGCAAGGTCGAAATCCGCTATAACGGTAAAACAGTCATCGCTACGGTGAACGACTGCGGCTATATGGGCGGTGGGTCGCGCTCTCTTGACCTGCAGCCCGGCGTCTTCAAGAAGTTCGGCTTTAGTACCTGCCAAGCCTGGGGTCTTCGTACGGTTAGTTACCGCTTTCTTTGATCTGCTGCACCTTGCAGCCGTCAACTCGTTCTATAATTCTGTCATGAATCCTGTGCGCATCAATCTCCGATGCGCTTAAAAGGGCAAATCCGTTCATTAAGGATCGTTCATGAAAGAATACAATCCGCACGATATCGAACCTCGTTGGCAGAAAGTCTGGGAAGACGAGAAGCTCTATGAGGTGACCGAGGACACTTCGAAGCCAAAGCGCTATGTCCTCGAGATGTTCCCTTATCCTTCAGGCGATATCCATATGGGGCATGTGAGCAACTATACGTATGGCGATGTTGTTGCGCGTTATTGGCGCATGCGTGGCTATGAGGTGCTTCATCCTATGGGTTGGGACGCATTCGGTCTTCCCGCGGAAAATGCTGCGATCAAGCATCATAGTCATCCTGCGAAATGGACGTATGCCAATATTGATACACAAAAAGCCTCTTTCAAACGCATGGGCTTTTCTTTCGATTGGGACAGAACAGTTGTCGCTTGTGATCCTGAGTATTATCGATGGGGCCAGTGGATCTTTTTGAAGTTTTGGGAGCGCGGATTGGTCGAGCGCCGCAATTCTCCTGTGAATTGGTGCCCAGACTGCGCGACAGTGCTCGCAAACGAGCAGGTCATCGAGGGCCGTTGCTGGCGCTGTGATTCCGAGGTGGAAAAGCGCGATCTTACTCAGTGGTATTACAAGATCACTGATTATGCGCAGGAATTGCTAGACGACCTCGATCAACTGAAGGGTTGGCCAGAGCGCGTCAAGCAACAACAGGCAAACTGGATCGGACGTTCCGAAGGTGCACAAGTCGATTTCACGCTGTGCGATCTGGAAGGAAAGGCTACCGACGAGACCATCACCGTCTTCACGACCCGCGCTGATACGCTCTTTGGCTGCAGCTTTTTCGTGCTCGCTCCTGAATATGCAGGCCTTGCTGATCTGGTAAGTGGAACCGAACAAGAAGCTGCTGTTTTGGAATTTGCGGAAGCAGCGAAGAAAGTGAGCGCACTCGATCGTGCTATGGGAGATCGAGACAAGCATGGCATCTTTACCGGACGTTATGTCATCAATCCCATCAATGGCGAAAAGGTACCTGTGTGGGTAGCTGATTATATCGTTGCCGATTATGGCACAGGTGCGGTAATGGCAGTCCCTTGTGGAGATCAACGAGATTTCGAGTTCGCACGTAAGTACGATCTTCCTATTATTCCTATCATCCTTTCGCAAGACGACCCGCTCTATCCGCAGCTTCAGAACGAGCAGGGAAGGGTTGTGACTGAGGTCGATTGGCCCGAGGCTTACGCGGCAGAAGGCGTGCTCGTACAGTCGGGACCGTATACAGGCATGGTTGGCGGTAAACATTCCCCTGCAGAAGAGGCAGTGGTTGCTGAACTTGAGCGTATGGGTAAAGGAAAGCGTACGGTTGAATTCCGTCTGCGCGATTGGCTTATCTCCCGTCAGCGTTACTGGGGCAATCCCATCCCTGCTATCCATTGCGAGCACTGTGGTGTCGTGCCGGTTCCGGAAGATCAGTTGCCGGTGCTCTTGCCTGAAGATATCGATCTTGCAGCAGGAGAGACCCTTGCGACGCATGAGTCATTCATTAATACAACCTGCCCGAAGTGTGGCGCTCCAGCGAAGCGCGAAACTGATACGATGGACACCTTCACGTGTTCGAGCTGGTATTACATGCGCTACACCGATCCGCACGATGATGAATTGCCCTTTGATCCCAAAAAGGCGAACTACTGGATGCCAGTCGACCAGTATATCGGTGGTATCGAGCATGCTATTCTGCATCTGCTCTATAGCCGCTTCTTTACTAAGGTGCTGCGCGATGAGGGCATGCTCGATTTTGATGAGCCGTTCACGAATTTGCTCTGTCAAGGTATGGTGCTTGATGAGCACGGTGAAGTGATGAGCAAATCGAAAGGCAATGTCGTTTCGCCTGAAGAGATGATCGCAGCCTATGGTGCTGATGCGGTACGTGCAGCAGTGCTATTCATGGGCCCACCTGATAAAGAGAAGCTTTGGAACGAAGATGGTCTTGCGGGTATGTACAAGTTTCTCAATCGCTTGTGGCGCCAAGTCTACGATCTGGTCGGTCAGGCAGGCGAGGATACGCTTTATCAGGAAGACCCTGGTAAAGAGGCGAGCGAAAAACTTGCTGAAGAGCTCAATCGCGAACGTCATCGTCTCGTTGGCAAAGTGATCGACGACATCGAGCGCAACAATTTCAACACCGCGATCGCAGCGATCATGGAGTTGTCGAATGCGGTCGGCGACTATTTGCGCGCCATTCCTGCGGATGCTCGTGCGCAAAGCAATGACCTCAGAGCGCTTGACCTGGATACCGCTGAGGTGCTCGTGAAGCTTATGGCTCCGTTCGCTCCTCATTGGGCTGAAGAGCTTTGGCATACGCCGCTTGGCAACACAACGTCAGTCCACGAGCAATCCTGGCCTGAATTTGATCCGAGCCAAGCAGTTTCAAATGAGGTCGAGCTTGCAGTTCAGATCAATGGCAAAGTGAAGACGCGCATCACGGTTCCAGCAGATGCAAGTGAAGAGACTATTCGTGAAACGGCGCTCAGTGCTGTTTCGAAGGCGACCGAGGGAAAGAACATCGTAAAAGTGATCGTGATCCCGAGCCGCTTGGTGAATATCGTTGTCAAATAAATGATCATCGGAGTCATATCAGATATTCATGGACAGTTGAGTGCGGAGGCTTACAAGGCACTGCAAGGAAGCGACTATATTTTGTGTGCAGGCGATAGTGAAAACCGCATGGTTCTCGCCGAGCTTGAGACCATCGCACCTACCATTTGCGTACGCGGTAATTGCGATCGCTACGATCTGGGTCCGCGCGTCAAAGGCATTGCGTCGCCGATCTTAGGCGGAGTGCGCTTTCGTATGGTGCATCGTCCTGAGGATATCGGCACCGTACCTGAAGATGTTCATGTCGTCATTCACGGACACACGCATGTCCCGCGCGAGCAGTATGGCAAGAATGGTGTGCTGTTCTTGAATCCCGGCAGCCCTTCGCGCCCGCGTGGTGGAAGCCACAAAAGCCTTGCTCGTCTCTTTGTGGATGAAGGCAAAGTAAAGTCTGTTGAATTCATCGACTTGGAGGAGGATCGTCTCCTTTAGAGAATCATGGATGTCGTTATCACAGTGTCTTTCCTCGATTGAGAAAGACCTTGACCCTCCTCGGGTTGAAAGATAGAATACTTGTTTGCATAAGCGCCGTTAGCTCAGTTGGTAGAGCAGGGGACTTTTAATCCCAAGGTCGCGGGTTCGATTCCCTCACGGCGCACCATTCCAACTGCTCAGTCTCGCTTTTTGCGAGACTTTTTCTTTGCTCGGAACCATTCAGAGAAGATATTGTGTAGAAATTATGGAGTCATAGCAACTTATCCTAGAATTGAAAGGCTTGCACGTGTGTGCCGTGGTCTTTTGCGCGGTAAAACGGGCGAGTGCGATATTGGTCCGATCTCGCTAAAGGAGCGATCTTGGCTAAAGAAGACGCTATTGAACTAGAAGGTACGGTTTTGGAAGCGCTGCCGAATGCAATGTTTCGTGTAGAGCTCGAAAACGGCCACAAGATTCTTGCGCACATCTCAGGAAAGATGCGCATGCACTACATCAAGATCCTTCCTGGAGATAAGGTTCAGGTCGAGCTGTCTGTCTACGATCTCGATCGCGGACGCATTACCTATCGCTATAAGTAAAAAGCAACTATAACCTCGTTTTACAAACTACCGCCTGCGGCTGGGCGTGTTGATAAAGTGAACGCATAACCGAAAGGAAATTGAATTATGAAGGTACGTCCTTCGGTCAAGAAAATGTGCGACAAGTGCAAAATCATTCGACGTCATGGCAAGGTTCTGGTCATCTGCGAGAACCCTCGTCATAAGCAGCGTCAAGGTTAAAGAGAAGGGAACTAATTCATGGCACGTCTTGTTGGTGTCGACCTTCCTCGCGATAAGCGCATTGAAGTCGGCTTGACCTACATTTACGGTATTGGCCCTACCACCTCTAAGAAGATCCTCGCGGAAACAGGCGTAGATCCTGATGTTCGTGTTCGCGATCTTACTGAGGATGATCTGTCCAAGCTCCGTGACTATATCACCGCAAACATCACTACTGAAGGCGACCTCCATCGCGAGGTTCGCCAGAACATCAACCGCCTCATGGAGATCGGTTGCTATCGTGGCCTTCGTCATCGTCGTGGCCTGCCCGTTCGCGGTCAGCGCACTCATACGAATGCACGTACTCGCAAGGGTCCACGTAAGCAAATCGGCGGCAAGAAGAATAAGTAGAGGTGTTGTAAGTGGCAGCTAAGAAAAACGTTCGCACCCGCATTAAGCGCTCTGAGCGCAAGAATATTGCCGTTGGTGCAGCTCATATCAAATCTACCTTCAATAACACGATCGTTTCGATCACCGATCCTCAGGGAAATGTGATCTCATGGCAGTCTGCTGGCACGGTCGGCTTCAAGGGTTCTCGTAAATCTACCCCATTTGCCGCACAGATGGCAGCAGAAGCAGCAGCAAAGACCGCTATGGAACACGGCCTGAAAAAGGTCTCTGTGTTCGTGAAGGGCCCGGGCTCTGGTCGCGAGACCGCTATCCGTTCTCTTCAGGCAGCAGGTCTTGAAGTTGCAAGCATTCAGGATTGCACCCCTATTCCGCACAATGGTTGCCGTCAGCGCAAGCGTCGTCGCGTCTAAATGAAAGGATCAGTTTATTATGGCTATTAATAGAACTCCGGTTCTCAAACGTTGCCGTCAACTGGGCTTGGATCCTATCGTTCTCGGCTATACCGGTAAAAGCAAATCGAGCTCCATTCGTCAACCAAAGCGTCGTCGCAAGGAAAGCGAATACGGCATGCAGCTTCGCGAGAAGCAGAAGGCTAAGTTCGTATACGGCGTTCTCGAGAAGCAGTTCCATGGTTATTTCGATCGCGCAAAGGCTATGCCAGGCATCACTGGCTCCAACCTCATGCAGATCCTGGAATCTCGTCTCGACAACGTTGTCTTCCGTCTTGGCTTTGCTAAGACCCGCAAGGAAGCTCGTCAGATCGTCACGCATGGTCACATCCAGGTGAACGGCAAGCGCGTTGACATTCCGTCTTATCGTGTTCGCCCAGGCGATCTTGTCTCTGTACGTCCTAAGTCGAAAGAACTTCTGGTCATCAAGAGCGCACTCGTTTCCAACGAAGGTCGTGTCGTTCCTGCATGGCTTGAGGTCGACATTGAAAAGCTTCAAGGCAGCGTTCTTTCGCTCCCTGAGCGCGATCAGATCGATCTTGACATTCACGAACAGCTCATCGTCGAACTTTACTCGAAGTAGTTAAGCGCTACTGCGGTTTTTAAGGAGGCTTATAAGGTATGACAGAGTTCATGAGGCCGACAGTTACAACAGAAGAGGTTAACGATCTCGTTGCTCGCTTCATTGTTGAGCCGCTTGAGCGTGGCTACGGATACACCTTGGGCAACTGTATGCGTCGTGTTCTGCTCTCTTCGCTGGATGGTGCGAAACCAACAGCTATCCAGATCGAGGGCGTTCAGCACGAGTTCACCACTGCCGAAGGCATCATCGAAGATATCACCGACATTGTTCTGAATGTTAAAGGTTTGGTTTTCAGTGCGCTCTCGAGTGATTACACGGAGGCTACTGCCCACGTGCACGCAGAGGGCCCTTGCACCGTTACTGGCGCAGATCTTGATGTTCCTGCAGAATTCACTCTCATCAACCCTGAGCATGTCATCGCAACTGTTGCTGATGGTGGCACGCTCGAAATGACCATTCGCATCGGCGTTGGTCGCGGGTATGTTTCTGCTGAGCGCAACAAGCGCACGGAAGATCCGATCGGTATCATTCATGTCGATTCGTTGTTCTCGCCGGTTCGTCGTTGCACTATGAACGTGAGCGATACGCGTGTGGGTCAGCGCACCGACTACGACAAGCTCGTTCTTGAGGTCGAGACAGACGGTTCTATCAACCCGACCGAGGCTGTTTGCCGTGCGGCGAACATCATCAACCAGTACATGGGCGCGTTCCTCTCTCTCGACGAGATCGAAGAGGACGAAGAGGGCGAGGTAGTTTCTATCTTCGCTCCAGAAAGTCAGGAGACCAATGCGGAGCTTGATAAGCAGATCGAGGATCTGGATCTTTCGGTCCGCTCCTACAACTGCTTGAAGCGTGCAGGCATCCATTCTGTTCGTCAGCTGGTCGAGTATTCTGAGAACGATCTGCTCAACATTAGAAACTTCGGTGCGAAGTCCATTGAAGAGGTTAAGGATAAGCTCATTTCGATGGACCTCAATTTAAAGCTTTAGGAGAAACAAGATGAGACACAATAAGAAAGGTCGTAAGCTTGGCACTGACTCAAGCCACACTAAGGCTATGAAGAAGAGCCTGGTAGGTGCACTGTTCACCAACGACCGTATCAAGACGGTCGAGGCTCGTGCCAAGGAAATTCGTCCTGACGTTGATAAGATCATCACCTGGGCAAAGAAAGGCGACTTGCATTCCCGTCGTCTTGCAATCGCTGCTCTCGGTGATAAAGAACTTGTTCGCGAGGTTTTCGAGAAGGTCGAGCAGGGCATGTTCGGCGATCGCCAAGGTGGCTATACCCGCATCATGAAGCTGGGCAATCGCAAGGGCGACAATGCTCCTATGGTCATCATGGAGCTTGTGACCGAGCCTGTTGGCAAGAAGAAGAAAGCCAAGAAGGACGAGGTAAAGTCTGAAAAGAAGGCTGCGCCTAAGAAGACCACGAAAAAGGCAGCAACTAAGAAGGAAGAAAAACCTGAAGTAGCTGAAGACGTGATCGAAGAGCTTGATAAGGATCAGGCAGAGGTCATGGAAGCGGAAGCGACTGAGGCCAAGGCAGAAGCTAAGGCTGAGGCTAAAGAAGAGGCGAAAGCTGAAGAGGCTGCAAAGGAATCTGCTGAGAAGGCAGAAGAGGCTGCAGCTAAGAATGCTGAAGCCGCTGCTGAAGAAGAAGCAGAGAAGGAAAAGGCTGAATAAGCACATCGCTCACGTCTAATTCTTAATTGCATGAAGAGCCGCTCGTTCGAGCGGCTCTTTTTTGTTTCTGCAAGGGGGTTATAGCCTCATAAGTCGTGATGGTTCGCTTTTGCAGCGAAAAGGCAGTTTTTTGCAAGAAAAATGCGATTGTATGCACAAAACAGTGTGATTTGGGGCGTTTGGAGGGTGCAGAATCATTCATTCTGTGCTCTCAGCATCCAAAAGCCCAGTTCGTGGCTTTTAACACTTTTTCAGGTGTGCGTACAACCGTAAATCCCATGCAAAAAATTGAGTTCCTACTGCAAAGTTGCTCGTAATGCATCCCGGTATGTTACTTGTGATGCATCTCAGTATGGCTAAGGTTACGGCTAAGGTTACGAGAGGACAACAGGTTTTCGAAAAAGCGGTAATGCTTCTGCGATCGCTGCCACTTGTCTGAATCAAAGCGCGACAATATGAACTGGTATTAGAGTTCGTTCCTCTATCCGGCCTGCACGAGCGCTTGGACATCGAATTTCGGGTGCTCGTGAACGACCGCATGATAGACGAGCATCGATCGAGCGAGGAAGGCGGTTGTTCATCATGAATGCAGATGAAGTTAAGGAAGACCTGGAAGCTCTCAAAGCCGAAGAGAAGGCTGATGCAGTCGAAGAGACTGAAGAGAAGTTCATGGAAGAAGAGATGAAAAAGGCAGGAATCAAATAGCCTTCATTCTCTTTATTGAAATAGGCGAATCAGTTCGTTTTCGCTAAAAGAAGCGCTCCATGTTGGGGCGCTTCTTTGTCTTGAGGTATTGACCGATGGTGTGTGCGCACTTTGCGCGACGGTATTCGTTCGCATCATAAGTACGTTAGACTGAAAGAACATGAATCACGTCTTATCGTACATACCAAAGAAAAGCTGCATTCATAATGCGGATGCTCGCATGAAGATCGCAGTCTTGTTGATATACTCGATTGCATTATTTTGCACTCATAGTTGGTGGGGAATCATCGTATTTGCGCTTGCCTTGTTTGTCGTGATTGGGGCTTCGCGCATTCCGCTCAAGAATTATGCACGAACCATCACGCCCGCGATAGCAATCTTGGTCTTCATCTGGATCTGTAACACGATTCCCTTTGATCTGGATCGTAGCTTTAGCGCGCTTGCCTATGCAGCGCGTATCACACTCGTCATTGTGGCAAGCTTCGTCATCACGTTCACGACTACATCAACACAACTAACAGATGCGATCGCTTCGATCCTGAGACCGCTGCGCAGGTTGCACGTTCCCATTGACGATATCGCATTCATGCTCAGCCTCGCCTTGCGATTCATCCCGCTCCTTTTCGAGCAACTCACGCAGATCAAGATCGCGCAAACATCTCGTGGTGCTCGGTTCGGTAGCGGAACGATATGGCAACGATTGAAGATGTGGCTTGTCGTTCTCATCCCCTTGTTCGTTGGATTCTTTCGACAGGCCGAGACTGTGGCTGAAGCGATGGATGCGCGTTGTTATGGCGCAAGTGACCGTACGAGTTTGAGTGCGCGGTCAGTGAGCGTATCGGCATGGCTTGGACTCTTTGCGATTCTGGCGCTGTGCGTACTTGTCGCATGGCAGCTGTGATCGAGCTTCATATCTACTAAATATAGTGGCTCTAGACGACAAGAGACACACTTTGTGCGGTTTGTCCCTAGGGGCAACAGTGGCGCGTGTTATCATATCTTCAGCTTGAACCACAAGCTTATACAAAGCAAACAAGGAGGAAAATCCATGGGCATCATCATTGATGTTTACGGTCGCGAGGTTTTGGATTCCCGCGGCAATCCGACCGTAGAAGTTGAAGTCACACTTGACGATGGATCGATGGGACGCGCAGCAGTTCCTTCGGGAGCTTCCACCGGTGCTTTCGAAGCAGTCGAGTTGCGCGATGGCGATAACGAGCGCTATCTGGGCAAGGGTACGCTTAAAGCAGTCGCTCATGTGAACGAAGAGATTGCTGATGCACTCATTGGCTTTGAAGCAGACGATCAACGCACGATCGATGCCGAGATGATCGCGCTTGATGGCACCGAGAACAAGGCAAACTTCGGTGCAAATGCGATTCTGGGTGTCTCTCTGGCAACGGCTAAGGCTGCTGCTGAATCTGCTGAGCTCCCTCTTTATAAATACGTGGGCGGAGTTAATGCAAATTTGCTGCCAACACCTATGATGAACATCTTGAACGGCGGCGCACACGCAGACAACAACGTTGACTTTCAGGAATTTATGATCATGCCTGTCGGCGCTCCTACGTTCGCGGAGGCGCTTCGCTGGTGTGCAGAGATCTATCACACGCTCAAGAAGGTTCTCCACGATGCGGGCCTCGGCGGCGGTATCGGCGACGAGGGTGGTTTTGCGCCCAATTTTAAGACCAACGAAGAGCCCTTGCAGTACATTGTGAAGGCGTGCGAAGTTGCTGGCTATAAGCCTGGTTCTGACATCATGTTCGCGATGGATCCTGCATCGACCGAGTTCTATAACGAAGATACTGGTAAGTATGTTCTGGCTGGCGAAGGCCGTGAGCTTGCGAGCGACGAAATGGTCGACTATTGGGCAGCGCTTGTCGAGAAGTATCCAATCATCTCGATCGAAGACGGCATGGCTGAAGAAGATTGGGATGGCTGGAAGAAGCTCACCGATCGTATTGGTGATAAGGTCCAGTTGGTTGGTGACGATCTGTTTGTAACCAACTCCAAGCGCCTTGCTAAAGGTATCGAGCTTGGCTGCGCAAATGCGATCCTCGTGAAAGTAAACCAGATCGGTTCGCTTACCGAGACTATGGAAGCGATCCAGATGGCAAAGCAAGCAGGCTATGCTTGCGTCATGTCGCATCGTTCTGGCGAGACTGAGGACACCACCATCGCTGATCTGGCAGTAGCGACCAATGCAGGCCAGATCAAGACAGGCGCTCCTGCACGTTCGGATCGTGTGGCAAAATACAACCAGCTCATTCGCATCGAAGAAGAGCTTGCAGATGCTGGTCAGTACGCTGGTATGAAGGCGTTTTATAACATCAATCGCTAGAGTCGATCTGGCTTAGGGGAAGGGGCTTCGTTCGATCGGAGCCCCTTTGATCGTTGAAGAGGAGTTCGTTCGTGGACGAAATGATAAATGGATTTACCGCGCCTTCGCGTTATAGTCGTGCTTCGAACTTCCAGTATTCGCGCGATCATGAAAAGGGAGATGAGACTCAAGGCTTTGCAGAGATCGAGCTCGACAGTATTCCGGAGAAGGATCGTCGTTGGGCTTGGATCGAGATCGAGCGAAACGCGATCCAGCATAACGTGCGTGCAACGCGCAATTTACTTGGAGACCGCACGCGTTTGATGGCGGTCGTTAAAGCGGATGCTTATGGTCACGGTGCGGTTGAGGTGGCAAAGCTTGCTACAACTTCTGGCGCTTCCTATCTGGGGGTCGCGACGGTCGATGAGGGCATCCAGTTGCGTGATGCGGGCTTGCGTGAGCCGATTTTGCTGCTTTCTGAGCCGCCAGCAGAAAGTGTTCCGCTGCTGCTCCACAATCACATCATTCCTTCAGTCTATACGCCAGATTTTGCGATCCATTATGCCGAGATCGCTGATGCTCACAATATGAAAGCACCCTATCATCTTGCTATCAACTCGGGCATGAATCGCATTGGCGTGCGTCATGATCAGGTGATCGAATTCATCTCTCAGGTGAGCTTTCACCGCGCGCTCGACTTGCAAGGTTGTTTCACGCATTTTGCGACTGCAGATGCTGCAGAGACCCTCGATTTTCAGATTCAGATCAATCGTTTCGTGGAGAGCATGCGCGCGCTTGAAGCCGCAGGCATCAATCCCGGACTTGTTCACTGTGATAACTCAGCGGCGATCTATCGTTTCCCTAAGACGCATTTCGACATGGTGCGCCTTGGTATTTCGCTTTATGGTTACCATCCCGCCAATGATACGCATCGCATTGTGCAGTTGCGCCCTGCGATGAGCGTTTATGCTCGCATCACCAATGTTATCCAGGTGCCGATGAGCGAAGGGGTAAGTTACGGCATGAACTATCGAAGTCCTGGCAGTGTAAAAATCTGTACGGTGCCGGTAGGATATGCCGATGGCCTTATCCGCTTGCTCTCGGGTCAGATCAAATTTGCCTATCAGGATCGTGCTGTATCTCAAGTTGGCAATATCTGTATGGATCAATGCATGTTCGAGGTCGATATCCGCACGCGAGCAGGGCATAGAACGCTCGATCCGCAGATTGGCGACATCGTGCAGATAGCTGGGCCGAATGCTCACATCGACACATCCATCGATACGATGGCAAAACGAGCAGGTACTATCCAACATGAAGTGACGATCGGGTTTTCTCATCGCATGCCTCGCTACTACGTATAGGAGAGCTATGAAGACCGAGAAGGATATCGTCTCAAAGCATTTGCAGTATGCAAGTGAAAAGCCTGCTCATTCTGCGCAAGCTCATCCGATCGCTCCTGCTGAAACGCTCGAGGAGCTGCGTGAATCTATGCTGGGATGCACCCGCTGCGATCTCTGTGAGACACGCACCAACCTTGTGTTTGGTGATGGGAATCCGCATGCGCGTATTCTTGTTGTGGGAGAAGCTCCTGGCAAGAATGAGGATCTGCAAGGCATTCCTTTTGTGGGAGCGGCAGGAAAATTCTTAGATGAATTGCTCAAGGATGCAGGTCTTGCGCGCGAAGAGATCTTTATCGCGAATGTACTGAAGTGCCGTCCACCCGAGAATCGTAATCCGCAACCGCATGAGATCGAAGCGTGCGCGCCGTTTCTGCGTGCTCAGACCAAGATCATCGATCCTGATGTTATCGTGACGCTCGGCAATTTTGCGACTCAGTTCATCTTGCGAACCACGGTCGGTATCACGAAGCTGCGTGGCACTGTCCAACAGGCAGGTCGCTTTCTTGTTCTGCCAACATTCCACCCAGCTGCAGCTATTTATGACCGTTCTAAGCGAGATGTGCTGATATCTGATTTTCAGCAGGTGGGCGCGATCGTGCGTGATAGAATGGCTGCGAGAAATAATTCAGAACAGTGATGAGATTATAAGGAGATTCCGATGGTAGAGAAAACCGATGTTGCCGCAGTGCTTGAGCTCATTCGTCCCTCTCTGCAAGCCGATGGAGGCGATGTGGCGCTTGTCGATGTAAGCGAAGATGGTGTTGTTACGGTTGAGCTTCAAGGCGCTTGCAAAGGTTGCCCTATGTCCCAGATGACGCTTGCCAATGGTGTTGAGCGCATTCTGAAAGAGCGCATCCCCGGCGTTACTAAGGTCGTTCCAGCTTCGTAGGCGACCCTCGATACGATGAAATGCGCCGCGAGATCGCGGCGTTCGTTTTTCACCGCGAGAAAGGTCGAATTATGCCATTTTGTTGGGAACAGCGTGGCTGCGATGAAGAGATGCTCTCTCGCTGCCCGCATAATACCCCAGGAGAACGCTGTCCAGCGGATTGTCATTTTGCGGCATGTCGCCGTGATACGCATCAAGTAAGTTCAGATCCCGCGCTTGTCTTTCGCGTCGATTTGGATCGCGATACCTGCATGAAAGATATTTGCCAGTTCTGCGAATTCTTCTTGACGAAGGGGCCGCGGATCGAGGATCAGTCTGTAGCTGGATGATGTCATCGGGCGTGCCAGTTGGGCACGACGATAGGAAGGGAGACGTGACCATGTCCGAGGAAAAATACTATTCGGTCCTTCTTGCGACTGAAGAGGCTTTCCAGGAAAGCGAGATCGTAAAACGTCTTTCTGAATCATGCAATGTGATCATCGCACGCGATAGATGCAACATCGAAAAAGAGATGGAGCTTCGTGCGATACCGTTTTCGGCATATATCATCGACACTTCCGACATCGACAAATCCACTATTGATTGCATCGAGTTGATCAGGCGACTCGATCGAACGGATGGCGCCCCGATCATCCTCATCGTTGACGATATATCCGATGAACTGATCAACCAAGGGTTCAATGCGGGAGCGACCGACGTAATCGTGCGCCCTTACTCGGTGTATGCACACCGACGTGTTCTCAACTACATCAAGCTTCATGAGACCGCGCGTGATTTCAGGCGCTCGACCGCCGAGCTTCAGAGTGCACGTGAAGACATGGATGAATTGCTCAGGCGCATGCCAGGTGGTCTTTTTCGCTACCATGCAACTGATGAGCCTGGTGCGGATACGTTCGATTATGTGAGTCCTGGTCTTGTTCAGATGCTCGGCTGCGAAAACGAAGAGGATTTTCGCGTGCTCACGGGAAATACGTTTCAAGGTTTTGTTCATCCAGATGATCGCGATCATGTGCTTGCCGAGATTCGTAAGCAGTCTTCTGCAACTGGAAGTGATAAGGTTACCTATCGCATCATTTCCAAGAACGGAGACGTTCGTTGGGTCGAAGATTGGGGCAATCTGATCGTTGATTCAAACGATGAAGAGTGGTTCTATGTCGTTGTGCTCGATATCACCGATAAGATCGTCACTCGTGAGAATCTCAAGCAGATCGCTGAACACGATGGCCTAACAGGAGCGTTTAATCGTGAGGCCGCGATGCAGCATGTTGTCGAGAGGCGCGCTCATGGAACGGGCCAGTGTTCGGTCATTCTTATTGACGTTGATGATTTCAAGGGGATAAACGATGCCTATGGACACCCCTTTGGTGATGAGGTACTCAAACATCTAGCGCGTTTTCTTGATAGCACTCTGCGTCAAAGCGACATCGTCGCGCGCATGGGTGGCGATGAATTCGCAGCATTCGTGGTAGGGCTTGGCGATAGCGATCGTTTGCGTTATTTGGTGAGACGCATCAACGAGCTTGCGTTCATCGATTTTGACTCTCAATCGCTCATTGGAAAAACGGTGGTCCCCACGGTCTCTATTGGGGTCGCTTGCGCAGAAGATCTTACTACCACGGTCAGTGAACTCTATTCACGCTCAGATGAAGCGCTTTATCGAACGAAGTCAAAAGGCAAAGATGGCTATTCCTTTTATCTTGATGCGCATCCTACAGTTCCGAGCATTGATCAAGTTCGTAAAGCTTGCTCGTGAAAGTTGCGATTAGGAATCAGATCATCAAAGAGCACATTCTTCAGAGTGTGTTCGCTCATAATTATCTTTGCTTGGATGGTCTTAGAGCATAGAGCGCATAGGGGGATCGAGAATGGAAGATGTGCTGGTGAAATGCCCAAACTGCGGCGTGAAGGATCTCGATCTGCGCACCTATACATCCCTTATGGCTTTAAGCAACACCCAAGCGCTCTTCACGGTTTATTGTCATCATTGCGATCAAGCTGTTTCGGTTGTCGCAACGATTCCTGCTGTGCTTTATCCTGATATCTTTCAGGCAGCATCTGAGGTGGGAGCGGGAATGGGCCGCAAAGTCGAATAGCTCGTTGGTTCCATATACGACATTCTTTTTCCCTCGAGCGCACTCTTCTTTAGAGATGATCATCAAGTATCTATAATGGTCATATGCTCAACGAGATCTATCAAACACTCGATCCTATAGCGTTTTCTATTGGGCCTTTTACGGCGCGTTGGTATGGCATTGCCTATGCGCTTGGATTCTTGTTGGCAGCTGTGGTCATCTATTTTGTCGGCAAGCGCTGGAAGATGAAATTTGATCTCAATTGCATCTGCACGGTTATCATCTGTGCGATGGTAGGTGTTATCCTCGGTGGCCGTTTGGGTTATGTGCTTGTGTACAATGCTGCATTTTATGCGGCAAACCCCCTCGAGATCTTGAATTTTGCTCATGGCGGGATGAGCTTTCACGGTGGCCTGATCGGTGCGCTTCTTGCTGGTATTGTCGCGGCGCGTCTTATCAAGATGCCCTATCTTTCTCTCGTCGATGTAGCTATCATTGGTGTTCCGATCGGCTTGTTCTTCGGCCGTTGTGCAAACTTTGTAAATGGCGAGCTCTGGGGCGCGCCGAGCGATCTGCCTTGGGCTGTGGTCTTCGGAGGCTCAGCAGGAACTATTCCGCGTCACCCGAGCCAGCTCTACGAAGCACTGCTCGAAGGGCTCGTGCTGTTCATCATTCTTTACGCGATGTCATTCAAGAAGCCGCCCTTTCCCCGTGGAACTTATACCGCCACCTTCTTGCTCGGTTATGGGGCATTCCGTTTTCTCGTGGAATTCATCCGCCAACCAGATGCCCAGATCGGCTATCTGTTTGGAGATTGGTTTACGATGGGGCAACTTCTTTCAGTGCCACTCATTATCGTGGGCGTTTTTCTGCTTATATATGCTTGTGTGAAAAAACGACCGCAAGTCGGTCCTCATGCATCTAAGGAAGAGGAGGAACCCCATGAAACTACAGTTCTTTAAATGCGAGCATTGCGGCAATGTTGCTGTTAAGCTTTTCGATGAAGGCCCTGCGCTGTTTTGCTGCGGTCAACAGATGACAGAACTTGTCCCCGATAGTGTGGATGCTTCGCAAGAAAAGCACGTTCCTGTTGTCGAGATCACCGATGATATCAAGGTCAAGATTGGCGCCGAAGAGCATCCGATGATTGATACGCACTGGATCACGATGATCGTCCTCGAGACGAATCGAGGTTTTCAGTATGTGAAGCTCGATCCGGGCGACAAGCCAGAGGCTGAGTTCACCTTGGCTCCAGGCGAGAATCCGATCAGGGTCTACGATTATTGCAACATCCACGGCTTGTGGGTCAAAGAAATGTAAGATACAGCCTTTAGTGTATCGTCGTCGAAGGGATCGATCGTTTGGTCGGTCCCTTTCGTTTTAAAACGCGTATGATAGTGATATGAATGCGCCGAAGAAAAACAAGAGTCCCAAAAACAGAGCGTCTGCGATCTTCCCACAGACGGGATCGGGCTTTACGGTTGCGATCGTTGGCGGTGGTGCGTCAGGTATCGCTGCAGCATGTGCGATCTGTGCGCATGCGCAGCGTTTCTCGGTGCAGCTGCGCATTGTGCTGATCGAGAAGAGCCGCAAGATCGGATCGTCGATCTTGCGCAGTGGCAATGGTCGATGCAATTTTTCGCACGCGAATATTCGATCGGCTTGCTTTAATCAGCCTGTGTTCGTAGATAAAGTGCTCACGGCGCTCGAAAGTACCTTTGCTTTCAATGGTGATACAAAGATCGATCCTCACTTGCCTCCAGCGCTCCACTCTCTCGAAACTGGTATGAATGCGGTCTTGCGCTGGTTCTTCGAGTTGGGTCTTGTATGGAATGAAGCTCCCCATACAGGAGGGCTCCTTTATCCTTATTCCAATAAAGCAACATCGGTTCTCGAAGTATTGCAGGCTGAGCTTGATCGGTACAAGATCGAGCAGGCTTGTGGCATTGAGGCGATATCGATCGAGCAACGCGATGGACGATTCGTCTTGCAGTTGCAAGATTTTTATGATGAATCTCACTCAGAGAGCTTTCGAGCTGACGCAGTCGTGCTCGCGGTGGGGGGTCGTCAAGAAAACGGATCGCTCTATCGATCGGAGCTCTTCAAAAATGCTTCGTTTGCTCAATCACGCTTCGTTCTCGGACCGCTTCGAACTAAAACGCGTTTTCTCGAAGGACTCGATGGAATTCGAGTTCACGCACGCTTGAGCTGTTCGGATGGTTCGTTCTCAGAAGAAGGAGAAGTGCTCTTTCGCACCTATGGCATTTCGGGCATCGTTGTATTCAATGCTTCACGTTTTGCAAATACAGGTGATATGATCTCGCTCGATCTGGCTCCAGACCTTACGCTTTCAGAGTTAGGAGAGCTTTTGATCGCTCGTACTCGCTGCTACGAACAGAGAACAGAAGAAACACCTACGTACGGAGTATTGTTGCGCGGTTTGTTCTTGCCTGAATTGGCTCGCGCGATCCTACGATGGGGAGACTCGATTGCCCCAAAGCATACTCTTGCAACTGACCAGCCAGTCAGCAGCGATGGCATTGATCATCTCGCAAGATGCATCAAGCATTTCGAGCTCACTGTTTTAGGAGCAGGTGATGAAAATCAATGTCAGGTCTGTCGAGGTGGACTTCGTGTCGATATGATAGACCCAGATACGATGGAGTCGAGATTTGCCCCAGGACTGTATGTCACAGGAGAAGCGCTCGATATCGATGGTCCGTGTGGAGGGTATAACCTTCATTGGGCATGGGCAAGCGGTCTTTTGGCGGGCGCGTCTATTGCAAAGAGTGCTCAGAATCATGGGGATGCAGATATGAGACAAGCAAGGCGTGATGAGACATGATCGATGTCTCGGGGCTCAGATTATCGCTTGATGCAGGACTGCCTGAAAATCATGCTGATGCACTTCGCGAGATCGCTCAACAACTAGGCATTGAGCAAGACGCACTTTTGGATGCGCAGCTCATGAAGCAGAGCGTCGATGCACGCAAGAAGTCTAACGTTCATTTCATCGCGACCTATCGGCTCACGTTACCCCCAAACGCGCGCGAGCGCCTTCTTGATCGAGTGCAAAGCAACGATGTTCGCTTAAAAGGCTTGCAGATCACCTTAGCGCAACCCTATGAAGCACTCGCCATTCCCTCCTTACGTGCGCCTGCGTGTTGTCCTGTGATCGTGGGAGCAGGACCAGCGGGTCTGTTCGCTGCGTGGTATCTTGCACAATGCGGGCTCAAACCGCTCTTGGTCGAGCAAGGTGCTCCTGTTGATGAGCGTATCTGCGATGTTCGATCATTCTTTGAGACGGGCAAGCTCGATCCTTGGTCAAACATTCAGTTCGGCGAAGGTGGAGCAGGTACGTTCTCTGACGGGAAGTTGACTACGAATACGAAGAACCGATTCACTGCGCATGTACTGCACCTGCTCGTTGAGGCAGGCGCTCCTGAAAGCATACTGTGGCAGGCGCATCCTCATATGGGCAGTGACAATCTTTCTCATGTTGTTTCTACTATTCGCAGGAAGATCATCGCTATGGGAGGAGAAGTACGTTTTCATACGCAGCTTAGCGATATGGCTTTTAAAGAAGGCAGACTTAACGCGATCGAACTGACGAACATGAAGACGGACGAGACAACCTGGCTTGCTTGCGAGGCGTTGGTCCTTGCATGCGGTCATTCAGCGCGACAAACATTCGAGCTTGTGCAAGACAAGGGCTTTGCGATGCAGCAGAAACCCTTTTCTATCGGCGTGCGTATTGAGCATCCTCAAGCATTTATCAATAAGGCGCAATGGGCAGGTGCAGCGCACCATCCTGCACTAGGAGCTGCTGAATACAAGCTTGCGATCCACTTACCAGGAGGAAGAAGTGTCTACAGTTTTTGCATGTGTCCTGGCGGTGAAGTGGTGGCTGCGGCAAGCGAAGAAGGTGGCATCGTTACAAACGGCATGAGCGACCATGATCGTAAAGGCAAGAATGCCAATGCTGCATTGTTGGTCAATGTTGATCCTACCGATTTCGCAAGCGATGAGGTGTTGGCAGGTATGGATCTACAACGCGAGATCGAGCAGCGCGCCTATCATGTATCGCAGAGATATGGCGGTGCACCGTACCAGGCGCCCGCACAATCAGTCGGGTCATTTCTTACGCAGGCAAAGGCATCAGGCGGCGTGCACGCCGATCGCGTGCTTGAAGACACCCGATCAGAGGCATGTCGATTCTGCGCTCCCACATATGAGCGTGGCGTAGTCGCCGCGCCTCTTGACGATGTGCTTCCTAGATTTGTATCCAACGCATTGCGCGAAGCGCTACCGATCATGGGCAAGAAGATAAAAGGCTTTGACGATCCGCGTGCGATCATGACCGCACCAGAGACCCGCTCTTCTTCGCCTGTGAGAATCTGCCGCGATGAGTCGCTGCAGGCATATTTTGTGAGATCGAATGAACAGAATCCCGAGGTAGAGGCGAGCGGGCTCTACCCTTGTGGAGAAGGACCTGGGTTTGCAGGTGGAATCATGTCAGCGGCGGTCGATGGGCTCAAAGTGGCACAACAGGTTGCGACACGGTATCAAACGACAGAGTCACGGAGTGATGATGATACGATCGGCACTACATCGACGCTTTTCGATCGAGCAGTTCGTTCGTTGGAAGACGGTGAAGCGGTTCTCTTCCCGACCGATACGGTCTATGGTCTTGGTGTTGCGGTGAAGAGCTGTCCATCACCTGCGATCCTGTACCGACTGAAGTCTCGATCGGAGGATAAACCGATTGCGTGGCTTATCGGGAGTGCTGATGATCTTGAAACGTACGGGAAGAACATACCTGCATGGGCAAGATCGTTGGCAAGCAGGTATTGGCCTGGGGCGCTGACGCTTGTGGTTGAGGCATCGGATCAGGTGCCAGCAGCTTTCCAGAGCGCAGAAGCTACGATCGCACTACGTGTGCCTGATCATGAGCTGGTACGCGAACTCGTCAAGCGAGTTGGCCCGATCGCAACGACTTCGGCGAACCATTCGGGTGATAAGGCCCCCTCGTGTTTAGAGGAGGTTCCTGATGAATTCAGAACCAGGCTCTGTACGCTCGTTGGTGAGACGGGTGATGGACAAGCTTCATGTGTTATCGATTGCACGACAGAGAAGCCTCGGATTATCCGTTCAGGGGCACTCGATGCAACAGCGCTTTTCGAGTGGATCGAAAAAGACGACGAGCAACGCTCATAGCAAAGAGCTTGTCCAATGAAAGATTGCGAGGGAAGGAACAGGTATGGCAGCATCATATTCAGTAGAGCGCATAGAGCATTTCATCCCTTCAAGCGATGGGGCATCTCAGCTTCGTGTATCGCTTTGGATCCCTTATCTGCCTGAATCGCAGCTTAAGGGAATCGTGCAGATCGTGCATGGTATGGAAGAACATATCGATCGCTATGACGGTTTTGCTCGATTTCTTGCGTGCCAAGGCTTCATCGTTGGTGCTCATGACCATGTCGGTCATGGAAAGAGTGTTGCAGATGCGCGTGATCTTGGCCATGTTACGCTCGATCACGGTTCAGATGTTCTTATCAACGATGTCGATCGTGTGCGCAAAACGCTCTTCGAGAGCTTCAGCGGTTTGCCGTATTTCATTTTCGGGCATTCGATGGGAAGCTTTGTGACGCGTGTGTACTTGAGCCGCCACGCACAGGGTGTGAAGGGCGCGATCATCTGCGGTACAGGCAATCAACCATATGCGCTTGCGCGAAGCGGTAATATGCTGGCGCATGCTATCGGTGCGCTTCGAGGTGGGCGTTTCAAATCTCGTTTGCTCGATAAGATGGGCGCTGGTGGTTTCGGCAAGACGATCGAAGATGCTCGTACGCCACTCGATTGGATCTCGATCGACCCAGCAGTCGTTGATGCATATATCGATGACCCCTTGTGTGGTGTTATGTTCACGGTTGGGGGATATGCTGCTCTTACTGGCGTCGTATCGCAGGCAGTTAGCCCTAAGGTAGCCGCACGCATCCCCAAGAATCTTCCGATGCTCTTCATCGCCGGTGCAGAAGATCCTGTCGGCGAAAAAGGCGAGGCCGTAGTTCGGGCGGTCGAGCTCTATCACGATGCTGGCATGAAGGATGTGTCGCTCATCCTCTATCCAGGCATGCGTCACGAGATCCTCAACGAGCCTGGCAAGCAGAAGGTTATGGACGATGTGCTGAAATGGATCGAGAAACATGTGGGAGAAGAATAACGAGAGGATCTGCGCGTAGGCTAGAATGATCGCGTTTGTCGCGCGAAGTTAACAAGGGCTTACGTATAATGATGAACAACAAGGATCGAACTTGAGTGCACGCTTGCATCTAAGCTTCGATCAACGAAGCGCTCACATACCGAGTGCAAGAGAAAGAGGGGATCATGATCATTTCGATCGGCTCTGACCATGCAGGATTCGAACAGAAGAGCCAGCTTGCAGACTTTCTCGTCACGTGCGGCTATGATGTGATCGATCGTGGTCCTGAAACGGATGAGCGCGTTGATTATCCTGATTATGCGCTCTTAGTCGCGCGCGATGTCGCAGACGGAGTTGCTGAATACGGGGTGCTCGTATGCGGCACCGGGATTGGCATGGCCATGGCAGCCGATAAGGTTCCTGGAATTCGTGCAGCGAACATCGTCACTCCTGAATTTGCTCAGCTCTGCCGTGAGCACAACGATGCGAACATCATCACGCTTTCAGGACGTTTTGTTAGTCTCGAGATGAATGAAGAGATCTTGCGCAGGTTTCTTTCCACAGACTTCGAAGGCGGACGTCATGCCCAGCGCGTAGCGAAGATCATGTCGCTCGATGAATAATGCCAACTAGACCCGAAACGCATCACGAGAGGAGATCATAGGATCATATGAAACAACTCATCGCTTCAAATGCCGTTGCAGGAAAGCAGCGTTCACGTGGATGGATCGCAGGTGCGTTTCTCGCGATCATTTTGCTTGCATGCATGTCATGCTGTCTGTCAGGATGCAAGCCGCCTGCTGGCCAATTGGCCGCGAATGCAGCGATCGCTGAAATGGCTGCTATCGAAAAGCATGATCCTGAGTCGCTCGAATATTTGCCTCAAATATCAGGTGCCGATCAACTTGAGCAGATCGGTATCTCACAAGAAGAATTCTATGATTGGTGGCTTGACGGATTCACCTACAGCTTGGGCGATCTCGAGATGAACATCAACGAAGATGCTGCAGACATCAATGCCAAGATCACGTGCCGTCAGCTTGAGCCTATCATCAAACAATGGTCGAATGATTACATCGAGTGGCTAGCAGAGAACAAGCAGGCTATCGAAGCAGGCCAGACTGAGGATCCTTGCGAATACGGCAGGTTGTTGCTTCAAAGCATGTTCGAGAATACGGAGCCAGTGCTCACTGAATGTATCGTGCAAGTACAGAAGATCGACGATGAATGGAGCGTGGTCGGTAGCGTCGATAATAGCGTCTATCGAGACGCGCTGCTCGGTTCGGCGGACAACCTGTCAGGCTATTACGAGCTTCCCTTTGCGCAGCTTGCCGATATGGGCGTGAAGCTACCGGTGTCAGCGAACGAAGATACCGGTGACCAACAAGGCTCAGAGGAATAGTCTTATGAACATTATCCGAAGCCTTGTGCTTCGGTCATGAAAGGAGAAAAGGCATGGCAGATTCCATCCTTGCCGCACAAGATCCACAAGTTGCGAATGCGATAGAACAGGAGCTTCAGCGCGAGCGTTCGTGCGTAGAGCTGATCGCATCGGAGAATTTCACTTCACCTGCGGTCATGGAGGCAGTGGGAAGCGTGCTCACGAACAAGTATGCAGAAGGCTATCCTGGCAAACGTTACTACGGTGGTTGCGAGAAGGTCGACATCGTCGAGGATCTTGCGCGAGATCGCGCTAAAGAGCTTTTCAAATGTGGCTTTGCGAATGTTCAGCTCCATAGTGGTGCGAATGCTAACTTGGCTGCATATGCCGCAACCGTTGACCTGGGAGATACCATTCTCGGTCTCTCGCTCGATCATGGTGGTCATCTGACTCACGGTTCACCCGTGAACTTCTCGGGCAAGGATTACAAGTTTGTAGCTTATGGCGTCCACCCTGAGACCGAACGTATCGATTACGACGAGATGGAGCGTTTGGCAAAGGAATACAAGCCAAAGCTGATCGTAGGAGGAGCCTCTGCTTATCCGCGCATCATCGATTTCGAGCGCATGGCGCAGATCGCACATGAGGTAGGCGCTTATCTTATGATCGACATGGCTCACATCGCTGGACTTGTGGCAACAGGCGCTCATCCAAGCCCTGTTCCTTATGCTGATATCGTTACCTCGACCAGCCATAAAACGCTTCGTGGGCCACGTGGTGGTTTCATCCTTACGAATAACGAGGAACTTGCGACAAAGATCGATAAAGCAGTGTTTCCCGGTTCGCAGGGCGGTCCGCTTATGCATGTCATCGCTGGTAAAGCAGTCGCTTTCCAAGAAGCGCTTCAGCCAGAATATGCAACCTATATTGACAATGTTGTGAAGAATGCTGCTGCGCTCGGCAAGGGTATGGCTGATGGGGGCTTGCGTCTTGTTTCAGGTGGCACCGACAACCATCTGTGCTTGGTCGATCTTAATCCTGCCGACATAACGGGCAAGGATGCAGAGAAAGTGCTTGAGCGCGTCGGCCTTACCGTGAACAAGAACACCATTCCGAATGAAACACGCTCACCATTCGTTACAAGTGGCATTCGTGTTGGATCGGCGGCAGGTACCACGCGTGGCTTTGATGCAGAGGAGTTCTATATCATCGGTCAGCTGATCGCAGAGACGCTCTTCAATGCTGAAGATGGAGCAAAGCTTGCTGAAATCTCTACGAAGATCGAAGAGATGATCGCGCTCCACCCGCTCTATCCGAACTTGTAGGCGCGATCGATCACGGGTCGAGAAGGGGTCAGTATGGGATCACAGCAAAAAGCTGCGCAATATGAGGATCGTCTGGTGGTGATTGACCACCCGCTCGTGAAGCATAAACTTGCTGTGCTGCGTGATAAGCATACGTCTAGCAATATCTTTCGCGAAGCATTGCGCGAGATTGCGATGTTGGAGGCATACGAGGCAACGCGTGCTCTTTCTACACGTCCGATTCAAATTGAGACACCTATCACTACGACTATGTGTGAGACTATCGAAGGACAAGAGCCAGTCATCGTTCCGATCTTGCGGGCAGGTCTTGCGATGCAGGATGCGTTCATGGATATGATCCCTACCGCGCCTATTGCTCATCTGGGCATGAATCGTAATGAAGAGACGCATGAGCCAGTCGAGTACTATGCGAACATGCCCGTCTATATCGCTGAGCGTCCGGTGATCTTGGTGGATCCTATGTTGGCTACCGGTGGTTCGATGGTTGCCGCTATCAAGGCACTTCGCGATCGCGGTGTGAAGGACATCACGTGTGTAGTCATTGTTGCAGCACCCGAAGGAGTCGAGCGCGTGCTCGCAGCCGATCCTTGTGTGCGTATCTTTGCCGCAGCATTAGATAAGGGGCTCAACGAAGCAGCCTATATCGTCCCTGGATTAGGCGATGCGGGCGATCGCATTTTCAAGACGATCCAATGATAGGCACGAATACAACTGCTTGCCTGCTCGCGTATACTTGAACGAGCGGTACCGATAAAGGAGCATCCTATGGAAGAGAACACCGGATCATTCGTCGATACGCGTCCTTCATGGGACGAATATTTCATGAAGCTTGCAGAAGAGGTTGCAACGCGAACAACCTGCTTGCGACGTGCGGTCGGAGCGGTCATCGTGAAAGATCGCCGTATCTTAGCGACAGGCTATAACGGTGTGCCGACTGGTCTTCGACACTGCGCTGAGACGGGTTGCTTGCGTGAACAGCTTGGCGTGCCTTCTGGTCAGCGCCACGAGATCTGTCGCGGCCTTCACGGCGAACAAAACGCATTGCTCCAGGCTTCTCGTTACGGTATCAATATCGAGGGCTCTACTATATATGTGACCACGCAGCCATGTGTTGTGTGTGCCAAGATGCTCATTAATGCAGGCATTGAGGAGATCGTCTATAAGAACCCCTATCCTGATGAACTTGCTATGGAGCTTCTTGAAGAATCAGGCATTAGACTGCGCGTATTCGACCAAGATTAGCCTGAACACATTCATTTCACCACTTACCCTTGATTCGAGCATCTTATCGGAACTAATGAACGACCTTTGAACGGTTGGTTTATGCTTCAGGGGGTCAAGAAGTGTGTAGTTTCTACAGATATTGAGAGTTGGTCGAATGATCGCTGCAATCGTGTTGGGAATCGTAGCCGGCGTTGTCGGTTTCATTCCTTTATTCGTTGCTCTAAGGCTTTCACGCAGGTCGACGTCGATGTCTCCACTCAATGCAGGTCTTTATGGTCTAGCAGGGTTTTTCGTTTCATTAGTGGTCGTAGCCATCGCACTCATCGTGTGTGCGGTTATAGCGCGCGGATCGGTCGTTCCATTCGCTGTCGCAGAGATCATCACGCTCGTGGCCGTAACTTCTCTTTATGTGGTTTATAAAAACGTGCTTCAGAAAAAGCGCGTGAAGAAATAAGTACGGAAAGGTAAGGAATCTCAATGGGTGAAGCATTGGCGAAATTCGTCGAGGAGGCGCAAGGCTTATATGCCAACTTCGAATCGGCGACGCTCTTTTCCATTGGCGGATGGAACATCTCGCAGTACACGCTGTATATGTTCATCGCTCTTGCAGTGGTCCTGCTGGTAGTGCTCATCGGCGCTCGCAAGCTGGAGTTCATTCCTCATAAGAAGTTCACCGCCATCCTCGAATATGGCTATGACTTCATCTCCAACAGTGTTGGCGCAGATGTTATCGGCGAAGGTTACAAGAAGCACATTCCTTTCCTGTGCACGTTGTTCTTCTTCATCCTGTTCGCTAATGTTATCGGCTTGATACCGGGTGCGAAGGCAGCAACGGGCACTATCTCGATCACGTGGGCGCTCGCACTCGTTTCGTTCATTTACTTTAACTTCTATGGATTCAAGCAGCTCGGGTTCTTCAAATACATGAAGAGCTTCGCACCGCACGGTGTTCCCGGTCCGATGATCCCGGTCATCTGGTTCCTCGAGTTCGTTTCGATGGTCATTCGTGTCCTTACGTTGGCCGTCCGTCTTTATGGCAATATGCTGGCAGGTCATATGATCTTGGCGGTATTCTCTCTTGCTACCACCATCTTCTTGCAGACTGCGGTCTTCAGCATGGATTTTGTTGTCGGCATTCCTGCTATCGCATGGTTCTTCCTACTCTTCTTCATGTATGCCCTCGAGACGCTGGTCGCGTTCTTGCAGGCATATGTATTCACTATCTTGTCCTCGTCCTATATCGGTATGGCCATCCATCCTCACTAGGAAACGGACAGGCGTGCTTCGGGGGATTTGCCCTGCCTGTTGAATGATGTTTGAAGCGCGCTTCTAGGAACAGGCGAACTCATCAAGGTATTCAGCTGGTACGAAAAGAAAGAACAGCTGGAAGTATTAGACGTGAATGAAGAAATAGGTCTTCATTCAACAAAGGAGGTAATTGTGGAACTCACTATTGTTCTCGCAGCACTCAAGGTCGTAGGCTATGGCCTCGCAGCTATCGGTCCTGGTATCGGTATCGGCATCGCTACCTACGGTTTGTGCGTCTCTGCTGCTCGTCAGCCAGAAATGAAGGGTCAGCTCATGGGCTACTTCTTCATCGGTGCTGCAATGTCCGAGGCTTTGGCACTGCTCGGCTTGGTTCTCTTCTTCATCGGTTAGAAGTCACCTACAAGGTACGTAATTTCCAATCGATAAGAAGGAGGCAAGCGAATTGAACGCAACTGTAAGCAAATATGTACGCAACTGCACGAGCGGCTTTGTCGCCTTGCTTGGTGCGTCCGCAATTTGCCCTCTGCCTGCATTCGCTGCTGAAGAGAGCGCGGGAATCAGTGCGATTCTTCCTCATATGGATGAATTCATTCCTATGCTCATCGCCTTCATTATCTTGTGGATCATTCTCGCTAAGTTCGGTTGGCCGCTGTTCGACCGCATGATCACGAAGCGTGAAGAGACCATCAAGAATTCTCTGGAGAAGTCTGAAGAGGCTCGCCAGGAAAGCGAACGTTTGCTGGCAGAATACCGCGAACAGCTTGAGGGCGCTAAGGCTCAAGCTCAGCAAATGCTCAATAATGCTCGTCAATCCTGTGAAGCGATGGAGTCCGAGATGAAAGCGAAGGCTCAAGCAGAAGCTGCCGCTATCGTCGCAAAGGCAAAAGTCGCTATTGAGGCTGAGAAGCAAACGGCGATCAGCGACCTGCAGTCCTCTGTGGTTGATCTGTCCGTTGACGTTGCTACGCGTGTAATCGGCGAAGATTTCAGCGACGAAGAGCATCGCAAGCTCATCGAGCGCTACGTGAAAGAGGCAGGTAGTCTAAATGCCTAATCGTCACGTCATCAATGAAATAATTGCAGCCTATGCTAACGCTGCTCTCGACGGTGCTTATGCAGCCGGCGGACGAGATGCTGTCGTTGAGGTTCGCAACCAATTGATCCAGATCCTGGAATTCATGTCCACCAACATTAAGCTTCGTCTTTCTTTGGACGACGAGGTCTATAGCCCTGAGCAGCGTAGCGAGATCGCGCGCAATGTGTTCGAAGGTTACAACCCGATCCTAGTCGAGCTTCTGGTGGTAATGGCTTCTCGCGGCGATGTCGAAAAGCTTCGCCGAGTCTATGCAGACTACGAGAACCTCATCATTTCCAAGCTCGATTTCAATGTTGTTGATGTAACGACGGTTGTTGATCTTGATGACAACTTGCGAACTGTAATTACTAACAAGATTCAAGCCGACCTGGGAAGGGACTGCGTGCTTGTTGAGCATAAGGATCCTTCTATCATGGGTGGCATCGTCATGTCCACGATGGGTAACTACATCGACGCGAGCCTTCGCTCGCAGTTCGATAGGGCGCGCATCGTGCTGAAAGAAAAGACAGATGGAGGTGAATGCTAGTGACTGAAATCACCGCACAGTCTATCGATGAAGCGCTGCGCAAGCAGCTTGATGCTATCAACACCAGTGTTGAATCCCGCGAAACGGGCGTTGTCGTCCAAATTGGCGACGGTATTGCTCGCATCGACGGCCTTAAAGGTGCCATGGCAGGCGAACTTCTCGAATTCATCGCAGAAGATGGCCGCATCGTCTATGGTTTGGCTCAGAACCTCGAAGAAGAAGAGGTAGGCGCCGTACTTCTTGGTGACCTCACTGCAATCAAAGAGAATGACCAGGTACGCACCACTGGTAAGATTTTGGAGGTTCCTTCGGGCCGCGCACTGCTCGGTCGCGTTGTGAATCCTCTCGGTATGCCCATCGATGGCAAAGGCCCGATCGAGGCAGAAGGCTATCGTCCGGTAGAATTCAAGGCACCGGGCGTTCACGAGCGTCAGCCCGTTGAAGAGCCAATGCAGACCGGTATCATCGCTATCGACTCGATGATCCCGATCGGACGCGGTCAGCGTGAGCTTATCATCGGCGACCGCCAGACCGGTAAGACATCGATCGCGCTCGATGCAATCATCAATCAGCGCAATGACGACATGGTCTGCGTTTATGTTGCTGTTGGCCAGAAGGCTTCGACCGTTGCTAACGTTGCAGAATCGCTCGAGAAGCATGGTGTTCTCGATAAGACCATCATCGTCGCAGCTACTGCTGCAGATGCTGCTCCACTGCAGTATCTTGCTCCTATGGCAGGCGCTGCTATCGGCGAGTACTTTATGTACAACGGTAAAGACGGCAAGCCAGCAAATGCTGAGAATCCTGGCGGTCATGTCCTCTGTATTTACGACGACCTGACGAAGCAGGCTGTTGCTTATCGCCAGATGTCTTTGACCCTCCGCCGTCCTCCCGGACGTGAGGCGTTCCCAGGCGACATCTTCTATCTGCATTCACGCCTTTTGGAGCGTGCTGTCAAGCTTTCTGATGAGAACGGTGCAGGCTCACTGACCGCGCTGCCGATCATCGAGACGCAGGCTGGCGACGTTTCTGCCTACATTCCGACCAACGTGATCTCCATCACCGACGGTCAGATCTTCTTGCAGACCGACCTGTTCTTCCAGGGCCAGCGCCCTGCTATCAACGTTGGTATCTCGGTATCTCGCGTTGGTGGTTCTGCGCAGGTCAAATCTATGAAGTCTGTAGCAGGTACGCTGCGTCTGGATCTTGCGGCATTCCGCGAGCTGCAGGCGTTCACCCAGTTCGGCTCCGATTTGGACAAGGCAACCCAGCAGCAGCTCACTCGTGGTGCAGCCATGACCGAGCTTCTGAAGCAGGGTCGTTTCATGCCGATGCCTGTTGAAGAGCAAGCGATCGCGATCTGGGCTGGCAATCAAGGCTTCCTCGATAGCCTGCCTGTAGAGAGTGTTGTTCGCTTCCGTACGGAAATGCTCGACTACCTGCGTATCAACTACGGTGAAGTGGTTGCCATGGTTCGTGATGAAGCTAAATTCACCGACGAATCTGAGGCCAAGCTCCGTGAAGCGATCGAAGCATTCAAGCTTCAATTCATCGCGTAAAGGAAGGCACTCATGGCAAACCTTCACGACATCGAAAGGCGCATCAACTCCGTCGAATCGACGAAGCAGATCACGCGTACCATGCAGATGGTCGCGGCAGCGAAGATCCGCCATTCTATGGAGCGTGTAGAGCACGCAACTCCTTATCGTAATGCGATGTATGAGCTGCTCTCTAACCTCTCGCTCCTTGGTGAGACCAATGCTGTGCTCACCAAGCCACATGATGAGATCAAGAATACGCTCATCATTGCGGTCACTTCCGACCGTGGCTTGGCTGGCGGCTTTAACTCAAGCGTTCTGCGTCGTGCTGATAAGATCATGAAGGAATGCAAGGCAGAGGGTAAGAACGTTACGGTTGCTGCGTGCGGCAAGAAGGCTATCGCCTACTTCAAATATCGCAACGCTGATACCGTTCTGGCTTTCAGGGATCTTTCGGCTGATCCTCGTGTCGAGGAATCCGATACCCTGACCGACTACTGCATCGAAAAGTACACCGCGGGCGAGCTTGATGAAGTTTTCGTACTTTACAACCACTCGAAGAACGCTGCGGAACAGCAGTTGGTCGAAGAGATCTTGCTGCCGATCAATCTGGCATCATTCAGGCCTGAAGGGGCTGTCTTCAACTACGGTGCTATCACCGAAACCGATCAAGACAACCCCGATCTTCAGGGCTCGTTCGAATACGAGCCTGACGAGACTGAGGTTCTGGATCAGTTGTTGCCAGAATACATGGCAGGTTATCTGTTTTATGTATTGATCGACTCGGCTGCAGCCGAACAGGCTGCTCGTCGTAATGCTATGAAGAATGCGACGGATAACGCCAATGAAATGATTGAAACGCTCAATCGTGTTTATAACCGTGTACGTCAAGGCGCAATCACCACAGAACTCAACGAGATCGTTGGTGGCGCCGAAGCTTTGGAGGACTAATGGCTGAAGAAACAAATAATGCACCTGCAGCCAAGGGTGGTATCGGACATATCGTCCGTGTCGTCGGTCCTGTTGTTGATGTTGAATTCGCTCCGAGCGAGATGCCTGCGATCTATAACGCACTTCACATCGACGCCGACACCCCCATCGGTCACGTCAAATTGGTCTTGGAGGTCCAGATGCACCTCCCAGGCGATTTGGTCCGTGCAGTTGCAATGTCGTCTACTGACGGCTTGACACGCGGCCTTGAAGTTCAGGACACTGGCGCACCTATGATGATGCCTGTTGGCCCTGAGACCCTTGGTCGTATTTGGAACGTAGTGGGCGAGCCGGTTGACGGTAAGCCAATGCCAGATGTTAAAGAATGGATGCCTATCCATCGTGCGGCACCAGCTTATGATGAGCTCACTACCACGACTGAAATCTTTGAGACGGGCATCAAGGCGATCGACCTGATCGAGCCCTTCATCAAGGGTGGTAAGACTGGTCTGTTTGGCGGCGCAGGCGTTGGCAAGACCGTTATCATCCAGGAACTTATCAACAACCTCGCTCAAGAGCATGGTGGTACGTCAGTATTCACCGGCGTAGGCGAGCGTACTCGCGAGGGTACCGACCTGTTCCTCGAAATGAGCGATTCTGGCGTTATCAACAAGACCTGCTTGGTCTATGGTCAGATGAACGAGCCTCCCGGAGCACGTCTTCGCGTTGGTCTTGCTGGCCTTACTGAAGCAGAGTACTTCCGTGACCAGGGCCAGGATGTTCTGTTGTTCGTCGACAACATCTTCCGCTTTACCCAGGCAGGTTCTGAGGTATCCGCGCTTCTTGGTCGTATGCCTTCTGCTGTAGGCTACCAGCCTACGCTTGCAACCGAGATGGGCGAGCTTCAGGAGCGCATCACGTCTACCAAGACGGGTTCCATCACGTCTGTGCAGGCTGTCTATGTTCCTGCTGACGACCTTACTGACCCTGCTCCTGCAACAACGTTTACACACTTGGACGCAAAGACCGTTCTTTCCCGTGCGATCTCTGAGCTGGGTATTTATCCTGCTGTTGATCCGCTCGAGTCGACTTCTCGCGCGCTCGATCCCGACATCGTTGGTGAAGAGCACTATCGTGTTGCGGTTGGTGTTCAGGAGATCTTGCAGCAGTACAAGGACCTGCAGGACATCATTGCGATCCTCGGTATGGACGAGCTTTCTGAAGAGCAGAAGATCATCGTTAACCGCGCTCGTAAGGTTCAGCAGTTCCTCGGTCAGAACTTCCACGTAGCAAAGCAGTTTACTGGCCAGGATGGCTCTTACGTCAAGCTCGAGGACACCATTCGTTCGTTCGACGAGATTCTTAAGGGTAATTGCGACGAGATCCCTGAGCAGTGCTTCCGTATGAAGGGCGGCATCGAAGACGTTTATGAGGCTTACGAGCAGCTCAAGAACGAGGAGTAATCATGTCCGAGATTATCTGTGATGTTGTAGCAAAGAACCAGGTGCTCTATTCCGGCTCTCTCTACTCTGTTATGGTTCCAGGCTCTGAAGGAGAACTGGGTATCATGGCGAATCACGAGCCTTTCGTCTCCGCTTTGAAGGATGGCGTCATTTGGGCTCGCACCAAGCAAGAGGGTGGAACCACTCTGAGCGCTGCCATCATGGGTGGTTATGTTCAGGTTCTCGGTGAGCGCGTTATCGTTCTCTGCGACAAGACTCGAGCTCTCAATCGTATTAACCTTGATAAGCTCAATAAGGAAATTCCTGTTCTTGAAGAGCGCATCGCGAATCTCTCCGAAGACAGTGTTATTTCCCGATCCGTTTTGACTCGTAAGTTGCGCTGGTGCAAGGTGCAGCTTGCAGCAAAGGAAAAAGAGGATCAGTACGTCTAATCTGGTTCTCGAATTCGTACCAGCAAAAAAGGGCTCTCCCAAATGGGAGGGCCCTTTTGCTTTGCATTTTGTCCTACAACCAAGGTTGAGAACGACAGCTCGAAAAATGAGCAAGATAAAATCGAACTTAAAGCATGCGATCTTTAGGATCGATAGAGCTTAACAAGCTCGTTAGATGAGCGCTCCTTCGGTGGGAGTGAGGGGCGGGATATTGAACGAGACATCTCGATCAGCCGCGATCGTGCGAAGATAGTCTTGGAGCATTGAGTCTGCCTGGTAGGCAAGGTCGATGCGACCATTGAAGGCGCACCAGTAAAAGATGCTGCCTGTGATGATGATGGCGATCCGCAGAAGAACTTCATTCACCTTAATCGTGTCAACGATTTCGCCTGCAGCGAGTCCCGCTTCAAGATCCTGACGTACGCGACCAAGCACGAGCTCTTTTTCAACTTCACGTTCGAGAAAATTAAAGACCGGATTGTTGATAGAGGAATAGAGCCCTGAGATAAATTCAAGGCCTGTTTCTAGAACACAATCGATATAGAACCGATAGATAAGGATAATGCGTTCAAGAGAGGTGTGGCCAACGGCAAGCTCCTCTGCTTTTTGCTTGTACGAAGTGAAGACATTACGAAGATAGTAAGCGACAAGATCGTCTTTTCCATCGAAGAGATTATAGAAACTACCAGTAGAGATACCTGCTTCATCGCATATATTACGAATAGTCAGATAGCGCATGCCATGCTGATTGACCAGATCGATAGCGGTCTCAAGCAGTTTCTCTCGCGTAACTTGCGCATGGCTTTCTTGGGCGGAAATGAACTTATTCTTCAACGCCATAAGGGATCCTTATCCTATTTTCCCAGTTCAAATACTCATAATAGCAAATTGCAGTGAGAGAAAAGGGTCCAATGCGCAGGATAAACATATATAGTTTTTTGCAATAAGCGCTCTTCACGTAGAACGAAAAGTGAGTGCATTCGAAGGACGCTCTTGTGAACGAGCTTCATGGAAGGAAGAACTGCTTCGGTGATTCGGCAACTTACCGGGAGAACTTCGTCCTATCGTTACAAGATGATTCTGATCCATCTGAAATTATCTAAGAATGATAGACTTATGGCGAGGCCTGATTCAGGGGAGAATGAGGCTTATGGAAAAGGGGTTATGCTGGCCTTTATCGCCAGCTTGTTTGAGAAGGAAAAGGGTAAATCAAATGGTTTTCAATAATATTGTCGTGGCATACGATGGCTCTGATCATGCAGTAGATGCGGTCATGAAGGCTCGCGATTTTGCACTTGCTGATCCAGAGGTTCGTGTTCATGTAGTTTTCGTGACCACACATCCCAATGCTCAGCTTCCCGCAAGCTTCAATAATTCGTCTTTTGATCCAGAGCAGTACCTGCTTTCGGTCGAAGATGTCATGGATCTCTACAACAGGACTATCGCCGAAGAATCCGAAAAGGTAAAAGCTGGTCTCGGGGTTGCACTCGAGGGTATTGAAGACCAAGTTTCTATCGATGTTATTCCTGGTTATACGCCTGCTGACGACATCATCGAATTCGCAACGGAGATCGGAGCTGATCTTATCGTGATGGGATCGCGAGGTCTTGGGGCGATTCGCGGCGTGATCGGTTCGGTTAGTTACGCGGTGCTTCGCGAATCGACCGTACCAATTCTTGTCATCAAATAGCGTTCTTCCTATGAGTGTTTCTCTGTATGGATTGATTCTCTCTACGCCTAAAGTTACAATTCGGTAGCATTTAATAGCTCACTAAGTTGTTTAACAATATGCGTCACTGAGAGGAGACCGTATGGAAGACGTGAAAAACAAGCCTTCAAAGCTCAAGGCATCTTTTGTCGCTCTTTTTGCGAGCCTTGTTCTATGTGTCGGTATTGCCATGGTGTAATCTCCTGAAAAGGCCTATGCAGCTGACTCTGATAAGTATCTCGCAGAGATCACCCTTGAGAATTATGGCACGGTAACAGTTGAGCTCGACCGAAGTGCAGCACCTATTACGGTCGATAATTTCGTGAAGCTAGCACGAGAGGGGTTCTATAACGGGCTCACGATCCACCGTTTTGCAGACTTCTGTATCCAAGGAGGCGACCCTAAGGGCGATGGAACGGGTGGCAGTAGTCAGACCATCAAAGGCGAGTTTAAGAATAATGGCTGGTCGAACCCTATATCACATAAACGCGGTGTTATCTCTATGGCGCGAAGCAGCAACTACAATAGCGCAAGCTCGCAGTTCTTCATCACCACGAAAGATTCAACATGGCTTGATGGCGATTATGCCGCATTTGGTCGTGTTGTGAGTGGCATGGATGTTATCGATACGATGGTATCCAATACTTATGTTTACAATGAGCGCCCGATCTTCGGGGCACCTAAGATCACCTCAGTGAGGATAACGGCCTCGAATCCTTCGTCTGGTTGGGTGAAGTCAGGCTCCCGTTGGTGGTATAAGTACAACGCATCTCAAAAAGCGGCTACGGGTAAGGATTACCCACGAAGCGAGACGATCGCCATCAATGGCAAATGGTATCGTTTCGATAGCAAGGGATGGATGTTGACGAACTGGCAGAAAGTAAGCAATAAGTGGTACTACTACGGTTCTGATGGTGCGATGAAGACGGGCTGGCAGAAGGTCAAGGGTAAATGGTATTACCTGGCTTCCGATGGTGTCATGCAGACGGGCAAGCAGACGATCGGTGGTGCAACGTATTACCTTACAAGCTCAGGTGCCATGAAGACTGGCTGGAACAAAGAGAGTGGTAAGTGGTATTACTACAAGAGCTCTGGTGCGATGGCGGTAAGTACGCTTACGTATATCGGCAATGCGCATTATTTGCTCGGTCACGACGGCGCGATGCTTACAGGTCTCCAGGATGTGAACGAGGTCAAATACTATTTCGCGAGTTCAGGTGCTATGAAAACCGGTTGGCAGAAGATCAGTGGCAAATGGTACTACTTCAGCACAACTGGGCCTATGGTTACGAACAGGTGGATCAGCGGTAAATACTGGGTTGGCTCCGATGGTGTTATGGCAACTAATGCTTGGGTTGACAATGGAAGATACTATGTCGATGGTAATGGCAAATGGGTCAAGAATGCCAAACCTGCATAGCCTGTTGCTGAGACAATGAATTTGGAAAATAGAGCTGCTTTCATGTGAAGGCAGCTCTATTAGTTTATGCTTGATCGGAGAGAAAACAGTTGGACCGGAACAAGAACGGAGCATCATGGCATTTCTGCTCGGCTGCGAGAACGTGCACCTTGAGTACCCGACGAAAGTGATCTTCGAATCGCTTTCTCTTGGCATTGACGATGGCGATGCTATTGGCGTGGTCGGCAAGAATGGCGATGGCAAGTCGTCGCTCCTTCGCCTTTTTGATGCAACGATCGAGCCTGATAGCGGTCGTGTACTTCGTACGCGGGGCGTGCGATCGGTCACTCTTGCCCAGCAGGATGACTTACGTGATGATGCGTCCGTGCTCGAGAGCATCGTTGGCGAAGTGCCAGAATATGTTTGGGCATCAGATGCGAATATTCGTGCAATCCTTGATAATCTTGTAGGAGATCTCGACCAACAGGCGAAGATACGAACGCTTTCAGGAGGTCAGCGCCGCCGTGTCGATCTTGCGCGTGTGCTCATCGCTGATGCTGATGTTGTGTTGCTAGACGAACCGACCAATCATCTTGATATTGAAGCGATCCATTGGCTTGCAGAATATCTGAAGCATCGTTTTTCTAAAAAACAAGGTGCGCTTGTCGTGGTGACGCACGATCGGTGGTTTCTTGATGAAGTGTGCACGTCGATGTGGGAAGTGCATGATGGCGTTGTTGAGTCCTTCGAGGGCGGATATTCGGCTTACGTTCAGCAACGCGTTGAGCGTGATCGACAGATCGAACAAGCAGAACGCAAGCGCCAGAACCTTGCGCGCCGAGAATTGGCATGGCTCTCACGGGGCGCACGAGCACGCTCAACTAAACCGAAATTTCATGTCGAAGCGGCACGTGAGCTCATTGCCCAAGAGCCACCGATCCGCAATAGTGTCGAACTGAAGCAGACAGCAATCTCGCGTCTTGGAAAAAAGTGCATAGAGCTGAGTGATGTGAGCTTCGCTTTCGATGAGCGCAAACCCATACTCGATAAGGTGACTTGGCTTATTGGGCCTGGTGATCGCTATGGTGTGTTCGGGGAAAACGGAGCAGGAAAGTCAACACTGCTCGATATTGTTCGTGGTAATTTAAAACCACAACAAGGCAAGATCGAAGTTGGCAAAACGGTCAAAGTAGCTTATTTGAGCCAAGCGCTTTCAGAGCTTGAGGATCTTGGCGACTCACTCGTACGAGAGGTATTGAACCGCTACCAATCGAGCTATGTGGTCGATGGCAAAGTGGTATCGCCAGCTGCATTGCTCGAGCAGCTTGGTTTCGAGAAGGAATATCTCAACACTCAAGTAAAAGCTCTTTCAGGCGGGCAAAGGCGTCGTATGCAGCTCATGCTTATCTTGCTTGATGCTCCTAATGTCCTGATCTTGGATGAGCCGAGCAATGACATGGATATTGATATGTTAGTTGCAATGGAGAATATGCTCGATACATGGCCGGGCACGCTGATTTTGGTGACGCATGATCGTTACATGATGGAGCGCGTGACCGATCATCAGTTCGCGCTCATTGATGGGAAATTGCGGCATGTGCCACGTGGTGCTGATGAATACTTGGAGCAATTGATTGAATCACGGCGGAGGAAAGGCACGCCCTGTTTTACCGCAGATAGCGCAGATACCGCAGATGAGCAATTGCAGAAGACTGCGCTAAACAGTGACCAAGCGAGTGTTGTTCAGAGTGGTGAGCCCCGATTGAGCAATGCTGAGATGCGCGAGTTGCGAAAACGGGTCAATTCACTTGAGCGACGAATGCAAACGCTTGAGGGCAAGATCGAGCAAGTGCAGGCTGAGCAGTTGAATGTTGACCCGAGTGACTATTTAGCGCTCGGTGAAATTCAAGATAAGATCGCGAAGCTCCAGTCCGATCTGGGCGCCCTCGAAGAGGAGTGGCTCGAAGTCTCTGAAGCGCTGAGCGCATCCGTGCTTTAAGCCTTATTGTCAGGTGCTTCGGCGTTTGTTTGTGTAGTGTTTTCTTGAGCTTGCGAGGATGATCCTGACTGGTTTGGTGCAGGAGCATCGATCTGAGGCGCTTGGGGTGGATCGAGAGGTGCAGCCGCGAAGTTTACCGATGGCACACCTGCGCTATTGCCTTGTCCGAAGGAAACAACTGGAGCACCAGATGCTGCGGCATTAGCATCGAAGCCATCGCGTTTCGTGAAACCGAACATACCAGCAAGGATATTGCCAGGGAAGGTTTGAATAGCGTTGTTGTAGGTGAGTACCGTATCGTTGTAGCTTTGACGCATGTAGCTGATCTTGTCTTCAGTATTAGTGATCTCGGATTGTAGTTGCTGGAAGTTCGTATTCGCTTTGAGTTCGGGATATGCTTCGGCAACTGCAAAGAGGCTCTTCAGTGTGCCGGTGAGAGCATTATCGGCTTCCATCTTCGCTTCAGGAGTCGGCGCAGCCATGACAGCGTTGCGTGCTTGAGTGACGGCTTCGAACGTGCCTCTTTCATGTGAGGCATATCCCTTTACCGTCTCGACTAGGTTGGGAATAAGATCCAAACGGCGTTGCAGCTGAACATCGATCTGCGACCATGCATTATCAACGCGATTGCGAAGCTGGACGAGATTGTTATACAGGGCGATGACGGCGATGATCAACGCCAGAATAATGACGACAACGACAATAAGAACGATCATGATGGCTCCTTTATAGCGCGTGCTGTTATTGTAGCAGGCTCGCTAGTACTGTTTTATCACGTCTGCCCCAAGCGATGCGAAAGATGTAACGCGACTGTAGAAACCTGCTTTATGGGCCTCGATAGAGAGTTCGCATGCGCTCTCGTAATCGCCACAGAGTGCAGCGATAGCCGATCCGCTTCCACAAAGCACACTTTCGTGTGCTCGTGATTTCTCTATAAGCGCAAAAATGTCTTTGAGCTCTGGCTTAATGCTCAGAGCTGCTGTGGTGAGGTTATTCCAGGGTACGACATCCTCTGCTCTTAAATAGCCTGCTGCTTGTTCGAGAAAAGCAGGGGAGGGATAGACGGGATCGTCATCGAAGCGGCAATAGGCTTCTTTTGTGGGTATTCCTTCACCGACCGGGCGAATGATCGTGAGAAAGCCTTTACGTGGTTCGAGTGCGTGTACGAAATGATCGCCGCGACCATCGAGATAGGCGCAGCCGCCATGCAAGAAGAAGGGAACATCGGCTCCAAGGCCTTTAGCAACCTCTGTTAAGACGGGGTCGTTCAGTTCGACGTCCCATAGTGATGCGAGCCCCTTGAGCGTTGCTGCGGCATCTGAAGAACCGCCACCGAGGCCAGCTTGATGGGGAATCTGCTTGGCAACAGCGATGTCGAGGTGCTCATTCTCGGTGCGTCCGAGCGCTTTTGCAAGACGCATAACAGCGTGGTAGATGATGTTCTCTTCGGCAGGAATCTCAAGGGGATCGATGTTGCCAGCCGCTTCAAGTTTGATCGAAATGGTAAGCCCATCGCTCGTTTCCTCGAGAAAACTACGCCTTACTTCGATCGTGTCATGAAGTGAGAGCGCATGAAGAATCGTATGCGCTTGGTGATATCCATCGGGAAGTTTCTTGCCGATGGCGAGGATGAGGTTAACCTTGGCGGGAGCTATGAGCTTCACATAATTCATGACAAGCTGTCCTTCTTTTTCGTCTTGTTCTGTTCGCGTTTGGCTGCAAAGAAATCCTTCAAGAGCTGTGCGCATTCTTCTTCGAGGATACCCGAGCTCACTTCAAAGGTATGGTTGAGGCGATCATCTTGGTGGATCGCGTACAAACTGCCAAGTGCGCCTGCTTTTGGGTCAGGTGCGCCATAGACGCATCGATCGATTCGTGCTTGATGCATGAGCCCGGCGCACATGATACAAGGCTCGAGCGTTACATAGACCGTGCAACCTGAAAGACGCCAGGTGTCTTGTGTGGCGGCAGCTTCAAGCATTGCGGTGAATTCTGCATGCCCGGCCGGATCGTGATTGCGCTCACGCGTATTTCGTGAGCGTGCAACGATCACTCCATCGCGCACAACGATCGCTCCGATCGGAACTTCGTCAGCCGCAGCGGCCTGCTTTGCCTCTTCAAGTGCAAGTCGCATGTATTCGATATCACTACATTGGGATATTTCGGTCATTATGTGCTATCCTATGGTTCGCAGTTTTGCGTATGGAGGAATGGCTGAGCGGTTGAAAGCGGCGGTCTTGAAAACCGTTGTACCGAGAGGTACCGTGGGTTCGAATCCTACTTCCTCCGCCAGTATGTTCAGAGGTCTTGCTCTTCGGGTAAGACCTCTTTTTGTTTATAAATGCACGACGTTCTATGCATTCAAAAGCTCAACGAGTGGATTGGGCGTAGTGGGGAAGAAGATGTTCTTCACGTAATCGAGTGGCATTTCGCGACCGATCCAAAGACGCTCGCCAATAGCGGCTTGTTGCAGAAACATGCCCGAGCCATCGATCACCTTATTGCCGTTCGCACGGCCAAGCTCAACGAATTGCGTATCGCGCGGAACATAAACCACGTCGGCCATGATCAAGTCGTTATGGAGCATGTCTTGAGTGACCAGACAACCAGGAATCTCGGGTGTGCCGACGCTCGTTGCATTGACGAGCAGGGCAGACTGGGCAATGGATTCGCGCAGCTTCATCTCATCGGAAAGATCGTAAAGATTGACGTTACAAGCGCAATGGTCCTTCAGGCGTACGATGAGCTCTTCAGCACCCGCATAAAACTCGTCTTTCATATTGTAGAGGTCGATCTCGGCGACGCCGTCTAAAGCGGCTTGCGTTACGAGCGCAGATCCCGCTCCACCAGCCCCCATGACCGTGATCTTCTTACCGCGAATATCGACACCATGAAGGACAAGATTTCGCATGAAAGCTGCACCATCGGCATTGTCGCCCAAGGATCGGCCATCTTGGATGACCACGGTGTTGACCGCTCCCATGATCTCAGCAGCTTCAGAGATCTCATCGAGGAAAGGTAGGATGAAGGTTTTGCATGGCGTGGTGACGTTGTAGCCGAGGAACCCCATAGCTGCCATGCCGCGAACCGTGTCTTCGAGGCGATCATTGTCGACCTCGAACGCGATGTAGGCGTAGTCGAGGTCGAGATGCTCGAATACGGCATTATGAATGGCTGGGGAACCAGAATTCTGCACGGGGCTACCAATGAGTCCGATCAATTTCGTTGCTCCGCTGATCCTTCCGGAGTGCTGCATAGCTTTATCCGCCTTAATCTTCGAGGATAGTGTCGTACTTGAAATTGTAATTCATGTAGAGAGAGAATGTGCGCTTGTGGCGTTAAACCAAAGAAAGCATATCGACTAGCTTGTTCGCTGCATCGCGAACAGAGAGCCCATCGATGTCGAGCACGATATCGGCATATTTCTCATAGAGAGGGGTCCGCTCTTCGAACAAGTCGTGTAAGTTTCCTGTGCCGTTTTTCATAACTACACCGCGCTCGTGTAAACCGCCGAGACGGCTTTTCAATTCCTCATAGGAAACGCGCAGATAAACCACAGGACCCAATGTTGAGAGGTGCTTCATAGCCTCATCGGAATAGACAGCAGAGCCGCCCGTTGCAATAACGCTGCGAGATGCCTCTAGCGTGCTCAAGACTTCGTTTTCAACCTCGATGAAACCTTCTGGGCCAAGTGCATCGATGATCTTCTGAAGGGTCTTGTCGCTTTGATTTTGGATAAGCAGGTCTGCATCGATGAAGTTGTAGTTGATGATCTTCGCCAATACGACACCAAGCGTCGACTTTCCTGCGCCAGGCATACCAATGAGCGTGATACAACTTGTTTGGTCCATGTAAGCCCCTCTGCTCTTTGTGCGTTCGCGGACAATATCGCTTGTATAGACTATAGCATTCTTTAGCGTCTTGAATGTTATAGGTGCGTAACGCTTGTTCGGGTGAGGGAAGAGAGCGCATTTTGAAAGGCGAACGTGAGGCTCTATTGCGGGTTTTTTCGCAAGAAAACCTCTATACTGAAGCGAGGTTCTTTATTGGAGCATGAAAGGGACCGCGGTCTTTTGCCAAGCATTGAATCTCATTTGCGCAATACGACTCTTCGGTATAGCTCCAAAGAGGATCTCTTACACGGTAAGAAAAGATGTGAAAAGGGTTTTGAGCTGGTGAAACACAGAAAATAGAAATGGCGGAGAGCTGGGGATTCGAACCCCAGATACCCTTGTGGGGTATACTCGCTTAGCAGGCGAGCACCTTCGGCCTCTCGGTCAGCTCTCCACTTTCACAGACAGCTTGAAATGATACCGATTAACAGGTGAACTTGCAAGGAGGACGCTTGTGCAAACTTCAGCCTCTCTTCAAAGAAATCATATAACGCGCATTCTCCTTGCGCTTGGTCTTTTTCTTCTGATCGCGGTGTGCTGTGCTCTCAATCCTGCGCAGGCGCTTGCGAAATCCTACACCATGCCTCAGGTCGATATAAAGGCTCAGGCAACCGATGATGGCGATCTTCATGTTACTGAAACGCGTACGTTCGATTTCGATGGCAGCTTCACGGCAGTATGGTGGTATTTCAATAACCTGCCAAGCGGCGCTCAGATCGAGATCGAGAGTGTGGAGATCACGGCGAATGGTAAAACAACTGAGCTTTCTTCAGTCCCATTCCAATCGAGCTGGAGAAGTTCTGGCGGTCCTGGTAAAGCCTCGTATTCCTTTGACGGAGCAGAGGATGCGGTGTATGTCTTTTTCTCTTTGAGTGACGAGACAGCGGATGTCACCCTACATTATCGAGTCGCGAATGCGGTTCAAGTCTATAGCGATACTGCTGAGCTCTATTGGCAGTTCGTTGGTGATGGATGGGCAGAAGATTCCGACAATATCTCTCTCTCGCTCAAGTTCCCGATCGCTCAGGGCACCGATGTTGTGAAGGGGGAGAATATATCGGCATGGGGTCATGGCCCTCTTGATGCAACGGTATCTATCGATGACGAAACAGGCGAGATCACATGTGACGTGCCTCACCTTCCGGCTGGCTCTTATGCGGAGATCCGTGTTGCTTGTGACCCGTCATGGTTTGCGGGTGTAACGCAAAAAGACCCCAATGCCCATTTTGATAACGCGCGTCTCGATACCATCAAGAGCGAAGAGCAAGCGTTTGCCGACCAAGCGAACAAGGAGCGCATCATCACGCTTGTTTCGCTCATCGCAGCTATTGTCGTCTGTCTGGCAATCTGCATTTGGGCGCTATGGTCGTTCAATCGCTACGGCAAAGAGCTTAAACCGACTTTCACCGAGCAGTACTGGCGCGATGTGCCTGTCAAGGGAGAGCACCCGGCAGTCATCGGTCGCATCATGCGCTTTGATCGTGAAAGCAATAACGATCTGACTGTTACGCTTCTTCACCTCGTGAATGAAGGCGCTGTGCTCATCAACAAGGCAAGCTATGAGAAGAGCGGTCTGCTAACGACAAAAACGGTCGAGGATTACTATCTTTCGCGTGCTCCAGGATATGAAGCAAAGGTCAAGAATGAGATCGATCGTCTCGCATTTGCTTTCCTCTTCGACACGATCGGTGGGGGAGCAGAGTCGGTCTGGCTTTCGTCCATTGCGCAGTACGCAAAGGAGAACCCGACGACGTTCAGCGACAAGCTAGCAGACTGGCAGGGCGAGGTTACTGCTCGCACGATCAATGGAAAGTACTTCGAAGCGTACTCGAAGGTGAAGCAAGGGCAGATGGCTACGATCGGCATTGTGGTTTTTGTTCTCATTGTTGTTATTGCGATGTTCTTCGACAACTTCTTTTTGATGATACCTGGATTGATCACGATGGCGCTCTTGCTCATATTGAGCCGTTTTATGGATCGCCGCACACAGAAAGGTGCCGATGCTTTTGCGAAATGCGAGGCGCTTAAACGTTGGCTAAAAGATTTCTCACGCTTGAAAGAGCGTCCTGTGCTCGACATCAAGGTCTGGGGAGAGTTCTTGGTCTATGCCTATTTGTTTGGTATTGCTGATGAAGTGATCGATGAGCTTCGCAACACGGTTCCTGAATTGTTCGTTGAAGATGCTGCTGTAAGTGCTTCGAGCTATTATGTTCCCTGGTGGTACATCTATTCGAGCCACGCTACGATGGGAAGTGGCATGGCAAGCTTCGCTACGAGCTTCTCGACTTCTATCAATAATTCGCTTGCTGAGATCCAGTCTGCTGCCGCAGGTAATTTCTCAAGTGGCGGAGGATTTGGCGGAGGATTCTCTGGTGGCGGAGGCGGTGGCTTCGGAGGTGGTGGTGGCGCCCGCTAAAGCTGCTTGCGCTGGAGCGTCTTCGGCACAAAAGCTTTGTCTGTTAAAGCCTCTCGTCTATCAGGAGCGTTTTACACCGCAGAGATAGCAGTTTTCTTCGTGCCCGTTGATGACGCCGATCGCCTGAAGGAATGAATAAACTATGGTCGGGCCAACGAATTTCATTCCGCGCTTCTTCAGATCTTTGGAGATCTCGTCTGAAAGAGGAGAGGTAGTGCGGATCGTATGGCTTTCATTCACGGGCTCGCCGTCTACGAATTTCCAAATATAGGCATCGAATGAACCGAACTCTTCTTGAATCTGCTTGAAGACCTGTGCATTGGTTATGCTTGCTTCGATCTTTCGGCGATTGCGTACGATGCCGGCATCAGCCATCAGCAGATTGATCTTCTGCTTATCGTAGGCACTCACAGCTTCAATCTCGAATCCATCGAAGGCCCTACGAAAGGCCTCGCGCTTGTTCAAGATGCATTCCCACGATAATCCAGCTTGGAAGCCTTCAAGGATCAAGAGCTCGAAGAGCGCTCGATCGGAATGACAAGGCACGCCCCATTCATCGTCGTGATACTGAACATAGAGAGGATTGTTCAGATTTGTCCATGTGCAGCGATACGGAGTAGTATTTTTGCTGGTGGTAGGCATATGATTTTCGATAGTCATAGAGATTTATTGGGCATCGCAAAACCCTGTTTTCACGTTCAGGTTTTTTAGGGAGTGCTTTTTGCCTATTAGGTATTATACGGATTTATCTCTTATATTGTTATGAGCTTTCCCGCTTGAGTTCCAGTTAGAGTGTCACTGTTTTAAAACTAGTTTTTGTCCATATGGTCAACGATAAAACTTATGATACCGTTAACGATCCAAACGGCGAGTTTCCATGCAACGCAAATAAAAGCTAGACATACTGTTATAACCATTACTAGCATTTTGCGTCCTCCGTATCTTTTCTGATCAGTCCTCGAATATAGTCTGCTTCGGTGCGCTTTTCAAATGATCGTTTGAATATCAGTCAAGATGTCACTGCGAGTCAAAATAAAGACTTAGTCTTAAATGTCCTTCAGGGGACGCCACGTAGGTGGTACTTCGACTCACTAAAGCCTCTTCGGAGGCTTTTCTTTTTTCGGCAAACCGCACAGTTGAGCTGCGATTATGCTTTTCAGGTTAGTATTGCATACCTTATCAGGGCAAGTCTAGCATCTATTTTTCTTGAGGGTGTTTCTTCAATGGGACACGCTAGAAGAGATGTAAATGGTAGTGGCTATAAGAAAGGCTCTACAGCTCGATCGTGCGTTCGCTACCATCGATATCAGCGATCTTGGCAATGCCATTGCGTACCGAGAAGAATGTGAGACGTGGATCGTTCGGTCCATCGTAGGACTCACCAAGGCCAATCATATGCTCGTAACCAGCAACACGCGTTGCTTCGCCTGGCACACTATCGAAATCTGCTTCGCCAGTTACGATGATCCAGGGTTGGCCTGGGTGCCAACCAGAGCCTTCGAACTTTGGGTTTGCTTGAAGCTGCTCGTAAACATCCTTGTTCGTCGCCGTGCAGAACCAAAGCTTCCCGCCATCCTTTGCAGCAAAGCTGAAGGGGCGAACATGTGGTTGGTCGCCTTCGCAGGTTGCTAGGAACCAGCAGGGGATATTGGTAAGGTAATCGATCACTTCATCCATGGGTGCTCCTTGATTCGATCTGCCAACAGCGTGAATATGGCGTATGGGCTGCTGGTCTTGACTGATATTCGAGCTTATGACCAGCCGAGCTGGACTAAAACGACATTCACTAGAATAACGCATGCAACCGCACAGAGCAGGTAGATAAGCCCGCCAAGATCGCGCTTTGTGTAATGCAGCTCGCGCAAGCTCGTGCGATTTTCGCCCCCATGATAACAACGGGCATCCATGCCAAGCGAAAGCGTTTCGGCGTGTCGAAACGCACTGGTGAATAGGGGAACGATCAGGGAGACCATCATGCTAAACGTGCCCCGTGCGTTCGTTTTGAAGTTCGCACCACGCGAGATCTGGGCGCGATAGATGGTCTGCAGCTCAGTGGCAAACTGGGGGAGAAATCGCAGCGCGATACCCATCATGGTTGCAAGCTCATGCGAGGGAACATGGAGGCGTTTGAGCGGATCGAGTAACTTCTCGAATGCGTCAGTGATATTGAGCGTTGTGGTGGAGAGCGTAAGCAAGCTCATACCTAACAACAACAAGGTCAAGCGAATGACGATGAAGAGGCACTGGTGAAGACCCTGCTCGCTGATGCAGATGATGCCAAACTGAAAGTAAACTTCACCACCTTGTACAAAGAAGATATTCAAAAGACCCGTGAACACAACAAGAATCGCAAGAGGAGCAATGCTCATGAATGCTTGCTTGATCGAGATCTTCGCAAAGAAGAACATTCCAAAGGTGAATAGAGCTGCGACTGCAAGTGCCGCATAGCTTTGAGCAGCGAATACGACGACCATAAACAAAAGCGAAAGCAACAGTTTCGCACGAGGGTCCATACGGTGCACAATCGAGTTGCGAGAGATATACCTTCCGAAAATGATCTGCAAGTTCACGAAGCTACCTGCTCTCTAAGAGCATCGCAAGGTGATCTGCGAGTGATTCGGGGGAGTAGAGGGCATCTTCCAATGGAACACCAAGCTCACGCAGTTCATTTGCCATACGTTGCGCGTGCGGCACACCGAGCCCGATCTCGCGCAGTTCGATAGCATGGGAGAACACTTCCTCGGGGGTTCCGGTCAATGCGATCTCGCCTCGGTCGAGCACGAGCATGCGATCAGCAAGGCGCGCGATGTCATTCATGTTATGAGAGACCATCACGAGTGTGATGCCGTGCTGCTTATGAAGCCGATCGATAAATGCGAGAAAGTCGTTTCTTGATGCAGGATCAAGCCCGGCAACTGGCTCGTCGAGTACAAGGGTGGTTGGTTTCATAGCAAGTACGCCGGCAAAGGCTACACGTCGCTGCTGACCTCCTGAGAGCTCAAAGGGCGATCGATCCTTGAAATCCTCGTAATCGAGCTCAACAAGCTCAAGAGCGCCCTTGACACGCTTCTCAACCTCTTCGGCAGCTAATCCGAGATTACGTGGACCAAACGCCACGTCTTCATAGACTGTTGCGGCGAAGAGCTGGTGTTCGGGATATTGGAATACGATGCCGATATCGCCGCGAGCAAGATTAGCAGTCTTTTTATCGGAAAGATCTTGCCCATTCCAGAGCACTCGTCCTTCAGTAGGATTGATGACGCCGTTCAAATGAAGCACGAGCGTTGATTTACCCGAGCCTGTATGCCCGGCGATCGCAAGAAACTCCCCATTTTCGATTGAAAATGAAATATCATTGAGCGCCCACAGAGGGGAAAGTCCCTCTTTTATTTGGCGTTTTGTCAGGGGCGTGTAGGTGTAGCTGACGTGTTCGAATACAAGAGCCATAACGCCTCCTTCAATGCTTCTCGGTCCACGAATGTAGGAATATCGATGCCTTTATCTTGCAGGAGTCGTGAAAGCTGCGTAGCGAATGGGATGTCGAGATTGAGCTCGCGCAGCACCTCGTCTTGCGTGAGCACCTCTTCTGGTGTGCCATCGAGTACGATCTGTCCTTCGCGCAGCACCAGAACGCGGTCGGCTTCTGCTGCTTCTTCCATATAATGCGTGATCATGACAACAGTCATGCCTTGCTGGTTTAATTCTTTGCATACACGCATAAGCCCACGTCTACCGCGCGGATCGAGCATGGCAGATGCTTCATCGAAAATAAGGATCTGTGGCTCCATTGCAAGTACGCCCGCTATGGCAACGCGCTGTTTTTGCCCACCTGAAAGCGCCGTTGTCTCGCGCTTCTCAAAGCCCGTCAGACCGACCTGAGCAAGAGCTGCTTCAACGCGTTGGCGGAGTTCAGGGTTGGGTATACCGAGGTTTTCGGGACCGAAGGCCACGTCGTTCTCTACGAGACTCGCAACGATTTGGTCGTCGGGATTTTGAAAGACCGAACCTGCCCTTGAGCGAATCGAGAAGGTGTTCTCGGCATCGGAGGTGATGAGGCCATCGACGATGACCTTGCCTTCATCAGGAAGCAGAAGAGCATTGATGAGCTTCGAAAACGTTGACTTGCCTGAACCGTTCGCACCAAGCACGCAGACGAACTGCCCTTGTGGGATCTCAACAGAGATGTCCTTGAGCACATAGTCTTCGCTCGTGTAAGTGAACGAAACGTCTTCGAAGGAGATCATCTACGCGCGACCCTTCTTCTGGTCCTTTTTCGGCGTAATGAGATTCGAGATCGACTTGTAGATGATCAGTGTGAGTGCTGAGTTGATCAATCCCTTGAGTAAGTTGAAGGGAACGAGTACAGGCCAGATCATGGCAATGACTGCATCAAGTGGGACACCAAGCCAGCCTGGCGTGATGATAAGGTTTCCGATGATCGCTCCAACAACCGCGAGCAGCGTGCCAACGACGAGCGCGATGATAGCGCCAGCGAACGTATGCTTGTACTTATAAATAAGCGCAGCAGGCAAAATGTAGAAGATCACGACGATGATGTTCATTACTGCACCACTGAAGTCGGCCATGAGCAGGCCATGGAGAATCGCGGTGAGAATACCGACCGCTACACCACCGCCAGGGCCATAAGCAAAGCCCGCCACCATGGCAGGCATGTTCGAGGCGTCGAATTTCAGCCAAGTGACACCGGGGAGCAGCGGAAACTCGATGAATGAGAGCAGCACGCCGATGGCGGTCATGAGCGCCATGGTCACCAGCTGACGGGTGCTCCAGATGTTTGTGTTGTTATTGGCCTGATTCGTTGGCGTGCCTGCCATTTGTTCTCCTTCTGCTTGTTACTAAAAAGAACACGGCATGAGATCATGCCGTGTTGCTCGTTTCTCTGGCGTCCCCGAGAGGATTCGAACCTCCGACGCACGGTTTAGGAAACCGACGCTCTATCCACTGAGCTACGGGGACAATGAAGTACGGCTTCGTTATTCTATCACGAAGCATCGTGCCTCAAGGAAGCCGCCTCTGCGCTTCACCTTGTATGGTTAATTCGCGGGTCCTGTTGACACGACAATAGTAACGGTCGTGCCCTTGTTTGCTTTGCCTAGCGTATCTTGGGAGATGACTTTTCCTTCGTCTACCGTGCTGCTTGCCATCTTCTTCACCGATACTTTAAAGCCAGCGTTCTTGAGCGTAGTAGTTGCGCTCGATTCGCTCTCTTCGACTACGTTAGGGACATCGCCTTCTTCAGGGCCGTTAGAGACATAGATCGTGATGGTTGAACCTTTTGCAGCAGTGCCTGAAGGGTCTTGTGAGATGACACGACCTTCGGGGACATCGCTGCTGTAGCGATAGCTACTCTTTACTTGGAAGCCAGCGTTGATGAGTGACTGCTCGGCGTTCGAGACGCTCGAACCTGCAACATCAGGAACAGAGACGTTCTCGGCGCCTTTGGAAAGATGAAAAACGACCGTGTCGCCTTTATTGAGTGAGGAGCCTGCGGCTTGTTCCTGTTCAGCAACGCAGTCTTCTTTTACGTTATCGGAAAAGACTGCATCGCCCTTTTGCCCGTTCAAACCATACGAGGCAAGTGTTCGCATTGCTTCTTCTTCGGTTTGGCCCTTCAGGTCGGGTACCGATACTTGTTCGGTGCCCTTTGAGACATTCAAGTCAATACGACTTCCCTTGATGGCTTCTTGTCCCCCTGGAGGATTGGTGCTCACGACCAGACCTGAATCGACCGTGGAGCTATATACTTCGGTCTCGGTGCCGATCTTGAAGCCGGCTTCTTCAAGCGTGGTCTTTGCTTCGCCAAGCGACATATTCGCGACATCGGGAACGATCTGCTTCTCTTCGTTGCCGCCGATCGCAAATGCAACGATACCCACTATGATAGCGAGCACCACTGCAGCAACGACTCCGATGATCACTTTCTTCTTCGCGCTTTGTGGCGGTTGCTTTGGTGGGGTCGAATTATTGTTGCGATATGCGGTAGTCTGTCCGATAGCAGTGCTGCCGCCAGCCGCTTTTGGCATGACGGCGGTTCCGCCCATAGGCGGAATGCCAGCGCCGAGCACCTGCGTCTTGTCGCTGTGCGCATCGAGTCCCGGGACAGCGCGTCCCGCGAGATAGTCATTCAATGCTTGGCGCATATCTTGCGCGCTCGCAAAGCGCTGAGCAGGATCTTTCGCGATCGCTTTCATGATGATAGCTTCAAGAACAGGATCGATGTCAGGATTGATGCTTCGAGGCGCTGCGGGCATTTCGTTTACTTGTTTGACTGCAACGCTAACTGAGTCGGTGCCTTCAAAGGGCAAACGTCCCGTCGTCGCCTCGTAAAGAACGATACCGAGTGAATAGACATCGGAAAGACCGGTAAGGTCTTTGCCTTGTGCTTGCTCGGGAGAAATGTAATGGGCCGTACCAAGTACGGTAGCCGTCTGGCTGAGTCCTGCATCCCCTGCACGAGCGATACCGAAATCCATGACCTTGATGTTGCCATCTGGCTGGATCATGATGTTTTGTGGTTTGATGTCGCGGTGGATGATGCCGCCATCATGCGCGACCTGGAGTGCTTGGGCTACCTGCGAGCCGATCTCGGCTGCTTTACGTTGATTGATCGCACCGCGTTCTTTGATCGCAGTCTTAAGGTCGGTGCCTTTAAGAAACTCCATGACAATGTAATAAGTTTCATCGCTGGCGTCGAGCCCCCAGTCATAAATGCTTACGATATAAGGGCTTTGCAGCTTGGCTGCAGATGCCGCTTCTTGACGGAATCGTTGTTGGAAGGTTTGGTCTGCTGCATATTGAGGCAGCATGACCTTCACTGCTACGACGCGATCGAGGACGGTGTCCTGCGCGCGGTATACCTCAGCCATACCGCCGATGCCGACACGCTCAGTAAGCTGATAGCGGTCGTTGAGAGTTTTGCCAATCATGCTTCCAGCCACGTTTATTCTCCTTTAGGAATCCATGCTATAGCAAGAATCTTGTATCCCCATAGCATACCATCATATCTTACTGATATGGTCATTTAATGACCCCTTGAACCTGAAGAGCTGTCTTGAGCACTCCTTGCGCTCGGGAAGCTGCGCCGCCAGGGTTATCGGCGCCCTCTTCGAGTACGATCGCAACAACGACACTTGAGTTCTCTGAAGGTCCGATGCCGACAAACCAACTATCGTCGATAGCCTTGCCTGTTTCTGCTGTACCGGTTTTTCCAGCGATCTTGACACCTGGGACGGCAGCAGCAGCGCCCGTACCCGATGAAACAACACCCTCAAGAATAGCTTTCACGCGGTTTGCAATAGCAGAATTAGTTGCGGTCATGAGCGAAGAGGGTTGTGCCGTGAAGCTGCATTTGCCTTCGGCATTGTAGATGCTATCGACTAAATAGGGCTTCTGAATCACGCCATTGTTGGCGATCGCACAACCGACTAATGCCATTTCGAGTACGGAGGTCTGCGGGCCCGCGGGGCTTTCATGCTCACCGACCGGTTCACCCGCGGCGGCCCATGCGGTCTCCCATTCTGTCATCTCACTTGGATCAGGCATGAGTGACTCTACGAGGGGTAGGTCGAACTTGATCTTCTGGTCGAAACCGAAATCATCTGCGGTCTCAACGAGCATGTCTGCCCCCATTTGAACACCAAGCTGGGCATAGACGGTATTGGCAGAGACCTCGGTCGCACGGGCAAGCGTGATCTCGCCATAACTTCTATCGTTGAAGTTTGTTACCTCTCCATTACCGATCTCCATCGCGCCCGGAGCATTGAAGACGCTCGATTCAGTAGCGACATTGTTCTCGAGTGCACCCGTGAGCGTGACGATCTTGAAGGTCGATCCAGGAGGGTAGAGCGCTTGGGTCGCACGATTGTAGAGCGCCGAGGAATCCGAGGAGTTTGCGCTGTTTTGCAAGAGCGTTTCGATATCGGCCGCATTATAGGTGGGAGACGAGGCAAGCGCGAGTACAGCGCCAGTTTTTGGATCCATTACAACGCAGGCACCCGAGAAGCCTTCGAGCGCATCTTGGGCGGCCTGCTGGATATTGGAATTGATAGTAAGGCGCACATCGTTGCCTGCTGCGCTATTGCCGGTGGTGGAGTTCAGTACATCGGTCCATGAGGCGTAATTGCGCTGGCCTTTAAGTGTGTCGTTGTAGCTCGATTCAATGCCCGAAGTGCCATATTTTTCGGATGCGTATCCGACCACGTGAGCAGCAAGCGTGCCAGCAGGATAGATGCGTTCATAAGTGCCATCGGGTTGTTCGATGCTTTGCGCGAGCACGACGTTGTCATAGGTAGAGATGGTGCCGCGTTCCATTTTCGATTCTTTGACCAAGGTATGGTTGTTGATAGGCATATTCTTGTATTCGTCTGCTTGTACAACCATGATCATGGTGAGATTCGCGACGAGCAGTGCGAACATGACCGAGAATGCAATCATGGTGTTAGTGATGCGTTTGCCAAGCGATACACGTCCGAGCACGCCTTCAGCGGGAATATTGCCTGTTCCTGCGGATACTTCTGATTCAAGACCAGTGGATTGGTCGCCGCATTTGAGCAAGAAGCCTACTGCAATGAAGCTTGCAAGCAGCGATGATCCGCCTTGGCTCACAAAGGGAAGAGTGAGGCCTGTAAGCGGAATGAGGCGCGTTACGCCGCCAACGATGATGAATGCCTGCAACACGATGGTTGCGGTCAGACCGACTGCAATAAATGAACTGACGTCCGATTTTGCGCGAGCAGCTGTGACAAGGCCACGGATCGCAAAGCACAGATAAAGAAGCAGGAGTCCAGCAGCACCTAAAAGCCCCGTTTCTTCAGCGATCGCAGCAAAGATGAAGTCGGATTCGACGATGGGGATATTATCGGCAAGGCCGCTTCCGATACCAACGCCGAACAAGCCGCCATCCGCCATGGAGAAGATGGACTGAACGAGCTGGTAGCCCGTGTCGGTCGGATCTGCGAACGGATCGAGCCAAGTTGCTACGCGGACTTGCACGTGGCCGAAGAACAAGTAGAGGATGATCGCGCCGATGGCTATGGTGGCAAGACCGACAACGAGATAGAACTTCTTGCCTGTTGCTACATAAAGCATAGCAAGGAAGACAAAATAGACGATAAGCGCAGATCCGAGATCCTTCTCAAAGACAACGATCGCCATCGAGATGAGCCACATGATAAGTAGCGGCAAGATGGTTGGAAGGTCGGGAAATTTGAAGGGGCCGGCTTTATGGGTGAACACTGAGAGCATCTCGCGATTTTGTGCGAGGTAGGCGGCGAGGAAGAGCACGATGAATATCTTCGCGATCTCGCCGGGCTGGAATGAGAAGCCGCCCACAGAAAGCCAGATTCGACTGCCGTAGATCTCGTTGCCGATACCGGGCAGGAGGGGCGAGAGCAACAGGATCAAGCCGATGATCATGAGTGTGTATTTATAGTTTGCGGTCTTATCCATGTTGCGCATGAAGATAATGACCAAGACCATGAACACGATGCCTAAGAAGAGCCAGCCAACTTGTCGTATTGCCAAGTCGGGAGCAAGGCGAGTGACAAATGCGATACCGATGCTCGAAAGAGCGAAGCTTATTGGAAGGATGGCTGGATCGGCACCAGGGGCGAATTTGCGGATAGCGAGATGTGCAACGACAAAGCATGCGAAGATGCCTACAGGTACACCAAGGCTTGCCCAACCGAGCTGCTCTCCCTGGTTCAGGGCGATCATCGCGAAGAGCAAGATCGCGAGCGGAGCCGCGATGCAAAGGAGCGCAAGTTCTATATTGCGGCGCGTCATGGCAGGCGCTCACCTCCGTTGCCGCTCTTATTGTCACCTGCGCTCGAATCTTGGGTAGTCTGTGCGGTGTTTGCATCAGAAAGAGAAGATCGTGCAGCTTCGACTCCTGCACGCGCGATCTCCATCTCGTAACCTTCGATGAGGCTGTTTGCTTCATCCATGCTTGTAACGCGCATGCCTTCTTTGATGCGGTTGGCCACACCTGGTTGTAGCTTGTCGACCTCGACTGAAGTGGTATGGTCGAGCGTGGAGAGCTTCATGCCCATGAATTCATCGGGTACACCACGATAGACGCTCACTTTGCCATCTTCTTCGATAAGGTAGGCAGAATTGTTGATGTATGAATAGCCTCCGAATGCCGCCGCGAAGATGATAGCTACAAGCGCGATGGCAAGACCAATATAGAAAGCACGGTTCTTACGCGCCTTCTTTTTCTCGCGAGCTTCAGTAAACCCCGCCACATCTGCAACGATGACTGTGACGTTATCGGCACCGCCATTTTCGAGCGCTGCTTGTACCAGTTCATCAGCGCATTGCTGTGGATCGGGCTGATGGCGCATGATCGATTCGATCGCACGATCGGAGACCATGGAGCTGAGGCCATCGGAACAGAGTAACACTCGATCGCCTGCATTCACGTTGAGCTCGTAGATGTCAGGGCGCATATGAATATCTGAGCCGATAGCACGTGTGATGACCGAACGATTCGGATGGTAGCGTGCTTCCTCGGGAGTGATCTGTCCTGATTCGATGAGGTCGGTCATAAGCGAATGGTCGCGTGTGATCTGTTGGAGATGTCCACGATGGAGCAAATAAGCACGCGAGTCACCTACTTGTGCGATGAGCAAGCGCTCTCCTTCGAGCATGGCGGCAGTAAGCGTTGTGCCCATGCCGTCGCGACCGATTCCCTGACGAGGTGCTTTCAAGACATTGTAGTTTGCTGCTTCGACTGCCGCAGTAAGACCTTCGGCATCAAGATGGTTGGGGACAAGTTCTGCAAGCGTGTTCACGGTGATCTCAGAAGCGATCTCGCCTGCTTCATGTCCGCCCATACCGTCTGCTACCGCAAAGAGCGGTGGAATGAGGATTAGACTGTCTTCATTGTGGTCTCGAACATAGCCAACGTCTGTTCGGCTTCCAAAGGATGTATCTTGACCTGCTGATTCGTTTTTGTTGTTGTTTTCGGTCATTTATGCGTACCTTACCCTTATGGTGACATCGCCGACCATTACGCGGTCACCGTTCTTTAGCGCGGTGGGTTCTGAAATATGCATGCCGTTCACGGCTGTGCCATTGAGTGAGCCCATGTCTTCGATGAAAAGGTTTTGACCCATGAGGACGAATCGTGCGTGACGAGAAGAGACATATTCAGCTCCGATGACAATATCTGCACCAGGGCTTCTTCCCACAACGATCGGACCGAGCACGTCGATTGAGGCGCCGCGGAGCTCTTTTGGCCCCTTCTCAACAGAGACCGACCAGGACTTCTCTTTCTTGCGCTGGCCTTTCACTAAACCGATACCTGTTTTCATGATGGCGAACAGGAATAGATAGAGCAGCACAACAAACAGCAGTCGGCCGATTAAAAGGACAATGTCTATCACATGGGCACCTAACTTACGAGGAACAGGGACGCAAAGTGCATCGCTTGAAATGATCGAGCTTCTTCAAGCGATGAACATGGCCTATTGGAAGGTGAATACGAATGTGGTCGTTCCAATGGTGATGCGATCACCATCATTCAAGAGCACAGATGCGATATGCTTTCCATTCACGAGCGTTCCATTGGTCGAGCCAAGATCGGCAAGACCCCAAACACTGGGTGATTCGCGGAAGATCTCGGCATGCGTACGGCTGGCATTCAGATCGTCGAGCACGATGTCGCAGTTGGTGGCGCGCCCGATCAAAACACGCGAGTTCGCAAGTGAGAATGAACGATCGGTGGTCACATTGATGAGACGCGCAACGATCTCGCCATTGGCAGATGGCTGCTGGTCGAACATGACCGTATTCGGGATCGGAATGGGTTCAGCGACTGAAGCTGCATGATGTGCTCCTGCGGCAGGGATCGGGTCTGCAGCATAGGCATCCATTTCGTTTTGTTGATAGGTGCTGTGAGCAGTTGGCGCATATCCTTGGTGAGGATGGGGTGCGTGTTGTTGTCGCGAACCTACAGGAGCGCCATAAGAAGGTTGCTGCGCGAGTCCGTAGCGCTCAAGTTCCTCATTTCTTAATTGCGCTACGATCGGAGCAGAAACGAGCTCGGCGATAACATCGAACTTCCCATGTCTGAGATCGTCATCAACCATGAAGCGAACGAGCGGTGCGCCATCCATGACCAAACCCTCTTCGTTTGCCTTTGCGCGCAGGTAGGTTTCGGTCTCGCCTGCAAGAGTGGGGTACATACCAAAAAGACGACGATCATCGTCTGGGTTAACGAGCACGGTATAGAGCGTAGGAGCATATTCCTTGCCAGCGCCGACCATCTTCTCGCGACGCATTTGCTTTTCTGCTTTCTTGGTAATCTGAACAGGAGAGATGGGCGCATCGAAGAGCTTATCGTTCATGCCTTCGAAGCCATCTTCAACGCGGCGTTCAAATTTCGAGAAAAGTCCCATGGATGTTCTCCTAACGAATATATGTGCATTTCTGCATAGAACTATCGCTATATTGCCATAAATAGTGCATAAACCCGATCAAATCTATGCAATCGTCATATAGTGGTTCGTGCCAGGGACGATGCGAGTCATTTGCCAGCCGTTTTTAGCGGTGAGGTGTTGCGAACGGGTGACTTGTGGGGTATGCTGAACAGCACAACTTACGCGGGCGTGGCGGAATTGGCAGACGCGCTAGCTTCAGGTGCTAGTGGGCTCCGGCTCGTGAAGGTTCAAGTCCTTTCGCCCGCACCATTTAAAAAACGCAGGTCAACCTTTATTTTATCGGTTGACCTGTTTTTGTTTTTCAGATGTTGCCGCAATTCTGTCGCAAAACTTGAGAGTCTGTCTATTCCTTGTACGCTGCGATGGCGTGTTGCAGCCATGAGGTACGTTGCAGCCATAAGATAAAGAGCAACTCTAGCCTGAATAGCCGCGTTTGCGCCCTCACATCGTAAATGCGGATGCTTTCATGTTCTCTTGCGCTACACTTTCCCTGTTCATCTTTATGAAAGGCTAGAGGTCATGAACGTTTGGGAAAAGTGGAATAGTATCAGTTTGGTAAAGCGCATCCTGGTCGGCCTTGTGATCGGCGCCATCCTTGGTTTTACCGTGCCAGCAGGCAATGAGATTATCGCGCTTCTAGGCGATATCTTCGTTGGCGCATTGAAGGCAGTGGCGCCCATCCTCGTCTTCTTCTTGGTCATCAGCGCGCTCGCGAACGCACGCAGTGCGGGATCGATGGGCACGGTCGTGATCCTCTATATCGTCAGTACGCTCGTCGCAGCGCTCATTGCGGTATGTGCGAGCTACCTTTTCCCGACGGTGGTTCCTGCGGTCGATCCTGCGGTCGATCAAGCTTCGCCTGAAGGATTGGGTGAAGTCATTACGACACTCATCATGAATGTGGTCTCGAATCCAATCGGTGCTCTGATGAATGCGAATTACTTGGGTATCCTCGCGTGGGGTATCGTGCTTGGTATCGCCTTGCGCGCAGCAAGTCAGCACACCAAAGAGGTCTTCACTGCTGTGTCGGATGCGATCTCTAAGGTGGTCGGTTGGGTCATCAGCTTTGCGCCGATTGGCATCCTTGGCCTGGTTTATGTTGCAGTCTCTGAAAATGGTGCTGACATCTTTATCACGTATGGTCATCTCATCTTGGTGCTGGTGGGTTGCATGCTCTTCATCGCACTCGTCACCAATCCGCTTATCGTTTTCATCGCTACTCGCAAGAACCCCTATCGACTGGTGCTGCGCTGTTTGAAGGATTCGGGTATCACGGCATTTTTCACGCGTTCTTCGGCAGCGAATATTCCTGTCAATATGGAATTGTGTCGTCGTCTCGGTCTTGAAAAGGATAATTATTCAGTTTCTATTCCGCTTGGTGCGACCATCAATATGGCGGGTGCCGCGGTCACTATTACGATCATGACCATGTGTGCTGCAACATCTCTTGGTATGGCGGTCGATCCGGTCATGGCTTTCTTGCTCAGTGTGCTCTCTGCTGTTGCTGCATGTGGTGCATCGGGTGTTGCGGGTGGATCGCTTCTGCTCATCCCGCTTGCTTGTTCACTGTTCGGTATCGGAAATGATGTTGCGATGCAGATGGTCGCGATCGGGTTCATCATCGGTGTTGTGCAAGATTCGATGGAAACCGCGATCAATTCTTCTTCGGACGTCATCTTTACTGCTACGGCTGAATATCGTTCGATGAAGAAAAAGGGGCTTGCTTTCGAAATGGGCAAGGATGCTTCAGGTCCTGAACCGCAGAATACTGTTGGCGCGACCAACTTCGATGAATGATGCTGCGTCGTTGCCTGCGTGGGCATCGGATGCGTCGTTAGATGACTTGAAAGGATAGACGATGAATCATATCTACTGCTTGAATAATATTTCCACATACGGCACCGATTTTTTGAGTGACGACTATGCGCTCACTGACACTATCGAGGATGCACAAGGCATTCTCGTTCGTAGTGCGGCGATGCATGACATGGAGTTTTCCGAAAACTTGCTTGCAATCGCGCGTGCAGGTGCTGGCGTGAACAACATTCCGCTTGAGCGTTGTGCAGAAGAGGGCATCGTCGTATTCAATACGCCGGGCGCGAATGCGAATGCCGTGAAAGAGCTCGTGTTGTGTGGCGTGCTTCTGGGCAGTCGAGGCATCGTTGCGGGCATTGAGTGGTGCAAGGAAAACGCAGACGATCCAAACATCACCAAAGCAGCAGAGAGCGCGAAGAAGGCTTTTGCGGGTCACGAGATCAAAGGCAAGAAGCTTGGTGTTATCGGCCTTGGAGCGATCGGTGCGGAGGTTGCGAATGCAGCACTTGGTCTGGGCATGGAGGTGCTCGGTTATGATCCGTTCGTTTCTGTGAACGCGGCTTGGAAGCTCTTGCCTGCGGTTCAGCATACGACCGATGTTGAAGATATCTATCGCGAATGCGATTACATTACCATCCATGTTCCAGCTGTGAATGGCACGATCGGCATGATTGATGATGCTGCGTGTGCTCTCATGAAAGAGGGTGTCGTTTTTTTGAACTTCTCGCGCGATACGCTCGTAAATGCTGAGGCTATGACGGACGCTCTTGCATCAGGCAAGGTTGGTGCATATGTGACTGACTTTGCAACGCCTGAGGTCATGAAGATGCACAATGCGATCGTTTTACCGCATTTGGGCGCCTCGACCGAGGAAGCAGAGGACAATTGCGCGAAGATGGCGGTCATTGAGATCATGGACTACATCGATAATGGCAATATCGTCAATTCAGTTAATTTCCCGGCACTTTCTTTGGGTATCTGTCCCGCAGATAAGCACCGTATCGCGGTGCTCTATAACGCTTCTGAGCTTGCTTTGAGTAAGCTTGTCGCATCACTTGAAGATGCAGGTGCAACATTCGATATGGCGAATCAAGAGCGTGATGAGCATGGTTATGCACTCATCAATGTTGCCGAGAATCTTGCTGATGAAGTACTTGAGCAAATCGCTGATCTTGACGGCGTGTATCTCGTTCGTCGTATCCGCTAATTTGCTGCTCGTTGCATGCAGTGATCTTGGTATTTTTTGCAAGAGATTTCCAGTTGTATGCACGTTAGGCATGCCTCTGCGCGCCGTAAGGGAATCGCGAACTGGGGTTTTGCTGTCGGGTTTGTTTTTGAGGGAGCGCCCTCAACTCTTTTTTGGTTGTGGGCGCCCGATTTTGTGTATACAACTGGAAATCTGTTGCAATTTTTGGCAATTCTAGTGCGTGGAGCAGTATCGATCTAGTTCTTTTACCCTTCGTTGGAATACTCTGATCCACTGAAGCCCTCGTCAACAATGAGGTCGCTGCCGTCTGCTGCGGTAGTGGCCAGTTCATCGCAGCGTTCGTTTTCAGGATGCCCTGCATGACCTTTTACCCAATGGAACGTGACTTTATGGGGCTTCATCGCATCGAGCAAGCGCAGCCAAAGATCCTTGTTCTTCACAGGTTCTTTCTTGGAATTTTTCCAGCCGCGTTTCAGCCATCCATCTACCCAGTGTTGATTGAAGGCATCGACTACGTATTTCGAATCTGAGTACACTTCAACTTTGCATCCATGCTTGAGCGCTTCAAGACCGCGAATGACACCGAGTAGCTCCATGCGATTATTAGTCGTGCATTCATAACCTTGCGAGAGTTCTTTAGTGTGAAGCGTGCCGCCGCTATCGATGAAGGTGAGCACAACTCCGTAGCCTCCTGGCCCAGGGTTACCGCGAGCCGCTCCATCGCTATAGAGGTTTACGTGTGCCATCTTATGCTCTTTCTTGTTGTTTATCGGCATGCTGCCAGGATGGTTTTGCGCAGTTCGTCCATCCCTATTCCTTTTTCGGCAGAGGTAAGGATCATAGCGACATCGGGTCCTAGATCGAGCTGCTTTCTTAATGCCGCGATCTGCTTATTTGCTTGGTTCTTACTAACCTTATCAGCCTTGGTGAGAGCAATGACAAAGGGCAGTTCGCACGCTTTGAGAAAGGCGATCATCTGCTCGTCGAGCTTCGAAGCGGGATGGCGAATATCAATAAGCGAGACGACCAATGCATAGAAGCGGTATTGGTCGAAATAGCCGTTGATCATCTCTGACCAACGTCCAAGCTCTGATTTAGCGACCTTCGCATATCCATATCCAGGAAGATCGACCAGATCGATCATGCCGTTGCTGAAGAAGTTGATCGTGCTGGTCTTTCCAGGTTTTGATGAAACGCGCGCAAGTTGCTTGCGATTCAAGAGCTTGTTGATGAGCGAAGATTTCCCAACATTCGAGCGTCCAACGAATGAGACCTCCGGAAGCTTTGAAGGAGGGATCTGCGCAGAGGTGCCATACGCGCCAGTGAAATCTATGTTATTGAGATCCATAAGCCTCGCTCGATCGAGATATTGCGTAGCAACTTAATTACAGTTCATAGCGTATCCGAAAAACCATACTATCGTTAAACTATAAACAAGAACTTCTAAAGCGCAATGCCGTCTCGCCTGTCTTGTATGCTCACGAGCGCGGATGGGTGCGAAAAGGCAACATCAAGGAAATCATGGATACGCTGATAAAACATCTCGCTGATTTCGTGACGCAGATAACGGATTCGAACTTACTCGGGCGCATTCTCATTGCTGCAGCGGTCGTCTTCGTGGTTGCGGTTTTGTGCCATATCTTGGTTCGAGCTATTCAGCGTTTACTTGCGCTCGAGAGTGTTTCGCTCTCGCAAACATCCATCGTCGTGAATATTGTGCGCATCGTCGTGTGGGGCTTAGCCTTATGTTTCATCGCGGATGTGTGTTTTGATGTCAATATGACTGCGGTCATTGCTGCTCTTGGTGTTGGTGGCATTGCGATCTCGTTGGGTTTTCAGAACACGCTTTCGAATTTGTTCGGGGGCGTTCAGATCACGCTCACGCATGTTGTAAAGCCAGGAGATAATGTGAAAGTGGGGAGTAATCAAGGTGTGGTGCAAGACATCAATTGGAGCTACACCACTATTCACAATCTCAGTAACGAGACGGTCATCATTCCTAATTCGGTCATGGCGAGCAACGCAGTTACACATCTGCCACCTGTTGAACAGGTCACTGTCCCTATCGTGGTCATGAAGGATCTGAGCGATCTTGATAGCCTTGCGGCTGATATCGAGAAAACAGCGCTCGAAGCGGCAGAAAGTTGTGCGACGGTGACCAAGAAGCCCGTCGTCTCATTCAATAAAGTGACAAATTATGGGCTCTATGGCTCTATTGTGCTCAAGATCAAGGATGGCTCGAAAGCAAGTACGGTCTCTGACGCTATCACACGAGCAGTCGCACCGTTGGTCCAAGACGATCGCATCAAACGTTTTGAGGCTTCAGTTCCGAATAGCGACGCTTGATCGCCGAGCGCAAAGAGCAAAGTTTTCGCCTCTCGATGATGTGAATGCGTGATACGCCAATCGGAACGACAAGCGCTCCGTTCGGTTTTTAGATTTCGTGCAGGTTTTTCCAACCCCGCGTTAACTTGGTATCATTTTGTCCAATGCATAGGCACAAAGTCATGCATCGTGTTAACGAGATATCAAGGAGAATGAGCGTGGCGAGATTCGCGAATAATGGCTCACGAGGCAAGCATGGACGACATGCAGAACCTGAAGAGTCCAACACGTTTTTCCAATCTGAACGGGAATTCCCCTTCGATCCCTATAAGAAGGCTGGTATTGCAAACGAAGGTCCAGTTCCTTACGCGAATCGTAGGGAAGAGGTAGCTCGTTTGCGGCGCAAGAAGAAGCGCCATGGCAATGCTCCGAAGATCATTGCAGCGGTCGTTATCGTTGTTGTATTGGTACTGGGCATATCGGGCGTGGCATTTGCGATGAGCGCACTCGAGGCAAAAGATGATGCTCAGACGCTCATGACGCAAGCCAAGCAGCTTAAGGAGCGTGTCGTTGGCGGCGACATGGCAGGCGCGAAAGAGACAGCTGAGCAACTCTCTGAAACGACATCAAAGCTTCACGATACTACCTCGAGTCCGTTGTGGACGTTTGCAACTTTCATTCCTGTTGTCGGAAGCGATATTCGAACAGTGCGCACCGTCTCGGATTCTGCAGAGGTGCTCGTTGACAATGTTCTTGTTCCTGCAATGGATGTCATTCCTTCAAATGGGCTTGCAGGGCTTATGGGTAGTGATGGTGCGATCAACGTGCAGGTCATCGAAGACTTGCTGAATGTGGTTTCGGGATCTGCGCCTACCATTACGAAATACGCAGAAGAGCTCAATGCTGCTCCTGAGCCAGTCATTGGACAATTGAAAGAGCCGATTCAGCAGGTCAAAGACATGATGGCGATGCTTGGTCCTATTGCTGGATATGCGACCGAGCTCAAAGATACGTTGCCTGCGATCTTGGGCGCAGATGGTGCACGAAACTATCTGATCGTTGCTTGTTCGAGCGCGGAGATGCGCTCTTCGGTCGGATTCGCTGGTTCTTTTGGCGTTATGACCGTCGACAATGGCAAAATAAGCCTTGGTAACTTCATCGGATATGAGGAGAATCTTCGTTTGGAGGCTCCAGTATCTGCGGCAACCGAGGAAGATATTCGCTTGTTCCGTACCGAGGCGACGCTTGATGCTCGCGATGTGACGCAGATCATCGATTTTGAGCGTGTGGGCGAGATCGAAGCACAGATCTGGGCGGCAAATGGCCATGGTACTGTCGATGGCGTCATTGGCATGGATACGGTCGTGCTGCAGCGTATGCTTGCATTGACGAATACGAGCGTGACGACCCCAGGTGGCGATGTGCTCGATGGTACCAATACCTCCGATTTTCTCTTGAATGGTGTCTATAAGAAATACCCAGAAGGAGAAGTGCAAAATGCGATCTTCGCTCTTGTTGCGGATACTGCGGCTAAAGGTGTTTTCGGCAACATCAGCAAGGTGAACATCGCCAAGCTCGCAGGCGTGCTCAAGACTTCGGTCGATGAAGGGCGTATCGCTATCTATATGGCAAATGACCAAGAAGAAGCTATGCTCGAAGATTTCGGTCTTGCTGGCACGGTTTCGAGTGATCCAAAAGTGCCCGAAACAGGCATTTATACATCAGCCTGTTTAGGCGGAAAGATGTTCTATTATCTCGCCTCTGATATCGACGTAGGCAAAGGCGTGAAGAACGCTGATGGATCGGTCACCTATGACGTGAAGGTCACGTTCACTGATCTTCTTGACGAGGCTGAGCTTTCAACGCTTACGCGTTATATCAAGAATGGCGATGAGTATAACGGTAGCCTTCATTTCTTCGTATATTTGCTTGCTCCTACTGATGGCAAGATCACCGATATCAAGACTGATGGTGTGTTCTACGGGGCTGATGAGTATCCGAATCTCGACTTCGCGATCACTGCTGGGGGCAATGACGATATGAATGAGACGACGTATCAAGGAAATGATCTGTGGTATGGCTGGACGAAAGTTCCTATGGAGGGAACAACGGTCATCACTTATAAGGTGACCACTTCTCCAGAAGCTGAAACAGATTTGGTCGTACGCACGACGCCACTTTCTGGAGATACTGAAATCGACTATCAGTAACAGCGAATCTTTCTCAAATGGTTCGGACTTTAAGACCCGGCTTACTGCCGGGTCTTTTTAATCCATAGCGATGTTAGGCGATAGGGGATCAGCTTTACGTCTTGTGCTCTGCATCCAAAAAAGAACGCCTCAAAACAAAGCGAGGCGTTCAAATAGGAGTCTATGAATGGATGGCGGTTACTTGATGGTCATAACCGGCAAGTCAACCTTATGAAGGACCGCTTTTGTAACGCTGCCAACGAACTGGCGGATGCCGCCAAGACCACGGCGACCCATCACGATAAGGTCGCATTTTTTGCGTTTTGCATAATCTTCGATTCCTTCGACCGCTGAAGGACGGATGATGGTATCGCAGGTTATGCGGGCAGGATCGATGTCGGAGAGGATCTCGGAAGCAGCTTGAACCATCGCGCGATGTGCGGCTTTCTGCTCTTGGTCGAACATCTCCTCATACATCTCATAGCCGAGCAGATTGTACTGTTCGTCTTCGCTTGGCGGGTCGGGATTGAAGTCAGTTGCATCAAGGGCAACGTAGGTGACGCTGATCACATGTATCTGTGCATCAGGATTGCTGCGCAGGAAATCGCCTGCAACGTCGAGCGCGCGGTCGGCGTGCACGGACCCATCGTAGGGTACGAGTATATTCGTGAATCTCATCATGGCTAGTTCCCCCTCAATTACCAAAGACTGAGCGAATGGATAATGAAAAGCATGACGCTCGTCTCGTCATCTATTTTAATAGAAAGACCTCGCATTATTGATAGCTTTTTGACATGAAGCGCAGGTGAAACCATTTTGACACTCTTCTTGCGAGATCCTCTGAGCGGATCGCTTCCATCAAGCTGGATTCTGTTTGCGAATGATGCTTGCTCATATGGCTCTATGAGTATCATTTGCTATGATTATCATTTGTGAATGAAAGGTCTTAGGGACGCTTCGGCCTTATACGGAGCAGCGAAGGATCGCTATGACAGAACATGTTACTGAAAGAGATGTGCGCAATATCGCTACGTATACGCGCATCGGTATGTCTGATGAAGAAGTTGCCGCGATGACAGTCGATCTGAATAACATCATCGACAGTTTGAAACCCATTACAGAATATGATCTTGAGGGTGTCGAACCTACCTTCCATCCCATCGGTGGCTTGGTGAATGTGATGCGTGATGATTCCGAGCGGGCTAGTTTCTCTCAGGCAACAGCGCTCGAAAATGCGCCAAAGCAAGAAGACGGAAGCTTTCTTATTCCGGCTATCTTGGGCGGGGGTGAATAAGATGAATTTCACTTCGATGAGCATAAGCGATATCCAGCAGGGGCTTGCGCAGGGGGCATTCAGTGCGCTCGAGATCGCTCAAGAGAGCATCGATCGAGTTGCTCAGGTCGACGAGTCAGTGCATGCCTATCTCGAATTTACGGCTGAGGCAGCGCTCAAAAGCGCTCAAGCGATCGATGATGCGATCGCCAAGAATACTTTTGGGGAGCTCGGCCCGCTTGCGGGCGTTCCTGTTGCCTTCAAAGACAATATGAATATGGAAGGGACGCATACTACGTGCTCTTCTCATATGCTCGAAAACTATCGCTCGCCCTACACGGCAACATGCGTCGAGCGTGTGCTGGAAGCAGGTGCGATCCCCCTTGGCAAGCTGAATATGGATGAGTTTGCGTTCGGGTCATCAACAGAGACGTCTTATTTCGGGCCAACATATAATCCTTGGGATCTTGAGCGTGTTCCAGGCGGATCGTCAGGCGGTTCTGCTGCAGCAGTCGCAGCTGGTCTTGCCACTGCAACGCTTGGCTCTGATACCGGTGGATCGATCCGTCAACCTGCGAGCTTTTGTGGCGTGGTCGGCGTGAAGCCTACCTATGGCGTGGTCTCGCGTTATGGTGTGGTGGCGTTCGGTAGCTCGCTCGATCAGGTGGGCCCATTTGCGCGCAGCGTCGAAGATGCAGCGATTGTCATGAATGCGCTCGTTCGGGGCGGAAGCGATCACCGCGATTGCACCAGCCAGTCCATCAATACCGACTTCACGGCAAATCTTAATGAGGGCGTATCGGGTATGCGCATTGGTATCGTGCCTGCGTTCATGGAGGCCGAAGGCTTGGATGCGGAGGTTAAAGAGCGCATCGAGGAAGCGGCGAAGAAGCTTGAGGCACAAGGTGCGGAATTGGTCGAGATCGAGCTTCCCAATGCTCAGGCAGCAATGAGTGCATACTACGTGCTCGGTCCCTGTGAGGCATTCTCGAACCTCGCTCGTTTCGATTCAGTTCGTTATGGTTATTGTGTTGAGGGATGCAAAGATCTCAACGAGCAGTACGAGCTTTCACGAGCAGGTGGCTTTGGCGTCGAAGCGCGCAGACGCATCATGCTCGGTAGCTATTTGCTCTCTTCGGGTGTCTATGACAAGTACTACTATCCCGCGCAGCAGGTGCGAACGCTCATCACGCAAGACTACACATACGCCTATCACAAGGTCGATTGCATCCTTACACCGGTCAGCCCGCGCACCGCATTCAAATTTGGCGAGATCAATGATCCGACCAGCATGTATCTTTCCGATATGTTCACCATATCCATCAACATCGCGGGAAATGGCGGCATGAGTGTTCCTGTAGGGTTGGGCTCGAAGAGCGGTCTGCCGATCGGCGCACAGCTGATCTGTCCAGCGTTTCGTGATGAGAATATGTTCCGTGTTGCTGCTGAGCTCGAGCGCTGTTATGGCGCTGCTTCGGTTGCTCCAGCGTTTGCGAAGGTCGGTGAATAACATGAAGAAGCTCGAAGAGGTGCTCAAGGATTGGGAGGCTGTCATTGGTCTTGAGATCCATGCGGAACTGACCACGCTCGAAACTAAGATGTTCTGTGGCTGCAAGCTCGAATTTGGTGCGGAGCCTAATACGCATACCTGCCCTGTATGTCTGGGACTTCCTGGGGCATTGCCTGTCCCAAATCGTGCGGCTATCGAGTCGATCGTGCTTGCTGGTCTTGCGACCAACTGCGAGATCGAAAAGTGCTCGATGTTCTACCGCAAGAACTATATGTATCCCGATATGTCGAAGAACTTCCAGACCACACAAGGTCCGATCGCATTTTGCATGCGTGGTCATCTTGATCTGGAAGTTGATGGTTCAGCTGCGAAAGAACGCATCGATTTGAAAGAAGCCCAAGAAGAGGGCAGTTATGTTGCTCATATTGGTATCGAGCGTATCCATATGGAAGAAGACGCAGGTAAGATGATCCATATTGGCGGTGGCGAAGGCCGTATCGCTGGTGCGACGCATTCGCTCGTCGACTACAACCGCTGCGGTACGCCGCTTATCGAGCTCGTTACACAACCAGACTTGCGAACACCAGAAGAAGCGCGTCTGTTCATGCAGAAGCTGCGGCAGATCTATCTGGCTATCGGCATCTCTGATTGTTCGATGGAGGAAGGCTCTCTGCGCTGCGATGGCAATGTAAGTTTGCGCCGCAGGGGAGAGACGAAGCTTGGCACGAAGACCGAGCTCAAGAACATGAATTCTTTCAAGAACCTGCACGATGGTCTAGCATATGAGATCTGCCGCCAGGCGGAGGTTCTCGAAGAAGGCGGTACAATCTATCAGGAAACTCGCCACTGGGATCCTTCCAAGAAACGTACCATCGTCATGCGTGTTAAAGAGACGGCAGACGATTATCGCCTCTTTCCTGAGCCTGATATGGTTCCGTTCGATATCTCAGATGATTTCATCGACGAGGTTCGTCAGCGTCTACCCGAACTTCCTGATCAGAAAGCAAAGCGTTTTGAGGAAGACTATGGGCTTTCTGCCTATGATGCACGCCATTTGGTCGAACATCGCAGCACTGCGCGATTCTTTGAGGAGTGCATGCGTCTACAGGGTTCTGGCGAGGTAGCTAAGCCACTTGCGAACATGGTCATCAATGACGTCGCAGCATACTTGAACACGCATCCTGAGATTACTGATCTGGATCAGACAGCACTTAGCCCTGTACGCGCGCTCGACTTAGTGAAGCTGATCGCTGAAGATAAGATATCTTCCAAACAAGGCAAAGAGGTGTTCGCTGCCATCCTGGAAGAAGACAAAGACCCAGCTGCTATCGTATCCGAGCGCGGCATGGAGCAGGTTTCCGATACGGGTGCGATTGAGGCGGTAGTAGAGAGCGTTTTAGCTGCTTTCCCCGATAAGGTAGAGCAATACAAGGGTGGCAAGACGGGTCTGCTCGGTTTCTTTGTTGGTCAGTGCATGAAAGAGATGAAGGGGCAAGGCAACCCGAAGGTGATCAATGAACTTCTTGCTCAAAAGCTGAATTAAAAGCTCGAATTCGTTTAGCTATCTTCAACAAGGATATTGTCGTTTATCTCTTCAAGGGATCGCCCACGTGTTTCTTCGCCGCATATGCCGATAATGATCGCTGCTATAACTAATATGAGACCATTTGTGAGGAATACAGCAGGCGCTCCATAAGATTGAAGAAGGAATGCGATGATGTAGGGCGATATGATTCCTGCAAGACGACCAACAGCATGTGCAAAACCAGACCCTCGCATACGGATCTCGGTCGGAAACTCTTCACCAAGATAAACCGAGCAGGCAAGCAGCGAATAGTAATAGAGGATGCTGCAGAGGACGAAGCCTACTGCCATGAGCGCGAAAATATTACTAGTTGGTATGAGCGACCAAAGATAGGCGCATATCGCCAAGAGCAATAGGCAAACGATGAGGCCTTTCTTGCGATCATGCTTATCAGCAAAAAGACTGAGAAGAAAAATGCCAAAAGGCGCACCGATGAGCATGACAACGGTGATTCCTATGCTCATAGTGGTGTCCATGCCTCGGAGAACAAAGATGGTCGGGGTCCAGTTTGTGATCGTGTAGACCATGAGATTCATTGCAAATAATGCAGCACTGATGGCTATGGTTCGTTTGATGAGCTGTTTTTTGAAGAGCGCGTTCCAACCGACTTCTTTAAGGACCTCTTGTTGAGTTGGTTCGGAGAGCTTTTCATAGTCAATCTCGGGCAATTCAATGCCTTGTTGGAGAAAAGTTCGTTCTGCTTGCGTTACGATCTCATCCGCTTCTTCGTAGCGACCTTTCGAAGCGAGCCAACGAGGCGATTCCGGAAGAAATCGCCAGATCGTATACCACGAAAGAAAGCTGATAAGCGATATTCCGACAAAGATGGCTTGCCAACCGAAGATCGGAATAACCAAAACAGTGAGAAGTGCTCCGAGCGGCGGTGAGAAGTTCCCGATCATACCAACCCATCCTGCATAACGACCACGTACGATAGGTGGTGTGTATTCGCTTAATGCGCCGTATGAGTTGGGCAGAGCTCCGCCAAGACCGAGCCCCATGATGCCGCGCATGACGATGAGAACGACCATATTTGGCGAAAAAGCTGCGAGCAATGTTGCAATACTGAAGAGCATTGTTGAGATGAGAAGGCTTTTGCGTCGACCGAACCTATCTGCCGAATACCCTGAAAGTAAAGCGCCAAGAAGATAGCCAAGCATCGTGATCGAAGCAAAGACGGCATTAAGATCGACTGTTGACCAGCCGCTTTGCAACAATTGTGCTAAGATTCCGCCGCCCACGTACATATCAAGGCAATCGCAGAATACGACCCCTCCAAATAGAAGCATGATTTTGCGATGCCATATTCCAGACGGAAGCCTGTCGAGGCGTGCAGCAATACCATGATACGAGGTACGTATCAGCTGGCGCTCAGCCGATGAAATTCGGTCTATGCGTGCTTCGAGATGGGTTTTCATCTTTAACGGCTCCTAACGACATGGAGGCAGCTTCGCAGCCGCCTCCATGTCGCATCGAATTGTCTTAGAAGTTAAACCTATGCTACTTGATTTTCTTTAGGAGACAACCTCGTCGTTAATCTCTTCGAGGGTCTTATTGCGAGTTTCAATACCGCAGATGCCTATGATGAGCGCAAAGACCGCCATACAGATACCAACGAAAATGTAAACCGATACGACACCCGAAGACTGGAGGAACATCGCAACGATAGAAGGAGTAACGATCGCTGCGATACGTCCCATCGCATTCGAAAAGCCAGAACCTCGTAGACGAATTTCTGTCGGGAATGCTTCGCCCAAATAAACCGAGCAGGCGAGCAGTGAATAGTAGTAGGTGATCGTGCATAGGATGAATCCGACGATCATGATGACGATCGGTTGGGTTTGCAATGACCAGATGTAGCCCGCTACTGCAAGGACGAGCAAGAGAATGATCATGCCAACTTTTCGAGGATGCTTATTGCCGAAGATCGACAAGAGGAAGATTCCAAAGGGCGCACCTAACAGAGCGATGAACGTCATGAAGATGGAATATTGCGTATCGAATCCCTGCATGACGAGCACGGTTGGCGTCCAGGTAGTGATCGTATAGACGATCAAATTCATGGCCATGAGCGCTGCTGAAGCAGTAATGGTACGACGGATCATCTTCTTGGTAAACAGAGCACGATAGGGAAGTTGCACGGGTTCTTTTCCGAGCTCCTCTTCGATCTCCTTAACCTTCTCTGTTGAGATCTCTGGAAGCTCGATACCTTTGTCGGTGAAGCTCTTCTCTGCAGCAGTAACGATAGCATCGGCTTCGTCGAAGCGGCCCTTCGAAGCAAGCCAGCGTGGGGATTCAGGCATGCACTTGAAAAGGAGAATCCAAACAAGTACGCCAAGAAGAGTGATGCCGAAGAAGATCGGACGCCATCCAAAAGCGGGAATGACAAGCATTGTGAGCGCAGCGCCCAGCGGTGGGGAGAAGTTTGCGATCAGGCCGATATAACCAGAATACTTACTGCGCTTCTCGGGTGGAATGTATTCGCCGAAGGGGCCATAACCGCAAGGTATAAAGGCACCCAGGCCGATACCCATCAATCCTCGACATGCAATGAGAACGATCATATTGGGCGAGAACGCAGCGAGAAACGTTGCACCGATGAAGATTGCAACGAACAAGAGCAGCGCCTTTCTTCGCCCAAGATGGTCGCCGACCAAGCCCGAAATGAGCGCACCGACAAGGTAGCCGGTCATAGTGATAGTCTGGAACCAGCCGTTCAATTCGATGGTAGACCAACCGTCTGCCAGCAATGAGGCGATAAGACCGCCACCAATGTACATATCGAGATTGTCGAGGAACATCGCACCGCCGAAGAGCCATAAGAGCTTCCAGTGCCAGCTTCCTATAGGAAGGCGATCTAGTCGTGCGGCGATGCCGTGAAGAGATTTTCTGAGCGATTGAATATCTGCATCATCGAGCCGTTCTGCTCGCGCATGGATCTGTGCTTCGCTACTCATTTCTACTCACCTCCAGTTTCTTTGTAGATCATCAGAGTTCCTTTCGCGCGGTCGATATGACCGCTCTCTTGAATTTTGAACATGTTCGTTAAATCAATATTAATCAATATTTAAGAAATGTTTAAGAAAATTTAATCTTTATGATGGTTACTTTTGCAAAAATGACCATCATATTTAATATTTATATTCAAAAACGAAGAAAAATATTAAATTATGGCTTAAGATAAAGAAAAGAATTCAAAAGAAAGTATCGTAGTGGAAAAGATCCTTTTAATAGAAGACGATCCTAACATTCGAATGGCAGCAGAGTTCGCCCTTAGCGATGCGGGTTATTCGATCGTTGCGTGTGATAATGGCATCGATGGCTATGCGAATGCTTTGAGCGTAGATCCGGACCTGATCCTGCTCGATCTCATGCTCCCGGGAATGGACGGTCACGATTTTCTCAAGAAGTTTCGCGCACAGAATACACTGGTGCCAATCATCGTTTTAACTGCATATACTTCTGAACAAGAAAAGGTATGTTGTCTCGATCTCGGAGCGGATGATTTTATTGATAAGCCCTTTTCGGTCAATGAATTACTTGCGCGAATCCGCGCAAATCTACGACGTTCGACCTTGCCGATACAATCGCGTGTAGGATCTCTTGAAGAGTTTGGCGATATGATTGTTGATTTGGAGCAAGGAGAGGTGACTATCAAGGGTCAGCCAATAACGCTCCGTAATCGAGAATACGAGATCCTCAAAGTTCTTGCACGCCATCGAGGTAGTCTTGTTACGCGTGATATGCTCATTCAGACAGTATGGAAAGGAAGCGTACCTTCAACCAGTACGGTCATCGATGTGCATATGCACAACCTGCGTAAGGCTCTCGAAGCTCATTCTGATTTTCATCTCATTACAACAGAGTATGGTCGCGGTTATCGTTTGCAGGCTATGGCGAAGCACGAAGATGAATAAGGTTGTGCTTTTCGGTCATCATGCGCATCAATAAGAAAAGCATCAGCTCTAAAGACTGGAAGACCAAGGTCATCCTTGGTTATGTTTTGATCATTGCGCTATTCTGCATCGCTACCTCTTGGATCTTGTTTGTCACCGTGCCGGATGCGATACAGCATATTCACGAGGCTGATACTGCTGCGAGCGCAGCGCTCATGTCGTCGGGAACAGACCATGCAACAGCTTCGAGCATGGAAGCAGGTGAAGGTGCGGCGAATCAATCAGATGAAGGATCGCAAGATTCGCTTAGTGCGCTACTTGCTCCTATCCAAGTGTTTGGCTTTGGTCTATTGCTCGCTGTTCTGCTTATTGCTTCTCTTCTAAGCTATTGGAGCTATGGTGCAGCATTGAATTCTGTAGAGCGAACCGAACGAGCACTTACAAGCTTCATGGGCAATTCGAGCCATGAGATGAAAACTCCTGTTGCGAGCATCAAGCTTCTTTCTGAGTCTATTGTCATCGCGGCAAATCGGGGGCAAATTGAATATGTTAAAGATTTCGCTCAGCGCATTGAGCAAGAGAGCGATCATTTAGAGAAGCTTGTCCGTGATATGTTGAACATTACAAGGACTAGTGCGCCTTTGAAGGTTCATTCGGCTAATGTAGGATCGGATAAGATCGAAGAATTCAGCATTAAGGCGATCGTTGATGAGGCCTTGTTAACGCAAGAACCGATGCTCCAAAAGAAAGAGCTCAAACTTAGCGTTCATTTTGATGATAAGGTTGATGGTCTTTTACCCGATATTACGGAACAGGATTTTTTGACCATCGTCAACAATCTGGTCGGCAATGCTGTTGCGTACACAGACTCTGGAACGATCACTGTTGAGGTTCGTGCTATGAAAGATGCTTTGATGCTGAGAGTTGGCGATACAGGTTGTGGGATCGCGCGTCATGATCAAGATCGTGTATTCGAACGTTTCTATCGTGTAGATTCGACCCGAACAAGCTATGCGCAAGGAACAGGCCTTGGTCTTCCTTTGGTGAGCAGCATCGTCGCGAATGCAGGAGGAAAGATTACGCTCAAAAGCGAGCTAGGACAAGGATCGACCTTTACCGTCGTATTGCCTGTGAGAGGTCGCAGGGGCGAGCTGGGACAAACGATATTGAATCCAAAAAGCAGCTAGGATCAAAGGCGAACAGGGATGCCTTGGGATGCCATGTATTCCTTTACTTGACGGATGGTGAGCTCGCCGAAATGAAACACAGAAGCGGCGAGCACCGCGTCGGCTTCGCCCTCGATCACGCCTTCGGCGAAATGCTCCAATTTGCCCACGCCACCTGAGGCGATAACAGGAATGGGAACTGCACGAGCAACTGCGCGGGTGAGCGCAAGGTCGAATCCATCTTTGCTTCCATCGCGATCCATGCTAGTGAGCAAGATTTCACCTGCACCGCGTTTCGCTGCTTCACGTGCCCATTGAACTGCGTCGAGGCCAGTATTTTTGCGTCCGCCCGCAACGTAGACTTCCCATTTATTCGGATTGCCTGCGACCTGCTTAGCGTCGATGGCGCAGAGAATCGCTTGTGTGCCAAACGCAGTTGCTGCGGTGGTGATGAGCGAGGGATTAGCGATAGCTGCCGAATTTACCGAAACCTTATCTGCGCCTGCTGCGATCATGGTGCGAATATCCTCGACACTGCGAAATCCGCCTCCTACGCAATAGGGGAGATGGAGCTCTTCGCTGGCGCGTGATGCCATACCGATAGTAGTAGCGCGTCCATCGCTTGTGGCAGTGATGTCGAGAAAGATGACCTCATCGGCCTTCTGTTCGTCATAGCGCTTCGCAAGTTCGATCGGATCGCCTGCGTCGCGTAGATTCACAAAATTCACGCCTTTTACAACGCGACCATCTTTAACGTCCATACAGGGGATGACACGTTTAGTCAGCATTGCAGCCTCCGCATTCCTTTGCGCAGTGGAGCATGCCTTGGGCCTGTGCACGCAGCGTTGCTTCATGACAGAGGCGCAGGGCTTCAGGAATATCGAGCGTGCCCTCATAGACTGCTCGACCCGCAATGATTCCCTCGATGCTGGCGGCTACCGGGGCGGGGCGGTCAAACTCAGGGGTAGAT
>OGPK01000143.1_pt1 | contig 85936 bp, 57 predicted proteins | sample 1552921 | NCBI WGS metagenome assembly OGPK01 (sample SAMEA2580264, study PRJEB22360) | human gut metagenome | biome: human gut; feature: human-associated habitat; material: faeces | place: Denmark | collected 2008/2010 | reverse complement strand
GTTATGTTTCTAATTATCAGAAAAATATATTTGCTCTTATATCGAACTCACGTTAATTATTTAAAGACAGTTGCTACAGTTAAACATTTTGTAGCTAATAATCAAGAGAATGACCGCTTTTCTAGTTCCTCACAGATACCCACTAAACAATTATATGAATATTATTTTCCGGCTTATGAAGCATGCGTGAAAGAAGCAAACGTACAATCTATAATGACTGCTTATAATGCTTTTAATGGGATTCCTCCGAGTGGTTCAACTTGGTTATTAGAGGATGTTTTGAGAAAAGAATGGGGATTTGATGGTTTTGTTGTATCTGACTGTGGTGCTATTGGAGTCATGAACTGGCAGCATCGAATTGTTAATTCATTGGAAGAAGCTGCAGCTTTAGGTATAAATAGTGGTTGTGATCTGGAATGTGGGGGGACCTATCGTGAGAATTTGGTGGCGGCAGTGCAACGAGGGCTAGTGTCAGAGTATGCTATTGATAGAGCGCTGACTCGTGTGTTGACAATGCGTTTTAAATTGGGAGAATTTGATCCCATTGAACTTGTTCCTTATAATCATTATGATAAGAAGTTACTTGCAGGAGAACAATTTAGAAGATTAGCGTATGAGGCAGCGGTTAAATCTATTATACTTTTAAAAAATGAAGATAATTTTCTACCTATAGATAAAAAAGATGTTCGTTCTATAGCTATTGTAGGACCATTTGCTGATAATAACTATTTGGGAGGATATAGTGGTAAACCGGTTCATAATATTTCTTTGTTACAGGGTGTTAAGAAAATGGTGGGTGAAGAGGTTGAAATTTCATATATTGAAGGTACTTCCGTCGTTTCTCCGGTTGATTCAAGCTATTTATTGGCTTCTGATGGAGTGAACAATGGGCTTACGGCAGATTATATAGACGGACATGATTTGAATAGCCCTTTTTTATTCTCAAGAATTGATAAAACTGTTGGTTTTGATTGGGGAGATGGTACACCGGATCAACGTTTAACTAAGAATGATTTCTCTGTTAGATGGAGTGGGTATCTAAAAGCTCCGGTAGATGGTAAGCATGCTATTGGTGTATATGCTGATGGTGGAGTGCGTGTTTGGTTGAACGGCAGTCTGGTTTTAGATGAATGGAATGCTCATGGTTTACAATATTATTCAGTGGAAGTTTTGTTGGAAAATGGTAAGAAGATACCGATCAAAATAGAGTATATAAATAGAATAGGAGCTGCTACCTGTATATTGGTTTCAGATTTTGGAAATATTAATCAGATAGATAAAGTGAAAAAAATTGTATCTAGAGCTGATTTAGTATTAGTTGCTTTGGGGAATGATGGAAAATTGGCTCGTGAAAATCGTGATCTGCCTTCTATTTATTTGCCCATGACGCAAGAACTATTGTTGAAAGAAATTTATAAAGTAAATCCACGTATTGCATTGATACTTCAAACAGGGAATCCCTTAACTTCGCAATGGGCTGCAGAACACGTTCCCTCAATTCTTCAAGCTTGGTATCCGGGACAAGAGGGGGGGGCAGCTTTGGCTGGTATTTTGTTTGGTTTGGAAAATCCATCTGGAAAGTTGCCAATGACTATTTATGAATCAGAACAGCAATTACCAAATATCTTAGATTATGATATTTGGAAAGGGCGTACCTATCAATATCTATCAAGTAAACCTCTTTATGGATTTGGGCATGGTTTAAGTTATTCAAATTTTGAGTATGCGGATTTGCAATGTAATGATGTAGTTCATGTAGATGGAACTTTACAGTGTTCTATTAAGGTTAAGAATATAAGTGACGTAGTGGGTGAGGAAGTCATTCAAGTATATGTTTCTCGTGAGAAAACTCCGGTTTATACGTTCCCATTAAAGAAACTAATAGCTTTTGCGCGAGTTAATTTGAAACCGAATGAAAGTAAGACGGTTACTTTTACCATAACTCCTCGTCAGCTTTCTGTGTGGCAGGATGGAGAATGGAAAATGCTTTCTGGAAAATATTCCTTATTTGTAGGTGGTGGTCAGAAAGAATTATCGAAAGGAATGAATAAAGATTTTGAAATAAAATAAGGCTTGCAAATTAAGTTGTTGCTTCATTTAGTAGGAGAGGAATTGTTTAATGATTTGTTATAATAATTTGTTATAATAATTGCTTTAGCTCTAAAGGGAGATTATACAAAAATAATATTGATCCTACTTTAACTATGTTGGTTAAAGGTTCTTTAAGTTGTTTAGTATATAGTTTTGGTTGGATATCCTCTTTTAAATCAGATGTTTATTGGATGGTTTGAATAGTATTAGCTAATGATAAAATAGTATTTGTTTGTCATGGCTATGGCGTCTATATTTGCGGTGTTGAAAATATTATTATTTTAAATCAGTGTTATATGAAAAACATTATTTTGCTTTTAACGGCGCTCTTAATGAGTTGCCATGTGATGGCCCAAGAAACTATTGTTACAGGTACTATTACTGATGTCAGCGATGGTTCTCCGCTGATAGGGGCTAATATTCTAGTAAAGGGAACGGGGGTTGGTTCTATTGCCGATGTGAAGGGGGAATATAGTGTAAAAGTTCCTGTAGGTAAGCATATCTTAGTTTTTTCTTGTATAGGTTATAAAGAACAAGAGATAACTATTAAGGCTGGACAAAAGGTGCTGAATGTTATGATGACGGAAGATTCTGAACTGCTTGATGAGGTTGTAGTAGTGGGATATGGTACAATGAAAAAAAGCGATTTGACAGGTTCTGTTACTAGTATTAAGAGTGAGGAACTTATGAAAACAAATCCGGTTAGTATTAATCAAAGTTTACAAGGACGTATTGCTGGTGTGCAAGTTAATCAAAATGATGGTGCTCCGGGAGCTGGTATTAGTATCCAAATTCGTGGAGCTAATTCATTTTCAACCTCTACAGAACCGCTTTATGTAGTGGATGGTATTCCTTTTACTACTGGAGGAACCCCTGGAGCTGGTCGGGATGAAGATGGTATGCTTCAATCTGCAAACCCTTTATCTTCTATTAATCCAGCTGATATTGAATCTGTGGAGGTGTTGAAAGATGCTTCTGCTACTGCTATTTATGGTTCTCGTGGTGCAAATGGTGTCGTTTTAATTACAACTAAACGTGGGGTTAAAGGAAAAGAAAACATTAGCTTTAGTGCAAATTTTGGCATATCGAAAGTAGTGAAAAAGATGGATATGTTGGATGGGTATACATATGCAAAATATCGTAACGAGGCAACAGAAATGTTTAATGAATATGATGGTGCGAGAGAGGCGTTGCCTTATCCAGGTAAAGAGCTTCTAAACACTAGTACAGGCGAGTATGAATATGCTCCTGGACCAGATGATTATCGGAATGGTACTTGTGCATGGACAAATTGGCAAGATCAAGTGTTTGAAACTGCTCTTTCACAAGAATATAATTTGAGCGTAAATGGTGCAAGTGATAAAGGATATTATGCTATATCAGGAAATATTCTTGATCAAGAAGGTACTATACGAAATTCTGGTTATAAACGATATTCATTTCGTGCTAATATTGCAAGGAAAATTCATAAATGGATTGAGATCGGAACTAATATGAGTTTTACTAATTCACTTAATAAATTGGCAAAAACTAATTCTGTAAGTAATGGTATTATGCATGGTACACTATTTTATCCTGCTACAGAAGCGTTGGATAATGGGACTGATAATGCACAGTTGAATTGGTTCTCTTCTAATCCATATGTTTATACCCGTGCAGCAAAAGATGAATTGACTACTAATACTTTTTTCTCTTCTTCTTATTTAGAACTGACTCCTATAAAGGATTTAAAAATACGTCAGAATGTAGGCTTTTCTTATAATATGAATGAGCGTAATGTGTATTATAACAGAGAGACGGTAGAAGGTAAAGATCCGGATAATGGTTTTGCTTCTAAAGCAGATAATTGGGCTAAAAACCTTGTGCTTGAAACAATGGCTACTTATAATAAGGAGTTTAATAAGAACCATTCACTGAATGCTGTAATCGCTTTTTCTTATGAAAGAGGTGATTATGGGAATAAAGCTATGACTGCAAAAGGTTTTCCGCAAGATATAACGGAAGATTTTGATATGAGTGCAGCAGTAAATCCTAATAAGCCAATTAGTGGACGAGGAATGACTTCTTTAGTGTCTTTTTTAGGACGTGCTAATTATAGTTTAATGAATAAATATTTGTTCACAGCTTCTTTCCGTAGAGATGGTTCTAGTAAGTTTGCTCCGGGTAATAAATGGTCCAATTTTGCATCAGGTGCGATAGCGTGGCGTGCTTCTGAGGAGGAGTTTATTAAGAGTTTAAATATTTTCAGTAACTTAAAAATACGCGCAAGTTATGGTCAGACTGGCAATCAAGCTATTGGTGCATATGCAACACGCGATTATTTGACGGTCGCTAATTATCCTATCAATGGAGCTTTAGCGAGTGGCTTTGCAAATCTTACTTGGAGAGGGCCTGCTAATCCAGATTTAAAATGGGAAACAACTACTCAATATAATGCGGGTATTGATATGGGCTTTTTCGAGAATAGAGTAAATTTTACTGTTGATGTATATTATAAGAAAACCTCAGATTTGTTGCAGAATATTCAAATACCTCAGAGTACGGGCTTTTCTAATATGACGACTAATTTTGGTGATGTTATTAATAAAGGATTGGAAATCACTGGTAAATTCTATCCAATAAGTGGAAAAAAATTCAAGTGGGATTTTGATGCTAATATATCTTTTAACCGTAATAAGATAGAAGGGCTTCCTGGAGACCAATTTGCACAGTCATGGAGCGATGCTGATGCAGTTTTTATTCAACGTAATGGAATGCCTATCGGTACCATATTTGGTTATGTTGAGGATGGTTTCTATGATAATATAGCAGAGGTAAGAGCCGATCCTTTTTATGCCAATGAATCGGAAGCTGTTTGTAAATCAATGATAGGTGAAGTGAAATATAAAGATCTTGATGGGAAACCTGGTATAACAGACGCTGATAGACAAATTATAGGTGACGCCAATCCAGATTTTACATTTGGTATGACTCACAATTTCTCCTATAAGAATTTTTCATTAAGTTTTTTCTTGCAAGGATGCGTTGGAGGGGATATCTTTAATGCTAATTTAATAAAGGTGACTATGAGTGGTATAGGTAACATCCCACAAGAAATGTATGATACTCGTTGGACGCCAGAGAATCGAGATTTGGCACAATGGCCCAAAGCGTATTCTGGGTATGGTAGAACAATGAAACTATCGGATCGGTATGTGGAAGATGGATCTTATTTGAGAATGAAGAATATTAATTTAGGCTATAGATGGAATGCACCAATAAAAGGTATTGAATATATTAATTTTTATACATCGGTAAGCAATGTATTTACTATTACAAATTATAGTTGGTTTGATCCAGATGTGAATTCTTTTGGAGGAGATGCATCTCGTCGTGGTGTGGATATGTTCTCTTATCCAAGTAGTCGTACTTTCTCATTTGGTGTACAATGCACATTTTAATATTTAATTTTTTAATTAAAGAAACTATGAAAAATATTATATTGAAGTCTATGTTATTATTATGGACTGTTTTTGCAGTACTTTCTTGTGATGATTTATTAGAAGAAAAAGTGTATGATTTTATATCTCCAGAGCAGTTGGGAGATAGCGAGAGTGCGAAGTCTCAACTATTAACAGGGACTTATAACACGATTATCTCTAGTTTTATTGCTCCTTCATCTTATTTGTACTTAACAAATATGGATTGTGATTATGCTTCTGGCGCTTCTTGGGCTTTTGGAAATGTTGGCGCTGGAAATGTTAGTGGCTTTTGGGGAAAAGATCATCTGTGGCAAGGTTGTTATACTTTAATTCATCGTGCCAATCTTGCGATATCAAAAATTTCGGCAATGTCTAATATCTCTCAGGAAAGTAAGACAGATGCTATTGGACAACTTTCTTTTTTGAAAGCATGGGCATATTTTAATCTAGTAAGAAACTATGGAGGTGTTCCTATCTTTAGAAAGTCAATATCTGAAGGTGAAGATATGAATCAACCTCGCGCTTCAATTCCTGATGTATATACCCATATTATAGAGTTATTAAAAATAGGTGAAGGTATGTATTCTAAAAATAATAGTGCTTTTATTGAAGGACATGCTTCGAGTGGCGCTGCTAAGGCTTTATTAGCTAAGGTATATGCTACTATGGCTTCTGGTGCACTGTCTGGAGTTCCTGTAGTTGTGAAAGGGGGGGCGCCTAATCTCCCAGAACCTCAGCCCATTACACATATTGCACAAACGGTAGTTGGTTATGAGACGTTTGACCCAGATACATATTATGCATTGGCACGTGATAAAGCATGGGAGGTAATAGAGGAATATACATTATTTGATAAATATATGGATGTGTGGGCTATTGCTAATCGTAATAAGGGAGAGCATATATGGATGGCTCAAGCTAAAAGTGGTGATGATGACTTTGGAAATACAATATGCAAGGACTATGTTGGCATTATGGAAAGTGATGGTTCGCTAGATGGTAATTGGTATGGAATGCGAGATCATTGGTATTTATTATTTGAAGAGAAGGATTTGCGTATTATAGACGGAGTAATTCATCGTTATCCTGCTACTGACTTGGATGAGAATGGTAAAGTTGTATATAATTATTATCCTCGATGGTATGCGAATAAGGTTGCAAACCATGAGGTATATGATAGTGAGGGAAATAGGTTTGATGGAACGGAAGTTTATAAAGAAGGTGAAGGATGGAGTTTGGCAAAATTGACAAAATTTACATTTGTAACAGACCGGAAGCAAACGAAGACTGATTTCCATTTTCCATTACTCCGTTTACCTGATATTATATTGATATATGCAGAAGCGGTAAATGAACTGAATGGCGGTCCTACTGAAGAAGCTTACAAACAAGTTAATAGAATACGTACTCGTTCTAATGCAACTCCTTTTTCTAATATGAATCAAGATGAATTTCGTTCGGCAGTTCTTGAAGAACGTGCGCGTGAATTAGCTTATGAAGCAGATCGACGTTATGATTTATTTCGTTGGGGAATTTATTTAGGGGTAATGAATGCTATTGATATGGATGAACATAATGTAACTAAACGCCGTACAGAACGTAACCTTCTCTATCCGCTACCTACAAGTGAAGTTAATGCAAATGATAAGATTGATTCTAACAATCCTGGTTGGTAACTGCAAATAAGTATTTAGAATAATAAAAATGAAAGAATAATGAAAACTGTAAAATATGTTTTAGTCATGTTGATGACTGCAGGACTTGGAATATTTGCTTCCTGCTCGGATAATGAAAATAGTTGTACCCCTCTTAGTATAACGAGAATATCAACTGTGACAGATAGGGAACAAGGGCTTGAAGTCGCGAATTTAGCACAATATATCATAGTTCAAGGGACAGGATTAGATGGAGTTAAATCTATTCTAGTAAATGATGTTCCAGTAGATATGTCAAATGCATATACAACAGCAAATGAAATAACGTTTCCAATTCCTAGAGTAATACCTGTTGAAGTTAATAATTTAATTACATTATCGACTGCTACAGAATCTACTACAGCTCCTCTTTCTGTTTTTATTCCAGATTTGAGAGTGGATGGTATGTATAATGAATTTACTCCTGCTGGGGGGACAATGAAAATTGTAGGTGATTTTTTTGATTTATATGAAATAACAACAGAGAGTGGACAATTATTCTTTGGCGATCAAGAGATGGATATTATACGAGCTGTGCAGGATACTCTTTATTTTAATTTACCAGAAGATGCTATAGCGGGTACTAAAATAAAAATTGTTAGCCCAATAGCTGGCGAGAGATTAGTTCCTGGCAGATATTATGAGAGGGGAAATATGTTATGTGATTATGACCCATATACAGGTTGGGGAGGAAATAATTATGTGAATAATGGACCGGTTCCTGAACCTATTACAGGGAATTATTCACGTTTTAAAATTGCTAAAGAAGATGCTGCTGATTGGGAATGGAGTGGTACTGTTGCAATAGCTCAAATAGGGGTTAATTATTGGGATGATGTAAAGGCTAATCAAGATAATTATCAGTTAAAGTTTGAGGTAAATACTTTGACAGCATTAAGTAAGCGACAGATTCGTTTCTTTTTTGAACAAATTAATTATGATTGGGAACCTTTTGCTTCTGGACTCGCTTTTAAAACAAATGGTGAATGGCAGACGATTAGTATTGATCTAAATGAGGTTTGGAAAGGGGATGTGCCTAATACTGGCACATTACAAGTTATGGGAAATAGCTTTGCAGAGGATACAGATATTTGTTTTGACAATTTCCGAATTGTACCGAAAAACTAAAATAAGCAATAGCTTAAAATCGTATATGGTTAAGAGAGGTAGCTGCTCTTGCATTTCTACCTCTCTTTTGTTTTCTTAAATAACATAAAAATGATCTATAGAATTCAGTATTTGTTGATTTTGTTATGTTTGCCCTTTTATTTGTTTGCACAGGATCAATTTGAAATAAGGGGGGTACTGCCTTGGCATAATTTTTTATCAGGACCAACATCTTGGAATATAGAAGACTATCAGAAATATCTTGATGAGTGTGAGAGGAATGGAATTAACTTTATTGGGTTCCATAATTATACTGGCGGTGGAGAACGTTATGCCACTTATGTAGAACCGATGATCAAGATAGAATATAAGGATATTCTTCCTCAAGCTTGTTTTGATAATTCTCTTACTGCACGTTGGGGGTATTTACCTATGAAAGTGAAAGATTATGCTTTCGGTACTGACCGTGTATTTTCTTTGCCAGAAGGTGCGGAGGCTTTTGGTAGTGATGCTTCTGTAACTTCTTCTACTCCACGAGAGCATTATGAGAAATCGCAGACATTGATGCGTGATGTTTTGAGCATGGCCCATGAACGTGGTATACGTATGGCAATGGGATTTGAATTTGGAGTAATTCCTCCTGAATATTTTTCTTTGAATGTAGCGGGCGACTGTTTTTACTGGCCTGGGGAGTCTAACATGATTCCGAATCCAAAAAGTCAGATAGCGATAGAGATACATTATGCAGCACTTGATAATGTTTTGGAAACCTATCCTGATATTGATTATGTCTGGTTATGGTTGAATGAACACTCATTCATGGGAGTGAATATAGAGAAAGCTTTGGAGAATGCTTCTTTTGCTGAAGCATATAACGTCGGACAAGGTTATTTTAAAGAGGCAGCTGATAGTGCAGCCCGTTTTGTCGGAGTTTGGGCACTTGAATATATGAAATTGACATCGGACTATTTGAAATCTAAAGGTTCGAATGCAAAAGTAATTCTTGGAGGATGGGGAGGTGGTCATCAATTACCTTCCTTATTGAAAGGACTGGACAGAGCTCTGCCAAAGGATATCATATTCAGTTGTTTAAATCCTGATTTAGGAAAAAGTCCACAGCCTGAATTCTTGTCTGATATAGCTAAGAACAGAACTGTGTGGGCAGTACCTTGGTTGGAGGGAGATCATCAGCTTTGGCATTTTCAACCACGTGTAGAAATGATGCGTGATCATGTGAAACTTGCTGCAAAGCAGAATCTGGATGGGGTGATTGCTATTCACTGGCGTACGGAAGAGCCTCGTTTTAATTTTAGAACATTTGCTCATTTTGCTTCAAATAAGACAGACAATAAGACTGTAGAACAGTTATATGAAGAATATCTGACTGAGGATATGGGTAATAAGGCTGCAAAACTATTGGCTCCTCTGTTGGCACAAATGGATATTAAACAAATACAATGGAATGTCCCCTCACCAGAATTTTATGCCTTCACTCCTGAATGGGGATTATTGGATGATCAAAATGTGAAACTGCGGGAAAGTTTGATTCGGACTGCTGAACAGGTCCTGAAAAAAACAGAGGGCAGCCAGCGAGATAATTTGCAACGTTTCATTGCAATGTTCCGTTTTGAATTGCTATTGGGAGAGGTTGATAAAGCTATGATGCCTGCATTTATTCTTAAGAAGAATGACAGACAGGGCGTTGCGGCCAGTTCGTTCGAAGAATATGAAGAGGCTTATCGTAGCCTTATGGCGGCTCCGGTGAAAGATATGTTTGAGACTTATATGCAAAGAGTTCATTCTCGTGGAGAATTAGGTGTGTTAAGCTCTTTAAACCAGCGTTTATGGAGAGAATACAATGATTTGAAGTCTTATCTTGAAACAAAATTGAAGAGATGATGAAAGATTGGAAGAAATATTTATTAGGATATTGCCTGATAGCTGTTTTAGTTCTACCTGTTCAAGCACAGATTTTACAAATAGGTAGTGGAACCTCATTAGAAAACTATGCAGCATCGGAACTGCAGAGATACTATTATCAGCTATCCGGTAAACTTTTGAATATCGAGAGGACAGCCTCGGCAAATCTAAAATCAGATTTTATATTAACCACATTAGATAATCCATTAGTGGATGATTGGCAAAAGAAAGGTATACTTAAGCTAAAAGAGAAGCCAGGAGAACAAGGGTATATACTTCAAACAGTAAAGAATGCAGGTCGTCGTACTTTATTGATTGCCGGAACAGATCCTTGCGGGTTACTTTATGGAGTATATGGCTTACTCGAGGATCATTTGGGAGTGCGTTTTTATATGAGTGGTGATATCTTGCCTGAAAAAAGAATGAGAGGTCACCTTCCTGTGATAAACGATGTACGTACTCCTCAAATGCGTATTAGAGGATTCCTTCCATGGACCAATTTCCCGCAATCAGCTACTATTTATTCCTGGAATGATTGGAGGTATGTTATTGATCAAGCGGCAAAAATGCGTATGAATTTTATTATGATTCATAATTATAATGGTTTTTGCGGGCATAATGAAACTTTTCATAATTTTGAATATAATGGCTATTTATCCAGAGGGTGGATGCCGACTATAAAAACAGGACATGGCTGGTTGTGTCCGGGATGGGATATTAATGAATACCGTTTTGGAGCTTCTGAAATTTATGATGATTATGATTTTGGAGCAGATTATGGACTTCATAATGAGACATTGACTAATAGTCAGATAAAAGAAAAAGGTGAAACCGTTTTTCGTAAGGTGATAGATTATGCACATCAGCGCGGAGTAAAGATTGGATTAGGACTTGACATTGATGTGATTCTTCCTGAATATCAAGTATCTGCTGATGAACGCGGTGTAATTGCTGCGCAAACAGCACAGTTAGCCAAGCAATATCCATATTTGGACTATTTGTTCTGTTTTCAATCAGAGGGAAGCAAAGATTCCGTTTTCTATGCTAAATGGCAGAGAGTTTTTGATGGTTTTTATGAAGATATGAAGCGGCTTTCACCGTCAACTCACATTGTTGTATCAGGTTGGGGAATGACGGCGGAATCTGTTGCGCGCCTACCGAAAGATGTTATTTGTGCTCCGATATCTTATTATTCCGCAGCATTTGAACCGGGGAATATATATGGAGAGCGTGAATATTGGGGATGTCCATGGTTAGAGAGAGATTGGAGTAGTTCACAGTATTATTATCCTTATAATGTGGATTTATCAGAAACAATTCATGCTTATGAGAAAGCTTCGGAGAATATGAAAGGATTTTATGCTTTAACTTGGCGTTTAACGGATGCAGTTTCTCCTAAAATGTGGTATATAAGTAAAGCACCTTGGTATGAAGCTGAAGAATTGAACTCTTCGAAAAAAGTTTATGGAGACTATGCTAAAACAAATTATGGAGAGTCTGTTGCTGAACCGATTACTGCCATTATAAATCAAAATGAACCATTTGCTACAGATTTTGCAGAGTGTCAGGCGACACCGGGTTTTAATGAGGTTGTAAATACTTATCCTTTAATGAATATTCAGTCGTTATCCTTTGCCGGAAAACATGGTGAACTTATGAAGATAGATGCAGTAAACTTTCAGGAAAAGAAAGGAACAAAAAATGCGCCAAGTGATGAGGGAGGAGAATGTGTAGGCTATATAATGGCTGGTGATTGGTTGAAATATGATCAGGTTCATTTTAAAGATGATGTTTCTTTCATATCCCTCAGAGTTGCTTCTGCCTCAAATGGAGGTATTATTACTATTTCTATAGGGAAACTTGATGGACCTATGATTGCTTCTATTGATGTGAAAAACACAGAAGGGTGGCAGGCATGGAAAAGCTTGACTGTTCCAGTTAAAATAGATAAAGGAATTTATTCTCTTTATGTTAGTTTTTATCCTTTCAACGATATAATACAGGCTAATAAATTGGCTGAAAAGCAATTGAATACGATTGATAGTTGCATGGCTTGGGTTACTAATTTAGGGCAGAGGAAACGTTTATCTTATTTACGTGCACGTATTGCAGGTGCTAAATACCATATTGCACTAAATTCTGAGTTTGAAAAATACCAATGGACTGATTTGCCGGGTCAAATGGATAGTTGGGCTCGTAGTTTCTTGTACCGTATTGATGACATTTCATCTTTTGGAAATATTATGAGTACACAGAACCGTTTTGTACAGCAGAATTACGTAGAGAAGATAAATAAATTACGTAAATACCAAAGAGTGAAAGCTCCTTCCCATGTTACTGCTAAAGGAACGCAAAATGGAGCGTTGGTGACATGGCGTAATGAAGAACCGGGAGCAGACATTTTTGTTGTGTGCCGGGATGGTAAGGAAATTGCATCACTACCTATCAGTGCTAATCAATATGTCGATACATTTAATGGAAAAGCCTCCTATACAGTATATGTGATTGATACGGATGGAAATAGAAGTCTTGCTAGTATTCCGTATTATTGCTTAGCTGGTGATGCCGATAATGAGGCTCCTGTTATTGTAAATCCTTCTCCAGTGACCTCGGTTGCTCAGGGACATGATGTTAACATAAAGCTGTCTATGGTTGATAATCGTTCCGTTGAAGATCTTTCTGCTGTGCTTCATTACCGTACTATAGGTTGTAAAGAGTGGAAGCAGATACCGTTTAAACATAGAATAAGAGCTGCTTTTGCGGTAACTGTTCCTGCTGAAGAGTTTTCTATTCAAGGAATGGAATATTATATTACTGCCTCTGATTCCCGTAATGTGGCTATGTATCCGGCAGACGCACCTGCACGACTCCATACAATTATTGTGACGGGCAGTGGAAGTAATAAATTACCTTCTCCGGTTATAAGACTCACTGCTGGTAATCAATTAAAGTGGGAAAAAAATCCTGATGTGGATATGTATCGGATTTATCGTAGTAAATCTTCTGATTTTGCAACGGATGCTTCTTCCTTTATAACATTTGTAGGAGGACAGACAACTTCTTTTTATGATAATGGGATAGATTTGGACGGCACTTCTTTGAAAGGAACTTACTTTTATCGTGTGACGGCCGTTAGCAGTGATGATATGGAAAGTAATGCTTCTGAAATCATTAAAATAGATTATAAATGAAAAGAGTATATATTTATATAGTGATTGCTCTATGTGGAGTTTCTGCATGTACCTCTTCTCGTCAGCGGATTTTGGAAGATACCAGATTGGGCTTAGTGGATAAACACGCTACCGACTTAACTGCTATTCTGTTTCATAATCTGAAGCAAATGACCGGAAAGTATGTAGTATATGGGCAACACAATTATGAAATGGATGGATTTGATTCAGATACCAGCCGTTGGCGTGATGAACAGAATCGTTGTGATGCTTATGATGTGACAGGGGCTTATCCGGCCATGGCCAGTTTTGATTTTCTGCATTTCACGAATCCGGTCAGTTGGGAGACGAAAAATCTGGATTATATCAAGAGTAAATTTTATGCTGCTTATGAGCGTGGAAATGTGCTCACTTTTTGCTGGCATTACTATAATCCGGTTACGGGGAATAATTTCTATGATACTACGCAGGTGGTGAAACATATTCTTCCTGGCGGATCACGTCATGAAACATTTAAAAGCGATTTGAAGATTATTGCAGACTTTGCCCATAATGCTAAGAATCATGCCGGTGAACTGATTCCTATTATTTTTCGACCTTGGCATGAGTTTGATGGAAATTGGTTTTGGTGGGGAAGGAACCATTGTACAGTAGAAGAGTTCAAAGAACTCTACCGTTTTACTGTCACCTATTTAAGGGATTCTCTGCAAGTACATAACTTTTTATATGCATTTTCTCCTGATTGTGGATTTACGACTGAAAAGGAGTTTTTGGAGCGCTATCCGGGAGATGAGTATGTGGATGTAGTAGGTATGGATAATTATTGGGATTTTAGGCCGGATGGTGGAGATACAAGTTTAGTCGTATTGAAATCTCGCATTCTGACTAAATATGCCAAGGAACATAATAAGCTGTCTGCTATTACTGAGACTGGAACGCAGACTAGAGACTCTTTATGGTATTCACAACTACTGAATATTTTATATTTGGAAGGAGTAGAGTTGAATTATTTGTGTACCTGGTCAGGTTTTGCTCCTTATAAAGGACATCCTGCTGCATCGGATTTTTATCAGTTTAAAGAAGACTCTTTGATTTTATTTGCTGATGAAGCACCGGATTTTTATGTTCTGACCAAATGAAATAATATTATAGAAAAAACAAATAGCCATGAAACAGATAAGTATTCTCTTTTTCACTCTTCTGCTGTTGGGAGCATGTGTGAAAGCACCTACGCAGACAGATAATTTTGTGAAGATTGTTGATGGACGTTTCTCTGTCAATGATAAACCGTATTATTATATCGGCACTAATTTTTGGTATGCCGCTATATTAGGATCACAGGGGCAAGGCGGTAATCGGGAACGTCTGCTTAAAGAACTTGATTTCATGAAAGCCAATGGTATTACTAATTTGCGTGTATTAGTTGGCGCAGATGGAATAGATGGAATTATGACAAAAGCAGAACCAGCGCTTCAAACGGCTCCCGGTGTGTATAATGATACTATTTTTGATGGCTTAGATTTCTTCCTGTCGGAGTTGGGCAAAAGAGGTATGCACGCCGTATTGTTCTTAAATAACAGTTGGGAGTGGTCCGGAGGATATTCACAATACCTCTATTGGAGTGGTCATGGTGAAGTACCTATGCCTAAAGTGGCAGGATGGAATGCCTTTTCAAACTATGTTGCTCAGTATGCAAAATCAGAGAAAGCCCATAAATTATTTGAGAATCATGTACGTCAGGTGGTGAGTCGTGTCAACCGCTATACTAAGCTGAAATACAGTGATGATCCGGCTATCATGGCATGGCAGATAGGTAATGAGCCCCGTCCGTTTGGTGAGGAAAATAAGGAGAGTTTTGCTAAATGGATAGCTGAATGTGCTGCACTTATTAAGTCTATTGACCCTAATCACTTGATCTCCGTTGGTTCGGAAGGTATGGCAGGTTGTGAAGGAGATTTGGGTTTGTGGGTGAAACTCCATCAGGATATCAATATAGATTATTCAACGATTCACATCTGGCCGAATAATTGGGGGTGGATAGATAAGACTGATATTCCGGGAACCTTGGATAAAGCCATTGCAAATACTCGTGAATATATTGATGTACATGTTGCGGAAGCACAAAAAATGAATAAACCGTTAGTTCTTGAAGAATTTGGACTGCCGAGAGATAGCGTGATGTTTGATAGGAAGAGTTCTACAGTTCTGAGAGACCGGTACTATGAAGAAATTTTTGAAATAGTAAAAGAACATGCTATACAAAAAAGTGTATTTCAAGGATGCAACTTCTGGGCTTGGGGAGGATTTGCACAACCACAACATCTTTTCTGGCAAAAAGGAGACGACTATATGGGGGATCCGGGACAAGAAGAACAGGGGTTGAATTCTGTATATGATACCGACACTACAGTGAAGCTTGTTGCGGATATTGTGAATGAAATAAACCAAATCACTCAGATGAAATGAAAAAGAAAGTCATATGCTCAGTTTTGTTAGGCTTGATGGTATCTGGACAATTAATAGGAGCAGATTATATTAAGCCGAAGAAAGATAAAAAAACAGGAATATCCTACTATGATCTGAATAAGAACGGCCATCTTGATATCTATGAGAATCCTGCTTTTGCAGTAGAAGAACGTGTCCGTGCTTTACTTTCTCAGATGACTCTAGAAGAGAAAGTCGGCCAGATGCTTACTTCTTTAGGATGGCCGATGTATGAGCGCCAAGGGAATACAATCCGCCTGACTGAGCAATTGGTTCGGGAGATTGAAGAGTATCACACTGGTTCGCTTTGGGGATTTATGCGTGCTGACCCATGGACACAACGTACGTTGACTACCGGGTTAACTCCTGCATTGGCAGCCAAGGCTTCAAATATGCTTCAAAAATATGCAATAGAACATGGGCGTTTAGGAATTCCCCTGTTTTTGGCAGAAGAGTGTCCGCATGGACACATGGCTATCGGAACAACTGTATTTCCGACGTCTATTGGGCAGGCTAGTACCTGGAATCCTGAGTTAATCAGAAGAATGGGGCGTGCTATTGCTACTGAGGCAAGTGCACAGGGAGCGCATATCGGTTATGGTCCGGTACTTGATTTGGCCCGTGATCCCCGCTGGTCCAGGGTAGAAGAAACGTATGGTGAGGATGCTTATCTCAATGGCGTGATGGGGGCTGCTTTAGTAAAAGGTTTCCAAGGTGAGTTTCCAAGAACTAAAGGTAAAGTAATCGCTACTTTAAAACATTTTGCTGCTTATGGCTGGACAGAAGGCGGACATAATGGAGGAAGTGCTCATGTTGGTAATCGGGAAATGGAAGAAGCTATTTATCCCCCTTTCCGGGAAGCTGTTGCTGCCGGAGCATTGTCTGTGATGAGCTCCTATAATGAAATCGATGGTATTCCTTGTACTGCTAATTCTAATTTATTAACCGGATTATTGAAAAAACGTTGGCAATTTAAAGGTTTTGTCGTTTCTGATCTTTATGCAATCGGAGGGCTTCGGGAACATGGAGTTGCAGATACGGATTATGAGGCAGCAGTGAAAGCTGTAAATGCGGGTGTGGATAGTGATTTAGGAACAAATGTTTATGCCGGGCAATTGGTAAATGCCGTAAAAAGGGGAGATGTGCAGGAGGTTGTGATTAATAAAGCTGTCAGCCGGATACTTGCTCTAAAGTTCCATATGGGTTTATTTGATCATCCTTTTGTTGATGAGCGGGAACCGGAACAAGTCGTGGCATCAACAGAACATCTGGAATTGGCTCGTGAAGTAGCTCGTCAATCTATCATTTTATTAAAGAATAAGAATGAGTTGCTCCCTTTGAATAAAAAGATGAAGACTATTGCGGTTATTGGTCCGAATGCTGATAATATATACAATATGCTGGGAGATTATACGGCACCTCAAAGTGAGTCTTCGGTAGTTACGGTATTGGATGGTATCCGTCAGAAAGTTTCCAATGATACACATATTATATATGCTAAAGGGTGTGCTGTGCGTGATTCTTCTAAATCGGGTTTTCAGGAAGCAATAGAAGCAGCCCGGCAGTCGGATGTGGTTGTAATGGTGATGGGTGGTTCCAGTGCCCGTGATTTTTCTTCAAAGTATGAAGAAACGGGTGCAGCAAAAGTCTCTGATAGTCATATCAGTGATATGGAGAGTGGAGAGGGCTATGACCGTTCTACTCTTGAGTTGCTGGGAAGACAGCGGGAACTGATACGAGAAGTGGGAAAATTAAATAAACCTATTGTATTGGTATTGATTAAAGGGCGCCCCTTATTACTGGAAGGTATTGAAGCAGAAGTCGATGCTATCGTTGACGCCTGGTATCCGGGTATGCAAGGAGGAAATGCAGTTGCCGATGTATTGTTCGGTGATTATAATCCAGCCGGGCGCTTGACTATTTCAGTACCACGCTCTGTAGGACAGCTTCCGGTATATTATAATACAAAACGGAAAGGAAACCGCAGTAAATACATAGAAGAAGAGGGTACACCTCGCTATCCTTTTGGTTATGGACTCAGCTATACATCTTTCAATTATTCGGACTTGAAGGCGGAGGTTGTAGAAGCAGAAGATAGCTGCCTGGTAAATATTTCAGTGAAGGTACGGAATGAAGGCTCACGGGATGGAGATGAGGTCGTTCAACTTTATCTTCGTGATGAAGTGGCCAGCTTTACTACTCCTTTTAAGCAGTTATGTGGATTTCAACGGATACATTTGAAAGTTGGTGAGACAAAGGAAATAACATTCCGGTTAGATAAGAAATCACTGGCACTCTATATGCAAAATGAAGAGTGGGCTGTAGAACCCGGTCGTTTTACATTGATGCTTGGTGGTTCTTCTGAACAAATTTATCAGCAAAAAGAAATTGAGATAACCAAAAGATATACTTTTAAAATGTAAATATCATGAGTAAATCAAGAGATAGAGTGCTCCAGGCACTGAATCATCAGAATACTGATTATGTTCCGGTAGATTTTGGTTCTACTGCAGTGACAGGTATTCATTGCCGTATTGTAGAAGCTTTACGAAATCATTATGGATTGGAGTCTAAGCCTGTGAAAATAGTGGATGCTTTTCAAATGTTGGGTGAAGTTGATGAGGAACTTGCAGAACTGTTGGGAGTAGATTGTATCGGTATTGGTGGAGCGAAGGATATATTTGATCTGGATACCACACAACTTCATGAACAGGTCACTCCGTGGGGGCAGCGTGTATTAGTTCCTTTGAGTATGGATCTTACACCGGATAGCCAGGGAGATGTTTATGTTTATGCCGGTGGTGATAAAACATATCCTCCCAGTGCTGTGATGCCCAAAGGATGTTATTTTATCAATGCCATTGAAAGACAGCAACCTATTGATGAAGAAAAATTGAATCCCGAAGATAATGTTGAAGAGTTTACATTGTTGACGGATGCTGACCTTGCTTACTATAAAGAACTAGTGGATAAGGTGTCTGGTTCAGGAAAAGCCGTAGTTGCCAGTTTCGGAGGGACGGCTTTAGGGGATGTAGCATTTGTTCCGGGTATGGGATTGAAAGAACCGAAAGGTATCCGTAGTGTCGTAGAATGGTATATGTCGACAGCTATGCGTCAGGATTATCTCCATCAGGTATTTGAGAAAGAGATTGATATCGCGATAGCCAACTATGAAAAACTTTGGAATACATTGGGAGATAAAGTCGATGTTGTACTGACTTGTGGAACTGATTTCGGTTCTCAGGAATCTCAGTTCTGCTCTCTTGATACGTTCAAAGAACTTTGGTTGCCTCATTATCGTCGTATGAATGACTGGATACATCAGCATACTACATGGAAAGTTTTCAAACATTCATGTGGGGCTATTATTCCTATCCTTCCGGGTTTGATAGAGGCGGGGTTCGATATTATCAATCCGGTACAGATTAATGCCAAAGATATGGATTCACATAGGCTGAAGGAAGAGTTTGGTTCTCAACTCACTTTTTGGGGTGGGGGAATCGATACGCAACAAATATTGCCCTTTGGTACTCCCGATGAAATTCGTCGCCATGTGATAGGACAGTGTGAGATCCTGGGGCGTGATGGAGGTTTTATTTTTAATGCAGTGCATAATATACAGGCTAATGTTCCGATTGAAAATGTAGTTGCTTTATTTGATACTTTGAAAAGTCTTAGAAATTAATAACCTAAATATAGAAAAGTAATGATGAATAATCTGAATGAATTATATGATGCAATTTTGGTAGGTAAACTGGAAGATGCAGTAAAAGTAACCAAAATAGCAGTTGAAGAAGGAATGACTCCTCATGAAATTATAAACCAATACATGATTAAAGCGATGGAGGAAATCGGAAGTCGTTTTGAGGCTGGTAAAGTTTTTGTTCCGAATCTTCTGATGAGTGCCCGTGCCATGCGTGGTGCTTTGGATGTCCTGAAACCTTTGATGCAGGGACAAGTCGATTCTTATATTGGTAAGATTGTGATAGGTACTGTAAAAGGAGATCTGCATGATATCGGTAAGAATCTTGTAGCTTCCATGTTTGAAGGGTGTGGCTTTGAAGTTATTAATCTGGGAGTTGATGTGTCGAGTGATAAATTTATCAGTGCTGCTCTGGAGAATAAGGCGGATATTATTTGTATGTCGGCTCTACTTACCACGACCATGAACTATATGAAGGAAGTAGTTGCAGCCGTTGAAGCTTCCGAATTGAAAGGAAAGGTGAAGATTATGGTTGGAGGAGCTCCTGTGAATGATGCTTTTGCAAAAGCAATAGGTGCCGATGCATATACCAGTAATGCCAACGCTGCTGTTGTAATGGCCAAGAAACTCATTGCTGCAAATTAATTTTTGAAAAGAATCTTATGATGAATAGGGAGATTTATCAATACGAGCTACCTTGGAATGCACTTCAACTTAATTCGGAAGATATTTATCTTTCAATGGGAGTTGGTTATGTCCCGGATGAAGAGATGCTAAAGCAACTTGATCTTTTGAAAAAAGAGATTGCTGTTCGATGTCGTCCACGTTGCCTTTATGCTTTTTTTGAAGCCAGTCCGGCAACTAAAAATCATATAGGCATAGGTGGTGTGGAGCTACATACCGGTGCAGTTATTACTCCCTATTTGTTGGATGCTGACCGATATGTACTGTTTATAGCTACTGCCGGACAGGAGTTCGAACAGTTCCAGCATGAAGTAAAATCTTCCGGTGATATTTTGCAGGAGTTTTTGCTTGATTCCTTGGGCTCTGCAATTGCGGAGGCAGTTGTACGCGAAGTGTGTAGTAAAGTTGAAAACTATGTTTTGCCACTGGGATATGGTGTAAGTCATCCGTATAGTCCGGGATATTGCGGTTGGCATGTGACACAGCAAAAGTTTTTATTTTCTTTACTGCCGGAACAACCTTGTGGAGTTCGTTTGAGTGAGTCCTCTCTAATGTCTCCCATTAAATCGGTAAGTGGAGTAATTGCTGTAGGTGAGAGAATCGTGAAACGTAAATATGGCTGTGAGCTTTGTGGCAAAGCAGACTGCTATAAGAATAGAAACAAATTAAAAAAGTGATTGCCATGAATATATCAAAATGGATTGAAGATATAATTACTTCTGATAAAAGTTTGTCTATGCCTATCATGACTCATCCGGGTATTGAATTATTAGGTAAGAAAGTACTAGATGCCGTGACTGATGGTGAAGTTCATTTCCAAGCTATTCATGCTTTGAATGAGCGCTTTCCCCAGGCTATGGCATGTACTGCCATTATGGACCTGACTGTAGAAGCTGAAGCTTTCGGGAGTCAACTCTGTATGAGTGAACATGAGGTTCCTACGGTTACAGGCCGTTTGTTGACCTCATTTGAAGAGGTGAACGCATTACAGATTCCTTCTTTGGATAGTGCGAGAGTTCCCCAGTATCTGAAGGCGAATGCTATGGCTGCTGCCGGAATAAATAAACCTGTCTTTGCCGGTTGTATAGGTCCTTATTCACTTGCCGGACGGTTGTTTGATATGACTGAAATAATGATGGCGATATATACTGAACCTCAGACTGCTACTTTATTACTTGAAAAATGCAAGGAATTCCTTCTTAGTTATTGTCAGGCAATAAAGGCAACAGGAGTGGCCGGAGTCGTAATGGCAGAGCCGGCGGCGGGATTACTTTCTGATGAAGATTGTTTTCAGTATTCTTCATTATATGTAAAACAGATCATTGAAGCGGTACAAGATGATTCGTTTGCAGTGATTCTTCATAACTGTGGTAATACAGGACATTGTACTCCTGCCATGTTGAAAACCGGTGCTAAAGGATATCATTTTGGAAATAAGGCTGATATGGTAGAAGCGCTGAAAGTTTGTCCTGCAGATGTATTGGTTATGGGTAATCTGGATCCGGTTGGTATTTTCAAGATGGCCTCGCCGGAAGTAGTTGCCCGTCAGACAGAGGAGCTTCTGAATCGCACATCTTCATATCCGAATTTTGTAATTTCAAGTGGTTGTGATACCCCTCCGGAAGTTCCATTTGCCAATATTGAAGCTTTTTATCAGGCAGTGGAGAGATATAATAATGAATGTGGCAGATAAAGACAATAAAGAGATAAAATTGTATCAGTTTATCCATTTACAGTCAGCTATCTTTGTCGTGTAAAATAAATGGGAACCTAAATAGAATAAAAATGAATAAGCTTAAAGGGATTACGTTAACATTGGCCACTACTGCTCTTGTAGCATGTGGACCGGGTCAGAAACAGTCAAATTTTAGTTCGTCTTCTATGCATACAACAGAAACGGAGAATTTACTTGCTAACCTTAAAAAAGTATCATCTAAAGGGATTATGTTTGGACATCATGATGATACTAACTATGGTATAGGTTGGGATGGTGAAGAGGGACGCTCCGACGTAAAAAGCGTGTGCGGAGATTATCCCGCTGTTATCAGTTTCGATCTGGGACATATAGAACTGGGTGATACAGTGAGTCTGGATAATGTTCCGTTCAGTAAGATTCGTCAAGAAATACTGAGCCAATATAAAAGAGGAGGAATGTCTTCTTTGAGCTGGCACTTACGTAATCCTCTGACAGGTGGAGACTCATGGGATGTATCAGATACAACAGTGGTGAAGTCTGTTCTTCCTGGAGGAAGCAATCATGAGAAATTCACCGGCTGGGTAAGTAAAGTATCTGCCTTTATTAATTCTTTGCAGACAGAGGATGGAGTAAAAGTCCCCGTACTTTTCCGACCGTGGCATGAGCATACAGGTAGCTGGTTCTGGTGGGGTGAGAAGCTCTGTACTCCCGAAGAATATAAAGCACTTTGGCAAATGACGGTGGATATTCTTCGTGAAGATGGTGTGAATAATGCTCTTTATGCTTACTCCCCCGGTTCCGAGCCACAAGATACTGTACAATACCTGAATCGTTATCCGGGAGATGAACTGGTTGATGTAATCGGCTTCGATACTTATCAATTTGATCGTGATAGTTATATTGCTAATCTTGAAAAATCGCTTGCCATTATAGATAGTATCGGTAAAACACACAATAAAGTAATTGCTATCACTGAAACCGGATATGAGGGTATTTCCGATTCGAAATGGTGGACTGAAACTTTATTACCTGTCATAGAGAAGTATCCGATAGTTTATGTGCTAGTTTGGCGCAATGCTCGTGAGCGCGTAACTCATTTCTATGCTCCTTATCCAGGGCAAGTCTCTGCTAATGATTTTGTGGAGTTCTATAAAGACCCTAAAACTTTATTTGCAGCGGATGTAAATTCTTTATATAAATAAGAAAATCATCAATATGGGAATTATTAATGATAAGATAAAACAACTCATTCAAGGACATGAGGAGTTGATAACAAGAGAAAATGAGCCAGTAAAGGGTGGCAACGGTATATTCACCCGCTATAAATATCCTGTACTAACCGCCGCGCACACCCCTATCTTCTGGCGTTACGATTTGGATGAAAACAGTAATCCTTATCTAATGGAACGAATCAGCATTAATGCCACGATGAATTCCGGTGCCATAAAATGGAACAATAAGTACTTATTGGTGGTTCGGGTGGAAGGTGCTGATCGTAAATCGTTTTTTGCCATAGCCGAAAGTCCGAATGGTGTTGACAATTTCCGTTTTTGGGATTATCCGATAATGATGCCTGAAGACATTGTTCCGGCAACTAATATTTACGACATGCGTCTCACAGCCCATGAAGACGGTTGGATATATGGTATTTTCTGTGCGGAACGGCACGATGACACAGCTCCTGTGGGAGATTTGTCTTCTGCAACGGCTACGGCAGCTATTGCCCGTACCAAAGACCTGAAAACCTGGGAGCGTCTGCCGGACTTGAAAACTAAAAGTCAGCAACGTAATGTGGTGCTTCATCCGGAATTTGTAGATGGTAAATATGCACTTTATACCCGTCCGCAGGATGGTTTCATAGATGCCGGAAGCGGTGGAGGTATTGGTTGGGCATTGGTGGATGACATAACGCATGCTGAAGTAAAGGAGGAAAAGATTATTGACCAACGCTATTATCATACTATCAAAGAAGTGAAGAATGGCGAAGGGCCGCATCCTATCAAAACCTCTAAGGGGTGGTTGCACTTGGCACATGGAGTACGTGGTTGTGCGGCAGGATTGCGTTACGTACTTTATATGTATATGACAGCCTTGGACGATCCCTCCAAACTGATAGCTGCTCCCGGTGGTTATTTCATGGCTCCCGAAGACGAAGAGCGTATAGGCGATGTAAGCAACGTACTTTTCTCCAACGGTTGGATTGCCGATGAGGACGGAACAGTATTTATCTATTATGCTTCTTCCGATACGCGGATGCATGTGGCAACGTCTACAATTGATAAGTTAGTGGATTACTGTATGAATACTCCTGTTGACGGTTTGAGTTCGTCCGCATCGGTGGACACTTTAAAGAGATTGATAGATAAGAATTTGGAATTATTGAAACAGCAACCTGTTTCTAAATAAACATAGTATGATAAAACTTACAGAGAAAATAGGCTATGGATTTGGAGATATGGCCTCATCCATGTTCTGGAAACTGTTCGGCGCTTATCTGATGATATTCTATACGGATGTTTTCGGTTTGCCGGCTGCGGTGGTAGGGACTATGTTCCTGATAACAAGAATATGGGATTCGGCTTTCGACCCTATTGTCGGAGTTGTTGCCGATCGCACACACTCCCGTTGGGGAAAGTTCCGGCCTTATCTCTTGTGGTTGGCCGTTCCGTTCGGTATCATAGGTGTGCTGACTTTTGTTACTCCGGACTGGAGTCCGATCGGTAAGTTGGTTTATGCTTATGTCACCTATTCGCTGATGATGATGATATATTCTGCCATCAATGTCCCTTACGCTTCTCTATTGGGCGTGATGAGTCCTAATCCTAAAGAACGCAACACACTTTCTACATATAGAATGACCTTTGCCTATATCGGTAGTTTTATAGCTTTGCTGCTGTTTATGCCGTTGGTAAACTTTTTCAGTGGTAACAGTAAGGACTTGGGCGACCAGCAGACCGGTTGGACTATGGCGGTTGTTGTTATAGCCATATTATGTATTATTTTATTCTTCGGTTGTTTTGCCTGGACAAAAGAGCGGGTAAAGCCTATCAAAGAAGCACAGAATCCGTTGAAAGAAGATCTGAAAGATCTGTTTAAAAACAAGCCTTGGTGGATCTTATTGGGTGCGGGTGTGGCTGCTTTGGTATTCAACTCCATTCGTGATGGCGCTACTGTCTATTACTTCAAGTATTTTGTTGTAGAGGAAGATTATGCAACTGTCTCCTTTTTCGGAATGTCATTCGTGTTGAGTGGATTATATCTCGCTTTGGGGCAGGCTGCCAATATAATAGGCGTGATAGCTGCCGCTCCCGTCAGCAACCGCATCGGCAAGCGTAACACCTATATGTGGGCTATGATTATAGCCACAGTCCTTAGCGTTATTTTCTATTGGTTTGATAAGGAAGACCTGATATGGATGTTTGTTTTTCAGGCACTGATCAGCATTTGTGCGGGTAGCATCTTTCCGTTGCTTTGGTCCATGTATGCCGATTGTGCTGATTATTCGGAACTGAAAACCGGTAATCGTGCCACCGGTTTGATATTCTCCTCTTCTTCCATGAGCCAGAAGTTCGGTTGGGCTATCGGGACGGCAATCACCGGCTGGTTGCTTGGCTTTTTTGGCTTTCAGGCAAATGCCGTACAAAGTGAAGAAGCGATTAGCGGTATCAAGATGTTCCTGAGTTTTCTACCGGCGGTAGGCACGATATTGAGTGTGGTCTTCATCAGTATGTACCCGCTTACTGAAAAGAAAATGAAAGATATAACAACTGAATTGGAATGTAAAAGACAATTATAAGAAAATGATGTGTATGAATATACTAAGCGAGATGCAGCTTGAGATGCGCACTGTGCTGGAAGATAATATTCTTTCGTTTTGGGAAGATAAAATGACAGATTCGGTGCATGGTGGTTTCTATGGCCGCATCACCGGGACTGGTAAGCTGGAACCGCAGGCTGTGAAAGGAGCTGTACTCAATGCCCGCATATTGTGGACTTTCTCGTCGGCTTACCGCCTGTTGGGGAAAGCCGAATATCTGGAGACAGCCACTCGTGCCAAACGTGTCATTATTGATCAATTCTACGACAAGGAACAGGGTGGAATATATTGGTCGCTCGACTATGCAGGTCGTCCTGCAGATACCAAGAAACAAATTTATGCCTTAGGTTTTGCCATTTACGGCCTGAGTGAATACCATCGTGCTACCGGAGATGAAGAAGCGCTGACCTATGCCATCCGTCTCTTCAAAAGCATTGAACAATATAGTTTCGATTCCGTAAAGAACGGTTATTGCGAAGCATTAACTCGTGATTGGAACGATATTTCCGATATGCGTCTCAGTGACAAGGATGAGAATGAACGCAAGACCATGAATACCCATTTGCACATTTTGGAGCCTTACACAAATCTCTATCGCGTGTGGAAAGACGCCGTTCTTGAGAAGCAACTTCGTAACCTGATAGAGCTTTTCACAGATAAGATATTGAACCAGCAAACCGGACATTTGGAGCTCTTTTTTGATGATGATTGGGTGAGCAAATACCGTATCATATCCTATGGGCATGACATTGAGGCTTCCTGGCTGATTCATGAGGCGGCTTTAGTCTTGGGAGATAAAGCGCTGTTGGAGAAAGTGGAACCTTTGGTGGAGTACATTGCGGCCGCAGCCGATGAAGGATTGACGTCCGAGGGCGGCATGATTTACGAGACTTTCCCCGACAAAGGCACCACAGACCGGGATTGCCATTGGTGGGTGCAAGCCGAAAACGTGGTGGGGCACATTAATCTTTATCAACATTTCGATGATGAAGTGGCTCTTCAGAAAGCATCTCGCTGTTGGGAGTATATCAAGAAGCATTTGATAGATTACAAAAACGGAGAATGGTATTGGAGCGTTCGTGCCGACGGAACGGTAAACACAGCCGATGATAAGGCGGGTTTCTGGAAATGCCCCTATCATAACGGGCGCATGTGTATGGAAATGATAGAGCGCTTTTCATAAAAAACAGGTTAGTTGTTTTCAGGTTGAGGCTATATTAGAGTGAGGTATTGGGGAATATCCATTCTGATATAGCCTTTCCGTTATGTATAGGAACGTATCATCCTGTGACTTTGTCTGTCTCCGGTTCGAAGAGTTTATTGCTGAGTGCCTGCAAAGCTCTTTTCTTATCTTCTGTCTTAATGACGAATGCCACGTCACTGTCATTGCTGCCATACGAAATCATACGTAGCGGGATATCTGCCAGGGCTTCTATAATTTGTGCTTCGACACCGGCATACTGCCAACGCATGTTTCCCACCACGGATACAATAGACATGCGGTCTTCCATCAGAATTTTGGCATATTGTTCCAGTTCCGCAAGGATTTTGCATAGACGCTCGCTGTTGTCTATGGCGACGGACACATCCTGATTGGATGAAACCAACAAACAAAGCGGGGTTCTGTGCTTGGCAAACGTATCAAAAATCTTACTGATAAACTGATAAGGACATAAGCAATGTTTCGACTCGAATTTCACGTAGAAGATATTGTCTTTGGCGGCTATGGCCTTGATGATATTGTCGTCCTGCAAATCCGAAATCAATGTTCCCTCTGCCTGAGGATTCATTGAGCTGAGTAACCGTACCGGGATATTGCGCTTGCGTGCCGGAGCGATGCAAAACGGGTGCAATATTTTTGCTCCGTAAAAGGCCAGTTGTTCGGCTTCGTTGAAACTGAGATGCTTTACGGAACGGGTTCCCGATACTTCACGCGGGTCATTATTGTGCATCCCGTCAATGTCCGTCCATATCTGTATTTCCTCTGCGCAGATGGCAGCGCCGATGAGCGATGCAGTATAGTCGCTGCCGCCCCGTTTCAGGTTGTCCGTTTCATTATAAGCATTTTTGCAGATATACCCTTGAGTAATAAAAAGATTGATGCCGGGATACTGTGCCAATTGCGCCTGCAGTTTTTCCTCTATATATTTCAAGTCCGGTTCTCCTTCCGGTCCGGTACGCATAAAGTCGAAAGCGGAGAGCAGGATATTGGCAATCTTTCGTTCCCGCAGGTAGAAGTGCAGCAGGGCTGTACTGATAAGTTCTCCTTGTGCCAATACCTCTTTTTCTTCAATCGAGGTGAATTCATCATTGATAAATTGCCAGAGTCGCTGGAAGCGGTCGAGAATATAATCTATTGCTTCTCGCTTTGTGGACTCGTCTGTCAACAGTTCGTTGGCGAAGTCAATGAACTGGAATTCCATCCGGGTGATTTTCTCGTGTGCCTGTTCTATATCGCGGTTGAACAGGTTGGCTGCAATTTCTTCCAGATGATTGGTTGTGCCTGCCGTTGCGGACAGGACTACAATCTTCGGTGTGGACTCTGAAATGAGTTCCGCTACGTGTTTCATTCTCTCTACTGTGCCGACGGAAGTACCGCCGAATTTGTAAACTTTCATTTTTAATTCGTTTTTAATTATTCTTTCTTTGTTGCCGGATGAAGCCTCTGTATTCCTTTTCGTTTTAGAAGGCTCATGCCCAAAATGGAAGGGTGAGTTTCTTTTTCTGTTCTCTTACAATGTCTCTGAGGATACATTGTAAGGCGTTTTTCTACTTCTCCGTAGCCTTATGTACAGTCCCTTCACTTATAAAAGTTCAAAAGACATGCCGTTTGTTTCCCGGAAAACGTTTATATTTGCACATCCCCTGTTTTTACCATTTATTACTTTAAACTTATCCGAGAAATATGAGCAAGATTTTAGTCGTTGACGATGAAGTACAGATTCGTACCCTTTTGTCGCGTATGTTGGAGTTGGAAGGATATGAAGTAGGCCAGGCCGGTGATTGCAGGACTGCTTTGAAGCAGTTGGAATTTCAGAGTCCGGATGTAGTCTTGTGCGATGTGTTCCTTCCTGACGGTAATGGGGTAGACCTTGTGGCGTCTATCAAGAAAACAGCCCCTAACGTCGAGATAATCCTATTGACAGCGCATGGCAATATCCCGGACGGGGTACAGGCCATTAAGAACGGCGCTTTCGATTATATTACCAAAGGTGATGATAACAATAAGATTATACCGCTTGTCAGCCGAGCCGTAGAGAAAGCGCGTATGAACGTCCGTTTGGAGAAGTTGGAAAAGAAAGTAAGGCAGACGTATTCGTTCGATTCAGTTTTGGGTGATTCGAAAGCATTGAAAGAGGCTGTTTCACTGGCACAGAAGGTATCGGGAACGGATGTGCCCGTATTACTGACGGGTGAAACAGGTACGGGAAAAGAGGTCTTTGCACAAGCCATACATTATAATAGTAAACGTGCCGGACAGAGTTTCGTTGCTGTCAATTGCTCTTCTTTCAGTAAGGAGTTGCTGGAAAGTGAAATGTTCGGTCATAAAGCCGGTTCGTTTACCGGTGCGTTGAAAGACAAGAAAGGGCTGTTTGAGGAAGCTAATAACGGTACTATCTTTTTGGATGAGATCGGTGAAATGGCTTTTGAGTTGCAGGCTAAACTTTTGCGTATCCTCGAAACGGGTGAATATATAAAGATTGGAGATACCAAGCCTACTCATGTGAATGTGCGTATTATTGCTGCGACCAACCGTAATTTGCCGGAAGAGATTGCCGCGGGACGCTTCCGCGAGGATTTGTTCTACAGGCTCTCCGTATTCCAAATACATCTGCCGCCCTTGCGTGAACGGGCGGGCGATGTGCGTATTCTGGCAAAAGCCTTTGTAAAGGACTTCTCCGGTCGGTTGGCGCGTCCCGTTACGGAAATAACGTCCGCTTTTTTCGAAGCCCTTGAGCAACAACCCTGGAAAGGCAATATCCGGGAATTGCGTAATGTGATAGAGCGCAGTCTGATTGTTTGCGAGGGTGAAGGGTTGGATGTTGCCGACCTGCCGCTCGATATACAGAACGCACATTACGAACAATCCGATGAAACCAGCCCCGGCAGTTTTGAACTTTCGGCTATGGAGCGTAGGCATATAGCTCGTGTGCTGGAGTATACAAAAGGTAATAAGACGGAAGCTGCCCGCCTGCTCAAAATCGGATTGACCACGCTCTACCGGAAAATAGAGGAGTACGGGATATAATATATTCTTTCCAATGGCCTGTTTCAAGGGATAGGCAGCTCACCGGAAGTTTCGCCGGTTGAAACCAATAGTTTCGCTTACTGAAACTCTTAGTATCCTTGTACGAAACTACTGGTTCCAACCGTTGGAACTACTAGTTCCAAGCATTGAAACTGACAGTTCCAACGGATGTTCTTCGAATTGCACCATGATTCTTTTCTATTTTGATAGGCACCCTTTCATTTTGGAAGGGTGCTTTCTTATTTTGTACTTCCCTGTTTCTTTTTTATTCCTTTAGCAATCAGTGCCTTATCTTTCAGGCTTCTCTTTTGGCACGCATTTGGCAATTATAAGGACGGTAAAACATGAATATTAATTTAACAAAGTAAAAACATGGGAATAACGATTTCATTTATTTTCTGCCTGTTGAGCGGATTTCTCGCTTTCTGGCTATTCTGGAAATGTGTGGATTGGTTTGAGAAGATTTAAAGAGGGGGAGAAAAGATTATGTACACAGTATTATTTGTATTAGGTGTTGCAGTGTTCGGGTACTTGATGTATGTTCTGGTGAAACCCGAAAAGTTCTAAAAGATTAAGGAAATGAATACGGAAATTTTAGGTGTAGTTTTACAGATTTTCCTGTTGGTGGTGATTTCTTATCCGCTGGGAAAATATATTGCGAAGGTTTATAAAGGAGAGAAGACATGGTCGGACTTTATGAAACCGGTAGAGAGATTGATCTTTAAGGTAGCAGGCGTTAATCCCAATGAAGAAATGAACTGGAAGCAGTTCCTCAAGGCGCTGCTGATATTGAATGCTTTCTGGTTTGTTTGGGGAATGGTGCTGTTGGTCAGTCAAGGGTGGCTGCCGTTGAATCCTGACGGCAATGGTCCGCAAACTCCCGATCAGGCATTCAACACCTGCATCAGTTTTATGGTGAACTGTAACTTGCAGCATTATTCCGGTGAGAGCGGACTGACGTATTTCACCCAGTTGTTCGTCATCATGCTCTTTCAGTTTATTACCGCAGCGACAGGTATGGCGGCTATGGCGGGCATTATGAAGTCCATCAGCCGTAAAACAACGAATACAATCGGCAACTTCTGGAACTTTCTTGTATTGAGTTGTACGCGTATTCTTTTGCCGCTTTCCCTGATTGTCGGCTTTATCCTTATTACACAAGGCACTCCGATGGGCTTTGACGGTAAGATGGAAGTGACTACGCTTGAAGGACAAGAGCAAATGGTTTCACAGGGGCCTGTGGCAGCTATCGTTCCTATCAAGCAGTTGGGTACGAACGGTGGCGGTTACTTTGGCGTAAATTCGTCTCATCCGTTGGAAAATCCTACCTACCTGTCCAATATAGTTGAGTGCTGGTCTATCCTGATTATACCTATGGCAATGGTTTTTGCGCTGGGCTTTTATACAAAACGCATGAAACTGGCTTATAGCATTTACGGCGTAATGCTCTGTGCCTATTTGGCGGGTGTCGGCATCAATGTTTATCAGGAGATGAACGGTAATCCGCGTATTGATGATATGGGCATTGCACAGGACAATGGGGCTATGGAAGGCAAGGAAATCCGTTTGGGAGCAGGCGCCACTGCATTATGGAGCATCACGACTACGGTTACTTCCAACGGTTCCGTCAATGGCATGCACGATTCTACGATGCCCCTGTCCGGGATGATGGAGATGCTGAACATGCAGATAAATACTTGGTTCGGCGGTGTCGGTGTAGGATGGATGAACTATTATACATTTATCATTATCGCAGTCTTTATCAGCGGACTGATGGTAGGACGTACACCGGAGTTTCTCGGAAAGAAAGTGGAAGCCCGGGAGATGAAAATAGCGACAATCGTTGCGCTGCTCCATCCGTTTGTGATATTGGTAGGTACGGCTTTGTCTTGTTACCTCTTTGCGCATCATCCAGAGTTTGTGGAGAGTGAGGGCGGTTGGCTGAATAATCCAGGTTTCCATGGGTTGAGCGAGCAATTCTATGAATTTACTTCGTGCGCTGCCAACAACGGTTCCGGTTTCGAAGGTTTGGGCGACAACACTTATTTTTGGAACTATGCCTGCGGTTGGGTACTTATTCTGAGTCGTTTTCTTCCTATTGTAGGGCAGGTTGCCATTGCAGGTCTGTTGGCGCAGAAGAGGTTTGTTCCCGAAAGTGCCGGTACGCTGAAAACCGATACGTTCACCTTTGCCGTAATGACTTTTGCCGTAATCTTTATCGTGGCAGCTCTGTCTTTCTTCCCGGCACATGCGTTGAGCACTATTGCCGAACACTTCAGTTTGTAACGAGATAAGAATAATTAGATATGTTTATGAAGGATAAAAAATCAGCTTCTTTGTTTCAAAAGGAGCAAGTAATGGAAAGTTTGAAACAGTCATTCGTGAAGTTGAATCCGCGGGTGATGATAAAGAATCCGATAATGTTCACTGTGGAGCTGGTGACACTGGTGATGCTGGTAGTCTGTATCCTCTCTTTAGGGACATCGGAATACGGGACGTTCGGTTATAACTTCCTGGTGTTTGTGATATTGTTTGTAACTTTGTTGTTTGCCAACTTTGCCGAGGCCATTGCCGAAGCCCGCGGCAAGGCACAAGCGGACAGCCTGCGTAAGACGCGTGAGGAAACTCCCGCCAAGGTTCTGGTGGAAGGCAAGTTACGTACTGTCAGCAGCGCACGTCTCAAGAAGGGAGATTTCTTTGTTTGCGAAGACGGCGATACGATTCCTGCCGATGGTGAGATTGTGGAAGGACTGGCTTCTATTGACGAGAGTGCCATTACCGGTGAATCTGCTCCGGTAATTCGTGAGGCGGGTGGTGATAAAAGCTCCGTTACCGGCGGCACGAAAGTTCTGTCGGATAAGATAAAGGTGTTGGTTACGCAGCAACCGGGCGAGAGTTTCCTCGACAAGATGATTGCGCTGGTAGAGGGGGCTACCCGGAAGAAAACCCCGAACGAAATAGCGCTGACTATCTTATTGGCCGGTTTTACGTTAGTGTTCGTAATCGTATGTATTACGTTGATTCCGATGGCGGACTATACCAATATCGACCATCCGGGTACATATATCTCTATTGCGGCCATTCTCTCATTATTTGTCTGCCTGATACCGACCACCATTGGCGGCTTGCTTTCGGCAATCGGTATTGCCGGTATGGATCGTGCTCTGCGTGCCAATGTAATTACAAAATCGGGCAAAGCCGTTGAAACTGCCGGTGACATTGATACATTGTTGCTGGACAAGACCGGTACAATCACTATCGGTAATCGTAAGGCTACCAAGTTTCATCCGGCTCCGGGCATTGATGAAAAGGTGTTTGTGGAGGCCTGCCTGCTGTCCTCGCTCTCCGATGAAACCCCGGAAGGAAAGTCTATCATTGAGTTGGGGCGTGAGAACGGACATCGTATGCGCGACCTCAATACTGCGGGTGCTCACATGATTAAGTTTACGGCCGAAACCAAATGTTCCGGTGTCGACCTGCAAGACGGTACACAAATCCGTAAAGGTGCGTTCGATGCTATTCGTCGGATTGTGGAAAGCGCAGGGAATAAATTCCCGAAAGAAGTGGAAGAGGTGATTGCTGCCATTTCGGGCAATGGCGGTACTCCGCTGGTAGTATGTGTCAATAACGCGGTACTGGGAGTCATAGAATTACAGGATATCATCAAACCGGGCATTCAGGAACGCTTTGAACGTCTTCGTAAAATGGGGGTGAAGACGGTTATGGTAACCGGTGACAACCCGTTGACCGCCAAATATATTGCCGAAAAGGCCGGTGTGGATGATTTCATTGCCGAAGCAAAGCCGGAGGATAAAATGGAGTATATCAAGAAAGAACAGCAAGCCGGTAAACTGGTTGCCATGATGGGAGACGGAACCAATGATGCCCCCGCACTGGCGCAGGCAAATGTGGGTGTTGCCATGAATAGCGGCACGCAGGCTGCAAAGGAAGCCGGCAATATGGTAGACCTTGACAATGATCCGACCAAGTTGATTGAAATTGTGGAGATAGGCAAGCAGTTGTTGATGACGCGCGGCACGCTCACGACTTTCTCCATTGCGAATGATGTGGCCAAATACTTTGCTATTATTCCCGCACTGTTCATGGTTGCTATTCCTCAGTTGGCTCCGTTGAATATCATGGGGTTGCATAGCCCTGAAACGGCCATTCTTTCGGCTATCATCTTTAATGCTGTCATCATTCCCATACTGATACCGTTGGCATTGAGAGGCGTTCAATACAAACCGATTGGCGCAAGTGCGTTGCTACGCCGTAACTTGCTGATTTATGGTTTGGGTGGTGTCATAGCACCGTTCATAGGTATTAAGTTAATAGATATGTTTGTCAGTTTGTTTTTTTAATTTAAAATAGAAAGAAAATGAAAACTCTTTGGAAATCAGTTAAAATAACCATCGCTTTCTGCGTATTCTTTTCTGTGTTCTATATCCTTGTCTTGTGGATATTCGCACAATTTGCAGGGCCGAATAAAGGTAATGCCGAAGTATTGACCTTGAACGGCAAGGCAGTGGGCGCTGCCAACGTGGGGCAGATGTTTACGGAGGACATTTATTTTTGGGGACGGCCTTCTTGTGCCGGTGACGGTTATGATGCAAGCAGTTCGGCAGGTAGCAATAAAGGTCCTACAAACGAAGAATACCTTGCGGAAGTGGAAGCGCGTATAGATACATTCTTGTTACATCATCCTTATTTGCAACGTAAAGAAGTTCCTGCCGAAATGGTAACGGCCAGCGCTTCGGGGCTTGATCCCGATATTACGCCTGCCAGTGCTTATGTACAGGTAAAGCGTGTGGCTGAGGCAAGGGGAATGGATGAGGCTACTGTCCGGGGCATCGTTGACAAGACTGTTGAAAAACCGTTGCTGGGATTGTTCGGTACGGCGAAAGTGAATGTGTTGAAGCTGAATATTGCATTGGAAAAAATAAATGGAAAATAATGAAAGATATGAATTGTGTAAAAGTAACAGTAATAGGCATTATCGCCGCTTGGGCAGTAAGTTTTATGGGAGTGGCCAAGGTACAGGCACAGGAATTTAAGGTACAGGGTGATTTGGTCAGTTCTTATGTGTGGCGTGGCTTTTATCAAACCGGGGTTAGTTTCCAGCCGACTTTAGGCTTTGGGATAGGTGGCTTTTCGTTGACGGCATGGGGCTCTACCGATTTCGACGGAACAAGCTCCTCGGACGGTGAGGCTGCCAAAGAAATAGATTTGACGGCAGCTTATACGTTCGGCGATTCCGGTTTGACCTTGTCGGCCGCCAGTCTTTGGTGGGCAGGTCAGGGAAGCAATAAGTATTTTAACTTCAAAAGCCATGAGACGGCCCATCATTTTGAAGCAGGGCTTGCCTATACACTGCCGTTGGAGAAGTTCCCGCTGTCAATAGCCTGGTACACGATGTTTGCCGGTGCGGATAAGAATGAGAAAGGAAAGCAGAATTATTCTTCTTATGTAGAGTTGAACTATCCGTTCAGTATCAAATCCGTCGATTTGAATGCCACTTGCGGTTTTTTGCCTTACGAAGCCGGCGTGGGTGTTTACGGAGTACCGAACAGTGGCTTCGCCGTAACCAATCTGGCACTGAAAGCCACGAAGGATATAAAGGTGACGGATAAATTCGCGATACCGATATTTGCGCAGGCTATTTGGAATCCCTGTATGGAAGATGCGCATCTGGTGTTTGGTATAACTCTGAAGCCATGAGCAGCAGGGAAGAGAGTGTACAACATTTCCTCGACTTAATTAAGAAATCACGTCGCGGTAAGTTTAAGGTCTACATCGGCATGATTGCCGGTGTAGGCAAAACTTATCGTATGCTTCAGGAAGCCCATGACTTGCTGGATAATGGGGTAGACGTGAATATAGGCTATGTGGAAACGCATGGACGTGCCGGTACGGAGGCGGTGTTGGCAGGACTGCCCGTAATTCCCCGGCGTAAGATATTCTATAAGGGTAAGGAACTTGAGGAAATGGACCTTGACACCATCATCCGTATCCATCCGGAAATTGTTATTGTGGACGAGTTGGCGCATACCAATGTAGAAGGCAGTAGGAATGAAAAGCGTTGGCAGGATGTAATGGATTTGTTGGATGAGGGCATCAATGTTATATCCGCTGTCAACATACAACATATCGAGAGTATTAATGAAGAGGTGCAAGGTATTTCCGGTATCGAGGTAAAGGAACGCATTCCCGACAGTGTGCTGGAAGAAGCGGATGAAGTGGTTAATATCGACCTGACGGCGGAAGAACTGATAACCCGTCTGAAAGCCGGTAAGATATACAGGCCGGATAAAGTAGCCATTGCTTTGAATAACTTCTTCAAGACGGAAAATATCCTGCAACTGCGCGAACTGGCTCTGAAAGAGGTGGCGTTAAGGGTAGAAAAGAAAGTGGAGAATGAAGTGGTGGTTTCCAGTGTCGGTGTACGGCATGAGAAGTTTATGGCGTGCATCAGTAGCCACGAGAAAACTCCGCGTCGTATCATCCGTAAGGCGGCACGATTGGCAACCCGTTATAATACATCATTCGTAGCCCTTTATGTGCAGACACCCCGGGAGAGCGCCGACCGTATTACCCTTGCGAACCAACGGCACCTGCTAAATCATTTCAAACTGGTGACTGAGTTGGGAGGAGAAGTCATGCAGGTGCAGTCCAAAGATGTGCTGGGCAGTATTGTTACGGCTTGCAGGGAGAAACAGATAACGACCGTTTGTATGGGAAGCCCCTCGTTCGCTTTGCCGCAATCCTTGTTTATGGTACTGAAATATAGAAAATTTGTGAATGAACTGGCGCAAGCAAACATAGATTTGATTATACTTGCATAAAAATTAATTCTTGAGCATTATGAATATTCGTACTAAATTGATACTCAGTGTAGGTATCCTTGCAGGCATGATAATCCTGTTGGTAGCCCTTTCTGTTGTGAATCTTCAGATATTGACGGCTACGGAGCCGGACAGCCCTGCTGCCATACCCGGTTTGCAACGTGCTTTGTTGTGGGTTTCTGTTACGGGTGGCATTTGTATCCTTGCCAGTATTGTGTTGTTGGTATGGTTGCCCCGTTCTATCAACAAACCTATTAGGGAACTGATGCAGGGCATTCTCGAAATAGCCAACCATAACTATGAAAAGCGTCTTGATATGAGTGAACACGAAGAGTTTCGCGAAGTGGCCGATAGCTTTAACAGCATGGCGGAACGCCTTACGGAATACCGTACCAGTACGCTGAATGATATTCTATCTGCCAAGAAGTTTCTGGAAGCTATTGTAAACAGTATCCATGAACCCATTATCGGCTTAAACCGCAAGCACGAAATCCTTTTTATCAATAAGGAAGCGCTGACTGTGCTGAATTTGAAGCGCGAGGATGTTATACGCCGTTCTGCCGAGGAGTTGTCACTGAAAAATGACCTGCTCCGGCGATTGGTGAGGGAATTAATCAATCCGGGTGAAAAGAAAGAACCATTGAAGATTTATGCAGATAATAAGGAAAGCTATTTCCAGGCATCCTATATTACCATAATGAATACGGATGCCGATACGGACGAATCCCATAACCTGGGGGATGTTATCCTATTAAAGAATATCACCGAATTTAAGGAATTGGATACGGCTAAAACCACCTTTATATCTACGATCTCGCATGAGTTGAAAACCCCTATTTCTGCAATCTTGATGAGTTTGCAGCTTTTGGAAGATAATCGTGTGGGTGCTTTGAATGAGGAGCAGGAACAACTTTCAAAAAGTATCAGGGAGAATGCCGATCGTCTGCTGGGGATTACAGGCGAACTTCTTAATATGACACAGGTGGAAGCCGGTAAGTTACAGATGATACCGAAGATAACGAAACCCATCGAACTGATAGAATATGCTATCAAAGCAAACCAAGTACAGGCTGATAAGTTCAACATTCAGATTGAAGTGGAATATCCGGAAGAGAAAATGCCGAAGTTGTTTGTGGATAGCGAGAAGGTAGCATGGGTGCTCACTAACCTGTTGAGTAACGCCATTCGTTATTCCAAGGAAAACGGTCGCGTTATTATCGGCGCAAAGCAGGAAGGTAATTTTGTGGAGCTTTATGTGCAGGATTTTGGTAAGGGCATTGACCCGCGTTATCATCAGAGTATCTTTGACCGCTATTTTCGCGTCCCCGGTACGAAAGTACAGGGAAGCGGATTGGGACTTTCCATTTCCAAAGATTTTATAGAAGCTCATGGCGGCACGCTGACTGTTCAGAGTGAATTAGGTATAGGTAGCCGCTTTGCAATTCGGTTGAAAGCGTAATAGGTTTGTGATATTCCTGTCTCTTGAATATTTATGGCTTGAAGCCACTTTTCTTCAGGCCTGTTAGGGTACTTTGGCTTTACTTTCTGCGGTATTGTTGCGGCGACATTCCTGTCTGTTTCTTAAAGAAAGTACCGAAGTAGGATGCGTTTGGGAAATTAAAGAAATCCGAAATTTCCTGAACATTCTTTTGTGTGTTCTTGAGTAGTGAAATACTTTTGCGTATGATGGACTTAAAGACCAGCTCTTGTACCGTATACCCACAAATAGACTTAGACAGGGCTGAAAGATATTTGGGAGATAAGCATAGTTTGTCCGCGTAAAAGTCCACTCCCCGCTCTTTTGTATAGTATTGTTCTATCAACTGTATCAGACGGATAAAAATGTCATGTTTGTGGCTCACAGACGCTTTTTCCGCAATGAGTTTACGGGTATAGACAGAACAGAGTCTGTATGTTAATGCCAACAAGAGCAGTTTTTGTTCGTACCGATTGAATGTGTTTTCTTCTATGTTCAGCGTATTGTCCAGTAACGACAGGTATTTCAGAACTTCTTCTTCCTCTCCGGTATTCCAGACATAACATGGTTCGGTGGCAAGATGTGAATATAGGTTCATGGATACTACCGAATTTCCTATAATATCCCGTATGGGATCAGTCTGATAAATAAAGATAAATACCTCTACATCAGCGGATGAATATAATACCTGAAACAGGGAGTCTTTCGGGAGAAAGAGTGTGTCGCCGGCTTTAGCAGAAAATGATTTCTGGTTAAGGATAAAAGTAAAGCTTCCTTGTCTGCAGATTACCAGCCCTACTCCGTCTATCATAAATGGTTCTTTTAAGACGGTTGGGAAAGAGGAGAGTACACCTTCCGAACTGCAGATTTGTTGCTTGTTCAATAGCGCATTGTCAAGGCGCGATAAACGTTCTTGCCGGGTATCCATGACATTAGGGATTACAGTTGTATAAAAAAACTGTGCTAAGTTAATAATTTCCGTTTAGGATAGGGTAGTATTACAACAAATATCATGCAAAACAAACACGCATATAATGTCCAACCTGCCATTTCCTTGACTGCTGATAAAGTGGCTTGCACTTGAATACGTCCTTTTGTAGATATGGCTGCCATGTTAACGGCTTCTTGCTTGCTTTTTCCTTGATATTGCATCCCTTGTACGGTTTGTGTGAATGAGGCGGATGCTTCGGGATGCATCATATCTACATTTTGGGCATAACGGGTAATGTAGTGTTGTTGCCGTTCTTGCAACACATTACTATATAGGGCAGTTCCTATGCTGGGAGCGAGTACCATACGCACAGTGAGCATCGTACAAATCCATGAGGACAGGTATTTGTAGGGCATACGCTGGGTAGCAAAAGTCGGTATCAATGAATACAAGAGCATCATTCCAGTGGAACGAATGATAATGGGATATTTCATCCGTTCGTATAAACCGGCACCTTGAACCTCGAAGTACATGAACATGGCGGATAGTCCTAAAAATAAGAATCCTGCGGCAAAGAGGTATTTAAAGTGCACTCCTTTTACACTGAGCCAGATAGTTGCAATGCCACCGATAAAATAGCCCAACATAGACCAGTTGCCCAATGTTGCGTTTTGATAGTTGTCCAGCTTCATTCCTATTCCCGTAAATACATTGACGAACATTGAACTGGAGTTCAGCACCATTAACAGAAAGTAGAACAGGAATCCGAAGCGGATAGTACGCAGCTTGAGGACATCGAATTGATAGTAGGGATTGCGCAGGGTTACTTCTATGTAGACAAATAGGATGCCTGCAACCACAGCGCCGACCGTAGCCCATTGGATTGTAGGATCGTCATACCAGTCGAGTACTTTGCCATAAGTAAGCACATAAGTGATGCACGTCAGTGTGATACAGAAGATGGAAGCGTTGCCAAATTGTTTGAAGTTGATAGGGAAACGACGGGTGGTATACTTATGATAAGGCATCGTGACGAATGTAATAAGGATGCAGAGTAACAGCAACCCCATCATGAAGTAATAAACATGCTGCCATTCGTATTCGTAGGTAAGCCATGCGGTAAGCGATGTACCCAACTGTCCCAATACCATAAAAAACAGATAAATGGCAGGTTGCGCAGCACTCCGCTCAATATCCAATTTATCCCATCCTTCGCCGGTGAGGGGCTCGTTGCCGGGAGTAATCTTTTCGGTTGCTTCCACATGGCCGGCGTATTTGATGAGAGTAAACAGATTGACCATCATCAGCACCATACGCAAAAATCCCATGAACAGACTACACAGTGCCAGCAGGAATATACTGTCTGTCTTGGCACAGATGTAACTGAAGATATACATCAGTGAAAATCCGGCGATGCACATCATTTTCTCTCTGCGGATACATACCAGCCGGTACAGGAAAGGGCAGAATGCTGCCATGCCTATGGATGTGGCGAAATTGGCAAACTGGATGTGTTCAGATATGATACCCAGACCGCTCATCATCTCAGTGCCGCTGGCAGAGTAAGTTCCGCCTACTGTGAGAATGGGTAGGAAGAACATGAACAGGATGATAATTCCTATCGGTTTAGGCACCCAGTTATAGAAAGGATAGTTTTTGGGATATGCGGGCATTTCCTTAACAATTAACGATTGAAAATCAGAGTTTGGCTTTCACTATTACCATCATACCGGCAGCTAGTTTTTCGTTATCTTCTTTGGAAAGATTGGTGAAGTCGATGCGTACGGGTATGCGTTGTTGTATCTTAACGAAGTTGCCGGCAGAATTGTCAGTAGGAACCAATGAATATTTTGAGCCCGTTGCTCCAGAAATGGCGGTGATGGTACCTGTGAACTCTTTGTTGCTGATGGCGTCTACGGTGACAGATACCTTTTGCCCTATATGCAGGTTCTCCACTTGAGTCTCTTTGTAATTGGCAACGATCCACTTTTGGGTGTCAGGGAGTATGTAGGTAATAGTTTGTCCGGCTGTAATGAACTGTCCTTCTTCCAATGCCCGGCGGCCTAATTTCCCGTCACAGGGAGCCACTACTACAGTGTAGGAAAGATTCAAACGTGCCATCTCTAAAGCGGCTGTCGCGCGTTGGATGGCAGCTTCTGTACTTTCACGACGGTGTGATACTTCATTTACTCCAGATAAAGCGGCTTTTTGTTGGCGTTTTGTCGCTTCCAACTTTTTGCGGGTGGCTTCATATTCCGTTTCTATCTGTTCGAGCTGTATGGGAGTCGCTGCATTTCTTTGCACCAGGTTCTGGTAGCGTTGGCGGTCTTTCTCCAGTTTGGCAAGACGGATCTCAATTTCGGAGATGGAAGCGTCGTATACGGAAGCGGTGGTCTGTGTGGTTTGTAGTGTGGCTCCGATTACGGTAGCGCCGGCTTGTGCGTCTTTTAGTGCGGCTTCGGCTTCCATTACGCGTATCTTATATTCGCGGTCGTCCAATACAAGGAGCGTATCGCCTTTATGTATCTCTTGATGCTCGGTAAAATAAATCTTCTTGATATAGCCTGACGCGCGCAGGTTGATGGGAGATATGTACTGCTCTATCTGTGCGTCATTGCTGGTTTCTGTGCGATTGTAGCTGAGGAAGAGACAAGCAACCTCTATTATTCCCCAAACGACAATTGCCACTCCCAACAAGCTGACTACGATTTGCCAGCAGCGTAGTTTACGAAGTTTCTTAGCCTTTTCCTGATGTGTGTTCGATGTGTTATTTTTTTCTATTGCTTCCATATGATGATTTGATTAACTTGTTATTTAATTAATGAATCAATTTGCCCTGTCAGTTTCAGTAGCAACAGAGTTGTTACCCGGTAACTGTAATGGGCACTGATGTAGTTGTTTTGTGCTTCGCTCATCTGCATTTCGTCTTGCAGAACTTCGGTCATAGAGGCAATCCCTTCGCGGTAACGCTCCATCGTAACTGTGTATACATCTTCTGCAAGTAGATAATTGTCTTTCTGCTTCTTGAAATTACGCTGGTTATTCATCAGATCGTTAGTAGCATTTAAATACTGGGTTTGCAGATTTTTGCGGGTATTTTCTTGTGCTAGTTTTATGTTTTCAATGTCTATTGCGGCTTTCCGGTTTTTGTAGCGTTTATCCAGTCCGTCGAAAATAGGAATACGCAGTGATACCCCCAGTCCGTAAGAACGGAACCAATGATTGGACGGTCCGGAGTGGAACCAATGATAGGCTTTGTCTGTATAAGCGGAGAACATCCAATTGGCAGTTAGGTTTAATGAAGGAATGTAGCCGTAACCAATCATCTTTTTTTGCTTTTCAGCCATTAACTTTTGCGATTGCAGCAATTGGAGCTCATACAGATTCTCGGATAGTCCGGTCAGTGTAACAGGAGTTATGTTTTCGGAGTTCACCGGAACTAAAGCTATCTGTGCGTCGGCAGGATAGTCCATAATATATTTCAGTAGGTTCAGTTGTTGCTCCTGCATTGCCTGAGCATTGTCATATTGTACTTTCAGATTTTCCAGATTGATATTAACACGTTTCACATCTACTTCCATAGCCATTCCATTATCGTGAAAAGCCATGGTGATGTTTTTCAGTTCTTCCAGCCGGGTTATGTTGGCTTTTATCAATGTGATTTGCTCAGTAGTGGTTTGTCCCAGATAATATATCTTACATATTTCCAGAATAAGATCTTCTCTCGCTTTTTCATAAGAAAGACGGTTCATCTCATCCATTACTTTGGCAATGGATACGGTGGTATAAAGCGTTTGGTTGTAAAGAGGCATTTGAAGTTGCAAACCTGCGTTGGCGTTGTGTTGCAGGGTATAAGTTATGTTATACGGATTTCCATAGGCCGAACCGTCGGTGACAGATACGGGTGGATCTATATTGTCATTATAGTTGGCAAACCCATTGATTTGAGGTAACAGCTTTGCCCGATTCTCAGAAATTCCATATTTACTTTTTTGCATATCCTTACGCTTGCTTTCCAATGACAGATTATTCTCGATGCCTATCTCGAGACAATCTTTCAGTGTCAGAGTCTTTTGGGCATATACTTGGGCAGCCGACAAACAGAGAAAGGAAAAAATGAATAGTAGCTTTTTCATAATAATCACCAATAATTTGTGCAAAGTTAGTGGCTTATTACAAAAGGATGCTATCCATATATAGACTGCTTGTGTTCATATTTTCCTTTTTCTTAGCTGTTTTAAGGATGTAAATGAGTAAAAAGCAACTGTTTTGAATTGCTGCTCCTGCTTAATAAATGATAATTATCGTCTTTCTTATGAAAAAAAATAAGTAGAAATGTATTTATCAAGTTTATTATACTACCTTTGTCCCAGAGTTTGAGTTACGAATCATTATCGTATAGTTCTTCTTTTAATATATTATTAGTAAGCAGTCCTCTTCTTTAATTATCCTCCTCACTCCAATTTATTATTTATTTTATAACATTTTTAGAATGAACATTTACATTTCAGGTTTAAGTTATGGCATTAATAATGCTGACTTGACAAATTTATTTGCAGAGTTTGGAGAAGTTTCTTCAGCTAAAGTTATTTTCGATAGAGAAACCGGTAGATCCAGGGGATTTGCTTTTGTTGAAATGAACAATGATACAGAAGGGCAAAAAGCTATTGACGAGTTAAACGGTGTAGAGTATGACAATAAAGTTATTTCTGTAAGCGTTGCACGTCCTCGTGAAGAAAGACCGTCAAACGGCAGACCTCGTAGCGGTTATAATAACTCTAGAAGATACTAATAAGATAGAGGCAGGAAACTTGATTTTCTGCCTCTCAAAATAATTTCTGTCTTTTTCATTTTAACGGAAGCGTTCCGTTCCACCACCTGCACCTTTCATTCTACAAAGATTTATAAGACTTTTGTATGAGCCACTTGAGTGAAGCGTGCTCAGATTATACTCATGCTAATGTTTTTAGCATACTCAAAAACAACATTTATGACATTTAAAGATTTAAATATAACCGAATCGATTTTAAAAGCAATTGAAGAAAAAGGATATGTCAATCCTACTCCTATACAAGCAAAAGCAATTCCTGCACTATTAGTAGGAAAAGATATATTAGGCTGTGCGCAGACTGGAACAGGAAAAACTGCGGCATTTGCCATTCCCATCATTCAACAGCTACAAGCTGATAAAAGCTTAAATAACAGTATTAAGGCTTTAATATTAACACCTACTCGTGAACTGGCATTACAGATTAGCGAGTGTATAGATGACTATGCTAAATATACTCAGGTCCGGCATGGAGTAATCTTTGGTGGAGTAAACCAACGTACACAAGTAAATATGTTGCATAAAGGAGTGGACATCTTGGTTGCTACTCCGGGTAGGCTGCTGGATTTAATGAATCAAGGATATGTTCGTTTGAATAATATACAGCATTTCGTATTGGATGAGGCAGATCGTATGCTTGATATGGGTTTTATCCATGATATCAAACGTTTGTTGCCAAAACTTCCTAAAGAGAAACAAACTTTATTGTTTTCAGCTACTATGCCTGATACAATTATTTCTCTTACAAACTCTTTGCTGAAGCAGCCGGTGAAGATTAGTATAACTCCTAAATCATCTACGGTAGATGCAATCGAACAGACTGTTTACTTTGTAGAAAAGAAAGAGAAAAGTAAATTACTAATTTCTATTTTGCATAAAACCCAAGGACAGTCGGTACTTGTCTTTTCACGTACTAAGCACAATGCAGACAGAATAGTTCGAGTGTTGGGCAAAGCCGGCATTGGCAGCCAAGCCATTCATGGAAACAAAAGCCAAAATGCACGACAGTCAGCATTGGAAAACTTTAAATCAGGCAAGATACGTGTCATGATAGCTACTGATATTGCCGCTAGAGGTATTGACATCAATGAATTGCCATTGGTTATTAACTACGACCTTCCTGATGTTCCCGAAACTTATGTACATCGTATTGGGCGTACAGGTAGAGCCGGAAATTCAGGAACGGCACTGAGCTTTTGCTCACAGGAAGAACGTAAGTTGGTCAACGATATTCAGAAGTTGACAGGAAAGAAACTCAGTAGGGCAGAACTTGCAATTTGAGGTTGCTTCTAAGTTTATTATTTATTCAGTAATTATATATCTATTAATATAATATAAGTTCTATGGCAAAATCCATGACAGTGGGAAAACGCGAAAATGAAAAGAAAAGACTTGCTAAGCGAGAAGAAAAATTAAAGCGGAAAGAGAACCGGAAAACCAATAAAAGCAGCATTGACGATATGATTGCTTATGTGGATGAATACGGAATGATTTCCTCGACTCCCCCTGAGGAGAATGTTAAGAAGAGAGAGATTAATTTAGAAGAAATAATGATTGCCACTCCTAAGAAGGAGGATGAAGAGCCGGTTATTCTGAGAGGAAGAGTTGAGTTTTTTAATGAGTCCAGAGGATTTGGGTTTATCAAAGATCTTTCCGGAGTTGAAAAATATTTCTTCCATGTGAATAACGTTGTTACGGAGATCAAAGAAGGGAATGTTGTTACGTTTGATCTTGAGCGTGGAATAAAAGGAATGAATGCGGTTAACATTTGTTTGGAAAAGAAATAATATATATCTTATATTGAAATCGTCTCGCAAGATAAATTTACTTATCTTGCGAGACGATTTATTTTATATCATAAAATAAAAATGTTATTCTTTTGATACACAATTAAAATCGATGGAAATCTATTATTAGGAAAAGCGCTTCAAGAGAGGAGTAATTGTATCTGTAATAACAGAATTAACTGAGCTGAAAGAGATAAATTCCGAAAATATACATAATTATTTATTTAGAATTTTATTCTATAAAAAAGAAGATTTTTATTTATTTTTGCAAAAAAGAAGCCAGCTATGAAATACCTTTTTTTACTCTTAATATGTGTTTATTGCTGTCTATTCGGCTATGCTCGCCCTGTCATCGTGTATGATGATGATAACTTATCGTGTAATCGTATTATTTCTTTGGAGCAGGATGCATATGGTTTTATATGGATTGCAACAGAAGACGGATTAAACAAGTTTGATGGCTATACATTTGCCAACTATTTTCATGATGAAAGTGATTCTACCTCTATAGCGTGTAACTATATCAACAAGGTTTATTCGGACTCTCATCAAAGACTGTGGGTGGCAAGTAATAAAGGTATCCAGTATTATTTACCCCAACAAAATGCTTTTAGAACCATTAAATTACCTGTTAATTCCAATCCTAATGTTACAGCTATAACAGAATTGCATAATGGTGATATTTGGATTGCCGCTTCCGGTTCTGGTTTGTATTCTATTAATTCCCATACAGACCAAGCTGAACAGTTGACTTGGATAGGAGAACATTGTGATTATTTGTATGTAAATTGTATTTATGAAGATACAAAACATTATGTTTGGATTAGTTATCTTGGCAATCAGCTGGCTCGTATTTCTCTTGAGAGAAAAGAAATTGTTACTTATACACTACCACAGACTCCTTTCCCGAAAGTATATGGTATGAAAGAAGATGCTCAGGGTAATTTGTATTTTATTACTTACAATGATGTTTTGATGAAAACTCCTGAAAAAGAGAGCTTTCAGTCTGTACGTACTGCTGACAATCGAAACGTTGTTGCACGCGGCATCACCCAGACCAGTGATGGCAAACTGTGGGTAAATACAGTAAACAACGGGTTAATGTTTATTGATACAAAACAGAAACAATTATATCCTGAACGCGTATCCGGAAATACATTTGATGAGTTAACGTACGGAGAAATTGTGTGTTTTTTGGAGGATACAGATGGTAATAAATGGTTGGCTTACCGTCGAAAAGGTTTAGTAATGGTACCTAATGAAGGAAAACTTTTTGAGTCTTTAAGTCTTACCGTATCACCAACTCAAGGGTCTCCGACTATGATTTATCAAAGTTGTGACAATCATTTATGGGTAGGAAACTGGGACGGTTCGCTTCAACAACTGGACAGAGGAGGAAAACGATTGAAGCAGTACAAACTTTCGCATTATCCTCGGACTGTTTATGAAAAAGAAGGAACTCTTTGGATAGGAAGTAACGATGGCGGAATTTATCAGCTGAATTTGCATACGGATAAACTTTATCAGACCTCTTTATTCGCTAATAAAAGTGTCAACAGGATTATTGAAGGGCGTGATCATATGCTTTATCTATCTTGTCCGGGTAATGGATTGGGCGTTTATAACCCAACTAATGGAGAGAGTACACTAATATCTTACCAGACTCCTATGGAAAATCAAGTAACATTAGGAAATGATTGGATTAATGATTTGCTGTGCGATAAAGATAGTCTTATTTGGATTGCTCATTTCCTGGGAGTAAGATGCTATGATACTTCTAAAAATATATTTTTAGATCTTCCTATTAACCATGATTTGAAAAACTATGTATGCTATGAACTTTTGGAAGATAACGACGGACGGCTATGGATTGGTACTAATAATGGTATTTATATTTATGATAAGCAAAAGCAAACTCTTCAGCACATAGGGAAAAAGGAAGGTATGCCTAGTAATGTTGTCTGTGGATTGGAAAAAGATGCGCAAGGAAATATTTGGTGCAGTACTTACAAAGGTATATGTCGTATTGAGCAGGAGAGTCACCGGGTAACAACTTATTATTCCGGAAATGGATTGAGAGATAAAGAATATATAATTGGCATGTCTTTACAAGATAATAATGGATACATTTATTTTGGTGGTCCTAGTGATATTATCCGTTTTATACCTGACAGTATTCAATTTGGTAAGCCGTTACATATTCCGGTTCTAACCAATTTATATGTAGATAATGTTTTGGTAAATGCCTCAAAGTCAGCTTTGTGTAAAAAGAAGCTGGCAGATACTTTGTCTGTCTATACAAATGAATTATATTTTGATCCTAAAAGTAATACTTATTCTTTTGAGTTTTCTACATTCAATTTTCATAATCGAAAGAATACTTATTTTAAGTATCGTTTAAGGGAATTGGATGGCAACTGGAGCCATACATTACTTGGAGAGAACCGGATTACCTATAATTATTTACCACCGGGACAGTACACTCTTGAGGTACAAGCCTGCGAAAATAATATCTCGTCTCCTATACGTAATATTTCCATTTATATCGCCTCACCTTGGTATCTTACTTCGTGGGCACTGGTTATTTATTTTGTTGGAGCAGTTATGTTGATTCTAGGTTCTATAAACCTATATATTCGTCAGCAAAACCATAAAAGAAGAGATGAAATAAATGAAGAGAAAATACGCTTTTTCATTAATATAGCTCATGAGATACGTTCTCCATTGACATTGATTATAAATCCGTTGAATGAGCTACTCAAAAAAAGTACGGATTCTGGTATGTTAAAAATATTGAGAATGATGGAACATAATACTAATCGTATTATGAGTCTTATAAATCAGCTTCTTGATATTCGGCGTATTGATCAGGGACAAATGAAGATAAAATGTAGGGAGACTGATTTAATTAGTTTCATTGATGATATTTATGAGATATTCAGCTATCAAGCAATTAAGCGGAATATAAATTTTACTTTCAACCATACTTCCGAGAAACTCTTTGTTTGGATTGATGTGAAAAACTTTGATAAGATAATAATCAATTTGTTATCAAATGCATTTAAATACACTCCTGATGGTGGGGAAATAGAAATAGTACTTACTGCAAAAGAAGAGCTGAAAACAAATTCTCCATTGAGGAAATATGCTGAAATTTGTGTACGGGATACCGGTAAAGGTCTTGATAAAAAAGAGATGGAAAAAGTTTTCGAACGTTTTTATCAATCGCCTTCCGATCCAAATCGTAGCTTGGGTTTCGGCATAGGATTGAATTTGGCTAAAATGTTAGTTGAGCTTCATCATGGTACTATCAAGGCGGATAATCGCTCAGATAAACAGGGGAGTTGTTTCACAATACAAATTCCGCTTGGAAATGACTTCTTATCTGCAGAAGAACGAGAAGTAGAAGTTGTGGAAACATCTCCTATTCACAATATTCCTATGGAAGAATGGGTTGTAGATGCAGAAAGTGCTGCATCTAACAAGAAAAGCAAGTATCGAATTTTACTTGTTGATGATGATAGGGCTCTGTGTGAGTATTTACAGGACAAATTAGGAGATATCTATAGGATTACTACTTGTCACAATGGACAGGAAGCATTACAAGTAGCGATGAGTCAAACATTCGATTTGGTTATTTCAGATATTGTTATGCCGATAATGGATGGATTCGAACTGTTACATCGGATTAAACGAACACCACAAATAGGATATTTGCCCGTTATTTTATTGACATCGCAAACAGAGTTGGAAAATAGGATTAAGGGGTATAAAGAAAAAGCTGATGCCTTCCTATCTAAACCTTTTAATATTGATGAGCTAATGATGCTCTGTGCTAATTTGATTGAGAATCGCATCCTTATAAAAAGTCGGTATAATATTTTGGAGAAAGATATAAAATCAATTAATATAAAAGCTAATGATGAACTTTTTCTTGAGCGTCTTATAAAGGTCATCAATGAAAACCTGTCAAATGTTGATTTTACTGTTGAAAATTTAGCAGATGAAGTAGGTATAAGTAGAGTGCAACTTCATCGTAAATTGAAAGATTTGATAGGTGTATCTACAAGTGAATTCATTCGTAATTTACGATTGCAACAGGCAACTATCTTACTCAAGGATAACAAAGTTAATATTTCTCAGATAGCCTATGCTGTTGGATTTTCAAATCCGATTTTGTTTTCTTCTACTTTCAAGAAAACGTATGGATGTACCCCTAGGGAGTATAGGGAGAGGAATATGTAACAAAATAATATATAGAATGTAACGCCTATGTTACAAATGACCGAATAGTATGTAACAATAAACTAGAGCATTTCATAACCATATTACTATGTTTGCAGCGTGTAAATTTTAAATTTAATATGTTATGAAAAATGCTTTTAATTTTAGGCCATGGATGGTTTTGGCTGTCTTGTTGACGTATTCATTGGGGACGTGGGCTCAATCTATTACGTTAAAAGGAATCGTGAAAGATGACTTTGGTGAAAGTATTATTGGTGCTAGCGTTTTGCAAAAAGGTACCACGAATGGTACGGTAACTGATTTGGATGGTAATTTTACTTTGACTGTTCCTAATAAAAATGCGGTGCTGGTTATTTCATTCATAGGCTATCTTACGCAAGAAATAACTGTAGGAAATCAAACTCATTTCAATGTTCTCTTAAAAGAAGACGCACAAAATTTGGATGAGGTGATTGTTATTGGTTATGGTACGGCAAAGAAAAGTGACTTGACGGGAGCCGTAACTCGTGCAGATATGGGTGCGTTGGAAAAATCACCTAATGTAAATGTTTTACAAGGCTTAAAAGGGGTTGTTCCAGGTCTGAATATTGGTATTGCAACCAAAGCGGGAGACTCACCTACTGTTTCTATTCGTGGTCGTAACTCTATTTCTGGTTCTACTGAGCCATTAGTTGTATTGGATGGAGTTATTTATCGTGGTAATATTTCTGATATTAACCCAAGTGATATTGCATCTATTGATGTGTTAAAGGACGCCAGTAGTACAGCTATTTATGGTTCACAAGCAGCAAACGGTGTGTTAATGATTACTACTAAAACGGTTAAAAGTGTTTCTAAGCCGATTTTGGAATATAGTGGTTCATTTACTTTGCAAGGTTTGATTAACAATGATATGAAACGTCTTGACAGAGATGGTTTCGCTACTCAGGTTGCTGATATTAAGTTGGCTGAGAGTCGTATGGGAACTGATATGTTACAACGTAATCCGGATTTCAACCCCGCTACTTATTTTAAAGATGGAGAAGTGATAACTGGTTATAATAATGGTGTGAATACCGATTGGTGGGATTTATTGACGGAAGATGTTCCTTATATTCAAAATCACAACATTAGTGTTCGTGGAAAAACAGAAAGGAATAGTTATTTTGTTTCTTTTGGTTTTACTGACCAACAAAACTTAGTTGTTAATGATACCTACAAACGTTATAATGTTCGCATGAACTTGGATAGTAAAATTACAGACTGGTTAAAAGTTGGAACAGCTTCCTATTTTAATATAAGTAACTTCTCCGGTGAGAATACTTCATTTAGTAGTTTGTTTAGCATTCCGGCTTCTGCCACTCCATATGAAGAAGATGGTAAAACATTGAAAGTACAACCTTTGGTAAGTACTGTAAATCCTTTGCTGACAATGAGTAATCCTGATAAGGATATACGCTATAACTTGTCAGGTAATGTATATGCCGATGTTAGTATTCCTTGGGTAAAAGGTTTGAGTTATCGTATCAGCTATGCGAATAACTGGACGATCTATAATTATTATAATTTTAATCCGTATGGCAATACTTTGTTAGGTCAGGCAGAGAAGAAACATACCAACCAAAATGAATGGACGTTAGACAATATCATTACTTACCAAAATACATTTGGAAAACATTCTGTTAATGCCACATTTGTATATGGTGTTGAAAAACGCACTTATGAGAGCACTGATGCTATTGCCAAAACTTTTACTGATAAGACTCTAGGATATAATAATATGGGAATGGGGCAAGCTGACTTGAATGCCATTACTTCAAATGCTTGGGAAGAAAGCAGCTTGTATAACATGTTGCGTTTAGTCTATACTTACAATGATCGCTACATTGTTACTGGAACCATTCGTCGTGACGGTTTTTCGGGATTCAGTAGTGGTAATAAGTTTGGTTATTTCCCATCAGTAGCTGCGGCATGGAGACTCTCTGAGGAATCTTTTATTAAAGATAATATCAAATGGATTGATAACTTGAAACTACGTTTGTCTTATGGTACCAGTGGGAATAGAACTAGTGGACGCTATGCAACTATGGCGCAAATGCAAAATAATTCATCCTATGGTAAGGGATATGTGTATGGTGATGGTGCAAAAGGTGGCTTGTTGCAACTAATGAAAACTTTGCCGAATCCCGATTTAAAATGGGAGACGACCAAATCGGTCAATTTAGGTCTTGACTTCAGTGTATTGGGGGGACGTTTGTTTGGTAATTACGAGTTTTATGTATCTAAAACCAGTGATTTGTTGTACGATGTTGAAATTCCTCATATGAATGGTATGGTTACTAACAGTATTCCTACTAACATCGGTAAGTTGCGCAATATAGGACATGAATTTAGTATTACTGGTATCCCCATTGTTAACAAAGATTTTCAATGGACCATTACTGCTAACTTCTCATTGAATAAAAATAAAGTAGAAAGTATCTTGGGTATTGATGCGAATAAAGATGGTAGGGAAGATGATTTGGTTGCAAGTAATATCTTTATTGGTGAACCCTTAGATCCGATTTATGATTATAACATCATTGGCATGTGGCAGGTAGAAGATTATAATAAAGGCATAATTCCTGATGGTTTCTTGTATGGTACTTACAAGATTGAAGATGTTAACCATGACAACGCATACACAGCTGAGGATGACCGGAAGATTCTTGGTTACAAAGATCCTTTATATCGTTTCAGTATTCAAAACAATTTTACTTATAAAGATTTTGAGTTGAATATCTTTATCAATTCTGTACAAGGTGGTAAAAATCACTACCTGGGCCAACCTGCTGGGAAATTAGTCATTCCTGATCACCTGTTGAGTAACAGTTTCATGAAATTTGATTATTGGACTCCCGAAAATCCAGATGCTCGATATCGCCAATTGGGATTCTATACTAATTCATTAGGTTCAGGATTTTCACCTTATATTTCCCGTAGTTTTGTTCGTTTGCAGGAGTTATCTTTAGCATATAACCTGCCTAAAAAATTCTTGAGCAAGATTCATGTAAATCGTGCGAAAGTGTTTATCAGCGCATCCAACCTCTTTACTATAACAGGTTGGGACGGATGGGATCCTGAAGCAGGACAAGGCATTAGCTATGACTTGGATGGAGGTTATCCAACGATGAAGAGCTATACACTGGGATTGAACTTTGAATTCTAAAAAATTAAATACGTATCACAATGAAAAACTTGAAATATATATTTGCAGCTGTTGCATTATCATGTTTAGGCACAGCTTGTAATGAAAGTAGCTGGTTGAAAGAAACTCCCTACGATTTCTATACGCCTGAAAATTCCTATACTACAACTGACCAGTTCCAAAATGCGTTAAATTACTTGTATGATCAGGTACGAGGGATGCGTTGGAAAATGGGTGACCAAAATATGGCTTTAATTTGCAGTGATATTGCTTCCGGTGGAACAGATACTTCCCCTGTTGCTAAATTTAATGACTTTAAAACGTTTCTTACTCCCTATACTTATGTAGCCAGTTCATATTGGGATAGAGCTTATTCAGCCATAGCTAATGCAAATGTTATTATCAGCCGTATTGATATGGAAAATGAGGTAGGTGAAGATAACAAAAAAGTAATTAAAGGACAAGCACTCTTTTTCCGCGCTTATTTTTATAATTTCTTAGCAAATTTATATGGCGGTGTTCCATTGATATTAGAAGAAGCTACCGAACCTCGGAAGGATTATGTACGGGCAACGCGTGAAGCTACTTATGACCAGGCACGTCAGGATTTGGAAGATGCCATCAAAATGCTGAATGATATTACAAAGGCTAAAGATGGTGAAGTAAATATTCAGGCTGCTCAACATTTGTTGGCGGAAGTTTATATTTCTCTTGGAGATTATTCCAAAGCCATTGCTGCAGCTACTGCTGTTATTACTCACCCCAGTATGGGATTGATGAAAACACGTTTCGGTTCAAGAAAAGACGAAACAGGTGATCCTTATTGGGACTTATTCCAATTGAATAACCAAAACCGTTCAAGTGGTAATACTGAAACAATTTGGGCTTTACAGTATGAATATAAGAACTCCGGTTCTTCCTATAGTAATGAAATGCCGCGTTGGTTACTTCCTTATTATGAAGGCTTGAATGTGCGAGATAAAGAAGATAAAAAGAATGTAAAAGCCTTTACACTCAACACGATGGAAAAAGGTGGTAGAGGTATCGGTACTATTCGTCCTACTAATCACTTCCTCAACGAAATTTGGGAATCGGGAGATATCCGTAACTCTGAATTGATGATTATACGCGATTTCCAAGTTGACAATCCGGAAGCGAAAGATTTCAAAAAATGGATCATGGCTGATGGGTTATATGATAAGTTTAATAAGGAACAGCAAACTCGTCAGTTCTATCCGTTTATTATGAAATTCAGTCAGGTCGGTACTTTAGAGGACGATAATTATCAGAAAAATGCTGACGGTACATATAAACTTACAGCTTTGGGTGAGCATGGCGTGGTTTACGCATGGGGAAGTCTAAGTGCTAATACTTCTATGAAAGACGAATACATGTATCGTTTGGCCGGTACTTATCTTCTTAGAGCAGAAGCCTATTTGGCCAATAATGAACCGGATAAGGCTATGGCAGATCTGAATGAACTTAGAGATCGTGCTCGAACTCGCCAGCTTACTAGTTCAAGTGAAGTAACACTCGATTTCATTCTGGACGAGCAAATGCGTGAGTTATATTTCGAAGATTTTCGTGTGCCTACCTTATGCCGTTTAGGTAAAATGGTGGAGCGCTCTAGAAAATATAATCCGTTTGGTGCAAATGTTGGTGATCACCAGAATTTATTCCCTATTCCGTATAGCGAAATAGAAAAGAATATATTTAATAAAATAGAACAAAATCCGGATTATGAGAAATTCTAGGAGTTTATGAACTCTTCAGAATCTATCTCAGTGCTTCATAAAAAGTAGGCTGATATTTATCTATTTTATAAATACCAACTTAAAAAACACATTATAGCAAATATTGTTATGAGGAGATTATTATTATTATGTTATTTGGTTACGGCGGGAGTTGTCGGGATATTCGCTCAAGGAGAAAACCGATTAAAGGATAACTTTGACTTCGATTGGAAATTTTCATTAAATGATGATCGCCAGTATGCTGATCCTGTGTATAATGACCAATCGTGGGAAGATATCCAACTACCGCATGACTGGAGTATTAAATTGAATTTTGACCATTCGATTAGTGGATCGGCAGCTCATTTGCCTGGTGGCATCGGTTGGTATCGCAAAGCGTTTATTGTACCGGCTTCCTATAAAAATAAGTCCGTATCTGTTTTATTTGATGGCATTTTTCATCAGAGTGATGTTTATATTAACGGTAAACATTTAGGTTTTCGGCCGTATGGATTTTGTAGTATTGAATATGATCTGACTCCATATCTGAAGTATGGGGAAAAGAATATAATTTCTGTACGTGTTGACCGTTCGGGAAAAGATAACATCGCTCGCTGGTATACGGGATCTGGAATTTATCGTCATGCTTGGCTGATTGTAACCAACCCTATGCATGTAATTAACAATGGTACTTATGTTACTACGCCAGAGATAGATGCCCAAAGAGCATGCGTGGCTGTTGTGACAAGCCTTACCAACACTTCTCACCAAGAAGAAACCGCTACACTTATGCAGTATATTCTGGATAAAGAAGGAAAAGTTGTAGCCAAAAGTGATAACCGAAAAGTTACGGTTCAGCCCAAAGATACGGTTGATGTGACTCAACAACTGAATTTGGAGAATCCTGTGCTATGGTCGATTGATACTCCGTCGATGTATACCATGAAAACCATAGTGAAGATTGGACGAAAAACCGTTGATGACTATCGTACTCCATTTGGTGTGCGCACTATAGAGTTTACAGCTGATCGTGGATTTTTCTTAAATGGTCAGCAAGTCAAACTTAAAGGCTTGTGTTTGCATCAGGATGCCGGTGCATTAGGGACAGCTGTACCCGACCGGAGTAGTGAACGCCGTTTGGAGATTTTGAAGGAATACGGGTGTAATGCCATCCGCTGTGCGCATAATCAACCCTCTCCTGAATTTCTGGATATGTGTGACCGTATGGGATTTATCGTAATCGATGAGGCATTTGATAAATGGAAATCCGGTTATTATGCCAAATATTTTGACGAATGGTGGCAAAAAGATATGGAGGATATGTTGTTGCGTGACCGTAATCATCCGTCGGTTGTTTTGTGGAGTATCGGAAACGAGCTGCAGGAAGCGTGGGAAAGCTCTGATGAAGGAGTGGAACGTGCAAAAATGCTGCAGGATTTTGTTCACCAAAAAGAACCGAGTCGTATGGCAATTCTCTCTGCACAAAACAACCATCAGGAAAAGTTTTCCGGTGTAACGGACGTTATCGGATATAACTATTTGGAGGCACGTATGTTAAGTGATCACAAGAAATTCCCCGAACGCCGTTTTATGATAACCGAAGAACTTCCTTATTATAGTGGTGAAGAAGGAAACATTCGTAGTTATACTCCGTATAATCCATGGAACATCATTGCTGAGAATGAATTTGTAGCCGGTGGATTTATTTGGTCGGGGGTAGATTACTTAGGTGAGGCAGCTAGTCGGGAAAGCCATGGATGGCCCAACGGGCTGTTTGATATCTGTATGTTTGAGAAGCCTCGCGCTGCCTATCATCGCGCGATGTGGAACAATAAACCATTGGTAAGCATAGCTTTTCTTGATCCCTCTCTTGATATCGACCATGGAAGGGATTTGTGGCAGTGGCCTAAGATGGCTTCACACTGGAACTTGCCGAGAACGTATTTCGGACAAGTTATTCAGGTGTGCACTATCACAAATTGCGAAGAAGTAGAGATGTTTATGAATGGTAAATCGATGGGCAAACAAAAAACAGCTGACTTTACGAATAATACTATTATATGGAATATTCCTTATCGTCCGGGAACTTTGGAAGCAAAGGGATATAATGATGGGAAAGAAGTAGCAGCTTATCAGCTTGCCACATCAAAAGATACGGATTCTTTAACTTTGACGCCCGACCGGACAATGATTAAAGCAGACGGACAAGATTTGTCGCACATTGCTATTCAGTTGTACGATGAGGATGGGAAACCTGTACAGACGGATGATAAAGAGTTGACTGTAACGGTGGAAGGTGATGGCCGTTTCTTGGGCATTGATAACGGAGATTTAAGACGTAAAAATTCATTTAGCGGGAACAGGTTGAAAACCTATTTCGGCAAGGCGCTGGTTGTTGTACAATCCTTGCGTAAGGCGGGCACGATGACAGTTAGTGTGGAGATGGAAGGAAAAGCAACTCCTTATGTAGTTACCATCCAGTCCGCCCGGTAGATGATAAGTAGTTTGATATTAGTTGAATAACAGAAAAGAGTGTACTGTAATGGTGCACTCTTTTTATGTATAAAATAGTTTCGTTTTAGCGTTTGTTATATTGAAAACAGAAAATGTAACATAGAAAATAATGTTGTAGTTTCAGTATAATAAGATGTATCATATCTGATATATTCTAACTGAAAGATTCCGTAATTTTGAACAATAAAGCTGCAGTTAACTTGGAGAGTTGTTTTAATCTAATATGAATATGAGAAGAATTTATTTTTTTGTTTGCATTATTGTATTGTGTTGTATAAACTCGGCTCAAGCGCATCTCCCTTGCCCGGTGAATGCCAGGGGGGTATTGCAATGTGATGCCGAAGTGAAATCATCTTATAAGAAAAGTGTGTCTCTTCATTTTGATGTTAATTCCCGGGAAGAATCTTATGCAGCCCGAATGTTGACGAAGTCTTTGCAAGAACGGGGATATGTAATAAATGCGAATAGTGGAGATTATTCAATCAAATTCTTTATTGACAAGAGGGGATATGATGCCGAAGCATTTGCTATTATTCCTGAAGGAAATGTAATCAAAATTATTGGAGGAGATTATAGAGGACTTATTTATGGGGCATTGTCATTGTCGGAAGATTTGAGGAATGAAATTTTGTTGGATAATGCGGTTGCTCGGAGTGAAAAGCCGAAATTGATGTTACGAGCTGTAAAGTACGATCTTCCATGGGATACCTATCGGCATAGTGAAGCGTTGAATCTCCATGATGAGACCTGTCGTGACCCGAAATATTGGGAAGCATTTTTGGATATGATGGCCGAAAATAGGCTGAATGCTTTGTCGCTTTGGAACTTGCATCCTTATCCATTCATGATCATACCTAAAAACTATCCGGAAGCGAGCCCGTTTACGAAAGAAGAATTTAAAGAGTGGCAAAAGCTTTTTCAGTCTATCATCGGCATGGCTGCTGAGCGAGCTATCGAAACCTATCTGATCCCGTTCAACATTTTTGTGACGCCGGAGTTTTCAGTTGCACATAATGTAGCAATGGATAATCTTGATCATCATTTCTATGTGCGTGGGGAAACGGCACAAATTGTCAAAGACTACACACGCGAATGTGTAACCCAAGTGTTGGAAGAATATCCTGATTTAACGGGGTTTGGATTGACTTTGGGTGAAGGCATGGCAGGTATGACACCACAAGAACGTGAAGCTTGGATGACTGAGACTATCATTGAAGGGATGCGGCGGGCCAATCGACCTTCTAAACTGGTACATCGCGTACCGTTCTCTAGTACGACCGAATCACTTGGGAATACCAGCGTTGAAACGGAGCGCATAACTCGCGCATCCATAGAGCGGGAAGCGGATATGGGCTTTACCGAAGGTCCTATTTTTGCAGACTTTAAATTCAATTGGTCACATTCCCTTTCCACGCCCAAGCTGATTAAAGTGCATGGTGGCCCGTTGTATGATACTTACTTTAATCCTGTCTCCGATAAATATAAGGTGACTTGGACAGCACGTAATGAAGATATTTTTTGCCTACGTTGGGGGGTACCTGAATTTGTCAGAGCGCATGTGAAATTAAATTCTCCGGCTTATGTTGGAGGGTATTTTATAGGTTCGGAAACCTATATCCCGGCAAAAGATTATTTCACGACGGATATGAGTAAGGCTAATTGGAAATGGGCTTTTGAACGTCAATGGCTGTATTATAAAATTTGGGGACGTTTGTTGTACGATAGTGATACGCCGGATGAAGTGTTTCATGCTGAATTTATTCGTCGTTATGGCAAAGATGGTGAAAATCTGCTGAAAGCTTCTTCACTTGCCGGCATCACACCGCTGGTGTTTGCGTCAAATACGGATTGTGGTTGGGATTTTACCTTGTATAGTGAAGGATTGATGGCTCTTGTTCCTAAAGATCGGAATAGGCCGGGAACTCCATTGGAAGAATATGTTTCTATCGACCGATTGATTCACCAAAATCCGCTTGATACCTCTTTTGTTAAAGTAGCAGATTATGTGGAACGGATATTGGCTGGCGGAAGTTTTACCAAAGAAAGGGTCACACCTCCGCAGATAGCCGATTCTTTGGAAAGGAATGCCAAACAAGCTCTTAAACTGGTAGAAAATATTAACCCGGCAAAGAATCAGAATGCAGCATTGATCTATGAAGTTGCAGATATTAAAACTTGGGCTAATTTAGGTTTACATTATGCCGAGAAGATACGTGGGGCTATTGCTTTGCAAACTTACAGGGTAAATGGAAATAAGACTTATCAGCAACAAGCGATACGGCACTTGAGTAAAGGACTGGAATATTGGGATAAAGTTATTGAAATTACTCGTCCGTTATACAACGATATGCCGTTGGTTCATTACAGTGAGCAAGGGGGGAAGCATTGGAAGGAAAATGATCATTTACGCTTTCACTGGGCATTGATTCGTCCTGATGTGGCTAAAGATCTGGAAATAGCCAAACGATAGCTGTGTGATATGGATTTTGATGAAACATATAATATCAATACTAAATTCAAACTTTTTTATATGAAAAATAGAGCGTTATTATTTGCATGCGTTGGAATACTTGTGTGTAACGGGCTTATAGCTAAAGAATATCATGTAGCTAAGAGTGGCTCGGATACCAATCCCGGTACAGTTGAAGCTCCGTTCCTTACAATTTCTAAAGCGGCAATGGTTCTTAATGCCGGTGATACTGTAACTGTACATTCCGGCACTTATCGCGAGTGGGTAAGTCCCCGCAATTCTGGCTTGAATCGTACTTCGCGTATCGTGTATCGTGCTGCTCCGGGCGAAGATGTTTGGATCAAAGGGTCGGAAGAAATTAAAGGTTGGGTGCGTCAACGGAATTCTACAGTTTGGAAGGTTGTGGTGCCTAATAGTGTATTCGGCGATTTTAATCCGTTTGCAGAAAAGCTTTGGGGAGATTGGCTCGATAAGAATCCTGTAACCTATCATTTAGGAGAAGTTTTCTTGAATGGCAAGTCATTTTATGAGGTGGACAGTCTTTCTAAAGTGAGAAATCCTCAGGAATTTCCGGATTCCAAGAACAAAGCCCAGTCGCTTTACCAATGGTATGCCGAAGTAGGTGATACGGAAACTGTCATTTGGGCTAATTTCCACAAATACAATCCCAATAAGGAACTTGTGGAAATCAATGCTCGTCCGGCTTGTTTTTTCCCGAAGGAACAAGGTGTGAACTATATTACGGTACAAGGCTTCAAAATGTCGCAGGCGGCAGTTCAGTGGGCTCCTCCTACAGGTGTTCAGAAAGGACTTTTAGGCCCTAATTGGAGTAAGGGTTGGATTATTGAGGGAAATGAAATATCGAATGCCAAGTGTTCTGGAATCAGCTTAGGGAAAGATTTTGCTTCGGGCAACAATCTTTGGACATTGGAGCAAAGTATTGTGGGATTTAACCGGGAGATAGAGTCGGTTATTAAGGCCTGGCGTATGGGCTGGAACAAGGAGAATATCGGTTCTCATGTGGTACGTAATAACGTTATCTTTGATTGCGAACAGACAGGTATTTGTGGACACATGGGAGCTATATTCAGTGTGATTGAGAATAATCATATCTATGATATTCATACTAAGCGCCAGTTTACCGGTGCGGAGATCGGTTGTATTAAATTGCATGCGCCTATTGATGTGGTTGTTAAAGACAACTGGCTTGATAACGGTTATCGAGGTATATGGCTTGACTGGCAGTGTATTGGAACTCGTATAACAGGTAATTTGTTTACGAATAATGACTTTTATGACATCATGATTGAAGTTACCCATGGCCCCTGTTTGATTGACAATAACATACTGTTGTCTGCTAATTCTGTAAATAATCTGTCACAAGGGACTGCGTGGGTGCACAATCTCATCGGTGGAGTGGTAACAGTACGTCCTATTCCCATACGTTATACGCCTTACCATGAGCCACATTCAACGGACATCATAGGTCTAACAAGTATATTGTGCGGGGATGAGAGACTTTATAATAACATTCTTACAGTAGTTCCCGGTTCACAGTCTGAACATAAGCTTGATGGTTTCTCTCCTTACGATTCTCATCCTGAATATAAAGAAGGAATTTATCAGGAAATGAACCGCACATCACGAGGTTCGGTTCAGTCAAAAGACTTTACGTTGGCTATGTACACCGGTGCTAACCTTTATTATGATGGAGTGAAACCCTATGCTCACGAACCTTATAATATTGTAAGTAATCATGCATTGGCTCCCACAATTGAACAGCGTGGTGACGAGGTGGTTCTTAAGTTGAACTTTGACAACAATATTTCGCAATTGCAGTCGCAAATTATCGACACAGAAAAAATGGGAGTAACCTTCTTTTCAAATGGTTATTTCGAAAATCCGGATGGAACGCCTATAACACTTAATACAGACTATTTAGGAGTTTCTCGAGGAGACGTTCCTAAAGCAGGACCATTTGAAAATGTTGTATCCGGTGTACAGGAAATCGTGGTTTGGAGGGGACATCACAAACCGTAAATTCCAGAACACCACCTTGAACCTTGTCACATTGTTTTTTTGTGACGCAAAATAAAAATGTTATTCTTTTGATACACAAATTGAAATCGAAGCTGTTAATGGAAATCTGTTATTAGGAAAAGCGTTTCAAGGAGAAAGGATAACATAAGATGCAGGGCAGAGGAAACTATTTATAACAGGCTATAAAACAATACCCTACATGTCCCATTTGAATGCCACCCTTTGGTATATTGAGTACCAAACGTTGGTATTCTAAGTACCAAATGTTGGTATTTCAAGTACCACTCTTTGGTATTCCAAGTACCAAGCATTGGTATTTTAAATACCAAAGTTGGGTATTTAAATAGTCAGCATAGAGTTTGTTTTTGACAGTGACGACAAAATATTGGTCGTCACTGTCTATGTGCCTTGTCGTCACAGGTAACCCACTTATCCTTAGTGTATTGAAGTGAAAAGTGACGAGTGACGACAAAAAATGAAAAGATAATAGTATTTTTGTGCCAGCCAAGAGCTTAGTAGCGGTTTTATATCCGCTGCCAAGCTCTTTTTTATGTCCTTTTTCGTAGAAGCATATCTTGGTAAATTCGTGCAAAATCTGTGCAAATGCCTTTATAAACAAAAAAGACACTCAAGAGTGGAAGCCTCTCAAATGCCTTATTTTCAAGCCTTTCGACTTTGTAGCGGGACCCGGGATTGAACCGGGGACCTCATGATTATGAATCATGCGCTCTAACCAGCTGAGCTATCCCGCCATTATTTCTCGATTGCGGGTGCAAAGATATAGCTTTTATTTAAACTGCCAAAATATTTGTGGAGATTTTCTGCTATTTATTTTGTCAATAGAAAAAAGGAAATAGTATTTTCCTTTTTTCTTATATAGCATAATGCAACATAATCAGCACTTTAATCTTGCATTGTGGAGTTGAATTGAATAAAATCAATGAATATTTTTTCTAATTAGAAAAAAGTATTTATCTTGGCCGGCGTAATACAAAGAAGACATATACTATGGAAAGGAAAAAAATACATTTGGAATATCTCTTGAATGCGACTTCTAAAAGTATTCTTTGGACAGCAATAAGCACTCCTACTGGTTTGGAGGGCTGGTTTGCGGACAAGGTGCAGTCAGATGATAAGACCGTCTCTTTCTTTTGGGGGAAAACAGAAAGGCGCGATGCTGAAATTATTGCTGTGCGAGCATATTCTTTTATTCGCTTCCGCTGGCTTGATGATGAGAACCCGCGTGAGTATTTTGAATTAAAGATGACAAACAACGAGTTGACCAATGACTTTGTACTTGAAATTACTGACTTTACCAATGCGGATGAAGCAAACGATTTGTGTGAATTATGGGAATCTCAGGTAGACACTTTGCGTAGAACATGCGGTTTTTAGTTAACTTTCAATTAAAAATTTCCCGTACTCCCTTTTTTGTGCTACTTTTGTGCGTTCATTGCATGAAACAAGTAAAATGCTGCGCATAAAAAAGTTAGATATATTTATATTAAAGAGCTTTTGTCTGCTCTTTATGGGCACTTTCTTCATCTGCCTGTTCATCTTCATGATGCAATTTCTGTGGAAATATGTAGACGAAATGGTGGGAAAGGGATTGGAGATGAATGTTCTTGCTCAGTTTTTCTTCTATTCGGCGCTGACGCTGGTACCGGCTTCATTGCCTTTGGCTATCTTGTTGGCGGCCCTCATTACTTTTGGAAATTTTGGAGAACGCTTTGAGTTGCTTGCTATGAAAGCAGCAGGTATTTCTTTGTTGAAAATTATGCGTCCGCTGATATTCTTCATATCTCTTATCTGTTGTGTTTCCTTTTATTTCCAAAATGTCATCGGTCCTAAAGCACAGACTAAGTTGTGGACGCTGCTGGTTTCCATGAAGCAGAAATCACCTGAAGTGGATATCCCTGAAGGAGTATTCTATGACGAGATAGATGGTTATAACCTGTATGTCAAGCATAAGAATCGGGAGACGGGTATGTTGTATGATGTGCTGATTTATAATTTTGAAAAAGGGTTTGAGAATGCACAAATAATTAAATCGGATTCCGGCAGGTTGGAAATGACGGCAGATAAGCAGCACCTTTATTTGCATCTTTATAGCGGTGAGCAGTTTGAGAACCTGAAGTCGCAAAATATGAACCAAAAAAACGTGCCTTACCGCCGGGAGACTTTCGTCGAGAAGCATGCGATTATAGAGTTCAATTCGGATTTTAATATGGTGGATGCCGGATTTATGAGTAATCAGTCCAGTAGCAAGGATATGAGTATGTTGCAGGCAGATATTGACTCTATGAAAGTTCAGAATGACAGTATCGGACGGACTTACTATAAGGAAGCAATGGCAAGTACTTATAAAGCCACTGTTAATACATTGAGTAAAGACGATACGCTAAAGATAGAATCGGCTCATTTAGGCAGTTACAATGTGGACAGTCTGTTCAATGTGGCTACTTTGATGCAGAAACAGAAAATAATGTCTACGGCTGTCAGTCGTGCAGAGAGCGCTGCAAGTGATTGGAGCTTCAAAAGCTTCAATATCTCACAGACTGAGACCAGCTTGAGACGGCATATGACTTCCTGGCATGAGAAACTGACGCTCTCGTTGGCCTGCCTTATCTTCTTTTTTATCGGTGCGCCATTGGGTGGTATCATTCGTAAAGGTGGGTTGGGCATGCCTGTGGTGGTGTCCGTACTTATTTTTATAATCTACTATATTATTAATAATACGGGCTATAAAATGGCTCGTGATGGTAAATGGATTGTGTGGATGGGTATGTGGACCAGTACTGCTATATTGGCACCGTTGGGAGCCTTTCTTACTTATAAATCCAATAATGATTCGGTAGTACTGAATGCTGATGCTTATATCAACTGGTTCAAGAAAATAGCGGGTATCCGTAGCGTCCGTCATCTTTTCCGAAAGGAAGTGATTATTCACGATCCGGATTACGCTCGTTTGCCGGGAGAGCTCCAGCAGTTGTCGGCCGACTGTCGCGCATATGCTGAAAAGAAATCTTTGATGCGTGCACCTAATTACTTCAGTTTGTGGATGAATTATACTCCTCATGACGAGGAGGTAGTGGCACTTAATGAACGGCTGGAGGCATTGATAGATGAAATGTCCAATACAAGGTCTATACCGTTACTGACAGCACTGAACAATTATCCAATCATAGCCGTTCATGCCCATGTGCGGCCTTTCCGTAATTATTGGCTGAATATGCTGTGTGGAGTGATAGTTCCTGTCGGTTTGTTTTTCTATTTCCGTATTTGGGCATTCCGTATCCGGTTGGGCAATGATATGGAACGGATTATCCGTACAAACGAGGAGATACAGAATATAATAAAAGTCGATCTGAATAAATAATAAAAAGTAAACATATGGAAACAGTAAAGTTGAATACAATAGAAGAGGCTATTGAAGATTTTAAAGCCGGTAATTTTGTGATTGTAGTCGATGATGAAGATCGTGAAAACGAGGGAGATTTGATTATTGCTGCCGAACAGATCACGCCGGAAAAGGTAAACTTCATGCTGAAACATGCACGTGGTGTGCTGTGCGCTCCTATTACGGTGTCTCGTTGCAAGGAACTGGATCTGCCCCATCAGGTGTCTGATAATACTTCTGTATTGGGTACTCCTTTTACGGTAACTATTGATAAGTTGGAAGGTTGCACAACCGGTGTCTCTGCTGCCGATCGTGCCGCGACAATCCAGGCGTTGGCCGATCCTGCTTCAACTCCTGCTACTTTCGGTCGTCCCGGACATATTAATCCGCTGTATGCTCAGGAGAAAGGTGTGTTGCGTCGTGCAGGTCACACAGAAGCCACAATTGATATGTGCCGTTTGTCCGGTTTCTATCCGGCTGGTGCGCTCATGGAAATTATGAATGAAGACGGTACAATGGCACGTCTGCCGGAATTGCGTAAAATGGCTGATGAATTTAATTTGAAACTGATTTCCATTCGCGACATGATAGCTTATCGCTTGCGACAGGAATCTATCGTGGAGAAGGGAGTAGAGGTGGATATGCCGACAGAACATGGACATTTTCGTCTCATTCCTTTCCGCCAAAAGTCCAATGGTTTGGAGCATGTAGCTTTGTTCAAGGGAATTTGGGAACCTGATGAACCCGTATTGGTGCGCGTACACTCTTCTTGTGCAACAGGAGATATCTTTGGCTCTATGCGTTGTGATTGCGGAGAACAGCTTCATAAGGCTATGGAGCTGATTGAGAAGGCTGGTAAAGGAGCTATTGTGTACCTCAATCAGGAAGGTCGCGGTATCGGATTAATGGAAAAGATGAGAGCTTATAAGCTTCAAGAAGATGGCATGGATACAGTGGACGCCAATATCTGCCTCGGACATTTGGCGGATGAACGTGACTATGGAGTAGGTGCTCAAATACTGCGTGAACTAGGTGTGCATAAGATGCGTTTGCTCACAAATAATCCAGTGAAACGTGTCGGTTTGGAGGCTTATGGCTTGGAGATTGTAGAGAATGTGCCGGTTGAAACAACTCCTAACCGGTATAACGAACGCTACTTACGTACAAAGAAAGAACGTATGGGGCATATTCTTCATTTTAACAAGTAACTGACTTTTTGTTTTATTATATCAGAGAAAATCGCTTATTTTGCAATCAGATTTGCATAACAACCATTAAATAGAAACAAAATGAACCAATTATCAGATCGTTTGAACAGCTTGTCGCCTTCTGCGACGTTGGCTATGTCTCAAAAGAGTGCAGAGCTGAAAGCTCAAGGCATAGATGTAATTAACTTGAGTGTCGGAGAGCCGGATTTTAATACTCCCGACCATATTAAAGAGGCTGCGAAAAAGGCGATAGACGATAACTTCTCTCGCTATTCTCCTGTTCCGGGCTATCCGGCCTTGCGTAATGCTATTGTGGAGAAATTAAAAAAAGAGAACGGTCTGGAATATACTGCTGCACAAATCTCTTGCGCCAACGGGGCCAAGCAGTCAGTTTGCAATGCAATCTTGGTACTGGTAAATCCGGGCGATGAGGTGATTGTGCCTGCGCCTTATTGGGTTAGCTACCCTGAAATGGTGAAGTTGGCAGAAGGTAAACCGGTGATTGTTACAGCAGGCATTGAACAGGATTTCAAGATAACGCCTGCGCAATTGGAAGCTGCCATTACGCCGAGGACCAAAGCACTGATACTTTGCTCTCCTTCCAATCCTACCGGTTCTGTATATAGTAAAGAAGAATTAGCCGGACTGGTTGCCGTATTGGCTAAGTATCCTCAGGTAGTTGTTATAGCTGATGAAATTTACGAACATATCAACTATATCGGTAAACACCAAAGTATTGCACAATTCCCGGAAATGAAAGACCGTACAGTAATTGTGAATGGCGTTTCCAAGGCATATGCCATGACAGGTTGGCGTATCGGTTTCATTGCTGGTCCTGAATGGCTTGTAAAGGCTTGTAACAAATTGCAGGGGCAGTATACTTCAGGTCCATGTTCGGTTTCTCAGAAAGCTGCTGAAGCTGCTTATACAGGAACGCAGACTCCGGTGGAGGAGATGCGTAAAGCGTTTGAGCGTCGTCGCGACCTCATTGTGAAGTTGGCTAAGGAAGTTCCGGGATTTGAGGTAAACGTGCCGGAAGGTGCTTTCTACTTATTTCCCAAATGCAGTTCGTTCTTTGGAAAGTCTGCGGGAGAACGTAAGATTGATAATTCTGATGATTTGGCTATGTACCTGCTGGAGGTAGCTCATGTAGCTTGTGTGGGTGGTACTTCGTTTGGTGCTCCTGAGTGTATTCGCATGAGTTATGCTACGAGTGATGAGAATATTGTCGAGGCGATTCGCCGTATCAAAGAAGCATTGTCGCAGCTTGCATGATCCGTAATGAGTGAGATATTAAATAAAAAGGCTCGGTTTCAATGAAACCGAGCCTTTCTTTTTTTCTTAGGATTGTATTATTCTCCCGGATGAATTGCTTCAGAAGGGCAAACATCTGCACAAGTACCACATTCTGTACAAGTTTCAGGATCGATAGAATAGATATCGCCTTCAGAGATAGCGCCTACCGGACACTCGTCGATACAAGTTCCGCAAGCAATACAATCGTCACTAATTACGTAAGCCATTTTCTTTAATTTTTTAATTATTAGTACTAATTGGTTCGGCAAAAATAGCTGTTTTCTTCAACACTTGCTATCAATCTTGATTAAAAACATTTAATTTGTATGCAGTCTAAATAACAGCAAACGTAATAGGCATAAAATCAGTCGGTAAGCAGCTGATGCGTGGATTTTGTAATTAGAATTGCTTCTTGTTTATGACTAAGGATGTATAGGACGTTTTTGTTAATCTACTTTGTGGGATAAGTAAAATATATTACGGAGCCCCTTTCATTCGGTTCCTCTATGCGGAAAGTGCCGTTGAAATGTTCAAAGAACAGGTGGCAGATTTTTTGTAATATGAATTGCTTTTGCGAAGAAAAAGCAGGGTCGGCAAGCGGGCTGTTCGCTATCCGGCAACGTATTTCCTGAGTTTCCTCACTGTGAGTCAGTTCCATTTTCACATCTCTCGCCTTTTTACATTCAATGGGGTAGAGAAGCATGTTAGAGACCATTTGTGTGAAACGGTTGATGTCTGTATGGATAGTTGCATCTCCTGCATCTGCCTCTAATTCCAAGTGTATGCTTCCTTCGCTACGCATCTGTATTAGGCATGCCAGTTCGTTGCACCATTCTTGCACATTGTAGTCTTGCAATTGGAATTTCATCATGTTGGCTTCCAAGCGTGAGAGGTCGAGCACATTATTTACGAGTTGAATCAATTCTGCCGCGTTATTTTGGATGATGCCGGAATACTCTCTTTTTTCCTCTTCGCTCAGCCCTGTGTCGTCGGTTATGAGTTGCGAGAACCCCACTACATTATTGAGAGGAATGCGTATGTTATAACTCATATTTGCCAGAAAACGGCTTTTTATTTCATTTGCTTCTTCAGCGATGGCAGTTAACCTTTTCATTTCTTTTTCATCTTTTTGCAGATGCTTCCGGCTCCGGTATATATGGATATTGAAAAGCAGCAGTGCTATAATGATGATGATGGAGACCGTTAGGCAGATATAATGGAACATGCTGCGTCTCTGCTCTTTTTGCAGTATGAGTTTATCTATATTATACGAAGCGAGTATTTCCTCCATTTGTGAAGTGGTGAGCAGGTTGTATAGAGAGTCTTTGGCCTTGAGACTCTTTTTATAGAATGAGAGTGCTTCATCCGGCTTTCCCGCGTTTACCAATGAATCGGCTTGTCGGATACCGTAGATTATGTCATGCTCTATTTCCACCAGTTGTTTATGCGACAAGGAAGGCGGGCTCTTCCTATCTGTGTTGATGGATTGTACGGATAGAGGCAGGGCGAGGAGGGTTAATATAATAAGCAATTGTTTCATATCTTGTTTCCCTTTCTGCCTTTGGCGGTATGTGGCTGTCGGATAGGGTGGGTGAAACAGAATCTTGATCCGTTTGTGTAATTGGGATCGATCCATATTTTACCCCCGATATGTTCAATGATAAGTTGGCAGATGGAAAGCCCCAGTCCGCTTCCTTGTGCATTTTCGTTTAGCTTTTCGAAACGCTGAAAGATAGTGGCCTGTTTCTCTTTGGGGATACCGCATCCGGTGTCTGTTACGGAGAAAAGTAATTCTTCTTTCGATCCTTTCTTTACCTCCAGAATGATACTGCCTTGCGGTGTAAATTTGGTTGCATTAATCAACAGATTTATCAGGACTTGTTGCAGGCGTGAGTCGTCTGTTTCGATTTCCATGCTTTCCTGTTCTGTAATGAAGTGAATTTCGGCTTGGGTCTGTTTCACTTTACTGACGGTGTCGGTTACATTCCTGCATATGCCGACGACATCATGCTTCGCGATGCTGAACTGTATCTTGCCGAATTCAAGGCTTGATAAATCTATCACATCATTGATGAGCTTCAATAATAGTTCGGAGTTTTGCAGGATTACATCATTGCATTGGCGGCGTGTTTCGTTGTCCAATCCTTCTTCTGTCAGCAGCGAGGAGAAACCGGAGAGTGCATTTAACGGGGTGCGTATTTCATGACTCATATTCGAGAGGAATATGCTCTTGGCGGATGTCGCATTTTCTGCGTTGGTGCGCAGACGTTCCAGGTTTTGGGTGGATAGGGTTATCTTTTGTTGCTGTTTCTTGAGTCTGAAAGCTATAATAGTGAACATGAGCAGTAGCATGATACTTCCTGCCAGCATGCTGGTGATAAGCCTGTTGTGCTCTTCCTTATTGGCAATCTCCATTTGGTCCACCTGATATTTGGCACGTAGGGTGTTGATTTGTCGGGTATAACCTTCGGTAGTAAGCGTGTCGACGGTAGGGTATAGCTCCTGATATAACCGACAAGCTTCCATTGATTTTCCTTGTATCTTATATAGGTATATAGTTTCCAGAGTTATCCATCGGTAGTATGTGGAACGTTTATTGACTGAATATTCCTGTCTCAATTCTTCGTACAGCTGCATGGCTTTGTCCCAATTAGATGCATCCCAGTTGCCCATTGCCCGATAGTAGGCAGCAGCGGTGTATTTCAAGTGGAAATAGTAGAATTTTTCAGGATGCAACCGGTAAATGGAGTCCATGCTTTTCAGGTGTCCGGCCGCTTCTTTAAGATAGGAACGTGAAAGGTGGCCATGCGAAATGGCGTAGTTAGCTTCTTCAATGGTAGCGAAAAAGGTGGTGGCGTAATCCGGCTTTTTCCCAAGAGTGTTTTTGATTTCGTCCAATACTTTTTTGGCGTCTTTCAGTTGCCCTTTACGTTGTAAGGTGTTGGACTGCTTCAGCAGTAGTTGTATGTGGTAGGGGTGGTGCGGAGATATAAGATGCAGCTCTTTCAAAGCGTCCTGATAGGATTCCAGCGCTTTGTCGCATTGGTTGGCTATGGTATAGGCATCTCCGATAGCTTGGTTCGCGACCACCATTCCAAAATCATATTCCATTTCTTTGGCTTCTTCGTACATCAGTCGTGCACGATCTATGGCAAGGCTGATATCTCCCCGCAATGTGTAAGCATTGGCAAGCTGGAGTTGTAGTAGAAAATAAGTTGTTTTGTCTTGTTTGTTTTTCCTGATGTCAGGTAAAATGCTTTCGCTCCAACAGATGACGCTGTCCACCGGTATTTCCTCATTATAGAGAATCTTTTTCTGAACAAAAACCTTCAGTGTATCCAATCTGTTCGGATTGGTTGCCGCAAATATTGAAGTGGCGTATGATATACATACGCTCCACAACGCAATTAATATGGCAGCATTCTTGTTCACCGTTTGTTTTGTTTGTCTATTATTGGCAAAAATAAACATTAAACATGATATAAAAAAATAAAATATAATGATTTTATTTTCAATATGTTCGTGTGGATAAACGGTAAATCTTATCTTTTTTATTTCGGGAAAGTTTAGTAAAGCTCCAATCCGAATTCGTTTTTCAGTTGCAGCAGAGCGTCATTTTTTTGTACCATCATTTGGAATTTTTCAACTCGGCCGTATGCATGAACCTTCTCTGTGGGGGCGCTGATGCGTACTGTCATAGTTACTTTCCGGTTCTTCAGGCGTGCGCGTAGATATTCTTGCAGATGGGGGATCATTGCGGTGAATTCTTTCGCGACGATCTCATTGTCTACAACGGCCTCAAAGGTGGTATCGTTCAGCAGCGTGACGCGCATGTTCTGCATGCGTTTGGCTATGGCAACTTGTTCTTTAGGCATGCGTCCGGCATATTCCTGCCAGTAGTAGTTCACATCTCTTTCGTTGAAGATGTAGTCTTCTTCCGGTTGTGCCGCCTGTTGTGCGGTAGTAGTGGTGGTACTTTTTGTTTCTTCCTCCGCTTTCGGGCGTTTGATAGATACGCCAAGTCCCGACATTTTCATAACCGGAACTTTCTTCTCCTCTTTTCCTTGTGCCAGCAGTATGGCGGTGGGAGTGGCGTGGTGAACGGTGTTTGTCGTTGTGGCAGCGGTATTTGTAACGGGTGTGGTTGCCGGAGCAGCCTGTGGTCTGATGTTGGCTTGCGGCTGGGGTGCAACAGGGGCGGCCTGTGACTGCTGTGCAGGGGCAGGCTGCGTAAATATGGGTTTTATAGCTTGCTTAGGGCCATGCCCACTAACCGCGTCGTCCCCCTCGGCGGTGATTTGGGCCACTTGTATTAGGGTCAGCTCTACCAGCAGCCGTTTGTTCTTACTGGCGCGATAGTTCAGGTCGCAGTCGTTGCACAGTTTCATGGCGCGGTAGAGAAAAGGCAGCGGACATTTTTGGGCCTGCGCTTGGTAGCGTTGGCGAATGCTTGCGCCTACTTCAAGCAGAGGCAGGGTAGCGGGATCTTTGCTCACCAGGAGGTCGCGGAAGTGCGAGGATAGGCCGGTGATGAAATGGCTGCCGTCAAATCCTTTGTTCAATACGTCGTTCAGCAGCAACAGGGCATCGCAGACTTTGTTCTCAAGAAAGTGGTCGGTCAGTCTGAAGTAGTACTCGTAATCCAGTACATTCAGGTTTTCGATTACGCTTTGGTAAGTGATATTCCCTCCGGTAAAGCTCACTACTTGGTCGAATATGGATAAAGCGTCGCGCATACCGCCGTCAGCTTTCAGGGCAATGATGTTCAAGGCTTCCGGTTCGGCGGTGATTCCTTCTTTGGAGGCTACGTAGGCCAGATGTGCCACTGTATCTTCCACGCTAATGCGGTTGAAGTCGTATATCTGGCAGCGTGACAGGATCGTTGGCAATATCTTATGCTTCTCGGTGGTGGCAAGGATGAATATGGCATGGCGTGGCGGCTCTTCCAATGTTTTCAGGAAAGCATTGAAAGCAGAAGCTGATAGCATGTGCACCTCGTCGATGATGTAAACTTTGTATTTGCCTATTTGGGGCGGAATACGTACCTGCTCCACCAGCTGTCGGATGTCGTCCACCGAGTTGTTGGATGCGGCGTCCAGTTCATGGATGTTGTATGAGCGCTGTTCATTGAAGGCGGTGCACGATTCACATTGGTTACAGGCCTCCCCTTCTGCCGTAGGGTTCATGCAGTTGATGGTTTTGGCAAAGATGCGTGCACAGGTGGTTTTCCCAACGCCGCGCGGACCGCAGAAAAGATAGGCATGCGCCAGTTTGCCTGTGGCGATGGCATTTTTCAGGGTGGTGGTCAGGGCGTGTTGTCCCACTACTGACTCAAAGGTTGAGGGCCGGTATTTTCGTGCCGATACAATATAGTTCTCCATATTCAGGGTGTTCTTATTCACTTATATAGGATGTAAAGACGCTACTGCTTGTCTTAGTATTTGTGCAAATGTACGCAAAAAAAAGAAATTTTTCAGTTATTCCTCTTATCTTTGTGCTCAAAGAAACAATAACTGAATTACATGGATAAGCTTGCTTCCCTTTGGTTGTTTGTCCGCAGACGTAAATATCTCATAACGTTTGTGCTATTTGTCGTGCTTGTAGGTTTTTTGGACGAAAACAGCATTGTGCGCCGTCTTGCTTATTATCGTGAGGAGACGCGTTTGCGCGGAGAGATAGACAGATATCGTGCGGAGTATGAGGAGAATACCCGCCGTCTGAATGAACTTGCGGTCGATTCCGGTGCGATTGAACAGATAGCTCGCGAGAAGTATCTGATGAAGAAACCCAATGAAGATATTTATGTATTTCAAGAAGACATAGAAGAATGAAACAACTGATACCTGCCCTTTTCGCAGTAGGAGCTGTAATGCTCCTGATAGGTGCGGCGGTCTATGTGACCGGCTGGCCGCTTTCGCCTTATATATATACAATAGGTGCGACATTTGTCGCTTTGGCGCAAATCAATTCTCCCTCAAAGCATAAGACTCCCACTATCAAGCGTCTGCGTCGCCAGCAGATATTCGGAGCATTGCTATTGGTGCTTACCGGAGCTTTCATGTTTTTCACGCATGGCAACGAGTGGATTGTTTCATTGACGATTGCTGCTATTCTCGAACTTTATACCTCGGTGCGTATTCCGCAGGAAGAAGCGAAAGAGTAGGGTTCCGTAGTGGCTGATTGCACAAAAAAGGTGGTTAAAATTTCATCTGTCTGAATAACACAGATGAAAAAATAAAAAGAGCATCAAAAAAAGCGTACTATTCAGTGAGTTCATATACTCGTAGAATGTTGCTTTTTTGATGCTGCAAAGATAGGGACAATTCAAAAATATTAAGTTGTCCAAATAAACCAAACGTTTTATCCGTTGTTTAACGTGTTGAAAAACAGTCTATTCGATTTTATCCTCTTTTATCTTTTTCCTCAGTTCTGTGGGGTTGCACCCGAAATTGCTTTTACAATATTTGTTGAAGCTTGCGGCTGAGGAGAATCCGAATTCATGCACAATTTCCTTGATGGAAACTGAATCAAAACTCAGCCTTGACAGTATTTTCCGGTTTTTTTGTTTCTGTAACCATGCGGAAACCGTTTCTCCGAATTCCTGTATGAATTTCCGTTGCAGGTCTGAGTTGCTCATGCCCAGCAGCAGTGCCATTTCCTTCTTACTCTGCACCCGGTCTCTGTGTTGCAGGACCGCAATTTTGAAGTCGAACTCCTTTCCCATTATGGGGTGGAAGAGCCTTACCATTTCCCTTTTTGTATATGCTGTTCTGAATATGATGAAGAGCTCCCTTTCCTTAATTTCGTGCAGATGCCTGCAGTTCACTCCTGCATTGAGATAATTTTCCAGCAGCCCTATAAACAGTCCCAACGGCTCCCTTACCGGGAGCGCTTCGAAGCATGCGGGCACCTGCTCAACCTCCCCTAAGTAGCTGCTTAACATGTGTTTGTCACATAATGAGATGTTGTTGTGGAAGAAGGTCAGGTTGATATATCTGCCCGGACTGATAACCTTCCCTACGTAGTGCGATGAGATGGGTATGAATACGAACTCGTTTTCCCTGACCCTCACTTTTTCCTTTTCATCCTTGGTTATCTCCACCTCTCCTGACAATAAAAATATCAGGTGGTTTGCTTTTATCTCCTGCTCCTGATTGTCGAAACTCTCCCCCTTTCCGGCTTGTCCCAATGAAAAGCCTTCATACTCTTTCGTCTTGTAGTTTACGCACGATGTGTGCTCTTTCATGTAATTCAGTTCCATTTCGTATGCTCCATTTAAAGTTATAAAATCCGGGTATTTCATGCCCAATGTTTCAGTTTATGTTTCAGAAAAGCTGTGCCTTATGTCATTCATAGATAGTATATTATGCACATCTATAATAAAGAGAAATGTTACAGTGAAAAGAGACTGAATCTTTTTTCTGCGTTAAACCTTTAGGAATCAATGCTATATATATATTTCATCTGTGTTATTCAGACAGATGAAAATTGTGAAAGCCGAGAAAGGGAAATTAACGTAAATAAATAGTTGAAATACAACGAATAATAAAATAAGAGACTATGCTAAAAAAAGTGACGATTTTCATGATTACCTTATTCGCGCTCTTGTCCGGAACGGCTTCGGCTCAAGAGTTTGCGGTGAAGAGCAATCTGTTGTATGACATGACTTCTACGATCAACTTGGGAGTAGAATATGGATTGTCTCCCCGTTGGACGTTAGAGGTGGCCGGCAACTATAATGCGTGGACTTTTTCCGATAACAAGAAGATGAAGCTTTGGATGCTTCAGCCCGGAGTTCGCTATTGGACATGCAGCCGTTTCTCCGGGCACTTTTTGGAAGGGCACCTGCTTGGAGGCGAATACAACTACGGCGGCATGCTTCCTTTCGGCATCAAGCCCTCTGCATCGGGTCTGGGCAGCAAGCGCTATCAGGGCTGGTTGGCGGGAGCCGGATTGGGATACGGTTACAGCTGGGTGCTGGGCAAACGCTGGAACCTGGAAGCCACGCTCGGACTGGGCTATGCGCACTTCGGTTACGACCGTTTCGAGTGCAAGACGTGCGGTGACAAGCTGGGCAGCGGTCATAAGAACTATTTCGGCCCGACGAAGGCTGCCGTTTCCCTTATCTATATTATAAAGTAACGAAAAACGAAGGAACAAAGATATGAAATATAGTGTGCTATTATGTGGCTTGCTGCTGATGCAGGCGGTCGGCCTGTCGGCTAAGGAGCAGGTGCGTTTATCGGCGGACGATGTAACCATCGGCCGCACCGGAGACAGCGTGCGCGTTTCGTTCCGGCTGAATGTTGCCGGGCTGGGCAGGGATTATGTGTTGAAAGTTACCCCGTTGTTGCGCGGCAAGGGCGGGCAGGAAACGGAACTTCCTAAGCTGAACTACGGCAGCCGCCGGGCGCAGATCGTGGAGTGGCGCGAGGGCGGCATGAAGAAGACGCAGGCGGTTGCTCCCGCCTACAACAAGGCGGGCGAAGCGCTGCTCTACACCCATACGTTCCCCTATGCGGACTGGATGGAGGGTGCCGCTTTCCGTCTGGAAGCGCAGAGGGCGGGCTGTTGCAGCAAAGAGACGTTGCCGCCCTTGCGGCTGCTTGACAAGGCGATGCTTGCCACTCCTGCCGAGCTGTTTGTCCCCGTAGTGCCCCGGTCGGAGCCTGTGATCCCCGTTGTGGAGCAGCTGGCACAGGAGAACAAGTTCTTGGGCGTGTGGACGGGTAGTGTGGGCACCAAGGAGGACATCGATCGTTACAAGGACGAAGCCACACTGGTGGTCTACTTCCCTGTGGGCAGCGTACAGGTTTTGCCTGAGTTCGAGAACAACCGCGCCCAATTGGACCATCTGCTCTCCGTTCTCGACAAGATAGCCGCCTCCAAAGATTCCCGCATCGCCAAGATATTGGTGGTGGGTTCTGCCTCTCCCGACGGTTCTGCCGAACTGAACTCCCGCATTGCCGGCAAACGTGCTCAGGTATTGGTAGACCATATAATGAGCCGCACCATGCTTGCCTCTTCCTTTTTTGAAGTAAGCAATGATCAGGTGGCGTGGGGAATTTTGCGTAGGCTTGTGGCTGACAGCGACATGGACTCCCGGCAGGAGGTTATGAATATCATCGACACCGCTCCGGTGTGGGACGCCACGAAGAAAGTGGGCCGTCTGGGACTTCTCATGAAGCTCAACGGTGGCAAGCCCTACCACCACATGAAGCAGCATTTCTTCCCGAAGCTCCGTAATGCGGGATACATCAAGGTGTTCTACGAAGCGCAGCCCGACCCCGAGCTTGTGTCGCTCAACAAGGCCATCGACCTACTGCAAGCCAAACAGTATGCCGAAGCGTTGCACACGCTTCAAGGCAACACCCACTTTCGGGCGGACAACCTGCGGGGCGTGTGTCACATGATGAACGGGGATATGGAAAAGGCGCGCACTTTGTTCCAAAAGGCGGTGTCTGCCGGAGACCCTGAAGCCCCCAAGAATCTGAAGCAACTGGAAGAGCTGCAAGGCAGAAGCAGATGAAAAGAGACCGGTTTCCTGAAACAGGACGGGGTTTACAGGATGAAAAGTCAGAATGAAAAGACGAAATGAAAAAGCAGAATGAAAAGATAGAATAGAAAGAGTTTTCAATAGGAATTATATACAATAACAATAATCATTTAAGTACTAATTTTTAAGATTAAAAACAATGAAGAAGATTAAATTTTTGGCAGTGGCTCTTGTAGCCTTCACCATGTTCTCGTGTAGTAGCGATGAGATAGAGAATTTAGGAAACAACGCTCCGGGCGAACAGGCGGCACTTACCATCAAGCTTAAAGGCGATGGAGATAATCAGGGGCAGTCAAGAGCTACGGGTGAGGGTAGTGTAACAACGGAAGCTGTGATTAACAACTACCTCGTGTTCCTGTTCCGTGATGGCGGTGCTTTGGATTGTCCTCCCCATTACAGTGCTTCCAATGCAGCTGCTACAATCGCCAATGGTACTACTGCCGCAAAGAAAGCGTATGTGGTGGCCAATACGGGCGCACTGGATGCGGGCCCTTTTGCAGGCGTTAAAACGGAAGCCGACTTGTTGGCGGTAGCAGGTAGCCTGATGGATAATACTAATAATGCCTCAACCCAGACGGACAGCAATCTTTGGATGTCGGGCGAAGCTAATGTCAACTTTTCCGGCACTACCGCTAATGTTACTGTAGCGTTAAGTTTCGTAGCGGCAAAAATACAACTTATCGTTAAGGATAACCGTACGAATATGAGCACTGGTACTATTCAGATTGAAGACAAAGAAGTTGTATTGCTGTTTGCAGGTAAAAGCGGCAAATTCTTCGGAACGACTAAGGCTACCCAGGACCATTTCTATACAGGAGATAACAGTTATAATAATCCCTTTAATACGAATGTAACGAAATCTACGGCTCTGTCCGATCAGGTAACCACTCCTTTCACAGATAATGCAGGTAACGCTGTTTTCAACCACTTCTATACTTTCGGTAACGACGGTGCGACTCAACCGACTATCCTTGCTATCAAGTCAACAAAGACAGTGAACAGTACTCCCTCTACTATCTACTATCCCGTTCAATTCACAACAGACGATGCCAAACAGACCATCGAACCGGGTAAGTACTATGAGGTGACTGTTACCCTGAATGGTGATGTGGCAGCCGGTGGTGGCGGTGGTACTACCGATCCCGAAGTACCCGTTATCACTTCTGCAATAGACGTGACTGTGACTCCTGCTAACTGGGGTGTCTCGATAGATGTCGACAAAGAGTTTAACTAAAATATCCGTAGAAGTTATTTTTATCCCTAACAAGAATGTACAGAAATGCGGGGATGTTTCCCGTCCCCGCATTTCATATTTCAAATTTCCGTTTCACTATTAACACTCACCCAATCATGCAGAAGAACAAATTCCGTAACTGCTTGCAAATACTGCCTGTACTGTTTCTTATGGCATTTGTATCTGCAAGCTGCATCAAGGACGACCTTTCGGGTTGTCCGTCTCCCCACGTCTCGGGAGTAACCTTGCAGGTAAAGGCCTTCGATGCCGACGGCGGCACGCTTGGCAGCGAGACGATAAAAGACATCACGCTCTACGTTTTCAATGCAGACAAAACCTTGCTCGACACCCTCCACATCTCCCTTACGGAGCTCGTCACGCTGGACTATCCCGGACACGACGTCCTGAAACTGGTGGCATGGGGCAACGGCCGGCAAGGCGGCCAGACACTGCCCACGCTGCGGCAGGGCGACCACTTGGAGACGGCCTTCGTGTCGCTCATCCAACCCCAAACCCGGATAACCTATCCCGTAGCAGGCTCGCCCGATGACCTCTTCTACGGAACCATAGATATACAGACCTCCGCCGATGCGCTCTCCGCCACCGGCACCCTCTCTGCCAGGGAACTTCCCTTGCGGCGCAAGGTCTCCGGCGTAGCTGTTACGGCGCGCCACCTCAAGGAGTACGTGGGAAGCTCCGACGGCGATTTCCACTACATCCTGCGCAAGACGGGCAGCATGCTCGACTTCTACGGCCTGCCCAACGGCACCGATGTGAGCTACCGTCCCGAAGCCTCGTTCAACGACCAAGGGCACTTCGTCTCCTCCGCTTTCAACATCCTGCCCACCGAGGAGGAGCTCCGCATAGACATCTATCACCGGGGCGTGCTCCGTACAACCATCATCTCCGACAGCAACGGCAAACCCTTGCGCGTGGCGGAAGGCCGCCTGCTCAACGTGCTTGTCGACTTCGACGGGGCAATCAACGTAGAGGTCAAAGTTACCGACTGGGGCAAACTGGAGATATGGAAAGAGTTCTGACTCTGAGAGCAGGACAAGAATTATAAGACAGAACAATAAGATACATTAAAAATACAGAGATATAAAATGAGAAAGATAAGAAATACGATTCCTTTCCTCCATGCGTTGCTTCTCTCCGCCTTGCTTCTGGCAGGATGTGTCCGCGAGGAGTTCCCGGGTTCGGGCTCTGTGGCAGAAGGCAAGCCTTCGCTGGTAGCGTTCAACCTGGTTGTGCCGACCATGAGCAGCAGTCCTTCCACCCGGGCTTTACCCCCCGAAGAGGAGAGCAAGATTGAGAATTTACGGGTGATGGTGTTCCGGGCCGACGGCTCGGTGGTGACCAACGACAAGTATACCGGTACCGGCACCCAATTTACGGTGAACAGCTATTCGGGCAATAGCTACACGCTCTTTTTCATTGCCAACGTCAACAATGCGGAGGTAGAGGCTCGGTTACAGTCGGCCGCTTCGCTTTTGGAGGTGGAGCAGCTTGTGACGACAGCCAGCCAGCTGGACTTCGGCATGAACACCACGCACCCCCTGATGATGATAGGAAAGCAGGAGAACGTGACCTTTGCTCCGGGCAACAGCACATACAGCATTCCGGTTCAGCTTCATTTTATTGCAGCCAAAGTGACGTTGAAGGTGGTAGACAATACGGCGGCTTCCGGTCAGCAGGTGAGTATCATCGGCTGGGACGTGGAGAATGCTCCCGCTCGCAGCTACCTGTTTCCGCAGACTGCGGATATAAATGCAAACCTGCCCGGCACTTCCGCCGACAAGGACGACTACTGGCTGACAACGGATGTGGACTATCCCTTTGAAACGGAGGACAAGCTGAATAAGACAGTCTCCCAGACACTCTATGTCTTTGAAAATCGCCGGGGAGGACGTATAAACAGACAGCTTCCTGACAATCCGGACAACATATATCCCGGAATGGATTTTGGCGACCAAAGCCACCTCGGCAAAGGCTGGTTCAAACCCGCACGTGCCACTGCCATTGTCATTAAGGCCATGCACAAGGCTACATTCGAAACGAAGCAGGTGAAGGCGCATATCTACTTGGGAGCCGACAACCATAGCGACTACACCGTAGAGCGTGGCAAGCATTACATCTTTACCGTAACGGTGAACGGACTGAACGACATCAAAGTGGACTCGAATGTGGAATATCAGGTGGGAGACTTTTTGGTGGATCATGGTGACAATCTCACGATGGATGCACATCCCGATTTCCGTCCCATGCGTATCCATGCCCCCCAAGGTGTAGCCATTATGGAGATTCTGGATGAGAACTATAAGACGTACACTGACCCGGGATTTAGTGCCACATGGCTGAAGATCTCACCGTTGAACCTGATGTACCACCAAGTGAAGCAGGCGGGCGATGCCGCCAAGTGGCAGCAGGATGCCGATCCGACGAGTAGGATTGTCAGAGGACGGTATATCCCGCACACAAGCGTGAGAGATACATTGCCCGACACCAAAAAGTGGTGGACCGCTTATCCTGATATAGAAGCAACTGTTGCGCCTAACGACGACAACGAGATGGCTTTTGTCGATGCCACCCACCGCATGTGCTATAAGATTACGGACATTAAGTTTACTAATCCTGCGGCTGTCACAAACCAGACCTTGTACGTCTACGCCGATGAGCACCACCACAAACAGGGAAATATACGCAGGGCGTATGTTCGCTTTACATTCCTTAAAGACGGCAATCAACCCTCCCAATCCGAGGTGAGGATATTCAACATCAGTCAGGATGGTTATATCCAGGTTTTCAATGAAACGAATCCTGATGCAGGGCTGACGGTTCTCAAGGAAGACGGAACGCTCAGCAATATTAAAAAGAAGTTTGTATTTGAAAATACGGAAGAGGCTGCTTTGGCCATGAACTCCGGAATAGCGCCGAACTTGCAGAGGACAACTACCATGCAGTGGGGATTTTTCAATATCCTGCTCTATAATAAAGCGGATATCCGCCGAAACGGGAAACTTCTAACGGCAAATGCGGTATATACGGATGTACAGCGGAGCGCAAATCACGAACCCATAGAATTTGGGAAAGTGCAGGACTCTTATCGTCCCATGTATGGAGGAAGTAGCTCAGGGGGAACGGGGGCTATTCCTGCTTACACAGGAACAGACTCCGGAGAACCTTATTATTATCCCGACGCAAACGGGCAGATTTATCATCCTATCTACAAAAGCTCCGCGGCGCGTTATTGTCATGAGAAAAATCGTGATGTGAATGGCGACGGTGTCATTGACGACTCGGAGGCAAAATGGTATCTGCCTGCATCAGAAGAGATGATAATGGCACATATTGAGGGGTTGGAGAATCTGCACATTGTTGGCGGTGCTGGCGAATACTATTGGAGCGTTAGCGAATGGGATGGCGGTAAAAGCCTCTGGTGGTACTTAGATCAGATTAATGGCAACCTGTACGAAAGCAGCAAATCCACTGGTGCCCGGGTGCGTTGCGCCAGGGACTTGTAGTGCTGCAGGAACAAATTAGTAAATATTGTATGAAATTAAAAAAAGACAGGTGAAAATGAAATTACATATAAAATTTATAGTTATCATTCTGGGGTGTCTGATGGTCACTGGTAGCTATGCCCAGAAAGTTGTAATGGAGGGTGGCAGAGTGATTATCGATTCCTCGGCATTACGGAATAGCACAAAAGTTAAAAAAGCAAGAGACACCGATGGAACTGACACTACATTAGGGACTAATGATGCAACTAATATCGGATCGAAGGTCAGTAATGAGACGGTGTACTATAAGTTTGAGGTCTCGAAGATTGATAATATGGGTGCCGCTCCGTGGCATCAGATGATAGGCCAGTGCAGAGATTTGTCGACGAATGGTACTGGTTGGCGTATGCCCACGCAGCGGGAATTACTGTTAATGTATATTATGAGGAGAGAACTGCAGGCACAGCCAGGATTTACCGCCTTCTTTGATAACACTATCTATTGGAGCGCTACCGAGGAAACTGACCAAACTGCTGGTACAGTATCCTTCAGGAGAGGTGGTCCGAGCGTGAGTTTTAAAGGAAACGGAGCGGGTAGACTTCGTTGTGTCAGGGATCTGTAATGATTTGGCAGATAGAACATTTAACCATTGGAATTATTATATGAATCATTGAAAATTTAGTATATGCTTTTACATTCCAATCGTCGTCTTCATCGCGGATATCGGACTCGCCGCGGTTCTTCCGGGCGGAGGAAGGTTCTCATCTTCTTTCTGCTGGTCGTCCTTCTTCTGGCAGCGTGGTGGGCGTATAGCGGGCAAAAGGATTCTGCAGGGCAGGAAGTGAAAGATAAAGAAGCTTACACCCTGCCCCGCATTCCCTCGGTAATCACAACATCCCGGGCGCGTGCTTCCTATCTGCTTCTGCACTATTGGGAACACTTCAATTTTCGCGACACCGCGCTCATCTCCCGCCCGGAAATCATCGAGCAGGCATTCGTCAACTTTTTAGATGTCTTGCCCGAAGTCTCTCTTCAGGAGGCGGAGAAAGGAATCACCGCACTTATGGACTCCGCGGCTTCGGACAGTGCGATGTACGTTCACTTCACCAATTTGGCAAGCAAATATCTTTATGAGCCTAACTCGCCTTTCCGCAACGAAGAGTATTACATCCCTGTGCTGCGCCACATCATAGCCCTGCCCCGTATGGAAGAGCCGGACAAAAGCCGTCCCCGTTTCCTGCTGGACATGGCGTTGAAAAACCGTCCGGGTGAAGTGGCAGCCGATTTTGTCTATACGCGGATCAATGGCAGCAGAGGACGCCTGTTGCGTATATCCGCCGATTATACCCTGCTGTTCTTCAACTCGCCCGACTGCGAGGACTGCCGCCGGGTGAAGGGTTACATGGCTGCTTCGGAGCACTTCGCCGGTATGACGGGAGAGGGTTCCGCCCGCCGTCCCCGGCTGGTTATCCTGGCCGTCTATCCCGATGAGGATGTGGAGCAGTGGCGTGCGGCCTCCTATCCGCCCTGCATGCTCAACGTACACGACGCCTCGCAGGCCATCAGCCGCCAGCGGCTCTACGACCTGAAAGCGATTCCCTGTCTCTATCTGCTCGATGCCGACAAGCGCGTGCTGCTGAAAGATGCCACAGTGGAACAGGTGGAACTGTACTTGAAGGAACATGCCGGAGAGTGAATTTAGAATTGAAATAAGATTATATATAGAATTTAGAAATAGCAATAGAATTAGAAATAAAATCTGATATGATTGCAACTAAAACCGAAAACATCCCCTTGTTAATGAAAGAAGGCAGTGCGTCTTATTTTTGTTTTGTTTGTTTGTTTATCCACCGGGGGATATGCTACGGAGCCGCTTACGGAAGCGTCTTGTTTTTAGCAGGCTTCGTAGCTGTTTTCGGTTTACCCATATTGTTGGTGGAATTTTTTGAGAACCGTTTCAGGAAACGTAACGGGGTGTCATTTACCCGATAAATAGTAAATCTTTATGAAGAAACCCAAAAAAGAGACGCGTGACGTCATAGCCAAACATGTCCGTTGGACGGAAGCCTTGCGCGTAGTTCGCGCCTATCATCCCGAAGTCACCATTATTCTTCCTGAGGAGAAGATACAGATTCTTCCCGGTGACGACGTGCGCGCCGCTATCGCTCCTATGGTGGGCGTCATCCGTCGTGCACTCGATGCGGGGGTGGGGCAGTGGCATGGTTACACCGAGACATGCCGCGTCAGGCAGGTTCGTCTGCTTCTGAGCCATTACTTCCACTATCACGAAGGCTGTATCGGCGCTGAGGAACTTGACTTGCTGCTCGAAGATCTTCTCTATGTGCATAAGTCTTAGCAGAGATAAAACGGATGGTCCGTTTGCCTCAAACACATCATCTGTTTGCCCCTAACGCATCATCTGTTTACTCCGAACGCATCATCCGTTTTTCTCAAACGTATAATCCTTTTTGTTTTTTCCCTTTTTTATGCTCCTTCCCCTGCTTTTTCTCTTCCTTTCCGCGCCTCTTCCTTTCTTTTTTCGGTTGCCCGGTAGATATACGGTAGTATATCTTATCTTCTTATTATTTATATTGTGTCCGTTTGTTGGTTGTAGGGGTGGTTGTTGGGCCTGTTCAAGTTGCTGATAATTAATATACTAAGGTGGCTACGGGGCTGGCTTTTTTGTGGTTGTAATGACTAAACCGCTGCTATGTGGCTTTTTGCAGGTAATGTCCGGCTTGAAACCGTCCGTCCTTATGCCTGCGCATGGCTGCCGGCATGCGCTTTCCCCCATATACATCTTCCCCGCCTTACCCGCCCACGCGCCTGCCCGTACGTGCGTGTGTATATATATATTGTGTATCTTCCTTCCCCCTTTGTTTTCCTTTTAAAAATCATGTTCTGCAACCTGTTTGTCAATCAGTCATTTATGAAAAAGTTTTGATATTTCTGATAAAAAAAGCCTTGTATATTTGGTGCGTATTCCCAAATCCGCTACTTTTGCATCCGCTTTCGAGAACGGGGGCAGCGATAGTTTGACATTCTGACAGAAACGGAGTAGGAACCCTTCCTTTTTTCTTGTTATTTGGTGCTGTTTGTTTCATGAATACCGCCTTTAAAAAGAAAAATGAAAAAAAACTTCAGATTTATTTGGAGTATATGAAATAAAGTTCTTACCTTTGCACCCGCTTTCAAAATGAGAGCAGCGTTGTTTGACAATCTTTTTGAAATCCGGGCGGTAACGACAGTTCTTTTTCTTTGTTCTTCCTTTCGCAAGAGAGATGACTTGAAGAAAGAAAAAAAATAAAAAAAACTTCCGAAAATATTTGGAAGATATAAAATAAAGTCCTTACCTTTGCATCCGCTTTTGAAAAGAAAAGCAATCGTAAAACAAGCGATCTTTGAACAGATTTACATAAACAATACAAGTAGTACAAGAGCAGGTACATTCTTGATTTTTTAAGATATGTATCTGGGTAAAAAAAAGAACCGTCAATACTTATTAATATATAGGTAATTGAAAAGCTTTTTTAAATTCGAGCGTCCTGAACAGAGCAACAACCGGTCTTCTGACCGATTAACAATACTTTTACAATGAAGAGTTTGATCCTGGCTCAGGATGAACGCTAG
>OGPK01000133.1_pt1 | contig 89221 bp, 71 predicted proteins | sample 1552921 | NCBI WGS metagenome assembly OGPK01 (sample SAMEA2580264, study PRJEB22360) | human gut metagenome | biome: human gut; feature: human-associated habitat; material: faeces | place: Denmark | collected 2008/2010 | reverse complement strand
ATTGACGAATCGAGAGCGGCAGCCGCCGGTTCCCCACCAGCCATGAGTGCGCCCACTATCTCATGGATAAGACGGTCTCCGCCGCCGCGTTCCACCGGGAGTTTGACGGCGAGCGAGCCTATACCCCGGAGGATTTCAGAAACCTTTTCAGCTTCCGTGAAACGCTGATCGACCGGATGGGCGCGGCGCTCCTGATGCCACGTTTCATGGTACGCAATGTCGTTGCCATGTACGACTGCGCCGGAGGCATCCCTGTATTCGGTGACAGCGTTATGAGAACAACGGACAAGCTGAGGATCAAGCAGATGGCAAACACCATGGGCGTTTCCTTTTCCGCATTCCTGATCCGTCTGCGTGAGCTGGGGCATCTGAACCGCCGCCCTCTGTCTGAGTTCATCACAGAGGAAATGGGTTTAGGACAGGACGGTGAGCTGAGATGAGACACATCACTGTTGATGTGCGGAAGCTGTCCGCAGAGGCATCCCGTAAACTGACGGCATCCCGAAAAGAGACCGTAACGCTGACCCTCCGGGAAATCCGATGCCCGTACTGCGACTTTCTTGTGGAGAAGGTTTTCTCCGATGCCGCGGGTCACAAAATGGTCTACTGCCGAAAATGCAAAGTGGAATATCCCATGAACCTGGGATACTTCCGAAGAATGAAAAACCGACAGGCAGCCCGTCTCCTGTTTTCCAGAAAGACGAGGCAAAAACGATAAACTGAATACACCAACTTACTTTTAATCGAGCAAGCGGAGAGAATCAGATTCGTCTGAGGAGACTGCCAAGCGCCGTACAAAGTCAGATTGATGAACAGCATTGCTGTATCAGTCTGCTTTGACGGCGCTTTTTTTGTCGCTCGATTGAACTTTGTACAGCGTTAAAAGTCCTTTTCCGACTTGTCTCGGGAAAGGACTTTTATGTTATACCGCTGGCTTTGCTATATCGCCAAATACCCGTAATCTCCGAATTTTTGACTTTCACCCAAATTCAAAAATTCAAAGGAGATTACGACATGAAAACATTACGCGAGTTCGACTACGACCTTTGGGCGGTCATGGACAACGGAAAGAAACGGTATTTTGCCAGAATCAAGGCAACCGGAGAAGAAACGGAAATCAGTCTTGAGGTAATGCGTCTGCTTCTCAGTCAGGAAAAACAGATGCGCCGTGAATATGCAAAACTGAAGAACTTCGGAACGGTGCTGAGCCTCGACTATATTCGCAACGAGGAGGATGTGGACGAGTCTGCGTGGCTGCTCGATCCTCGGCAGAATATCGAAAGCAATCTTCTCTGGGAAGACCTGAAAGACGATTTCTGCAAGATGCTGACAGCCAGCCAGCTTTCGGTTTTTAACGAATGCCTCATCGGAGGGAAAAGCCAGGTTGCATATGCCGCTGAGCACGGCGTTACCAAGCAGTGTGTGTTTGACACAATCGCGCTGATCCGAAAAAAAGCAAAAAAATTTTTGAGTGATACCTGACTTTTATCAAAAAAATGTCCATTGAAAAGTGAGAGGACAATCTCACCGCAAGGGATATGGAGATTCGGTTTTCTCAGAGCTACACAGCTCAGGGCACTTTGAAAACTGAATATCCAGGCATCAGGTACGTTCCTGTTGTTCACGAGCCACGGCAGGCGGAGCGCCACGACCTCTGTTTCAGAGCGAGCGATAAATCCGAATCCTGCGAGAGCCGGATTGCTCCCGGCTCGGCCATGACTGACACAGGGTTAATGATACTTCCGTAATTCGCGGCCCGGCCACAATGAAGGCGGGGAGGTTAGAGTCCTATGGAGCGGTGCAGCACACCGCCGCCTGATGTTCTCCCTGGCTCTCGGGGCGTCGAGGACAAATAGAGAGCCGTACATACCCGAAATAACAAACTATTCAGATAGACAGGAGATCGCAAAATGAACTACCAGGACAGATACAACAGTGAGCGGTATCTCGATATGACCGCTTATCTGGCTTTACGAAATATTGAACGAGAAGAACGGAGGCTTCGCATGAGAGAAGACTGGATTTACCGCAGAGGCGATGTGTACCTTGCCAACCTCGATCCCTTCATAGGCTCGGAGCAAGGCGGGACACGTCCAGTGGTTGTCTTGCAAAACAACACCGGCAACTTCTACTGCCCCACGCTCATCATCGCGCCTATCACTTCCAAAGGCAACAAAAAGAGGTCGCTGCCCACCCATTACTACGCGGAATACATTCACGGTCTGGAGGTTCCGGGCATTGTGCTTTTGGAGCAGATCAAGACCATCGACAAGCGGCGCGTACAGAAATATATGGGAAGAATGTCCCGACAGCAGATGGACGAGATCGGAGAAGCCATTGAAGCGGCGCTCGGCTTATATGTCCCCGAAGAAATGGAGGCTCCATGATGAATCCTGTATTGACCATTGATCCGGAGTTTGAGGCGAAATGCCCGCCGCTGACTGAGGACGAGCTTTCGCAGCTCGAAGAAAACATTCTGGAGGAAGGGCTTGTACTCATGCCCCTCATTGTATGGAACAACACGATTGTGGACGGGCATAACCGCTACCGTATCGCACAGGAGCATCCGGGCATTGAGTTCCGCGTCCATGAAAAGAACTTCAATAGTAAATATGAAGCGCTTTCCTGGATTTGCAAGAACCAGCTCGGCCGGAGAAACCTCACTCCACAGCAGAAGAAATATCTGGTCGGGCAACGGTATGAGGCTGAAAAATGTTCAAACGGTGCATCTGATGGATTTCGAGGTAATCAACATACAAATCTGGTACCTGACCAATTTGATCATGTACCAGATTTCACAACTACAAGAAAGAGAATAGCCGATGAAACACACACCAGCGAAGGTTATGTACAGAGAGCTGGATATTACGCAAAAGGCGTAGATGCGGCTGAAGAAGTCCTTCCCGGCATCAAAAATGACCTGCTCCTTGGCAAATATAAACCAAAGGAGGCTGATGTTGCGGCTATTGCCCGTGCTTCTCCGGAGGAACGCCGGGAAAAGGCGGAACAGCTCAGGGCAATCCCTGAAAAGAAACCCAAAACCGATAAGAAGTCTGCGCGGAGCGGTACAAAGCGCCAGCAAGAGGCTTATGCGACTATCGACAAAAGCTACGAGGATATGAAGGCCGCCAAGCGCGTCACAGAGGATTCGGCATTGGAAAGCCTGAGCTACACAGCGAAGAACATGGTGGAAACCTGCGATGTACTTTTTGACAATTTCCCCGGCTTATTGTCAAAGCCTGACTACAAGGCTCAAGTCATTGAAATCATGCAGGAGCCTAAACAATACATTCTCAAATTGGAGGGAGAAACAGACAATGAACAGTATTAAGACACTCTACAAGCTGATGAAAGTCAACAGCCGGGATCTGGAGATTCCCGATGCGTACCAGCGCAAGCTGAACACTGAGCGTGTGGCAAAGATCGTAGCCGGATTTGACGAGCGTATCGCCAACGAGCCGAAGGTCAGCTTTCGTGACGGTCACTATTATGTGTTTGACGGACAGCATACTATTGTGGCGCGCAAGCACATGAACGGCAATGCCGACCTGCTGATCCTCTGCAAAGTGTACTATGGCATGACAGAACAAGATGAAGCTCTGCTGTTCGCCATGCAGACCGGCTATTCCGCGGCTCTGACGCCCAGCGCGAAGCTCCGTGCCAATCTTCACGGCGAGGACAAGGCATCGGGCGAGTTTTACGAAGCGACCGAGGCCGCAGGCTTTCATGTGGGCTTTGAGCGCGGCGGAGGCGTCGGGCGCATCATCTGCATCAATACCGCCTTTGCGGAGTTCAAGCGCGTCGGCGCGGAGATTTACAAGGAAGCGCTGACCATCCTGCTGGAAGCGTGGGACGGCGATCCCGATTCCCTGAGAGCGGAGATCATTCAGGGCATTGTCCACTTCGTGGAGCTCTATCGCGGCGAATATGACCAAAACCGCCTGATCTACAGCCTCCGCAGCTATGAGCCCAATCTCGTTTATGCGGCAGGCAAGGCGGAAAAGGAACTGCGCGGCGTGAAGCGCTACATCAATATCTTCTACCGCATCTACAACGGCAGGCGCAAACACGATATTCTTCCCATGAAGTTTTAAGGGGAGAATCGCACAGACGGGCAGGAGCGGCTATCACCCTCCTGCCCTTTTACTAAGCAGAAAGAGAGGTATCTATGCTTCGACCTGAAACAAATATACGAAATATTGACAGATCGGCGCTCAAGCAGCGAAGCAGCGTGAAAATTCCCAAAGACGCCCCGCGTCATGAACGTATGGCGGAGCTGATGCGTCAGATCGACCCCTATTGCTATCTTGACGGTGATGTGGTCGTGGTCTCCCGTTTTTCCGATACCGACATTTCCATCACCGATTGCTGTAAGGCTTACCTTGCCGGACTATGACCGGCGACATCATTGCGAAGAAAAGAGGTGATGCATACAATTTACGTGAAAGACGAGGTGAACCCAAATGACTAAGAAGGTGTACAGAACCGCTATTTATGCCCGGCTGTCCCGCGACGACGGAGACAAAGCCGAGAGCAACTCCATCATCAGCCAAAAGCTGTTCTGCCGCGAATACATTGAGCAGCACAGCGAGCTGGAGCTGGTGGATACCTTTGCTGACGACGGGCAGAGCGGCGTCAGCTTCGACCGCCCGGAGTTCCGGCGTATGGAACAGGCGATTCGTGACGGAAAGATTGATTGTATCGTCTGCCGTGATCTGAGCCGGTTCTCACGAAACTACATCGAAGCCGGGCGGTATCTCGAAAAGATATTTCCGCAGCTCAATATCCGCTTTATTGCCATCAACGATTCTTACGATAACGCCAACGGCAACCTGCAATCGGATTCCTTTATTGTACCGTTCAAGAACCTCATTAACGACACCTACTGTAAAGACATTTCCGTCAAAATTCGCAGCAGCCTGGATGTAAAGCGGCGCAAGGGCGAATATGTGGGAGCCTTTACGCCATACGGCTATCGCAAGGACGAGAACAACCGAAATCAGCTTGTGGTGGACGAGTATGCGGGGGAAATCGTGCGCTTTATCTTTACCATGTACAAGGATGGCGTCAGCATCGGCGCTATCGCGGACAGGCTCAACAGCATGGGCGTTCTCTCCCCGATGGAGTACAAGCGTTCTCAGGGAAGCAATTTTGAGAGCGTATTCAAAGCCTATGAAACAGCCAGGTGGTCTTATCTTGCCGTCAGGCGGATTCTAACCGCGCAGGTGTATATCGGGGATTTGGTACAGGGAAAAACAGGCACACCCAACTACAAGGTGAGAAAGCTCATGAAAAAAGACCCATCGGAATGGATCGTCGTTGAGGACGCGCATGAGCCCCTGATTTCCCACAGTGATTTTTCTGCCGTTCAGACCATGCTTGCGCGTGACCGCCGCGCCTGCGGCGATCCGGAAAACGCGGGTCTGTTCTCCGGCTTTCTGTTTTGCGGCGACTGCGGGCAGTCCATGGTGCGAAAGACCGTCCCTTCCGCAAAGAAAAAGTACGTCTACTATGTATGCGCCGCCTCCAAGACCGGCGGTTGCACCACCCACAGCATCAGTGAAGCGAAGCTTACAAAAGCCGTGTTTCACGCCATTCACGATCAGATTGAAATTGTGCTGGAGCTTGAAAAAGCACTGGAATATATAGATCGTCTCCCGTCAATGGACAGGAAAACCCTCACCCACGAAGCGCAGATTGCAAAGCTTGAGGAAGAAATAGAACGCTGCCAAAGGCTGAAGCTCCGGCTCTATGAGGATTTGGCAGACGGCATCATAGATAAGGCAGAGTATTCCGAGTTCCGGGAAAGCTACACCAAGGCGATTGCACAAAAGAAAGAGGCTTTGAGCCGTGTGCGCCGGGAATACAAGGATACGCTGGCAAACGGCATCACGGAGCGGAATTGGGTCACTCTTTTCAGGGAGTATGAAAACATCGACGAACTGAACCGCCGTGTACTCATGGCATTGGTGGATAAGATTGTCATCCATGAAAATCATGTGATCGAAATAATCTATAAATACCGTGATGAGTACCAACACGCCAAAGAGTATGCGGACAGCTTCTATGATGAGCGCAGCGCCGCGATGTAAAGGAGGAGGATAAAAATGGCGCGAACCAGCAGAAAAAAGATAACAGAGAAACCCATACAGGCGGTATCGCCGTCGCAGGTCTTTCCTACGGCTATTTACGCACGGCTGTCCGTTGAGAACAGCGGCAAAGATGATGAGGGTGCGGCTCTTGAAAATCAGATCGCAGTCTGCGAGGAGTATGTAAGGTCCTGTCCGCATCTGGAGCTGATTGAGACCTATTCGGACAACGGGCGAACGGGTACGGTCTTCGACAGACCGGCGTTCAACCGCCTGATGGATGACATACGCTGCGGCAGGATAAAATGCCTGGTAGTCCGTGATCTCAGCCGCTTCGGACGCGACTATGTGGAGACCGGAACCTATATTGAGCGTATATTTCCGCAGCTTGATGTACGGTTTATAGCCATCAAGGAGAACTTCGACAGCTTTGCTACAGACGGTTCAAACGAATCCTTGATGATCCCGCTGCAAAATCTTATAAATGATCTCTATTCAAAGGACATATCCCGCAAGGTGTTTACGGCATTGCGCATACAGATGGAAAACGGAGAATTCCGCTGGCGCAAGCTCCCCTACGGATATATGTGGAATGAGGACAGAACGAATATCATTCCCAACGAAGCTACCGCTCCGTTTGTTCGCAGCATTTTTGCGTGGAAGCTGGAAGGCTTATCATTCACGCAGATTCTGGACAGACTGGAAGCGGCAAACGCGCCCATTCCCGAAACACTGCAAAGAGTGGACGGAAACATGGATGGCGTAAACACGGTATGCTGGTCGAAAAGCACTCTGTTTGCCATCCTGAAAAACCCGGCATACGTCGGAGATTTCGCCGTTGGCAGAACCAGAAAGGCCATCTACGCAGGCATAAAGGAAATGCAAGTCAAAAACCCCGAAGAATGGTATATCACTTCGGACGCTCATGAAGGGCTTGTTTCCAGAGAAATCTTTCGGGCGGTACAGCTTATGCTGGAACAGGCGGCGGATGAACGGAAAAAGAAGATGGAAAAGAGCAAAGCAATCCGCGAAACGCTGATTGACCTATTTGACGGCAGGATATTCTGCGCGGATTGTCAGCAGAGGATGTACTTCCATCGGCATAAGATCGACAAGGACAAGCGCGGACGCTGGTTGGCATACTATGAGTGCAGTACCTATACGGGCAGGCGGGCGGTGCGCTGCACGGCGCACAGAACGCGCTCCGAGATGATAGAGGAAAAAGTTCTCCGTGCCTTACAGCTCCATATACAGGCAGCTCTTGACTATGAGCAGCTTATCTCCAAGCTGAACGAGAGCAAGGCTGACAGAAAGATACGAAATGAGTTTGATAAAAACATTCAAAGCGTGACGCTGAAGCTGAGAGCTATTTCGCAGAAACGAGCGCGGCTTTACGAGGATTTTGCGGACGGCATCCTGTCCGAAGAGGAATATGCCTACGCCAAAACATCCTTCGACGGACGATGGGAAACGCTGAACCGCCAGCTTGACGAGCTGACGGCAAGGAGAAATCAGTACAGCGAAACCGTGTCCGGAGAAAACCGGTGGATCAAGCAGATGAAAAGCGTGGAGGTGACGGACACGCTGACACAGGCCATCGTGGATGCCACAATAGAAAAAGTGTTCATCCATGAGAATAAGACCGTCGAGATCATTTTCAAATATCACGATATCTTCAAGCAAACAGAGCAGTATCTGGAAGAGCTTGGCGCAAAGGAGGGCAAAGCAACATGAAGGCATACAACATAGCAATCTATATACGGCTCTCCATTGCCGATGAAGACATCGGTACATCCAAGGCTGAGAGCGACAGCGTAGGAAATCAGCGCAGTCTCATCAGCCGTTTCCTGGATCGCCATCCCGCGCTCGCAAAGTACCCGCGGTCAGAGTTTTGTGACGACGGCTTTACCGGTACAAATACCGACCGCCCCGCCTTTACGGATATGATGAACCGTGTCAAAAAGGGCGAGTTCAATCTGATATGCGTAAAAGATTTTTCCCGCTTTTCGAGGGATTATATCGAGATCGGCGACAGCCTTGAATGCCTGTTTCCATTCCTCGGTGTGCGCTTCATCTCTGTCAACGATAACTACGACAGCGACAATTATATAGGCACAACCGGCGGATTGGATGTCGTCATGCGGAACATCGTCTACGCCGCATACAGCAAAGACCTGTCTATGAAAACGACTACGGCAAAGATACAGCTCATGAAGCAGGGCAAATTTGTGGGAGGCTACGCGCCCTACGGGTATGTACTGCATCCGACGATCCGAAATAAGCTTGCCATCGACCCGGAGGCGGCGGAAGTAGTCAGAAAGATATTTCTGCTTGCCATAGATGGGAACACGCCCACGGAGATAGCGATACGGCTCAATGACGAGAGAATCCCTACGCCGGGACAGTATTTCATAGAGCGCCACCCCGATACGAAGAAATACCGGCGATCTTCTGACAAACTGAACTGGTCTCACGCCATGGTATATCGGACGCTGACCAAGCTGGTTTATACCGGCTGCGCTGTTGGGCATGAACGCAGGACTGTCGCTCCGCTTTCCCGCAAAACGGTAAAGCAGGATATTGAAAAGCAGTTTATCGTGGAGAACATGCACGAAGCCATAGTGAGCCGCGAGGAATACGACCAGGCGCAGGCTGTCATCCGGAAAACAGGGCGCTCACCGGCAAAGGCGTCATACTACCACCCGCTGCGCTCCCTTGTCCGATGCGGCAACTGCGGAAGGTGCATGGCTTTCCTGAAAAGCAAAAAAGGCTTCCACTGTACTTACGGCAGAACCGACAGGAACAGCGCGTGTCCCACAGAAGCCATCCATACGGCGGTGGATATCGAGCAGCGCATTTACGACGCCATTATGCTTTTTCTAAAGGCTTCTGGCGAGAAAGGCAATCTGTCTGATATGCTCCTGAAAAAGAAGAAATCAGAGATACAGAAGAACATGGATATGCTGGCGGATTTCCAAAAGCAGTGCGGGAAACTGAAAAAACAGAAGCTGAAAAGCTATGAGGAGTATTCCGGCGGCGCAATCACAAAGCAAGCCTATCTTGATGAAAAGCACATCATAGACGAAAAGCTCCGCTCCATCGAGGACAGCATCGCTGCCGCGAAGCAGCGTATTGCCGACCTGGAATCCGTGGAGGAGTCCGAGCCGCAGACATCACAGCTTGATCGTTTCCTTAACGAACCGAGCCTGACCTATGATATGGCTCACGCTTTTGTGGAAGCTGTTTATATCTACCCTGACGGCACGACTGAAATATGCTGGAAGTTCAAAGACTTCACCGAGGGCAACCCGGAAAGCGTAAATCAGGCGTGATCGCAGCCGAGAAAATCCCGGGCTTGCAACCTGGGATTTTCTCTCGGAAGCGATATATTTTTTTAGTCTTTTGATTACACGAGCAGACCTGAGCCGTCTCGGAAGGGATTATCTGAAGGTGGGATACTACACCGAGATAGCATTCCCGGAGGCGGATGTGCGGTTCATTGCCATAAACAACGGCGTGGACAGCGCAAGCCAGACCGAGAGCGATTTCACCCCGTTCCTCAACATCATGAACGAGTTCTACGCCAAGGATACGAGCAAGAAAATCCGTGCCGTATTCAAGGCAAAGGGCCAGGCTGGAAAGCCGCTCTGCACGAATCCGCCTTACGGCTATCTGAAAGACCCTGAGGACAATATGCACTGGATCGTGGACGAGGAGGCCGCAAAGGTGGTGCAGACGATTTTCGATTTATGCATGAAGGGCTATGGCCCCTCACAGATCGCACAGGAGTTGCACGAGCGGCAGATACCCGTTCCTACGGCGCACTTGCAATCCATCGGTGTGAAAACGCCCGGAAAGGTGCCGGATGACATCTATGCGTGGTCTCCTCGGTCCGCAGCGGATATCCTCGATAAGCAGGAGTATCTGGGCCACACGGTAAACTTCAAGACCCATAAAAAGTCCTTCAAAATCAAGAAGAGGATCAACAACGATCCTTCTGAATGGGCTGTGTTCGAGAACACCCACGAGGCCATTATCGAGCAAGGCGTCTTCGATGCCGTAAAACGCATACGGGACGGACGCAGCCGGGTGGACCGCCTCGGTGCCATGCCGATGCTCTCCGGAATGCTGTTCTGTGCCGATTGCGGAGCGAAACTGTATCAGGTCAGGGGCAAAGACCGGCCACACGAAAAAGAGTACTTCGTATGCGCCAGCTACCGAAAGGTCAAAGGCGGATGCAGTTCCCATCAGATCCGGAATGTGGTGATTGAGCAGCTTCTCCTCGATGACCTACAGCGAGTCACGAATTATGCCCGGAACCACGAGGCGGAGTTCATACAGCTGGTTACCAAGAGTTCTGAAAAGGCTCTCGAAAAGGAGATCAGGGACAGCCGCCGTGAGTATGACGAGGCCAAGGCTCGGATTACCAAACTGGATACCCTGATTCAGCGAATTTACGAAGACAACGTGGAAGGCAAGATCAGCGATGAGCGGTTTGCGAAAATGTCGGCTACATACGAGACGGAGCAAGCTCAACTGACCGAACGGGCCGCCGAGCTGGAAAAGCTTCTGTCCGATGCACGGCAGAAAGCCATCAACGCAGATTATTTCCTTTCGCTGGTACGCAAGTACACGGACATTCAGGAACTGGACGCACAGATCATCCGGGAATTCGTGGAGAAAATTCTGGTCTTCAAAACCGAAAAGGTCGATGGCCGGAGGGTACAGAGAATCCGTATTATCTACAATTGCATCGGGACAATAGACATCCCCGAACAGGACGAAAAAACGGCATAGCCGCATTTCACGACTATGCCGATTCTTTCAGGGAAAATCAAATCCCTAATGTAGGACCCCCTCTGCACTCCCCTTGTTTTAGTCGCCTATTCCCAATATCGCAGTTCTGTGTTTTACGCACCTTCGTTAGCATTCTTATACTGACAGTTTAACCTTTAGATAGCTTGTTAGCGAAAGATCATTTGGTACCGACCGCCACCTGCAATTTCTTTCAAAAGGCATCTACAAAATCATCCCGAAGTGCTTCAGTGCCTCCGTGATCGCTTTTTCCTTCTCCGGTGGGCATTGGGGCTGCTTGGCGTTTTCGGATTTCGGCTTATTGTAGTTCTCGCGCTCAATAATGCCGTGTTTCTGCTTTACCTGAGCGATATAGAGGTGGCTGACTTTCAGTCCGGTATGCCCGAAAACGTATTCCCGGATTTCCTCGTAGGTTGCTTTACTCTCTGCCGAAGTCAAATCCATCTCGTCCATAGTCACTTCGATCTCGATATGTTCTTTGCTTTGAAGTTTGGACAATAAACACACCGTCTCAACATGATGTGTCATCGGAAACATATCCACGGGTTGAACCGACATCGGGGAATAGCCTGCGGCGGCGAGTATTTTGCAGTCGCGGGCAAGCGTTGCGGGGTTGCAGGAGACATATGCGATGCGTTCGGCTCCGCTGTTTACAATTGCATCAAGAGCGGGCTTTTCCGCTCCGCGGCGCGGCGGATCGAGCAAAATTGCCGAGAAGCGTTTGCCTTCCGCAACGAGGCGGGGCAGGGCTGTTTCGGCATTTTCGCAGATGAATTCCGCGTTTTTGATGCTGTTGAGTTTTGCATTCCTACGGGCATCCTTAACGGCGGGCGGAACCGCTTCAATGCCCAGAACGGAGCGGGCGCGTTGAGCCAAAAGCAAGGAAATCGTGCCTATCCCGCAAAAAACATCCGCAACATCATCGTTTGCAGTCAGGTTCAATGCATTTGCGGCGGCAAGGTACAGCTTTTGCGTCTGTTCGGGATTCACCTGCAAAAAGCTGTGCGCACCGACGTTGAATTTCAATCCGCAAACCGTTTCGGCAAGTTCCGCGCTGCCGAACAGCAGTTCGGTTTTGCTTCCGATACCGGGATCACGCGGGTTGCGGTTGATTCCGTGGATACAGGATGCAAGCGACGGCAAACCGCGTTTCAGCATTGAAACAAGCTCGTCCGAATGCGGAAGCGCGCCTGTTGTTACTATCGCAGCCATCGTTCCGCCCTCGGTTCTGCGCACCATAAGCTGCCTCAAAGTCCCGCTTTTTTGTTTTTCATCGAAAGCGCGGATGTCGAACAAATTCGCCCATTCGGCAACGATTCTTTTCGCCGTCATTGCCTCTTCGTTCTGAATCATGCATGTTTCAACGGGCACGAGTTTATGGCTTTTTTGTTCGTAATAGCCCGAAAGAACCTGCCGAAGGTTTTTCTTATTTGTCTTTTCGGCATTTGCAAACTGAAAAACGGCCTTGTTTCTGTAATGTTCGGGCTTGTCCGCGCCGATGCACGGAAGAATTTCAATCCCGCGAAAGCCTCCTATACGCTCCATTGCGCTGCGCACGGTTTCGCGCTTCATGCGGAGCTGCTCCGCATAGCTCATGTGAAGAATATCACAGCCCCCGCATTCGGCATAATGCGGGCAGGGCGGAATTACCCTTTCTGCCGACGGCCGAAGGATTTTTTGAAGTTTCGCTTCCGCAAACGAGGGTGCGGCTTTTTTTATTTCCGCTTCAACGGTTTCTCCGCAAATTGCGCCCGGCACGAATACAGCCATGCCGTTATGCCTTGCAATCCCCTGCCCCTCCGAACCGTACGCCGTGATTTCAAGCGTCACCGCCGAACCTGCCGACAGCTCCGAACGGTTATCCTCGGCGGTTATGCCGGCATTCATTCGTTTTCTGTTTAAATCCATGAATTTTTCCGTTTGCTTCCTTTTCCGTTCACTGAGCCGCACTCAGAATTTTGCCATAACCGAATTCAGGTCATAAAGTTTATCATCAAAGCAATCCCGCGTTGAAACTGCTTCCGCAAGCGGAACGCTGATAATGCGGTTTTCCCTTATGCCCACGGCGTATCCGAAGTTCTCTCGCAAATCGTTATTTTCCGCCGCTCTGCTTCCCGCACGGTCCGTTCCGCGCATATTCGCCTCGTCCGCAAGCAGTTCAACCGCACGCTGCCCCATTTTAGCGGCAAGCACTCTGTCGAACGCGGACGGGTTGCCGCCGCGCTGGATATAGCCAAGCACCGTCGCCTTAATCTCAACATCGGTGTATTTTCGAACGTATTCGCAGAAATCCTCCGCTTTGCCCGCGCCTTCGGCGATCATAACAATGCTTGTGAGCTGTCCGCGGAGTTTGTTTGCGGCAAGCCGGTTCGCCGCATCCGCCCATGAAAGAGGACGTTCCGGAACGAGAATTATGTCTGCCGCGCCTGCAACACCCGCCCAAAGTGCAATATCTCCGCATCTTCTTCCCATGACCTCGATAACGCCGACCCTGTCATGCGCACGCATCGTGTCGCGAATTTTATAAATCTCGTTCATAACATTGTTCACGGCTGTATCGAACCCAATGGTAAAATCCGTATACCCCATATCGTTATCGATCGTTCCCGGAATGCCGATGACGGGAATGCCGCGCTTGCTGAGAGCATCCGCACCTTTAAAGCTGCCGTCGCCGCCGATGACGATAAGCCCTTCAATTTCGTATGCACGCAGAACGGAAATTGCCTTTTCGATTCCGCCCTCCGTTTTAAACTCCTCGCTCCGCGCCGTGCGAAGTATCGTTCCTCCCTTGTGCATTTTGCTTTCAACGTCGGCATGGGCAAGGTACCCGACCCTGCCTTCAATAAGGCCTTTGTAGCCGTGGTAAATGCCCATTACCTGCAAATCGATATCCACTCCGGTTTTGAAAACGGCGCGTATCGCCGCATTCATGCCCGGAGTGTCGCCTCCGCTTGTTAAAACTCCGATTCGTTTCATCTTTTGCCCCTTAATTGCTTATTTCGCCTTAATCTCAATATTATTTTTTGCGGACAATTTTTACATTTTCTTCCCCAAGCATACGCTTCAGTTCAAACAGCAGCTCCTCCGCACAGTTCACGCAGCAGTGGCGCGGCGCAAGCAAAACCTTTCCCGTTGCCGCATCGCGGAACAAAACCTCCGTGTTTCCGGGAAATCTGTGCAGCAGTTCAACAGCCGCATTCCGAAGATGCAGCGCGTCGGAAAGAAAATTCAGCGCAAGTCGCTTTTCCCCCGCGTTTTTTGAACCCTTTTGCAGCGGAACAATTTCGTCAATCAATATTGAATTATCCCTGTCCTCCCGCATGGAGAACCTGCCGCGGACCGCAACGCATTTATCGTTTGCGATAAGGGAAGCATACTTTTGGTAAATGCTCGGGAACGCCGCAATCTCAATGCTTCCGCTCATATCCTCCAGCACCGCATACGCCATCAACCCCGCGCCGGATTTGACCGCACGGGTTCTCAGGGAACCGATGATCCCTCCCGCCGTCACGGTTTGGTTATCATGTATTGCTCCCGAACCGTCCGCCTCCGCAAGCTCAATGCAGGGCGTCAATGCAGAAAGCGCAGCCTCGTATTCCATGAGCGGATGCCCGCTGACATATACGCCGAGAACCTCCTTTTCGGCACGGAGCAGAATATCAAGCTCAAACTCCGTTTTCATATCGGCCTTATCCGCTTCGGAAACCGTGTTTATCATGTTTCCGCCGTCATCCCCGCCGAAATCAAAAAGCGAAAGCTGTCCCGTTTCAAGTCTTTTTCTTTCGGCGGCGGCCGCAGTGAACTCCTGTTCAAAATGAGCCGTCAGATATTTTCTCGAAACGCCGAAACAATCGAAACAGCCAGCCTTTATAAGCCCCTCCAGCAGGCGTTTGTTCAGCCCGTCGGAAGTTCTTCGGAGGAAATTCGAAAAATCCGAAAACGCTCCGCCGCGGCTCCGCTCCTCCAGCACATCGTTCATCGCTCCCTCTCCGACGTTGCGTATCGCGGCAAGGCCGAACCTTACCGCACCGTTTTCAACCGAAAAACGTGCCTCGCTGCGGTTTATATCCGGCGGAAGAATCTTTATTCCGTGCTTGCGGCAATAATAAATATAGAACGATACCCTGTCCGCCGCAGTAAGATAGCTGTTGATGAGTGCAGTCATGAACTCCGCAGGATACAGGCATTTAAGCAGTGCAGTTCGATAAGCAACCACCGCATAGCACGCCGCATGAGCCTTGTTGAACGCATATGATGCAAAGTCCATCATTTCATCAAAAATCTTTTCCGCCGCTTCCTTCGAAACGCCGCGCCGCAATGCACCGTCAATTTTCACAACGCCGTCTTCCTCAACGCCGTAGATAAAGTTTTTGCGCTCCTGCGCCATAACATCGTGTTTCTTCTTGCTCATTGCGCGGCGGATAAGGTCACTCCTGCCGAGCGAATACCCCGCAAGGTCGCGGACAATCTGCATTACCTGCTCCTGATAGACCATGCAGCCGTAGGTTGCGTTCAAAATCGGCCGCAAAAGCTCCGTTTCGTATTTCACCGCTCCGGGATTCTGTTTGCACTCAATGTAGCGCGGAATCTGATCCATCGGACCCGGGCGATAGAGCGAAATGCCGGCGATAATGTCCTCAAGGCTTGTGGGCTTCATCTGCATCATGAAATGCGTCATTCCGCCCGACTCAAGCTGAAAAACTCCGACGGTGTCGCCCGAACTTATAAGGTCATATACGCATTTATCGTCGTAATTGCAGTTGTCAAAGTCCGGAGGCGTTCCCCCGGACCGCTTTATGTATTCGCAGCAATAACGAATCACGGTCAGCGTCCGAAGCCCGAGAAAATCCATCTTCAGCATTCCGAGCTCTTCAAGCTCCGTCATTGTGAACTGCGTCGTAACGGCCTCATCATTGCGCTGAAGCGGAACAAGCTCCATCGTCGGAAGGGATGAAATAACAACACCCGCCGCATGAGTTGAAGTGTTTCTGGGAAGTCCCTCAACCTTCATTGCAAGCATCATGAGCCGCTTCACGCTGTCATCCGTTTCGCAAAGGTTCTTAAGCTCCGGAACAAGCTCCGCTGCGCGTGAAAGGGTGATATCCTTTTCCTGCGGGATGAGTTTTGCAATTCTGTCCACATCCTGGTAGGGAATGCGAAGCACCCTGCCGACGTCGCGAACGGCACCGCGTGCCGCCATCGTGCCGAAAGTCACTATCTGCGCAACATGATCGCTGCCGTATTTGTTCTTTACGTATTCAATGACTTCCTGACGCCGTTCGTAACAAAAGTCCACGTCAAAATCCGGCATACTGACGCGTTCGGGGTTCAGGAAACGTTCAAAAATCAGGTTGTAGCGAATCGGGTCTATGTCCGTGATGCCCATTGCATATGCTGCAATGCTTGCCGCGCCGCTGCCGCGTCCGGGTCCCACGGGTATGCCGTGCGTTTTTGCAAAGTGAATAAAGTCCCACACGATAAGGTAATAATCCACAAACCCCATCGAGATTATAACGTTCAGTTCGTATTCAAGCCTTTCGAGATGTTCCTTTGTCGGCTCACCGTAGCGGCGGCGCAGTCCGTCGGTGCAAAGCCGGCGCAGATACTGTTCGTTCGTCATGCCGTCCGGCGCGGTGAAACCGGGCAGGTGCCGCTTGCCGAATTCGATCGTCAGGCTGCATTTTTGTGCCGCCTCGGCAGTGTTTCGAACCGCCTCCTCATAGCCGCTCATGCGGCGAAGCATCTCTTCTTCCGATTTGAGATAGAATTCATCCGCCTGCATCCGCATTCGGTTGGTTTCGTCCACAAAATGCCCCGTTTGAATGCAGAGCAGAACATCCTGCGCCTCCGCATCCTCTTTTCGAACATAGTGAATATCGTTTGTTGCAACAGTCTTTATGCCGAGTTCCTTTGCAAGCGCATCCAAACGCGGAAGAACTATAAGCTGCTCCGGGATCCCGTGATTTTGCAGTTCAATGTAAAAATCATCGCCGAACATACCCTGAAGGCGTTTTGCAAGGCGGCGCGCTTCATCGTATCTGTTCATCAGCAGAAGCTGCGGAATATCGCCCGCAAGACATGCCGAAAGGCACACAAGCCCCTCACAATGCTTTTCCAGCAAATTATAGTCAATGCGCGGCCGATAATAAAAACCGTCCACAAACGCAATTGAGGACAGTTTGATAAGGTTTTTGTACCCCGTTTCGTTTTTGCATAAAAGCACAAGGTGGCCGTTTTCTCTCGTGCCCTGTTTTTCGTAAATTGAATTCGGCGCAACATAGGTTTCCATGCCGATAATGGGCTTTATCCCCTGTTTCATGCACTCTTTATAAAACGCTATCGCGCCGTACATATTGCCGTGATCCGTTATCGCAAGCGAATCCATGCCCAATTCCTTTGCACGCGAAACAAGCTCGCGTATCCGCGCCGCGCCGTCCAGCAGGCTGTATTCGGTGTGAACATGAAGATGCGTAAAACCCATTTTTTCCTCCTTTGTGCCGATGAACCTTTTCCCCCTGCCGCACTGTTTGCGGAAAACGCGGAAACCGCCCCCACTGAATCAGTCCGGCATTTCCGTCCGTATGTCTTCCGCCATTTCGCACAGTTTTCTGAGGCGATAATTTGCGGCGGATCTTCCGATGCCTATTTCCTCCGCAAGTTCGGACAGGGGCATTTCAAAATTGTTGAGCCTCGCTTCCGCGACAATGCGAAGCGGCGGCGGAAGATTCTCCGCGCCGACAACGCTCAGAACAAGGCGAATATCCTCCGCCTGCTTCATTGCCGTGCGCGTTGCCTTCTCAATGTTTGCATTTATGCAGTTCACGCCCCTGTTCACAGTGTTGTTAAGTTGGCGCACGATTCGCTGTTCGTTAAGCACCATCACTGCATCCGATGCCCCGGCAAGTGCAAGAAAATCCGACAGTGTCTCCGATTCTTTGATGTACAGCACAATGCTGCCCTTGCGTTCGGTGCACTTGATACGAATTCCGAAATCGGAAATCATCCGTTTTGAAAACATTGCAAGCTCGGCATTTTTGAACACAAGCTCACAGTGATATGCTTTTTTTGGTTCCGACACCGAACCGCAGGCAAGGAACAGCCCGCGAATAAATGCGCGCCGCTGCGTCTCTGTTTCGATAACACTCTTCGGAACATGCGGCTCATAACTCTTTTCGCCCTCCGCATCAAAGCTCACAAGCCCGGTCGCCGTCAAAAAATCATCAATACCGTTCCCGTGGAGCAGGAGTTCGCAGTATTCCGCATTCAATCGCTCGTGCTTAACGCGGTTCAATTGGCTTTCAAGCCCGAAATACTGTGCCGCCAGCTTGGAAACAAGGCTCAGCGCCGCTTCGCTTTCAAGCACATAGTGCACACCCCAGCGCCGCATCGCCGGCATCAGTTTCAGCGCACCGATACTCAGAGTGAATGCGCTTAAAAGCGCGTGCGCATCGGCCTCACGCTTTATTTTCTGCTCCGAAATTTCCTTTTTTACTCCGGCAGAGAACGACGGGCATTCGTGTTCGCTCTGTTCCGCCGTTTTTTTTGCATTTTCGGTTTTAAAACCGCTGCCGTCGATTTTGCTGTTGTGTTTTTTTTCGTTCATTTCAAATGTGCACGTTCGTGCCGCCCTTTGCGCTGCGCTTTTTTATTCGCCGCCGCAATATTTATCTCAATACTGTTCTATTTCGGTTCAAACCGCGTCCTTATATCATCCGCTTCGGAAACAAGATCCCGATGCTCAAGCAGAACGGAGCATTTGTCTTTCATTCTGTCGTGAAGTGCTTCCGCCATCGCAACGGAACGATGCCTGCCGCCCGTGCATCCGAACGCAACCATAAGCCGCCGCTTGCCCTGCTTTATAAACTCCGGAATCACAAGATCCAGCATGTTTTCTATCATATTCAGCTGCCTGCGAACATTGGCATCGGAAAAAATAAATCGGCGAACCTCTTCATCCCTGCCGGATTTGCAGCGCAGCTCTTCAATGTAGAACGGGTTTGCGGTGTAGCGCATATCGAAGATAAAATCCGCATTTTTCGGAATTCCGCGTTTGAAGCCGAAACTTGAAATTATCAGTCTGAGCGGAATATTCTTTCCCCGCATTAAAATATCCTCAACCGTTTTTCGAAGCTCGTTCAGCCGCATGTTCGTCGTGTCAACGATATAATTCGCCTTCTCCTTCAACGGGATTAGAATTTCGCGTTCGGTTTGAATGCCTATGCCGACATCGTCATTCATCGGGTGTCGGCGGCGCGTTTCGCTGTATCGGCGCATAAGCACGCTGTCCTCACACTCAAGGAACATTATTTCGTACGGACATTCAAGCCGGCGCAGTTCATCATAAGTGTTGAGCGGATTGTAGCCGAACACCGATTCGCGGCTGTCGATAACAAGCGCGACGCGTTCGATGTTGTTTTCGCTGCTGCTGCAAAGCTCAATGTATTGTTTTGCAAGCTGACAGGGCATATTATCTGCGCATACAAAGCCCATATCCTCAAGAATGCCGAGAACTTGAGATTTTCCCGCACCCGAAAGCCCTGTGACGATTAAAATATACATTCTGTTTTCCTCAATTTTATCCCGATGTATGTTTCCGTTTTTGTTTATATTGTTGTACTCGAATTTTATTTAATAATTTTGATCTCCGGCTCAAGCAGAACACCGAATTCTTTATATACGCGTTCGCGCACAAGGTCAATCAGGTTAAGCACATCCGCGCATGTTGCTCCGCCGCAATTGACGATAAACCCCGCATGCTTCGGGCTGACTTCCGCCCCGCCGATTCTTGTGCCTTTGAGCCCCGCCTGTTCTATCAACGCACCTGCGAAATGCCCCTCGGGCCGTTTAAAAGTGCTTCCTGCGGAAGGATACTCAAGCGGCTGCTTTTCTTTGCGGCGCATATTGAATTCCTCCATTCTGCGCCGAGCTTCCCCGTCGGCATCAACAGCAAGTTCAAACTCCGCTCCCGCAACAACGGCATTAGGAAAGGCGTAAACAGAGCTTCTGTACCCAAGATCGCCCGCATGAACGATTTTTTTTGCAATGCGTCCGCATTCAACAACGGTGACGCTTTTCAGCACCTGTTTTATCTCCCCGCCGTATGCACCTGCATTCATTGCAACCGCACCGCCGACCGTGCCCGGGATACCCGCTGCCCATTCAAGCCCCGAAAGGCCCTCGGCGACGGCCGCCTTTGCAGCCGTGCAGAGCAGTGCACCCGCTCCGCATTTCAGCCTTGTTCCGTCAAACCCGACGCCCGCCATGCGCGCACCGATTCGGATGAACAGAGCCTCAACGCCGCTGTCGGAAACGAGAAGATTGCTGCCGTTGCCGATAATATACACAGGGTAATCGCAGTTCCGCGCCGCAGAAAGCATTGCGCAAAGCTCGTCCGCATCCTTCGGCTCCGCAAAAAAAGTTACGGGACCTCCGATGCGGAAAGTTGTGAATTCCCGCGCCCGAACATTCCGCCTGAACGGCAGATTTCCGAGAGCCCTTGCAAGCATATCGTTTTTTTCCATTAAAAATCCCGTTTCCTCTCCTCCTGTTTCGGGGATCGCGTTCAAATGCTTCCCGTTCCGGAATGAATGCCGCGGCACAAATCCCCATGTTGTATTTTACAGCAAAAACAGGCGTTTGTAAAGGTTTTTCGTCCTCATCTTTTTTTGAAAGCGGCTTAAATGGGCGGGCGTTTGTCAAAAAGCGGCTCTCCGCGCCGCCGTACCGGTAAAAGCGTTCGGGAGGTTAAGGATGCTCTCGCTCAAAAGCCCGTATGCTTCCGTCAAAAAGGACTGTTCAAACTTTTTCTCCGCCGCAGGGTTCATCGGCATAAGTCCCAATGTGCAAAGCTCGCTCTGCCGCGCAGCGGAAAGCATATCTGCAATAAATTCCGAAATACAGCCCATTTTTTCGCGCTCCGTTTTCGCCGAAATGCCCACAAACTGCACCTCGTCCGTTTCATTGCAAAAGGGCAGCACCTCGAAATATTTCGCCTTGTTTGCGGCAGCAAGTCTTTCCATATCTCCCGCCGCGCGCGCATCACCGATGCAGAAATCCCCCTTGCCCTTTTTAAATTCATCAACGCTGCTCCGTTCAAACTTCCCTGCCTCGATCCCGAATCCGTCGTTTGAATAAGAATCGGCGCCGGCTTTGCTTTCGCCGTTCTCCGCAATAGGTTTCAGTATTTCGGTCATTTCCGCCGCAGTAACCCTTTCCGGATAAAACAGCGCAAGCTTGCACCCGGCCGCAAACGGAAGTGCGCGCAGCGTCCGCCCGTCCGTGCCGCAGTCAAAGCCCGCCGGCAGCTCCCCGGCCCCGTATCCGTCACCGAAATCCACAGCCGTGCCGTCGATACCGAAAATCTCTGTTCCGTTCATGATTCGAAGCTCCCTGCCGTTCAAAAAACCGGCAGGAAAGCTTATCACGTCCGGAAATTCTCCGTTTTGAAGCTTCGCTTCCGCTTCCGTTTCCGAAATCGATTCAACCTCAAAATAAACACCGAAATGCCGTCGTTCCGCTCTGTCCGCAATTTTTTTGAGCCATGCTCCCACACTGCCCATATACGGCTTGAATCCGACAACATGCCAAACGTTTATAACGCCCGAAAATTCCTCCTCCTCCGGTTCGAGCCATTCGCGATATTGATCCCGTTCAAGCATCTTTCCCGCACATTTCGGCAGATAGATCATAAACAGCAGCACGGCCGCCAGCAGCACAGCCGCAATTGTTTTTTGAAATCCGTTCATGCCGCAGTTTATGCGCCTTTTGCCGCCTGCATTCCGCAGAAATCAAAAACCGCGAGTGTGCGTCATGCGCATTCACGGCAGTATACAACAGTTACTATTTGCTTTTTATATTCGCAATGCGTTCTCTCCGCTCGCATATCACTCGAAAAAGCCGTTAAACTCCGGAGTGAATTCCGCGCTTGCGGATGAAAGGCTTTGCGTGTAGATGTTTTCGAATCCGAGGGAAAGTGCATAATCAACGGCCCTTTTGTATTCGCGCTTCAGGAGCCTTCTGTTAAGCGGGGGCTGAAGCTCAAACATCGGTGTATACTGGCTCATCAGTGAAATATGTGTTTCGAGAGGAAGATTCTCCCTGATAAAATCCAGCACTCCGCGCGCTTCATCCACCGAACCGGGCAGAACAAGATGGCGAACGATCATTCCGTGCTTTGCAATTCCGTTCTTATCGATCTGCAAAACCCCGCACTGACGCTGCATTTCCCGCACGGCGGCAGCGGCAGCGGAAAAGTAGTCCTCTCTTCGGCTGTATTTTTTTGCGGCGGCGGAGCTTACGTATTTCAAATCCGGAAGATAGATGTCAACAAGCCCCTCCATAAGGCGCAGAGCTTCAACCTTTTCGTAAGCATTCGTGTTGTAAACTATCGGAATGCGCAATCCCCGCATTCGTGCAAGCGGAACGGCTTTTGCAATCATGCGCACATGCGGTGCGGGAGTAACCAAATTGATATTGTTCGAACCGAGTTCCTGCAGGCGCAGCATTATGTCCGCAAGCTCCCCCGCATCCTTCACAACGCCCTTTGCAGATTGGCTGATGTCCATATTCTGGCAAAAAACGCAACCCATATTGCAGCCCGAAAAGAAGATCGCGCCGCTGCCTTCCGCGCCGGAAATCGGCGGTTCCTCGCAGTAATGCCGCGCCGCTCTTGCAATGAGCGCAGTTTCGTACGGGTTCCTGTTTCCGAGGCTTTCCGCTGCAAATCCGCCCACACCGCATACGCCCGCATGTTCCGCACGGTTAACCCCGCACTCAAGCGGGCAAAGCCTGCATGATTTTCCGCCGTTTGCAAAAAGTCCGCAGGATTCAATGCCCTCTGTCTGCATTTTTGTTTCTTCCGATGAAATATCCGAAATAATCATTTCATTCCGTTCCGAACCCTCGGCCTCAGGCCGTCGGTTCCCCGTCCTCATTTTTATTCTCCGCCTTCTGCAAGGCGCGGTGTTTTTTCGGCGTGCTGCATTTTTCGGCCGTGAAACGGAACGCAATGATTCCGTTCTCGTACTCGATATCGATTTTTTCGCCCAAAAGGTTAAGCACCTCGGAAACTATCGCAAGGCCGAGTCCGGTGCCGTCACCCGTGTGCGCATGATCCGCTTTGTAGAATCGTTCAAACAGATGTTCAAGGTCGGCAGGATCAACTTCCGCGGGATTGCTGACAACAAACTCATAGCGATTCTTTTCCGCATTTTCGAAAAGGTTCACGCTGACAGTGCAGCCGTCCGTTCCGTGTTTTATCGCATTGTCAACCAATGCTACGAGCACCTGCTCAATGCGGTCGGCATTTGTGTATGCATAGTATTCGCCCTCGGGAGCTTCAAGCCGCACGCTTTTGCCGCGCTGTGCCGCCGCATCGTTCATCCTGTCTGCAACATCGTATGCAATTTCATAAAGTTCAACCCGTCCCTTTGAGAACGCAACGCCGCCGCTCTGAAGCCTTGAAAGTTCAAGCAGGTCGTTGATAAGGTTTGAAAGGCGTATCGATTCGCGCAGGATATAGCCGTAGTAACGTTTTCTGTCTTTTTCATCCTGCACCATTCCGTCGTTAAGCGCATCCGCAAGGCTTCGAATGGATGCAAGCGGCGTGCGCAGCTCATGGCTGACGTTTGCAACATAGTCCTTTCGCGTCTGTTCAAGTCTCTCGCTTTCGGTAACGTCCGTTATCAGCACAACCGCACCGAAAAGCGAACCGTTCTCCTCGTGAATCGGGGTTGCCGCAATGCGGAGCATCCTTTCGCCGATCGTGAAATCACAGCTGCGCACTTCGTCCGTATCAAGAGCTTCTATCGCCACGGCAGCAATTTTCGGATAACCGGCCGCCGCTGCGGGGTGGGTATTTTCCTTCCCGCCCAAAAGCTGCACGGAAGCGGAGTTGTAATGCGTGACAACGCCCGTTTTATCCACGGAAATAATGCCCTCGCCGATGCCGTCAAGCACGGTGCGCAGCCTGTTGCGCTCAACAACAAGGCTGTCAATATTGTTTTGAAGAGCTTCCGCAAGAATATTGAACGATTGCGCAAGGTGACGCGATTCGTTGCTTCCCTCTTCCTTGGCGCGAACGGTCAAGTCTCCCCCCGCCATTTGCAGCGCAACGTTTGAAACGTGCCGAATGGGCTTTGTTACCTTGCTGAATATGATAACTATCGGAATAAGCATCAAAAGTGCAATGCCGAGCATTGCAAGGCCGAGTTCCACCGCAAGCTTTGCAAGCGTGCTTTCAGCCTGTTTTGAACCGACAACAAGTATCACGGAACCGATTATATCACCCGAATTGGAATACACCGGCGTGCCGACAACAATTCCTATATCGGTTGACGGAAGAGCAATTTCTTCCCCCTGAATGACCGTTTGGAAGCAGCGGCGGACGGTTTCAACGCTTTGGTCGTACTCATCCTGTTCTGCCGTTGTAACAACCGCACCGTTAGGTTCGATTATGTAAATTGTTGCATCCGATGCGGAAAATTCGCCGAGATGCAGCATCCTCGCAAGCGTGCGTTTGTCCGTGTTTGATTCATACAGCTTTGTCACGCGCTGCGATATTGACTGCGCTTTCGGCTTCAGTTCGTCAATTTTCATTCCGGCGTACATTTCATGCCCGACAACGGAAAAAAGGCACGCAACAAGTATCACGAGCAGCACCGTGATTGCGCACACAATATAAAGAATTATTCTGAACAGGCTTGATCTTTTCATATCTCTCGTTTTCTGCGGGGCCGTGCTGAAACCCGCCGCACACGCATTTCGGAAAAAACATCAGCAGGCGAACCCGCAGCGTTTCAGCCTTTCGGGTTCGCCCTGAAGTTCATTTTCATTTTTGCAAAACGGTTCAAAAGGGCAAAATCTGTCCGTTTCATTCCGTCGGCTTTTCTTCAACGAAATCGTATGCCTTCGGCGTTTCGGGCAGTTTTTTGCGTTCCTCGTTGTCCTGTCTGTCATCGGGATCGCCGTATGCCTCAAACCTGTAGCCGACACCGTAAACGGTTTTTATCTCCCATCCGCAATCGTCCGCAGACTGCAGCTTCTGGCGAATGCGCTTAATCTGAGTGTCAACGGCGCGCGTATCGCCGTAGTATTCATAGCCCCATACGATTGAAAGGATCTTTTCGCGCGAAAAAACCTTTCCGGGATGTGAGGCAAGCAGCTGAAGGATCTCGACTTCTTTCGGGGTGAGCGGCAGTCTTTCGCCGTTCAGCCTTACGTCGTAGTTATTTATATTGATTTCAAGGTTTCCGTAATGCAGAATCTTTGCGGGTTCCGTTTCCTGCATTGAATACCTGCGCAGAACGGCCTTGACCCTTGCAACAACTTCACGCGCGCTGAAGGGCTTTACAATGTAATCGTCCGCACCGAGCTCAAGCCCGAGCACGCGGTCGATCTCCTCGGATTTCGCCGTCAGCATTATAATCGGAACACTGCTGTTCTGGCGAATCTCGCGGCAAACGTCCATTCCGCTTTTTTTGGGCATCATGAGATCAAGAATAACAAGGTTCGGCTTTTTGCGGTTGAATTCTTCAATCGCCTGTTCGCCGTCAAATGCCGAAATGCACTCGAATCCCTCATTTCTGAGGTAGACGCCGAGTGTTTCGTGAATGATATGCTGATCATCGCAAATCAGTATCTGCTGTTTGACTGACATAGTACTTTGTACGCTCCTTTGTTGGTTGGTGCATTTATATTATATTGCCTTTTAAGCAAAGTTTCAAGTACTTTTTTTATTTGACATATCGAGATGCGCACTTTGTCACAATATTCTTTTTTCGGTCAATCAGCGGCATATTCGCGTCGAATGACAAAATAGGTACATATTCTGTCAGGCAATATACACCGATAGGCAACCAAAATTGCCGCATTTGCGTGTTATAATAGGAGCATGAAAAGAATCGGGCCGGCGAACAGCCCCGCAAGGGTGCTCCGACAGGGATGCGGCGGCGGACTGTTCAACGGGTTTTACCCGCGGAGCAGCATGAACAATGTTTACTCCGAGCTCTTTTCACAGAAACTATCATTATTAATTAAAGGAGTGTAACATCATGGAAGAGAAAAGAAAAATCAGGATGCCCATTGGCGCAGCCGTTGCGTGCCTTCTCATAGTTGCCCTTTTGACCGTCGGTATCGTTGCCGGCGCCAAGTTTATCAACAATTCGCTTTCTGCCTCACAGACCGAAAAGAACGCTTCCGCCCAAGCAACATCGGCACCTTCCGGCTCAAGCGGCACCGTCGGTTCATCAGGCGACAAGACCGGCGACCTTCCTTCTGACAAGATTTCTTACGCCGGCAGTTCGGCCCGACCCGATTCGGAATACAAAACCATTGAAAACTGCATGTCCTCCGTTGTCAGCATCGACGTCACGGCGCAGAGCGGGCACAAGAGTGTGCTTGCAGGTTCGGGCTCCGGAGTCATCATTTCGGCGGACGGCTATATCGTGACCTGCAACCATGTTGTTGAGGGCGCACAGAAAATTTTCGTCTACCTTGACAACGGCAATGACTACGAAGCAACTCTTGTCGGCACCGACAGCGTGACCGACCTTGCGGTTATCAAAATCAATGCCTACAATCTCTCTTACGCCAAATTCGGCGATTCCTCAACGCTCAGCGTCGGTGAAGACGTGTTTGCAATCGGCAACGCACTCGGCCAGCTTTCCAACACATACACACGCGGTTCCATCAGCGGCCTTGACAGGAGCATTACCATTGACAACGTGACCATGACCCTGCTCCAGACAGATGCCGCAATCAACCAGGGCAACTCCGGCGGCGGACTGTTCCGTGAATCGGACGGCACTCTCATCGGCATTGTGAATGCAAAGAGCAGCGGCAGCGGTATTGAAGGCCTTGGCTTTGCAATCCCCTCCACGCTTGCCCGTGAAGTTATCGGCAACCTTATGGACTACGGCTTTGTTGTCGGCCGTCCCTATCTCGGTGTCTCCACTCAGGATGTTTCCCTCTCCGGTTACGGATTCTTCACCAGTACTTACACCTATCCCTGCATTGTATCCGTTGAAGACGGCAGTGCGGCTCAGCAGGCAGGACTGAAAAAGGATGATGTTATCATGGCTGTCAACGGCGACACGGTCTCAAGCTCCGACGGACTTTACATCGCTGTCAGCAAGTTCAAAGTCGGCGACACCGTAACGCTCACCATTCTGCGCAGCAATTCGCAAATCGATGTTTCCGTAACTCTCGGCCAGCGCAGCACGGCAAAAACCGCCGAATAATGCAGTCGCTGATTATGCTTGAACAACCAAAACGCACCGCCGCACATTAAAGCGGGGTGCAATATCGAAACAACCTGCCGCGTGCAGGTTTTCAGATAAATTGTTCCGCCTTTGGGAAAGGATCCTTCCCGAAGGCGGACTTTTTTTGAGCCTTTTCCTTTCGTTTTGAAATGCAAAATTTTTATTTCTCCTTTCCAAAATTCCTCAGGTCAGCGTTTTATGTGCGGAAATCGAAAAAAAATCGAACATTTCCCGAAAAGGGGCTACCATTTCGACCTCGATGTGCTATAATGTATTTGGTGGAAGAGTTTTATTTTCCGCAAAGCTGCACAAACTGTTCTCCAAGCCGACTTTTCGGGTCCGCAAAACCTTCCGACGTTTGCGGGACGGATGCAGCGGTTTGCGGATTTCTGTCTGCCCGCAGGGAACTGCCGTGTGATGTTCTCGCGGGCGAAAAAACCGCAAAATGTTAAAAAACAGTTATAAAATTTTAAAAAATTGAAAGGTCGCTCCCCGATGCCGAACCGGTGCGGGCGGGCAGAAAAAAATATGAAGGACGGATTCATCAAAGTTGCTGCATGTTCACCGAAAGTTGTGCTTGCAGACCCGAAAGCCAACGCCGATGCTATAATTGCCGCGCTGCACCGCGCCGCGGCACACGGGGTTCGGCTTGCCGCATTTCCCGAGCTTGCAATAACGGGCTACACCTGCGGCGACCTTTTCATGCACGAATTGCTTTTGGACAGCGTTGAAACCGAGCTTCTCCGCATCGCACGCGAAACCGCGAACCTTCGGCTTGCTGCCGTCATAGGTGCGCCGATTCGCTGCGCGGACAAGCTTTACAACTGCGCCGTTGTCATATCCCGCGGAGTGATTCTTGCTGTCGTCCCAAAAACGCATATGCCGAATTACGGCGAATTCTATGAGCTGCGGCATTTTGCCGTGCCGTCCCGCACGGAACTCGGCTCCGCCGCACCTTATATTGATTCATTGCAGACTTTTTTCAATCCCGACGGCTGCATCTTCTCATGCACGGATTATCCCGATTTCCGTTTCGGCATTGAAATCTGCGAGGATCTTTGGGTTGCTTCCCCTCCGTCGGATAAGCTTGCCGCTGCCGGTGCGCTTATAATCGTTAACTGTTCCGCCGGAGATGAAATCATCGGCAAGGCGGACTACCGCAAGCGCATCACGGAAGTTCAATCCGCAAAAAACATTTGCGCGTACCTTTATTGCGGCGCGGGTGAGGGTGAATCAACAAGCGATATGGTCTTTTCGGGGCATTGCTTTGTTTACGAAAACGGCACACTGCTTGCCGAAAAAGCACCTTTTGACTATGCGAACGATATGCTTATCACCGAAATTGATTTGGGACGGCTGCTTTACGACAGGCGCCGCGTGAACAGCTTTTGCGCGGGCAATGCTGCCCATTCCGGTCTTTTCGTTGATTTCTCTCTCGGATTCGGTTCATGCGGCCCCGCCCCGCGCGAGGAGCTTCCCGAAACGGAACTTACCCGCCGCTTCCCGCGCAATCCCTTTGTTCCGCATGACGAAAACGAATTGAACGCACGCGCAAAAGATATTCTGACGATACAGGCTCTCGGGCTCAAACGCCGGCTTGAACACACTCATTCAATGAGCGCGGTCATCGGCATTTCGGGCGGACTGGATTCCGCACTTGCGCTGCTTGCTGCGGCAAAGGCATGCGACCTTATGGGCATTGACCGCAAATTTGTTCACGCCGTCACCATGCCCTGTTTCGGCACCACCGAACACACGAAACAAAATGCCGTTGCTCTTTGCAATTCCCTCGGTGTAACGCTTCACACGATTCCGATTGCGGATTCGGTGCGTTCGCATTTTCGCGACATCGGGCACGACGAAACCTGTCACAACGTTGTTTACGAAAACGCACAGGCGCGCATGCGCACCCTTGTGCTGATGGATCTTGCAAATGCGCTGAACGGCCTTGTTGTCGGCACGGGCGACCTTTCCGAGCTTGCACTCGGCTGGGCAACCTACAACGGCGACCATATGAGCATGTACGGCGTGAATGCAGGCATTCCCAAAACGCTCATCAAATACGTTGTGCGTTATTATGCGCGGCACTGCGAAACCCCCGCGCTGCACGACCCCCTGACCGCAATACTTGAACCCCCAATATCCCCGGAGCTTCTTCCCGCCGATGAAAGGGGCAATATTGCTCAAAAAACAGAAGATCTTGTCGGGCCGTACGAGCTGCATGATTTCTTCCTCTATTACGTGCTGCGTTGGGGCTGCCCGCCTGCAAAGCTTTTCCGCATTGCAAAGCAGGCATTCCGCGAAAGTGAGTTTTCGAATGAAACGATTTTGAAATGGCTCAAAAACTTCTATCGCCGTTTCTTCAATCAGCAATTCAAGCGCAACTGTCTGCCCGACGGGCCGAAAGTCGGTTCCGTCTGCCTTTCCCCGCGCGGGGATTGGCGAATGCCGAGTGACGCCGTTCAAAGGCTTTGGGCGGATGAAATTCAAAAATTGAGCTGAACAAACGCGAATTAAACCGATTAATTCGGAAACGGGGTTTTGGGTGTATTTTTGGTTTTTTGTCAATCGTACCTACCGAGTAATTGAGCAATTGAGGTGTGCAGCATGAGTTACCACGCATTATACAGGCAGTACCGTCCGAGCAGGTTCTGCGAAGTTGTCGGACAGGAGCATATCACCGATGTTCTGCGCAACCAGATCCGCACCGGGCGCATTGCCCACGCTTATCTTTTCAGCGGTTCACGCGGAACGGGCAAAACAAGCACGGCGCGAATACTTGCCCGCGCCGTCAACTGTCTTGACCCGAAGGACGGCGAGCCCTGCGGCAAATGCGCTGCCTGCCTTAAGGACGTTTCGGAAAGCATAGACATTATCGAAATGGACGCCGCTTCAAATTCCAAAGTTGACGAAATGCGTGCGCTCCTCGAAAAGGCCGAGTTTGCTCCGATTTACCTTAAAACAAAGGTTTATATCATTGACGAAGCGCACATGCTTTCAAAAAGTGCAAACAACGCTCTTCTGAAAACTCTCGAAGAGCCGCCCGCACATGTTGTTTTCATTCTTGCAACGACCGAACCGCAGGCTCTCCCCGCAACGATACTTTCCCGCTGCCAGCGTTTTGATTTTCGCCGCCTTTCGGTTCATAATCTTGCGGCGAACACACGGCGCGTACTTCGTTCCGCAGGGGCTGAAATCGAAGACGAAGCGTTGATGTGCATTGCGCGTGCGGCGGACGGCGGAATGCGTGACTGTCTGAGCATTGCCGACCAGTGTCTGAGCTTCTGCGGCGATGCGGACGGCACGGAGCAAAAACTTATCACTCAACAGGATGTTCTGTCCGTTCTCGGCAGCATGAATGCGGATTTTCTGTTTGATTTTGCGGATTCCGTGCTGCATTCCGACACGGCGGCGGTCATGAAAAACATCGAACAGGTTGTCTCCGGCGGGCGCGACATCGGCGTTTTCGTTCAGGATCTGTCCAACCATTTCCGCTCGCTTCTGCTTGCAAAAGTTTGCGGAAGCTGTGCGGATATTCTTGACTGCACGCAGGACACGATGGAACGCTACCTTGCGCAGGCGGAATCAGCCGGCAAGGCGCGGCTCGAAAGAACGCTTGATGCTCTGATGCAGCTTCAGCCGAACCTTCGCTGGGTCACCATGCCGCGGGTTTTGCTTGAAAGCACGCTTCTTAAAGTCTGCCACCCGGATGAACAAACCGAGATGGCTGCCCTTATCGACCGTATGGAGGAGCTTGAACGCAGGCTCAAAAGCGGCGCATTTGTTTCCGCCGAACCAAAAGCGGCCTCCGATTCGGCTCAAAGTTCGGGCAGCCGTTCGGACAATTCGAACAATTCGGACAATAAAGAAGCGGGTTCCGCATCTTCCGAAAATGAAAAAGCAGCAGCCGAACCGGCGCTTCCGACGCCGCCCGTTGTTTCCGACAGTTTCGAAGTGCCCGCCGCAACGCCCAAAGCGGAAGAATTGTTCCGCACATTCATGGCGGCACTGATGAAAACGGATATGATGCTCGGCATTCAGATTCAGCTTGCGGCAGCGCATTGGCTCGAAAACGAAAATCTTTTTATTTGCTTTGACAAATCAAAGCGTTCCAATTATAATTATGCAAACACACCCGAGGTGAAGGCAAAACTCCGACGCGCGGCGGGCGAAAGCATTGCGCCGCACGGCGTCGAGCTTGTGCTCAAGGACGGAAGCGTTGTTGCAAAAAAGGACGTTCCGACTGAGCTTTTCGGGGTTGAAATCACCGAAGTTTAGCAGAAAAAGTACAGCAGAAAACGTTCTGTATAACGGCATTCGGCGAAAGGTATTATTTTATTTTATATAAAGAGGTTACACAATGCAGATTCAGGCACCGAAGGGAACAAAGGATGTTCTGCCCGGCGAAAGCTATAAGTGGCAGTATATCGAAAAAGAAATGCGCGATCTGTGCCGCCTGTACGGCATTAACGAATTGCGCACGCCGATAATTGAACACACCGAGCTTTTCATGCGCGGCGTCGGCGACACGACGGATATAGTTCAAAAGGAAATGTACACTTTCAAGGATAAGGGCGACCGCTCCATCACCCTCAAGCCCGAGGGCACGGCGGGCATGGTTCGCGCCTTCCTTGAAAACAGGCTCTTCAACGAGGCTCTTCCCCAAAAGATGTATTATCTCAACGCTCCGGTTTTCCGCTATGAAAAGCCGCAGGCGGGAAGGCTTCGCGAACATCATCAGTTCGGCGTTGAGTTTTTCGGTGCGTCCTCCTTTGAAGCCGATGCGGAAATCATCATGCTTGCGCTCTCCCTTCTGAGAAGGTTGGGGCTTGACGAGTTGACGCTGCACCTTAACAGCATCGGCTGCGGAAAATGCCGCAGGGAATACAACAAGGCTCTTTTTGATTATCTGAAATCACATATCGACGGCATGTGCAAAACCTGTCAGGACAGGCTTGAGCGCAACCCCATGCGCATTCTCGACTGCAAAGAGGAACGCTGCAAGGAAATCTGCCGCAGCGCACCGCGCACGCTTGATTACCTCTGCGATGATTGCCGTGCACATTTCGAGGGACTCAAGCGCTGTCTCGACACCTGCGGCGTGAAATACGTTGTCGATCCGGATATCGTCCGCGGGTTGGACTATTATACCGGCACGGTATTCGAAATTGTCTCCACCCGCATCGGCTCTCAGGGCACCGTATGCGGCGGAGGCAGATACAATAACCTCGTTGAAGAACTCGGAGGGCAATCCCTTCCCGCCGTCGGTTTCGGCATGGGCATGGAACGCTTGCTGATGGTCATGGAAAACGCAAACGCCGTCATTCCCAAGCCCAAACCCGTGAAGGTCTATTTCGCCGCAATGGGCGAACAGCCCCGCCTTGCCGCTTTCGGCCTTGTTCAAAAGCTTCGCGAAAACGGAGTTTTTGCCGAATTCGACCACATGGAGCGCAGCTTTAAGGCGCAATTCAAATACGCAAACAAGATTTTTGCGGAATATGTTGCAATTCTCGGCGATGACGAGCTTGCGGCAGGAGCAGCAAAAATCAAATGCATGGCGGACGGCTTTGAAACCTCCGTCAAGCTTGATGAGCTTGTTGACTATTTTGCGGACTGAAACCCGCTCCGCAATTAAATACGAACAGAGCAAAAGGGAGCTGTGACAGTTCCCTTTTTTGTTGTTTTCTTTCCCGCTTTTAAAGCATGATGCATATCAGCCCGTTGCAGCCTTCGTTTACCATTCTTGTTATCGCGTCGCGCAGCTTCATCTGAACATCCGCAGGCAAGCGCGACACCTTGCCCGCCATGCCGTCCTTAACAAGGTCATAGAGCGATTTTCCGAAGATGTTCGTGCTCCATATCTCATCCGGTTTGTTTTCGAACTTGTCAACAAGGTATTCGATAAGCTCCTCGCTCTGTTCGGCGGTGCCGACAAGCGGGTTGACCTCGCTTTCGATATCAACGCGAATGATATGCAGTCCGGAAGCCTTTGCTTTCAGACGAACACCGAAACGCGAACCGTGCTGGACTATCTCCGGCTGATCCAGCTGCATTTCATCTATCTGCGGCGGAACAAGGCCGTAACCCGTTTCCTCCGCCGCCGTGAGTGCGCCCGCAATGCGGTCATATGCCTTTTTTGCCAGAACAAAATCCTTCAGCGAAGCAATAAGCTCGCTTTCGTTTTTAATATCGCAGCCGCATTCCTCGCTGAGCACACGATAAAACACATCATCATTCGGAACAAGCCGGAACACCGCACTGCCGCTGCCAAGGCTGATGCGAACCTGCTCAACGGGTTTATAATCCTCCATTCCTCCGAACACCTTTTGAATCAATGCTGCATCCCGCATTTTGTTCAGGTTCGGCATTGCCGCTTTCGCCCTGTCAAGCAAAGCTTTAACAAGGCAATGCTCCGTTCCGAGAGCGCGCATCCATTCGGGCATTTCAATGCAGATGCTGCCGAGAGGGAATTCCTGCAAAACGCCTTCCAGCAATGAGTCAATATCCGAAAGCTCCATTCCGAGAACGTCCAGCGGCTTTACAGGCGCACCGTATTTTTCCGAAAGCTGTGCCGAAAGCTCCGCTGCCGCCTGCCCCGTTGGGTCGGAGCTGTTCAAAATGATGATATAGGGTTTTCCCGTGTTCTGCATTTCGCGCAGCACCGCCTCTTCCGCAGGCGCGTATGCTTCGCGGGAAATTCCCGTGATGCTGCCGTCCGTCAAAATGACGATGCCTATTGTTGAATGCTCCGTAATGACCTTCCGCGTGCCGAGTTCCGCGGCTTCATCAAACGGAATATCGTAATCGAACCACGGTGTTCTTACCATGCGCGGCTGCTCCCCCTCGCTGCTGCCGAGCGCACCTTCCACCATATAGCCCACGCAATCCACCATGCGCAGGCGCAGCTCAATGCCATCCTCGCCGATGGTGAGCGCGACCGCCTCATTCGGAACAAATTTCGGTTGAGTTGTCATAACCGTTTTGCCCGAACCGCTTTGCGGCAATTCGTCCACAATTCGGGCCAGGGCATATTCGTTTTCAATCTTCGGAAGAACCATAAGGTCCATGAACCGTTTGATAAATGTCGATTTGCCCGTTCGAACGGGGCCGACGACGCCGATGTAAATATCTCCTCCGGTACGTTTTTGAATATCCCGATAAATGCCTGTGCTTGCCATAATAACCTCCGATTGCTGTTTTGCCGCTGAATCGGCTTTATCCTTTTGTGAATTGATATGAGCGGCAGCACGGAAATATTCGCATTTGCGGCTTTTTTGTTTAATTAAAAAGCCCCCTCCGCAAACAATGCGGTGAGAGCTTTTTGCAGGTATTGAATTTTTCGAATTGCATTTACACTGTCAAAAAAACCGACGCGGCCGTGCCTGTTTAAAGCAGCTTTTGTCCGTTGATAAATAATGCAAAGCTCAACCCGAGCCTGTTCGCGGCACGCATACAGAGCTTCATGCGGGTCATGAATATTTCGAAATAATCCATAATGGAGCAATACTGCGTGTCGATGGTCAGATTCAGCGAAAGAGTCGCCTTGCTGTCATCGATTCGGATATTTGATTCCGTAACGGAGTAATTTACGCGGTCGTGAATATCAAAAGTCGAGATATTGCGATTGCGCACACGGCTCCGGCGAACATCGCATTTATCCGCAAGTATCAGCGCAGCGGCAACAGCGTTTACGGGTACGCCCGTGCCCTCGTCATGGTTGCCTATCGCCGTTACGATAAGGGAAATATCCTCCGCACTCATTCCGCGCTCCTCCAAAAGCCGAAACGCAAGCAGTGCACCGCTTTGTGAATGGTCAACGCGGTTTATAAGGTTACCGATATCGTGCAGATAGCCGGCAATGCGGACAAGCTCCACTTCGTGTTCGGAATAACCGAGTGTTTCAAGGATATGCGCCGCATTTTCGCTCACCATTGTGACATGCGCAAACGAATGCTCCGTGAATCCGAGCGCAAGCAGGGATTCGTCCGCACGAATGATGTAGGTTCGGATCGAGGCATCCTCCCGCAGCTGTTTATATGTTATCGCCGTCATAAAAATCTCCCCCTTATTTTCGGTTGAAAAACGAACCGTCGGAAACTCCCGTTTGCGTTTTTTGCCGCCGGGAGTGTTCCCGATTCCGTTTGCCGCCTCAGCGCACCTTCAGTCCGCTTGCCATATCGCCCATGGTCGTAAGTGCGGAAAGGTTCTCATCCGATGCATCGCTTGCGCAAAGTATCATGCCGTGGCTTTCAATGCCGCAGATGGTCTTCGGCGCAAGATTTGCAGCAACAACCACTGTTTTGCCGATGAGCTGCTCCGGGCTGTACCATTTTTTGATTCCGGAAAGCACAATGCGCTCCTCACCGCCCATTTGCAGCGTGCATTTGAGCAGTTTTTTGGATTTTTTAACTTCTTCGCAGGCAATGACCTTTGCAAGGCGCAGATCGAGTTTCGCAAAGTCGTCATAGCTTATCTCCGGCAGCAGCGCGGGTTCGGCGGGCTTTTCCTCGGATTTAACCTCAGATTTTGCCTCCGTGTCCGCGTTCTTCGCTTCGGGCTTTGCCTCCGCCTTCTCCTCCGCTGCCTGCTTTGGCTTCGGAAGCAGTGCCTCAAGCTGTTCAAGCTCCTTTTTGACATCGATTCGCGGGAAGAGCGCCTCTCCCTTTTTAACGATCGTGCCTTCGGGCAGTTTTCCGAATTCCGCAACGGAATCGAACTCCTTAAGCGTTTCGTCCGCAACGCCGAGCTGTTCAAAAATCTTCGGCGCGGTGCGGGTCAGGAACGGACGCAGGCAAACGGCGACAATGCGCAGGCACTCCGCAAGGTTATAAAGCACGGTTCCGAGCCTGTCACGCTTTGCTTCATCTTTTGCCAGCAGCCACGGTGCGGTAATGTCGATATATTTGTTGCAAAGACGAACAAGTCTGAAAATCTCTGCCAAAGCCTCGTTGGGGTGCAGCGCGTTCATGCAGGCATCGATTTTTTCCGCAAGTGCGGCTGCTGCGGGAACGATGGTTGAATCCTCTTCCTCAACGGGCGCATCGGGCGCAGGGATAACCCCGCCGAAATACTTCTCAATCATTGCAACCGTGCGTGAAAGCAGATTGCCGAGGTCGTTTGCAAGGTCGCTGTTTATGCGCGTTATCAGCACCTCGTTGTTAAAATTGCCGTCGCTTCCGAACGGGAATTCGCTCAGCAGGAAGTAGCGAATTGCATCCACGCCGTAACGTTCGACAAGCTTGACGGGGTCAACAACGTTGCCGAGGGATTTGCTCATCTTTGTGCCGTCCAGAACAAGCCAGCCGTGGCCGTAAACCTGTTTGGGCAAAGGAAGGCCGAGAGCCATCAGCATTATGGGCCACACAATGGTGTGGAAACGGATTATCTCCTTGCCGACGATGTGAACATCGCAGGGCCAGTATTTTTTGAACATTGAATCATCATCGCTCAAATAACCGAGCTTTGAAAGATAGTTCAGCACGGCATCGAACCAGACATAGATAACGTGCCTGTCGTCAAAGCTGACGGGCACACCCCATTTAAAGGTGCTGCGGCTGACGCAGAGATCCTCAAGCCCCGGAAGCAGGAAGTTGTTGAGCATCTCTTTTGCGCGGGAAGCGGGTTGAATAAACTCGGGGTGAGTCTCAATGTATTCGATAAGGCGGGGCGCGTATTTGCCGACGTTAAGGAAATAGCTTTCCTCCTCAACCTCTTCAACCTTGCCTCCGCAATCGGGGCACACTCCGCCGCTCTCCTTGAGCTGCGTCTCCGTCCAGAACGCCTCGCAGGGCGTGCAATACATGCCCTTGTAGCTGCTCTTATAAATATCGCCCTGGTCATAGAGCTTTTTAAAGACCTTTTGAACGCATGCAACGTGGTAATCATCCGTCGTGCGAACAAAGCCGTCGTTGGAAATATCCATAAGCTGCCAAAGGCTGTGGAACCCCGCAACGATGTTGTCAACATACTGCTGAGGTGTAACTCCCGCTTCCGCTGCCTTGCGTTCAATCTTTTGTCCGTGTTCGTCCGCACCGGTCAAAAAGTAAACATCATAGCCGCGCATTCTCTTATAGCGTGCAAGCGCGTCCGTGTTCACGGTGCAATAGGTGTGTCCGATATGCAGTTTTGCACTCGGATAGTAAATGGGCGTTGTGATGTAATAAGTTTTCTTTTCTTTCATGATTTCCGTCATAAAAACTCTCCTTCGGAAGTATTCCGGATATTTGCGTTTTGAATTTTTTGAAAACAAATTAAAAACGCCCCCATATCCGGTCAAGGGATATAGGGGCGTCCGTCATGCACGATGAACCTTTCCGCCGCAAAAACGGCAGAAACGCTGTTCGGGTATGCGGCGTTGTCGCGGTACCACCCTAATTCCCGACAAAAGGCGTTTGCATGCGCAAACATGCCGTGTCGGCTCATTTCGCGCTGTAACGTGCGCACACGCCGTGTCTTAATGAATTCTGCACGGCTGTATGCAATGCGTGCATATTTCGGTTCGACCTCGGGGGGCTCGGGAGCCATGTTCGGGATACCCCGCTCCCGACTTGCACCGAACGCCGGGTCTCTGAAAGCGGAAGCTGTCCGTACTCTTTCCGTCACAGCCCTATGAAATTCGGCAGAGATTAATGCGGAATTAACCGCTGATAAATCCCCGCAGTTTATATTTTAATCATAGTCTGCACGTTTGTCAAGCGGTTGATACGATTTTTCGGCATTTGCTTTTCCTGCGTCAATTATCGGTTACGCTCGGCATATAAATCCGTCCCTGTTTATCCGCAGTGATTGAAATTGCGGCATAATTATGTTATAATCTCCCGGCACGGGGGATTTCGAACTATGGCTAAACTCTATTTTCGTTACGGCGCAATGAGCTCTTCAAAAACAGCTCAGGCAATAATGGTCAAATACAACTACGGCGAGCGCGGGCAAAAAGCTCTGCTTGTGAAGCCGGCTGTTGATATTCGCGACGGTGCACGCATCGTGCGTTCCCGCTGCGGGCTGACCGACGAATGCATTTTGTTCGATGATATTCCGTGGAACGATGTGCATGATCATGTTTATGACTGCATAATCGTTGACGAAGCGCAGTTTTTGACCCGATCGCAGGTCATGCTGCTTGTTGAGGCAGTTGACAAATACAATATTCCTGTGATATGCTATGGGTTGAGAACTGATTTTCAGGGCAATTTTTTTGAGGGCAGTCACACTCTCATGGCTCTTGCCGACACGATTGAAGAGATAAAAACAATTTGTTGGTGCGGAAGGAAAGCGATCATGAACGCGCGGCTTGACGGTAAAGGCGGAATTACCAAAGTCGGTGAACAGGTCGTCCTCGGTGCCGACGATAAATATATAGGTCTCTGCCGAAAACATTGGGCAGATGGCAAAATTAGCAATGACTAATTTTAAATCTAAAAATCGAAGCGATTGCAGCTGTTTTTTCGTTGTGCATATCAAACGCACCGCGAACGGTTATTGCAATCTTGAGGAAAGGCTATGAGATTTTATATTGCAACAGGTCTTGTAAATGCCGAGCATGCGCGTAAAGCCGCCGAGGTTCTGCGCCGCAACGGGCATGAACAGACGTACGACTGGACAACCCACGGTGACATTCGTCACGAAGGCGCAGAGCGCATGAGCGAAGTTGCTTTCAACGAACTGCGCGCCGTCCGCGACGCCGAGCTTGTCGTTGCCCTTCTTCCCGGCGGGCAAGGCACACATACCGAACTTGGCGTTGCTCTCGCAACACGCAGCAACAAGCGCATAATACTTTGGAGCGAAACCGGTGATGAATTCGCATTCGACAACCGCACATGCACGTTCTATTTTCACCCTGCGGCGGAACGCGTTGTCTGCCCCTTTGAGGAGCTTCTTGAAATTCTGAACACCGACCGCATTGACTCCGCTTCAAACTTTGCGGATTGATTTTGCGTTTTTACCCGACAAACCGAGATTGACCGGGCTGCTGCAAACGGCTTTTTGCCTGCGGCAGTCCTTTTTCAAAAATTCCGTTACGAATAAAGTTCCAAACAAATTTCTACAGCAGCACCGCAGACAGAGTCCTTTTCCGCAAAAAAAAGATTATTCAGAGCATCCTTTCGTTAATTCGACAGCCGTTTTCTTATTAATTCGGACTTTTGATGATTGAAATTAAACGGATTTCCGTGTATAATATCCTATGAGTTATAATCGGCCGGCAGGTGAAGGGGTGTATGCAGTAAAATCGTTTTATCTCAAATCGTGCCTGTCGAAATCAATAACCCTCAATACAAGTGTTTCGTTGAAAGGAGTAAACCATGAACACACCCGCAACCTCGAACAGTGCCGACTATTCCGGCGAACAAATTGCTTATAAAGACAGCACATATGAACTTGTTTCAAAAGTCGCATTTCTTATAGGCGTCCCTCAGCGCATTTTTGAAAATGAGCACGAAGCTCCGCAGCTCGATGTTTTCAACCGTCTTTCAAAAGACAAAAACGCACGAATCATCCGCAATCTCTGTATCATCCGAACATCCATCGAACGCAATTTTAAAAAAATCAACGATATTATGCGAACGGATTACCGCGGACTTTTGTCCATGCCGGAAATCATCCCTTCCGAATGCATTCAGCAGCTCAGCGAGGACGGAATCTCTTTCATCAAAAAATCCAGCACCAAACTTTGTCATCATATTATTGAAATTAATCGTATTGTCTCCGACAGGATCAATAACTGCAAAAGCCTTTTCCCGATATGGATTAATTGGTCGTATGTCAAAGAGCTGTTTATAATGCCAAACGGATTTGCCGAAGGGGGCACGAGAGATGCCGCGAGTATTTACTATGCAAACCTGCAATGCTATCCGTATCAGATGTATATCAACTGGAAACCGATGGATGAAGGGAACATTCTTTTTAACGATAAAAAATTCGTGACTCTTCTGTATCAATGGCACCACGATGTGTTCACCGAATACAGCCGCGTTTCGGATGCGGGAGCTTTTGTTAAGAATAACATCTATGACTTTATAAACGACAGTCAAAAAACCGTCGTCGTTGTGGACTGCGAAAACTCCGACCCGTACAAGCTGTGCGCCGCCCTGCGAAACCTTGACTATGAAGTCATGCAGAAAATATCAAGAATAATCCTTTTTGACGATGTTCACACCGTGAACGCATGGAAGATTCTTGAATACTCCGTCAAAATCCCTGTGGAACACATAATGACAGAGCGCGTTAAGCAGAACAAATCCCTTGTGGACATTCAGCTGACCGCAAGAGCCTGCCAGGAGCATTATCAAAACCAAGTTGATTCCTTCGTTATTGTTTCAAGCGATTCCGACTACTGGGGGCTTATTTCTTCCCTTTCGGATGCACGGTTCCTTGTTATGATCGAGCGCGAAAAATGCGGGCCGGATATGAAAGCCGCGCTTGCCGATTCCGGAATATTCTACTGCTACCTTGACGATTTCTATTCCGGGAATGCCGAAGATATCAAACTCAACGCGCTCTTTCAGGAAATGTACCGCTGGATCGACGATTCAATCAAACTCAATGTGAACGAAATGCTTGATGCCGCGCTGAGAAACACGCGGCTGGAAATGTCCGCTGCGGAGCGCAAACAATTCTATGAAAAGCATATCCGAAATATGTCCCTTGTTATAGATGACGACGGAAATGTTTCAATAGAGTTGAAGCGCAAATGATTTGATTCGGACGTAAAACGAAAACGCAGCCTCAGCCGCCTTTCAAAAAAGCACGGCCGAGGCTGTTTTGTTCTTATTCGGCTGCCGATGTTGTCAAACATTCGGCTGCCGATGTTGTCAAACATTCGGTTGCTGCCGATGTCAGACATTCAACTGCCGCCGAATGTCAGGCGGTTTTGCCCTTTTTCACAAGAGACCAGATATATCCGCCCATTCCGATTGCAGCAAACAGCCACACTCCGAGAACGTCGGTGATGAAGTATTTCCGAAACTCCGCATCCCGAAGCAGCTCGGGCATTACGGACATGCTTTCGAAGATTGTTAATCCGTAGTTCTTTGACATCACAAAGCTGTAAACAACAAACTCCGCAAGAAGAAGCATCAGGAGCGTTGCAATAACCGAAGTCACAATGGAAGCAACGGATGATTTCATGCCCTTGTTTTTGTTTGCGCCGGAAAAGATTCTGTATCCGAGCATTGCAAGTGCGGCGGTTGCAATGCCGCTTATGGCAGCAACGTAACCGAAAATTGACAGTGCGAATGTCAGCGCACCGCCGGGAATTGCGAAAAGAATCGCGCCCAAAACACCCATGAATACATTTTCTTTGTATATGACCTGCTTCGGTTCGGGCTGTGCGGCGGTTTTATCATAGTGATTCCACTCGTATTCCGAACCGCCCGCAGGCTCACCGTTCGGTTCGGATTCTGCGGCAGTAAATTCGTTTTTTGAGTCCTCACCCGCAGGAGCAAACTCATCGTTTTCATTCTGTTCAAAGCTTTTCGGCTGTTTTAATTCTCCGTTAACGGAGTTTTGGTCGTTTTCGTACATTTCTTTCTCCAATATTTTTTTGACCGTGCCGCTGATTCCGCTGCACATTTCGGCGGCAGTGGAGCTGCTCTGTCTGTGTTCAGTATATCAAATTCGGTACAATGTGTCAATATATATAAATTTAATCCTCCGCCCCAACCTTCCGATGAAAAGCCGAAACGGAGGATTTTTATTTTTTGCTTGCTTTCGGTTCATTCAAATTCCGAACTCACCCGGTTTGAATTTTACAATCCGAGTGCAAGCACAAGCGAAAGCGCGAGTATCGCACTCAAAAATCTTTTTGCCATGGTTTTCCCTTTCGAACTTTTTTTACAGGCAGTCCGATGCTGCCGACATGCATATATTATAGCACATGTTCGGTACATTGTTAAGCCCAAAACGGGGAGTATTTGTGAAAAAATTTTTAAACAGATGTGTTAAATTGTTGCGTTTTCATATTGTTTTAAACTTATATTATTGCAGTTTTAATGCATTTTTCAAACCGAATTCGGGCATTGCAATTCCCGCCGCCGTCTGATAAACTCATAGATATGACTGCTGTGTATATGCGGACTTAAACCAAAAGAAAGGAAATAATCCTCATGGACGATATTATAAACAAATGCTCTCAATCTGTTTTGACAGATGAACAATGCGCTGCGTGCTTTGCGATTGCGGAACGGGTCGTTAATGCGCTGATAAAGCACGGCCTGCATATTTCCTTTGCGGAATCCTGCACGGGCGGGCTTGCCGCCGCACGTATCGTGGACGTGCCGAACGCTTCATATGTTCTCGATGCCTCATTCGTGACATATGCAAACCAAGCAAAGGTGAAATTCGTGAACGTTGCGGAGGAATCCATTGCGGAACACGGGGTTGTGAGCGAATGTGTCGCACTCTCCATGGCAAAAGGCGCAGCGGCGGCAGCAAATGCCGAAATCGGCGTCGGCATTTCCGGCATTGCAGGGCCTTCCGGCGGCTCACCCGAAAAACCCGTCGGAACCGTCTGCTTCGGCTTTTATTTCGGCGGAAAAGCGGAATGCGGCATTCCGAAGTTCGAAATTTCAAAAACCATGCATTTCGGTGCGGCGGGAAGGCAGGCTGTCCGCAATGCAAGCGTGAATTTTGTTTTTGAAACGCTTGCGGAGCTTCTCCGCGCGGACTGACATTTGCGGACACTTCACAGAAACTGTTGACATTTGCGGTGAAGTTTGCTATATTATGCGTTAATTAATTACTGTCGTGAAATATTTAACTGCGGCAAAACTTTGATTCGGAGGAACCTGCAATGAAAGCCGTTCTCAAAAAAATCTTCCTTTTTCTTGCCGCAACCGCACTTCTGCTTTATATCAGCGCAGGCACGGCATACCTGACTTACAGCCTCTACCTGAAAGGAAGTCCCCTTTTTTATGCGTCGGAGGCGCTTGAAATAGCCGTTTTTGCCTGCGTTCTTCCGTTTGCGCGAGAAGCGGCTCTCCGGGTGGGAATAAAATCAGCCTTCTTACTGTTCTTACTGTCGGTAGTTTATGCAGTTGCAACAGCCGTCGGAGGCGTTCTTCTGATTGAGCTTCTGCTTCCGGTTCTGAATTGATGCCGCAAGCTGCTTTTTAAATTGTTTGAATCGTTTTTGAACGGGGCTGTGTCAAAGCCCATGCGCGGCGAAACGGGTTCGATATTGCTCATCGGCCCGCTCCGCCTTTCTTTTTTCAAATAATTTCATTTTTTTGCCATTTTTTTAAAAAAAGCTGTTGACATTTGCGCTATAATCTGTTATGCTTGGTATATCATATCAAGGAGGCGTTCTATGAAAAAACTGCTTGCTTTTGCTTCCGTGCTGATGCTCTTTCTTTGCTGCTTCAGCATTGCCGCCGTTGCGGATTCGCGGCGGGATGCGCCCGTTTCCGTTTCGCTCGATTTCCCTGCGGAGCAGATAATCGTTCACGACCCGGAGGAAAGCTTAGGCTATGATGCTGCCGACGAATACTGTCTTGCGCATTCATCCGAGGTCACGATCCGCTTCTCCCTGCCCGCCGCCGCGGACCCCGCACGCAGTTTTGTTCAAATCGCCTACGACTTTTATGAACCACATTATTTCACCGACATGCCGACCGAAAACGGCTGCTATGTTTTCACAAGCAGCATAGACACAACGGACACAACGGGCTACCCCTTCAGCGATCTTCAGATTTATATCAATCAGGATTACGCTCCCTACGAACAATGGCCGAATCACCTTGTGAATATCTTTGCCGATGAAGCCAATCTTAACGAATGGTGTTCGTATTTCGACGGCGTAAGCTGGGAATACCCCGAAGCTACACCCGAAAATCCCACATATGTTCCCGAAGACCCCACCGATGCTCCCGAAGATCCGACCGATGTTCCCGAAGATCCCACGGATGTTCCCGAAGATTCGACAATCGAACCCGCTGCTCCGACAGATGTTCCCTCCCCGTCCGTTCCGTCAACAGGAACAGGTGCAATCATCGCATACGGCATCGCTTCAATCGTTTGCGGTGCGGGAACGGTTCTCTGCGGCAAACGCCGAACAAGAGGCTGATTGTTCCTGCACGACTGCTTTTTCATGGCCTTGAAGTTTTCAGTCCAAGTTCTTCTTTTCTCCTTTTTGGGACTCTGCTGTTGCAAATCTTCAAAGGCTTCTGTCTCCTTCAATAAACCCGCAGCACGACTTGACCCGCTGCGGGTTTATTGTTTTTGCGGCGGCTCTGCCAACGCTTCAAATAATCCGTTTTATGCATGTTTTCGAAAAAAAACGGATGCAAAGGCGTCTTCCGCCCCGCATCCTCTGACGTATACTTTTTTTATTGCTTAATCATTTTTTCAAAATCAAAGCCGCCAAGGCCTCCGTCGCTGCTTTTTGCGCCGCTTGCGGCTCGGCCTGAGCTGCCGCAAACCCAAGAATGATTGGAACTGCCGCTTGCGAAAGCTCCGTTTGCCCTCCGCTGCGCGGCGAAAGGCGAAGTGCGGCAACTTCAAACATCACGCGCCATTCTTCAATTGCGGAGCGGCAGATTTCCGCCGCTCTTCCGCACTCGCAGCAAAGCAGCCCGACCAGAAGCTTCGGAAGCGAGGCATCGTCAAAAAAAGCGGAAACAAATTTTTCGCAAACGCTCTCCGCACTTCCTCCGCGAGCTGCACCGTTCATAAGCTCAAAAACCCCGTCGCCGATGACGGCAACGCAATTCTCTGCGCATGAACATATTAAATCTTCTTTCGTTTTAAAATAATAATGCAGTGTGCCTTTGCTTATTCCGAGTTCGTCGGCAATGTCGCGCAGGCTGACGCTTCCAACCCCGCGCTTTGCAAAGAGCTTTGCGGCACAGTTGATGATTTCTCCGCCGGTATCCATGTTCAGCTTTGCGCCCATTCCGCAGCCTCCGTTTCGGTTTTAAGTCAGCTTTGTAAAACAGTTTTGATTGAACTGACTCCGCTTCGTTCAAATATTAAATATCAAATATCTGTAAGGTAAAAACAAAAATCAGAATTCGATTCCGTTGATTTTTTTTGCCGTTTCAAAAATCAGTATTGACGCCGCAGCGGATGCGTTCAGGCTCTCCGCCCGCCCGAGCATCGGCAGGCGGCAAAGCGAACAAAGCCGCGCAATGCCGTCCGAAACGCCGTTCGCCTCGTTCCCGATAACAATCACGCAATCACGGTTCAGCATCGGAAGCCGCTCCTCGCCCGCCAAATGTCCGCAAACAAGCGAGAACCCGCTTTCCCGCAGCTTCGGCAGAGTTTCGGAGAGTTCGCATTGAAAAATCCTGAGATGATATGTGCTGCCCATTGCGGCACGCAAAGCCTTTGGGGAAAATGCATCGGTGCTGCCCGTGCCGAGAAGAACCGCCGCCGCACCCATTGCATCGGCAGTGCGGATTATCGTTCCGAGATTGCCGGGGTCCTGCAATGCGTCCAGCGCAGCAATAAGCCCGTGCGGAAAATCCTCCGCGCTTTCGGGAGCAGTCAAATCCGGCGTTCTTACCGCCGCCGCAATCCCCTGCGGAGCGGAAGTGTCGCACACCGTTTCAAGCACGGCGCGGCTCACGGAAAAAAACTCCGCACCGAGTGCCGAAACCCGTGCTTCAAAATCCGTGCGTCCCTGCTCGATAAACAGCGTTTCCGGCACAATGCCCGCCTCCAGCGCATCAAAAACAAGCCGTTCACCCTCGATAAGGTGCTGCCCGCTCTCCCGCCGCGCCGAACGATCCCGCAGGCGGCGCACAGATTTTACAATTTCGTTTTTTGTGCTTGTGATAAGCATCTTCGGCTGCCCTGCTGCAAAAGAGCTTATTCGCCGACCGCCTGCCGGATTGCACGCGCAAGCTGATCGCCGCAGGATGTATTCTTAAATCCGCAGCAAATGCCGGAAAGTCTTTCGATTGCAAACTTCGGATCGGCTCCCTCAAGCAGCGAACCGATGGCTTTGAGATTGCCGTTGCAGCCGTTCGTGAACACAATATTGTGCAGTTTGCCGTCGATAATGTCAAAATCGATCATCGTGGAACATGTTCCGCCGGTCTTATAAGTGTAATGCATAAATTTCTCCTTTCAGGGACGGAGCATCACCCTTTTACAGATCTCCGCCCGGGGTTCTTTCTTCATTTATATTTTACCATAAAGCAGGGGGTATTGGCAATGCCCAAGAATTTGTCGTCAATTATAATATATTTTGGTTTTTTTGTTTTTTTGACTTGCTTTTTGTTTTTTTTTTTTTATAATTAGAGTACGGATTGAAGATTTCGTCTTGCGGCAGTTGTTCTGCCTTCCGTCAGCAGTAATCTGAATCTGCCGTCATCGTGAAATGATATCTGCCGTAAAAACCCAAATTTGAAAGGAGAAAATCTATGTTAACCTCTGTGAGCCTCAAACGAATCCTCAGTCTTTTGATGTGTCTCGTTCTGCTTGCCGCGGTCGGCCTGTCCGCCCGTGCCGAAACACGCACAAATCCCCTCGGGATTCCGGATGACCAGTACGAGAACATTGTTGAGTTTCTGGATACGATAAATCCGGAAACAGGCGAACCCAACGGTCAGCAGTACTGTCTCGGTTACGGTATGGCGGCATATAACGAGAGTGAAGAAGCAAAATCGGACGCAATCAACAGATTCGTTTTGATATTCAATTACGGTGATTATTCTGTGGTTGAAGGCGTCAAATTCTATTACCCCGATTATAACGACCCCAACGGCTGCACCACTACCATCTTTGTTGACCTTTACGGCTATCTCAACCTTTCCGGCACAGGCATCGGCGAATTCGTTGCCGCTCCGGACGGACTTACCGGAATCAATCTTGCCGATTGCGATCAGCTGCGCATGTTTGACTTTGTCGGTGCCGATAACTGCCGGGAAATTCTTCTTTCCGGTTGTTCGAGCCTCACTAAAATTAAGCTTTACAGAACAAATACACGCCTGTTCGTTGTTCAGCCTTCCGGTTTTATTTCTCCATCAAGAATTGATGTTTTCGGCAACGGAGTACTTCAAGAAGTCATTTATGGCAATCCCCGCCTCGTCGACGTTGAAAACAACGAGTTCCGTGTGCAAGCAGAAACATTTTCAGGCAGCTTCCTCGGCTGGTATGCCGACGGTGAACTGTACTCTTCCAATAATTTCTGCCGAATTTCCGATTTTGAACACCTGACCGCCTGCTTCGGCGGCGACACGGACGGGGACGGAAACATTTCCGTTGCGGACGCCGTTCTTATCGCCCGCAGTGCAATCGGCGTGAATTCGCTCAGCTGTGATTTCAACATGGCGGATATCGATGCGGACGGAAACATCAGCATTTCCGATGCGATAAGCGTTATGCGCTTTGCAATGCAGGTAAGATAAATTCTCTCCTATCCTGCATCAACGGGCCGGACGGTTTGCAGCAACGCTGCGGCTGTTCGGCTTTGTTTTGTTTGAATTCTGCGCTTGATCGGACAATGATTATATATTTATTTAAAAAGCATTTAATTTTGCCTTCAAATGGAGTATAATTGCAGTTGAAAAGGAAAACTGAGGCAGAGGAGGATTTTTTTCATGCTTCTTTATGAAAAAGCCGGCAATATCGGCATTCTCACCATCAACCGTCCCGAGGCACTCAATGCGCTGAATTCCGCGCTTCTTGACTGCCTTTATGAAAAAGTGACCGAAATCGCACATGATACGGAGCTTCGCTGCCTTATCGTTACCGGCGCGGGCAAAGCTTTCGTTGCGGGCGCGGATATTTCCGAAATGAAGGATCTTTCCCGTCCCGAAGCGTTCGCTTTCGGTATGCACGGTCACAAAGCATTTTGCGCACTTGAAAACCTTGCCGTTCCCGTCATTGCGGCAGTCAACGGCTATGCACTCGGCGGCGGCTGCGAGCTTTCGCTCTGTGCGGATATTCGCATTGCCTCCGAAAAGGCGAAGTTCGGGCAGCCCGAAGTCGGTCTCGGTATCATTCCCGGTTTCGGCGGAACGCAGAGATTGACCCGCACGGTTAACCGTGCATATGCGGCCGACCTCATCCTTTCCGCACGCACTGTCAGCGCGGCGGAAGCTCTTCAAATGGGGCTTGTGAGCCGAGTTGTTCCCCCCGAGGAGCTGATGAACGAAGCAATGAAGCTTGCCGAAATGATCGCTGCAAACGCACCCATTGCCGTTCGTGCCGCAAAGAAGGCAATGCGCATTCGTTACATGAATTCGCTTGACAACGACCTTGCCGCCGAAGCAGAGCTTTTCGGAAGCTGCTTTGAAACGCAGGATCAGCAAATGGCAATGACGGCATTCGTTTCCAAAACAAAAAAAGACGAATTCACCGGCAAATAACATCAGGGCTTCGGCCCGAAGTTTACCAAACAACTATTTCACCGAAAGGAACTAAGCATTATGAAAAATGTATTCGTTATCGGCGCAGGCACAATGGGCCTTGACATCGCACAGGTTTTCGCAACCGCGGGCTACAACGTTACCGCATACGGCAGAACCGATGCAAGCATCGGCAAATCCTCCGCAAAACTCACAAAGAGCCTTGCAAAGCGCGTTGATCGCGGCAAGATGACGCAGGAAGCAGCGGATGCGATTCTTGCACACATCACCTTTGTTACCGACTATGAGAACCTCAAAACCGCAGATCTCGTGATTGAAGCAATCGTTGAGAATATGGAAATCAAGCATAATCTCTATGCTGCAATCGATGAAATCTGCCCCGAGCACACCATTTTTGCAACCAACACAAGCTCCCTTTCCATCACGGAGCTTGCCGCCTGCACCAAGCGCGCGGACAAGTTCATCGGAATGCACTTCTTCAACCCCGCAACGGTCATGAAGCTTGTTGAGATTATTCGCGGTATGCACACTTCCGACGAAACCTTCGAAACAATCAAAGCTCTCTGCACCGAAATCGGCAAGGAACCCGTTGAAGTGGCCGAAGCTCCCGGTTTTGTTGTTAACCGCATTCTTATCCCCATGATCAACGAGGCTGTCACCATCGTTCAGGAAGGCGTTGCGTCCCCCGCAGACGTTGACACCGCAATGAAGCTCGGCGCAAATCATCCCATGGGACCGCTCGCATTGGGCGACCTTATCGGCCTTGACGTTTGCCTCGCAATCATGGACACCATGTATAACGAAACCCATGATTCCAAATACCGCGCCTGCACCCTGCTGCGCAAAATGGTTCGCGCAGGTCTGCTCGGCAGAAAAACCGGCAAGGGCTTCTTTGAGTATTAATCTTTGTTGACCCGAAGCTCAGTCGGATTTTGCCCGGACATGAATCCGAGCATCTTCCCGAATGAGCCTCGCAAACGGCTCCGAGTTAAAGAAGCGTGAAAAATCCTGCCGCTTGACCTTCTCGGAAGCAACATAACATAAATTCAGGGCATTGCAGCCGCTCGGCGTTTGCAATGCCCTTTTTGTGATTAATTAAATGCTCTTCTTCGGGGTTGACAAATAAAAATTAATCATTCCCCGACAGTCATATTCTCAAGTATAAGCTCCAATTTGCGGCTCTGCTCCGGGGGAAGGCTGCTGCGGCGCGCCTTGAGAGCTTCCGCAAATTGTTTTTCGTTTCGGCCTTCCTCAAACTCAACGGAGGGAAAGCGTTTCAAAAGCAAAACGAATGCCGGCAGCGGAAGCATTTCGACAAGCGCGTTCATTTCAGCACTGTCAAGCAAATCATCGCACACAATATCAATTATGTCCGCTGCGGAATGCACGTTTTCCGTGATAAGCGCGAGCCTTTCGCCTGCGGTTTGAGCCGCAAGCAGATTTTCGCGAAGCCCTCTGTATTCTGCATCGCTGAGCCTTTCGCCGTCCCGAACATTGACTTCACCCATCCGAAACGCTTCCGATACCCGCGGGAAGACGCTTCGTCCGATACTTACATTGTTATGAACCGTTCTTGCAAGAATCGGCATACAGCGAACGATATACAGCCCGACACTTTTCGGCAGTTCCAAAACGGCGTCCAATTTATCCAGCGCATCGATAAGAAATGCAGCAGTTTGCTTCAAGTCGAGTGAAACGAGTTCCGCTTCAAGTGTTTCCGCTTCCTTTGCTGACAGATCCAACCGCTGCGGTTCGCGCCCGAAATGTGCAAGCGCAAGTGCACAAAGCAGAATCGGTTCAAACAGGTTCACCGGGCTGTCGGCATAATCCTTTGCAAGCTCCCGAAGCAGCCCATCGCATTTATCCGACGGGAATAAAAGCAAAAAGGCATTTTCAGCGTCAATATAACGCAAATACCGCTCAATAAATTCGATTCCGCAAAGTTTCGGCCTGCCCGCAAGCGGCGGATAGTCCGCAGTTATGTGAATCTCCCGCGCCGAAAACACGGGCGAATACAGTTTAAAGAACCCGTTTATACCGTCCGAAACCGTTGAAAACCAGAATCTGTTGGGGTTTTTGAAAAAGTTTCGCAAAATGCGTTTTTGAATCCCTCTTGCGCGATTCATACGAAGGTTCGCTTCCGCCATGCCGTCATTATAAAGCTGCACAAGCGCAGTGTTCACAAGCGCTTCCGCCGCCTCTTCCGCACTCGGATACCTTTTCAGGTTCAAACCGATTATATATGTTGCGGAAAGAAGCAGCTTTCTTCCCTCTTCAACGGGCAATGAACTGCTTCTGCCCCCTGTTCGCTTATCCGCCAACGTTTTAAGCAGATCCGCAAGCTGCGCCTGCAAGCTTGAAACATCCGTTTCCGAAAGCAGTCCCGCAGCGTTTGCAGCCTGCACAAGTGACGCAAAATAATCCGTCGGATCGGGACGGAAGCCGTCAAGTGCATGTGCCCCGTGCTTCTCCAAGCTGTCGCCCGCCGATGCGGCAAATCCGTCGGATGCCTTCAGCGATTCCGTTCCGTGGATTTTAACTCCGTGTTCTTCCATTGCTCCCGTCGTTCTCCTTTCAGTCGGCTGTTTATCCCTCAGCTTCTTTTCGGCTGCAAAACACCGCCGCCGTTTTCAGCTCTGTTCATACTGTTCCGCACGGTAAATGAAGCTTTCCAACGGTTCCCCGCTGCGAACATGTTCCGCAAGCATCGGCAGCGCACGTCCCGCAAGCAATTCGAGAGAACCCTTGCAGAACCCATTGAAAGCTTCCTTCATGAAATCAATTAGTTCGTCGTCCGAAACGATGTCCATCGTTTCGTTTTTAAATTCATAAAACAGTCCGGTGACCTCATGCAGGGTCTGCTCATAATCCTCCTGCGAAATCCACGGCGAATCGCAGAATGCTTCCGCAATCCTGCCGAGAATGCCTGCACCGAATTCCATCCTTCCCGTGCGCTGCAATGCAGCATCTCGTGTTGCGATAATCGCTGCCGCCTGCTTCCGGGAAAGAACAAGCCCGTATTTTTGAGCTTTTTCGTTGCTTTTCAGCAGCAGCCCCGTTTCATTTTTCTGCGCCGCGCCGCCCGAAAGCAATGAAAGTGAAAAGACGGCCTCAGCATTTTTGCTGTTGTTTAATTCCATTTGCACCTCCGCAATGCTGTTTGCAAGAATAAATCGTATGTTTCCTGAGTATTTCAATATTTTACGCATCATCCCGGAATTGCTCATTATATCCCTATAAATACTCGCCGTCAAGCTTTCTTTGTGATAATTGCTGATTAATTGTTTTTAACGAAAAAAGTTTCCGACCGCAATGCTCCTCTGCCCGGAATCCGAACAGTTCAACCCGGGCAAAGTGTTCATGTTTTTTCGGAAACAAAAAAAAAGGAAATTTAGCGGCATCGGACGGCAAATTTACGGCTGCCTCATATATTGTTTCAAACCATATTGACAACGACTTTCAACAAAGCTATACTGAAAACCGATATTGCGCAATTGCAGTTATCAAATATTTTTCCGTCCACACCGTGAATCCCCCTGTTTCGGGAGCGGCACGGAGTGCGGTTTTCCCGTGATGGGAATTTTTCCGTATCTACGGCAAAAATCGTCTCAGTTGCGCATATCGCAGCCACGGGTTGACAAATTGCCCGCCTCCCTTTATTGCCCGCAACGGCAAAAAAGCGTATCATTACGGCAGTAAACCCGCCCGCGAACAGGCGGCGGAAAAAGTTAAACAGAAGGGAACGGTCACAGCAATGATACTTGCAGACAAAATCATCAATCTTCGTAAAAAAGCGGGCTGGTCACAGGAGGACCTTGCGGAAATGATCGGAGTTTCGCGTCAATCCGTTTCAAAGTGGGAGGGTGCACAGTCCGTACCCGATATGGACAAAGTTCTTCGGCTGAGCCGCATTTTCGGTGTTTCAACCGATTACCTTCTTAAAGATGCAATCGAGGAATGCGAACCTTCCTTTCAATCCTCCGACGACAGTGCCGAGCCTCCGCTTCGCACCGTCACAATGGAACAGGCCTCTGCCTATCTTGAGCTTCGCCGTGTTTCCGCGCCGCGAATTGCGCTTGCAGCTTTTCTTTGCGTTATTTCGCCCGCAGCTTTGATTTTTCTTGCCGCAATGAGCGACAGTCGTGTGATTAATATCAGCGAAAACCTTGCCTGCGGCATCGGTCTTTGTGCCTTGATTCTGCTTGCCGCAATCGGCGTCCTGCTTTTTATTTCAGCCGGCGCAAAGGCAAAGGAATATGAATTTCTTGAAAAAGAACCGTTTGAAACGGAATATGGCGTGGCCGGTATGCTGCGCGAACGCAAAGCTGCATTTGCGCACACCTCCTCAAGGCTCAATATCATCGGAACCATGCTCTGCATACTTTCGGTGATTCCGATTTTTGTTTCCGTCTGCTTTGAAAATGCGGATTTTGCTCCCGCTGCGGCGGTAAGTCTTACGCTTGTTATTGCGGGCATCGGCAGTGCCGCATTCGTGCTTGGAGGAACATATAATTCGGCCGTTGACAAACTTCTCGAAGAGGGCGACTACACCCGCGTAAAGAAGGAAAAAAGTGGATTCGTAAGCCGCATATCTTCCTGCTATTGGCTGATTGTGACTGCGGTTTATCTGCTTATAAGATTCGGCATCAAGGGCGGCAATCCCAAAACATCATGGGTCATCTGGCCCGTTGCGGGCATTATTTTTGCCGCACTTTCGGCTTTTTTGAATGCGCTTCCCGCTGCATCTTCAAAACACGGCAAGAAGTAAAACGGAGGAAATGTTAATGAGTAACACACAATATGACAATCTGTGCGGTGAACACTTCGCTTCAACCGAGCGCGAGATCATCCGCATTGACGGACTGAATAAAGCTTTCGGAGAGATAAAGGCCGTTCGAGACCTTTCGTTCCGTGTATGCCGCGGTGAACTTTTTGCCTTTCTCGGTGTTAACGGAGCGGGCAAATCCACAACCATCTCCATAATCTCGGGGCAGCTCCGACGGGACGGCGGCAGCGTCACGATTTTGGGCATGGATGCGGAGCGGGATTTTGAGCACGTTTCCCGAAAACTCGGCGTTGTTTTTCAAAATTCCGTGCTGGATCAGGCATTGACCGTTCGGGAAAACCTCCGCAGTCGAGCCGCACTGTACGGCATCAACGGAAAAGCGTTCAAAGAAAGACTTTCGGAGCTTTCGGAACTTCTCGATTTCGGTGATCTTCTGAACCGAACCGTCGGCAAGCTCTCCGGCGGGCAGCGGCGGCGAATTGACATTGCGCGTGCGCTTTTGCACGAACCCGAAATTCTTATTCTTGACGAGCCCACGACCGGACTGGACCCGCAGACGCGCCTCCTTCTTTGGAGCGTTGTTATGCAGCTTCGTGCCGAACACGGGCTTACGGTGTTTCTGACCACTCACTATATGGAAGAAGCCGCCGATGCAGACTACGTTGTAATATTGGATTCCGGCAGCATTGCTGCTGAAGGCACACCGCTGGAGCTGAAAAACAGGTTCACAGGTGATTTCATAACGCTTTACGGCGTCACGCCCGAAAAAGCCGCCGCTCTCGGCGAATACAGAGTTGAATCCACACGCGACGGCATTCGCATTGCCGTAAAAAACACGGCGGAAGCAACGCAGTTGATTTTGAAACATCCCGAACTGTTCACCGATTACGAAATCAAAAAAGGCGGAATGGACGATGTGTTCCTTGCCGCAACGGGCAAAAAGCTTTCCGGAGGTGCCGAATCATGACAGGTTGTTACAATCTTTTTATTCGCAATTGCAAACTTTTTTTCAAGGATAAAGGCATGTTCTTTGCCTCGCTGATAACGCCTGTTATCCTTTTGGTGCTTTATGCCGCATTTCTTGCAAATGTGTATCGAGACAGCTTTATTTCCGCTCTTCCGGAGGGTTTCCCCGCTGCGGAAAAGCTCATCGGCGGCATTGTCGGCGGGCAGTTGGTTTCATCCCTGCTTGCGGTAAGCTGCATCACGGTATCATTTTGCTGCAACATGACCATGGTTTTGGACAAGGTCACGGGTGCAAGACGGGATCTCACCGTTTCCCCCGTCAAAAAGTCCACGCTTGCGCTGAGCTATTATCTTGCAACTTTTGCTTCAACGCTGCTTGTCTGCCTTATTGCGGCAGGTGCGGGATTTATCTATCTTGCAAAGGTCGGCTGGTATCTTTCCTTTGCCGACGTGATGCTGCTGTTTGCGGACATTGTTCTGCTTGTGCTTTTCGGCACTGCACTTTCAAGCATTGTGAACCGTTTTCTGACGACTCAGGGGCAGGTTTCCGCTGTCGGCACGATCGTCAGCTCGGGTTACGGTTTTATCTGCGGCGCATATATGCCGATCGCACAATTCAGCTCCGGCTTGCAGCACATCCTTATGTTTCTGCCCGGAACATACGGAACAAGCCTTATTCGCAATCATGCCCTCCGCGGTGCGTTCTCCGCGGCAGCGGATGCGGGTCTTGCTCCCGAAGTTATTGACGTAATTAAGAAATCCATCGATTGCAGGCTCAGCTTTTTCGGAACGGACGTAAGCCTTCCGGCAATGTTCGCCGTCCTTTGCGGGGGAACGGTTCTGCTCATCGCGCTGTTTGTTCTGCTGAATATACTATGCGGTGTGAACCGGCGAAAAAAATATTCGCAATGATCAAGCACCGGTTATCTTTAAACTGTGTTATCCTAAAAAACCGACACAATATTTCATGTGTCATTTCATGTGTTTTTATAAGGAAGGAAAATATGCTTAATATCAAACACTTAACAAAAACTTACGGCAGCAAAAAGGCGGTTGACGACCTTTCTCTGCACATTGCACCTGGAGAGATTTACGGCTTTATCGGCCATAACGGCGCAGGCAAAACAACAACACTCAAAAGCTGCGTCGGAATCCTTCAGTTTGATGCAGGCGAAATACTTGTGAACGGCACTTCCGTTCGGAAGGACCCCTTGACCTGCAAAAAACTCATCGCCTATATTCCGGACAATCCCGACATGTATGAGTTTATGACAGGCATCAAATATCTCAACTTCATCGCGGATATTTTCGGCATCGGAGCGGAGGAGCGGGTACAGCGCATCAATAAATATGCGGACATGTTTGAGCTCACCGCCTCGCTTGCGCAGCCTGTTTCATCCTATTCCCACGGCATGAAACAAAAACTTGCCGTTATCGCAGCTTGGATTCACTCTCCGAAGCTTATCATTATGGACGAGCCTTTTGTCGGGCTCGATCCCAAAGCAGCGCATACTTTGAAAGGACTGATGCGGGAAGTCTGCAATGACGGCGGCGCAATCTTCTTTTCGACCCATGTGCTTGAAGTTGCGGAAAAGCTTTGTGATAAGGTTGCGATCATCAAAGGCGGCAGGCTCATCCGTTCCGGAACCATGGACGAGGTCAAAGGCGATGAAAGTCTTGAATCCGTTTTTCTCGAGCTTGAAGCCGAATAAACTTCGGAGGCGCACTTATGCTTAAAATTCTTCTTAAACGGCAGCTCTATGAACTCAACCGAAGCTTTTTCTATGACCCCAAAAAGGGCAAAAGCCGTTCAAAGTTCGCATCCGCCGCGTTCATCGTGCTGTATGCCCTGCTTATGGTCTGCGTGCTGGGCGGAATGTTCGCATTTTGTGCTTATCAGCTTGCAAATCCGCTCCGTGCCGCCGGGCTCGACTGGCTCTATTTTGCTTTGTTCGGCACAATCGGGCTGATGTTCGGCGTTTTCGGCAGTGTGTTCAACACCTATGCCGCGCTCTACAAAGCAAACGACAACGACCTTTTGCTCTCCCTTCCCGTGCCCGTCGGAAGCATTCTGCTTTCTCGGCTGCTGGGCGTCTATCTTATGGGACTGATGTTCTCGGCGGTTGTGTTCGTTCCGGCAGCGATAGTTTACCTCTGCATTGATTTCTCCGTCGGCACGCTTTTGGGCTGCATTCTCGGGATGCTGTCAATCTCCGTCTTCGTTTTTGTTCTGTCCTGCGCATTGGGTTGGGTGGTTGCAAAAATCGCCTCCAAGCTGAAACGGAAAAGCTTCCTCACGGTCATAATATCGCTTGTGTTTATCGGCGGGTATTATTATGTTGTAAACAATATCCCGACCCTTTTAATGCAGTTTACGCAATATACCGGCGCAATAGGGGCAGGCGTCAAAAACTTTGCTTACCCTGTTTACCTTTTCGGGCGGATGTCGGCGGGAAACCTTGTTTCCGCTCCGCTGCCCGTATTCGGCACAGCCGCGCTTGCATTGCTTACATTTTATGTTATGTCGAAGAGTTTTTTAAAGCTTGCAACCGCTTCTTCCGATACCGTAACCGCAAAGTATAATCGTAATGCACGACAAAAGGCAAGCGGCGTTTTTCCCGCTTTGCTCAAACGTGAGTTTAGCCGATTCACCGCAAGCCCTGCATATATGCTCAATTGCGGTTTTGGCGTTATAATCATGCCCATTGCAGGCATTCTGCTTCTCATCAGGGGTGCAGCTCTTCGTTCAATGCTGTTTGGGCTTTTCGACAGCAACACGGGAACGATTGCGATACTTGCTGCCGCCGCCGTCTGCCTTGTGTCCACAATGAACGATATGACTGCGCCGTCCGTCTCTTTGGAAGGAAAAACGCTTTGGATTCTGCGTTCAATGCCCGTAACCACGCAGCAGATCCTCCGTGCAAAGCTTGCAATGCAGCTCCTGCTGTCCGGAATTTCGGTGCTTTTCGCCGCGATCTGCACATGCATCGCATTTGCCGTGCCGATAGGTTCATCGATTGCGGTAATCCTTGCATGTCTTTCCCTCGTTGTCCTTCTTGCCGAATTCGGGTTGTTCCTTGATCTCAAAAAGCCAAATTTGAATTGGACGACCGAAATCACGCCCATAAAACAGAGTTCAAGCGTGATGTTCGCTCTTTTAGGCGGGTGGCTGTACGTATTGCTGTTCGGGACCGGTTGGTTTCTCGGTGCACATGCACTCGGAGCGGAGCTTTACCTCATGCTGTTTTTTGCACTGAACATGATTCTTTCTGCGGTACTGCGTTCGTGGCTAATGCGCAGCGGAACCGATATTTTTGAGAGTTTGTAAATTTATTATTCAACTTCGTATTGAGTTATTTCAAAAGGGCATCTCCAAACCTGTCGGAGATGCCCTTCATCATTTCATAAACCGACGTAAACGGAATCAATTTCCCGGGAAATAATTGCTTCCTTCAACCCAATCGGCTCAATTTCCCGGGAAATAAAGTCAAAAATTCTTCGGTTCCTTGCTGAATATTTCGACTTAATCCGAATATTTCTGTTCGAGGTGTTTATTAAACAGATAGGATTCATAGTCACCGACGGAAAATGCACGTTCCGAGGCTGCATCGCCATACCGTTCCGCAAGCTCCGCAAACGTGATTTTCCTTGCTTCGCGCTGTGCAAAAGTGTCTTCTTCGTTAATTCGGCGCATTATTTCCTCGATACCGTCAATTTTCAGGTTTCCGATTCTCCATTCAGGAGACACATGTGTGTAATTGTACCAAATGTCAAAATTATTCGTAATATTGAGAACAATGAAATCTCCGTTGGAATAATCCGGATTCTTGCTGCACTTCAGCAAGCTTTCAACACATTCCGCTTCGGTGCGCAATTCTTCATACTGCCAATAGTACGGCACGAGGCATTGCGGGATGTCACTCTTGATAATTCGAATCGGATAGAGCTTGCGATTTTCACCGTCGCAGCTTCCCGCATGAACAAAGAATTTAAAGCTCTGCCCGATCTGCCGGCAGCGTTCGGCAAGTTTCAGCTTTTCCGCAAGTTTCGGAAGTTCCGCAACTTCATGCTTGTTCTCTGCATTTATAAACGCCTGCCACCGCGGTGCAATGCCGTTTTGCAGCAGAATTTCCGTCGCTTTCAGCAATTCCGAATACGCACCTTTTCGGCCGATGTACCTATCCGTCGTTTCCTCTCCGCCGAAGAATGTGAGCTGAACGATTTTTACGCCGACTTCACGGAGAAACTTTGCATACTCCCCATCTCTGACGAGCCGCCAAAAACTTGCAAGCTCAAACCTTTGCGGTTCGCAATTAACGCTCAACGCCTTGTCGCGTTCCCAGCGCGCTCTGTATTCCCCGCAAAAATCCGGTTCGCGAAGCCAGCTGTAATATTCAATTTGTTCAAAGTACGGGCGAAAGCTGTTCACAAGCATTTCGTCTGCACCGTTTTCCGGCGGAATATTCGGCAATCGGCCGAGCCAGCAATGCCTGCATCGGTTCGGACATCCGTACATGTCAACCACCAAAGCAAGCTTTCTGCTTTTTTCAATGTTAATACTCATACAATTGGTACTCCCGTTAAAATATCGGCACCCGCCGAACAACAGCGAGTGCCGCATTTTTCTGCTTTATTCAGTTAATAAAGTGCTTTCGCAGCCGAGTTATTTATTCCTGCTCGGCAAGCGAACCCGCAACGCGGACGCCGGGAAGCATAACCGCAAACGGTCCGCTGTAGTTCTTGCTGTCGTAGCGTTCGGTTGTGAACTTCATCCCGCCGCTGCAGGCATTGATGCTGCCGTTTACCGAACCGCCGGTCACGATGCGAACGCGTTCCCCGTCGAAAAGGTACGCAAGGCGAATTTCTCCGCCGAAATGTCCGGACATTGTGTCCATCTGGAAATCCGAGAATGTAACGGCGTAAAGATAAGGTTCTTTTTTCATTTCTTCAAACGAAGCACTGCCGTTTTCGCAGCTGTATGCGGAATAATCGCCCGTGGGCTCAATGCCGAGATAATAACTCATTCTTGCGCCGCCGTGCAAAGTTTCAACCTTGCCGTCGGCAATCACGGGACGATCCTTCATGGGAATCGCTTCGCTGCTGAAGGGAACCTTTGCGCGAAGGGTCATGTTGAGCCTTTCACCGTCTTTCATCTCGGGCTGGACATCCGTTCCGACCTTCCATGTTGAATACCCGGGATAGACCATTCCCGCACTGCTGCGCGCAATGTAATAGGAAAGCACTTCCGCCGCATTCTCGCCCGAGAGAATCAGGTTGTAAGTTCCGCTCGGCAGTTCCGCACGGGCAATTGCCCTGTCCGCCACCTCGCGGAGTGCGGTTGTGACCTTTTCGCGCAGCGCATCGCAATTCAGATTGTCGTAGCCGAATGCATGATAAACTTCAACATCCTCGGGTTCCTTGCACTGAACGACGAATTCGCCGTCAACATCGTTTTTATAATAGCAAACGTCCGTTCCGTTATCGCCGAGGATACGGGTTTTGACCTGCTTTGAGAAAATCTCCGCCGAGTTCACGAATGCACGCGGGTCGTTATCTGCCGCAAACAATGCAGCCGCAAAACGCTTTGCCGCCTCTTCAGCCGACACTTCCGCAAGGCTGCCCTCAGCCGCAATGGGTTCACAAGCCTGTTTTTCAGGCAGTTCATAATACGGGTTGCCCGCAAAAGACGCCGCATGTTTCGCTTCCTTAAGGAGGGTCAGCACTTCCTGCTCCGACTGGGACGGCACGATGGTGACCTGTGACCTGCCGCGCATCGGTTTGCCGTCCTTTTCGTAATCGCAAAACACTTCAACGTTGTATTTATGGGTATCCCTGATGCGGCGCATATCCTGCCTGCGGCGGATAAAGAAAACTTCCGCAGTGTGCTCTTTTTTTTCGTTGATGCGCCACGTTTTGATTTCAGCTTCTTTTAATGCGTTTTTAATAATATCTATCATAATAAAAGCATCCTTTCGAATCAAAATTCTTTCCGAACTTCATCAGCCCAGACGAATTGTCGCCTTGATGTAGGGACCGCCGTCCGAAACTTTGACCCATTCTTTGTAGCCCTTGCCGCATGCTCCGCAGCCGCCGAGTTCGATATTGTCGCTCATCATCGTGATGGACTTGAGCAGGTCGGGAACATAGCCCGTCAGCACGACAGGGGAAAAGATCCTGCCTGTCAGCTTGCCGTCCTTGATTTCCCTTGCAAAGTTGACCATGCACTGAATGCCCCAGTTTTTGGGGTCTTCCATGCCGGAGCTGGGTTCTTCAAGCAGCATTCCGTATTTTACGGAAGCGATCATGTCTTCAACTTTATCGCTGCCGGGTTCGAAATAGGTGTTCGTCATGCGCGTATACGCCTTGCGCTCATAGCTCTCGCGCCTGCCGTTGCCAGTGGGTACGGTGCCAAGGAACATTGCGGACTGCGCATCGCTGATGCCTGCTTTAAGAATGCCCTTGTCAATGATAACGGTGTCGTGAGACAGGGTGCCTTCATCATCAAAGAAATAGGTTGCAACCTCGCGCTGAGCGCAGCCGTCGTGCATGGTAACGAGCGGGGATGCTACCTGCTTGCCGATATAGGACTGTGCAAGAGCTCTGTCCTTAACAAACATATCCATTTCAACGCCGTGACCGAACGCTTCATGAACGATCATGCCCGTGACTTCGGGTGTGCAGATGCATTCATAAGTGCCGGGTTCCATGGGTTCGGCGTTCAAAAGATCCGTAACGGTCTTTACGCACTGCGGAATTGCAGACTCCATTTTATCAAGCAACTCCGCACCGCCGAGGTTGGAGAATCCGCGGAAGCTCTGCTTGATTTCCTCACCCTTTGCCGCAACAAGAGCCATGATGCCCGTTGAATAGAGCACGGACTGTTCAAGCTCACGGTTTGCGGAAAGGAAGAGCTTGTGATATTCCTGATAGTTGAAGCCCGTTATTGCGTCAAGAATGCGTTCATCGGCTTTAACAGCCTTTTCGCGCAGCGCGGTCACGGTTTCAATCAACTTTTCGTCGCCGACCTCGCGGGGATGAATTTCGTAATCCGTTGCCTCGCAAAGCGTGCAGGGTTCATCGCTGATGCATTTGTACTCCGCTTCTTCGGTTCCTTCGGGAATGAAGTTTGCGGGATTCATGAGCTGCTGCTCGATTTCTCTTTCAATTTCGGGCAGGTTTTCTGCCGTGATTTCGTTTGTGCTGTATTCGGCATAGCCTTTGCCGTCATAGACCTTCACGATCATGCCCTTGCCGCCGAATGCGTTTGTTGCGGAAATTGCAACGCCACTCCGCGATGCACGATAACCTTTTTCATAATTATCGGTGATGAGCACGGATGCATATTGGTATTTTTCGTTCAGCTTTGCAAGAAGCTGCTTCGCAAGCGGCTTCTTTTGCGCAATGTATTCGCTGTGTGTAACTTTTTGCATATTAAAAACACTGTCTCCTTTCGAGCGTTGTCTTTAATCTATATTATACTCCCGCCGGACATAATGTCAAGCGAATACGGAACGATGTTGCGGAATTGACACACTGCGGCATCAAAGTGCGCGGCCCGTCCGTTCTCTTTTTTAAAACGCTCTTATTAATTTGCTTTTTTGCGAAAAAAAGCTTATAATATCGTAAACGGAATCCGCCTCCGCACGGTATGCGGCGGAGTGAATTTAACTTTAAAAAGCAATAATTAATACAAATTCGGAGGGTACACTCATGCAGTATGTAACACTCGGCAAAACCGGGCTTAAGATTTCCCGCGTCGGTTTCGGCGGCATCCCCATTCAGCGCATCGATGCGGAAAAGGCAAAGCCGCTTATCGACGCCCTTATTGAATGCGGAATAAACTATATCGACACGGCACGCGGCTACACCGTCAGCGAAGAATACATCGGCGGCGCAATCGACGGACGGCGGGACAAATTCGTTCTTGCAACAAAGAGCATGGCACGCACCCGCGAAGCAATGGAGGCAGACATTGAAACAAGCCTCCGCAACCTCCGCACCGACTGTATCGACCTGTATCAGGTACACAACCCAAGCATGGAACAGCTTGACACCGTAATCGGTGCAGGCGGCGCACTGGAGGCACTTTTTGCGGCGCGCGATGCGGGCAAAATCGGGCATATCGGCATCACCGCACACTCGCTGACGGTTTTCGAACGTGCGCTTGAGCTTGACTGGGTTGAAACGATCATGTTCCCTTATAACATTGTTGAAAGCCAGTGCGAACCCCTGCTGCAAAAATGCCGAGACAGGAATATCGGGTTTATCGCAATGAAACCCATGGCGGGCGGTGCAATTGAAGACGGACGCATTGCAATGCGTTACCTTGCCGCAAACGAGCTTGTAACAGTCGCCATCCCCGGCATGTACTGCGCAGAGGAAGTTCAAACAAATTCCGCCGCCGGTTCCGACACTTCGCCCCTTACCGATGAGGAAAATGCCGAGATCGCAAAAATCCGTTCCGAACTGACGGGCAATTTCTGCCGCCGCTGCAACTATTGCGCCCCCTGCACCGTCGGCATCAGCATCCCGAATGTGTTCCTGTTTGCAGGCTATCTCGAACGCTACGGGCTTGCCGATTGGGCAAAAGGACGCTATAAAACCCTCCCCGTAAAAGCAAGCGCATGTATCGGCTGCGGCAAATGCGAACCCCGCTGTCCCTACGGACTGCCGATAAGAAGCATGCTTAAAAAATGCGCAGAGGAGTTTGGGGAATAAACAGCATTTAACCCTTGGGCGGATTGTGTACACTGCATGTGCGCAGTCCGTCCGCAGCCATTGATTGATTAACGATTCAAAGCACTGTCAGGAGTATACCATGAAAGCAATAGCAATTATTTTTATTGCAGTCATCGTTGTTCTTTTTGCCGCAGCAGGCTGTATCAATCTTTATAAGAAAAAGAAATACGAAAAAACTTTATATTTTGTTCAAACAGGGAATCCATTCAACAAAGTAATGCAAGATATCGGGCTTATCGGAGAGTACTTTACGTATCAATGCATTGCTCCGCTCAACGGCTACAAAAAGTTCATCTTTAATTGTTATCTTCCCAAGGCCGACGGAGAAACGACCGAAGTTGATGTCATTCTTCTTCACGAATCCGGAATCTATGTTTTTGAATCAAAAAATTACAGCGGTTGGATATTCGGGAACGAGTCGCAGACCTTTTGGACCCAAACTCTGCCCTCCGGGAAGGGTAAATCGCAAAAGTCACGTTTTTTTAACCCGATAATGCAAAACGCGGGGCATATCAAGCAGTTGAAAGCTTTTCTTGCTTCTGACAACCTTCCTATATACTCATACGTTTTATTCAGTGATCGTTGTGAATTGAAGAATGTTAAGCTTGAAAAAACGCATACTGCCGTCATCCACCGCGCCGATGTGCTTTCACGAATTCAGAAAAACTATGCAGAAAAGGGAAATCAGCTTTCCGTTGAACAGATCGATGCAATTTTCGAAAAGCTTTCCCCGTTAGCTGCTGTCGATGAATCCGTAAAACAACAGCATATTAAAAACATTAACGAGAAGTATAAACAATCCGCAAAAGCAAAACCCGTTGAACCCGTCGCCGTTGACGATCCGAACCAAGTCAGCAATGATGTTTCTTAATCATTAAGAGTTTTTAAAAAAACTGTTGACAAATGCCCCGAAGTGTGATAAACTTATCAAGCCTTAGGGGTATGATGTAATGGTAACATAGCGGTCTCCAAAACCGTTCTTCTGAGTTCGAGCCTTAGTACCCCTGCCAAAGAAAAGTCCGAGCGATTTCGCCCGGACTTTTTTGCTGTCGAAAATCAAAAAGCGGCAATCAGCCCGAATCCCGTGCAACGGTGTTCCCCCAAAATTACGCAGACGCACTTGAACTCCGACAGGAAAACGGAAGGTTGATTATTCCGTGGGCAGCAGAAACATCGGAATAACGTTCAACGCTGTTAAGGCTCTTTTCGGCGAAAATGCAGTCGAATGAATACCTGTTTGCATAAGTTTTTGATTTTTCAGCAGGAAAATTCAAAAAGTTGTTGACATTCTGCGAGATATTTGGCATAATTGACTTTGGCGCAATGTTCGCCGCATTATTTTTCTTTGGAGAAACAAAAAATGAAACGAATCGTTATTGCACTGGGCGGCAATGCATTGCAGGAAGCAGGCAAGCCCGCAACCGCAGAGTCCCAGCTTGAAGTTGTTGAAAAAACTTCCGAATACATCGCAGACATCATCGAAAGCGGCTATGATGTCGTTCTTGCGCACGGCAACGGCCCGCAGGTCGGCAGGATCGTGCTTCAGAACGAATATGCTTCCGCCGTCACTCCCGCAATGCCCTTTGACGTTTGCGGCGCAATGAGCCAGGGCTACATCGGCTACCACATGCAGCAAGGGCTTGAAAAGGTCCTCCGCGCCCGTAAAAACGGAAAGCGCGTTGTGACTGTTGTTACGCAGGTTGTTGTTGATAAGGATGACCCGAAGTTCAAAGCACCCTCAAAGCCCATCGGCCCCTTCTATACCGAAGACGAAGCCCGCAAGCTTGAAGCCGAAAAAGGCTACACCATGAAGGAAGATGCCGGCAGGGGTTGGCGCAGGGTTGTTGCTTCCCCCATGCCCGTTGAAATCGTTGAGCTTGACGCCGTTAAATGCCTTATGAACGGCGGCTTCATCGCCATCACCGTCGGCGGCGGCGGAATCCCCGTAATCAAAGACGAAAACGGCAACTATATCGGCACGGCAGCCGTTATCGACAAGGATCTTGCATCAGAACGCCTCGCAGAGGACATCGATGCCGATGCACTCGTCATCCTGACCGCTGTTGAACAGGTTTGCATCAATTTCGGCAAACCCGAACAGAAATCCCTCTCAACCATGACCGTTGAAGAGGCTCCCCGCTATATGGCGGAAGGGCATTTCGCACCCGGCTCCATGCTGCCCAAGGTTGAAGCTGCCGTCAAGTTCGTTGAAAGCAAGCCCGGCAGGAAGGCCATCATCACTTCCCTCGACAAGGCGGTTGAAGCTCTTGAGGGCAAGGCAGGCACTACCGTTTGCTGATGCTTGATAAAATATAAAACATTTCGATAACATGCCGTAATCAAAATGTTTTCTGCTGTTTATCGCAGCATAATCCGCAAACATGCCCCTGAAAGATCGGTTCTTTCGGGGGCATGTTTGCTTGTTTTAACTTCTGCTCACGGTCAATTTCCGTCAGTTTATTATCGGTTGGTTTTAAACATCGTTTCTGTTTTTTTCCCCCGCATACATGCTTTCGTTCAAAAAAGATGCGCTTCCGAAATAATTTTTTCCGCAACCGTGATATCGGCGGGACAAAGCTCGAAGTCTGCAAGTTCCGACGGGTAAACAAAACGAATTTCTTTATGTTCAATGCAGCGCGGGTCGCTGCCGATGATCGCTGTTCGGAACACTGTGAGCTGAATTTCAATATCCGGATATGAATGCAAAACGCGCATAAATTCGCCCTTTACGCAAAGATCGACGTCCAATTCTTCGCGGCATTCACGCAGCACGGCTTGTTCCGGAGTTTCCCCGGGTTCGATTTTTCCGCCCGGAAATTCCCATTTCAGCGCACGGGTTTTGTTTTCCGCACGCCGACAGATAAGAATTTTACCATCCTTTTCAATGATTGCAGCAACAACTTCAATCCGCTTTGATTCGTTGCTGTCGCTTTTTGAAGTTGAAACGGGTTCGTGATTCGCACCCTTGCGGCGCAAATTCAGCCGCAGCGTTTTAAGATGCGCCTTCTGTTCCGCCGTTATGCGAAAACTCTCAACCGCCTTCTGAATCGTTTTGTTATGCACCCACGGGGAAAGCCTGTGTTCTTCAACAAAGGGAACGGTCGAATCGTATTGCTTTGCAAGCGCAGTTGCAAAATACCATGCCTGCATCATATTCACATAGTATTCTTCCGAACATACGGAGGCGGCAAGGGCATTGATTTCGGAAGCGAACTCTTTTTCAAGGTAAAAACACATCAGCATCCGCAGCCCGAAACGCACCGTGTAAGGATGTGCCGATTGCAGCCATTTTTTGATTATCGGCAAAAGCTCCCCGGTATGCTTTGCAAAAATGCGCGGAGTCATGCTGTCGCACACAGCCCAGTTTGTTACATACGGAAGGAACGCTTCAATCGTTTTTACGGCGGAATCGAAATCACCTATGCTCTCCGCAATGTATGCATGAACAAGGTTCTGTTCGTGATATTCATGCGGCAGTGCGGAAAGAAATTCGTTAATTCCCGCATTTTTTCCGAACCTTTTTGCAATGCTGCGGAGCTGCGGCGTGCGCACGCCGATAATGCTTTCCCGCGGAACGTTCGGAATCAGCTTTGCCGTAAAATCCGCATATTCTTCATCGCGCGCGGCAAATATCGCATTCAGCATTTCTTTTTCAACTTCAACAGACATTTCAGGCTCCTTTGTTATTCATCGTTTCATCAATTCTTTATAAACATTGATGTTCTCATCAATATGTTTTGTTTAAAAGAATTCGACGCACCCGAACCGAGTGCGCCGAACACAGTTTCAAAGCCGTGAATCTCAGCTGCCGATTAATTCAGCTGCCGAACTCAGCCGTTAAGTATTGCGCGGCGAAGAATTGCAAGCGCGTCAACCGTGTCAACAACACCGTTGCCGTCCATATCCGCACGCTCTGCCTGTTCGGGTGTGAGTGCGGCAATACCCATTGCCCCGCGCAGTGCAAGCAGTGCATCCGCAGTTTCGACAACGCCGTTGCCGTCAACATCGCCTGCCGTACCGGGCTGGGAATTGTAATCGGTGATCTCAACATCGACCGCACCGAGTTCACCGTAACGATAAACCGTGAACACATAGCTCTTGCCTGCTTCAAAAACATAGTCGTCATTTCTGCCGTGCGCCGTGCCTATATCGCTGACAAGGCCGATCTGAGGGCCGTCATCATGCCAATAACGCGGGTTTGCAATGCACCAGTCGTATGTGCCTGCGGGAATGCTTACGGTGACGCTTTCGCCGTTGAAAACGATATCCGTTTCGGTCATGAAGTTGCCGTCCGCATTCTCGGGGAGCTTATACTCAAAGCGTGAATAAAGCTCTTCCGCGCCTTCTGCGCCGTAAGCCAGGACATCACCCGTTTCGGGAATGCCGACGCCGTATTCAACAGCATCCGCATCAAGCAGCATCTGGAAGCCGGAACCGTCAAGATAAACTTCGTCAATAACGCGGAGCGTTACGGAAGCTTTGGTGATATCGAAATAATTTGCAGTCACAATGATGTTTGCGTTGACTGCCGCACCGTTGTAATCCCAACCCGTGAAGGCATAGCCCTCGTGTGCGGGAACGGTGGGGAAGTCAGCCGCAGTGAGTACGCTGCCCTTGTCAACGGTTGCCGTCGAAATCGTTTCGTCTGACAATCCGTCAACAAAAGTTACGGTGCATTCATCGCCGATAACGGAACCGACGGGAAGGTTATTTGCAATATAAAGACCGCAAACGAGCACCGCCGAGCCGTTTATCATGCCGAGGTCCGTTGCCGCGCCGGTTGCCGTGTCAATAACGGCAAGGCCGCCGTTACCGTAATCGGAGAACCTTGCCCAGAAGAGCTGGTTCGTGTTGTGATCATATGCCATGGACTGGAAGCGTTTGTGACCGAAACCCGTGCTGCCGATAAGCGTGCCGACACCTGTTTGCAGGTCGATGCTGTACAGTTTGCTTGCATTTGAGTAGCTTTCGGTAAGAACATATGCCGTGCCGTCGGTTGAAATCGCAAGCGTCATGGGTGTTTCACTGCCGCACACAATTTGTGCAATTTCCGTGACCGCACCGGTTGAAATATCAACGGTGTAAAGGAATTTGCCGGAAGCTGCACCCGTGCCGATTGCGTACATTTTCTGTGCGCTGTGGTCATATGCCATATCGCGAATCGTAACATCGCCGGTGTTCATCGCAGGGTAGGTAACTTCACCCGTTTCGGGGTTGAGGATGAAATAATCCTTTGTCATATAGCCGTAAACATAGCCGCCCGCAAACTCGGCAGCGGTGACATTTGCAGTCATTGTATAGGGCAGCTCGGAAGCGGCAGCGGGATCCGCATCGATGAAGCTGTACCATTTTGAGGAGAAGAAGCCGTTCAACGTTACAGCCGCAGGACCCTGTTCAACGGTGACTGCACACTCGGCGGTGATTCCGCCGTCAACGGTGGTTGCGGTTATAACGGTCTGTCCGACGGAAACGCCGGTCACGAGTCCGTTTGCATCAACGACCGCAATGCTTTCATCCGCGGAAGCAAAGGTAACTTCCTTGTTGTATGCATTCTCGGGAAGAACCGTCCAGTTGAGCTGCGCGCGGCGCTGAGTCTGCACCGTCAGACTCGGAGTCAGTTCAAGGCTTTCGGGCGCAACGGGAGCACCGACATAAACATTGTCAAGGTAGGCAGTGTCATCATGGTTGTTTGAGCTGCTGTCCTTCTGATAACTCCAGCTGAGAACATGCTCGCCGGCGGTGAGTGCATAGCTTACATTCGTCCAGTCAATTTCGCCGGAGAAGAAAGTCCAGGGGCTTGAAGCAACAGGGTTGCCGTCGATAGAGAAAACGAGTTTGTCATAGCGTGCTTCGCTGCTGACTTTGTAGTCAAAGGAAACGATATCGCCCTCTTCCGCCGTGACTGTTGCCGTGACGGTGGATTCGGAACTGCTGACTTGGAAGTTGGTGCTTTTTGCCCAACCGTTCGCACCGTCAACAGTCCAAGGATACTCGCCCTCCGTAACGAACTGAATGTTTCCGTCGGGAACGTTCAGTGCTGCGTCCAATGCTGCGTCGCGAACGCTCAGTGCAAGCGCAGGTGTGCAGGCAAGTGCCAGCAGCATGATAACCGCCGTCATTGCCGCAATAAATCTTTTCATATGGTTCTCCTTTCGTGCCGAGGAAAGTCTTTGCGGAATCACATCGCGTTTTGATGTATTCCGCAAGTGATATTATACATATATCACGAAGAATTTTCAAGTTTTTTTTAAGTGTTTTTATCGGCTTAATCCGTTGTTCGGCCGTGCATTCGAGTGTTTTGCCCGAATTTATCGGTATGATGCAATTTTTTCTTGTTCGGGTATTGAATATTTTCTTCAAAAATGTTACCATATTGCTTGAAAACAGAGGCATCCCCGCCGCCTTTGCCCGTTGACGGGAACGGGCGGCGCAAAGTTGCTCTCGGGTGAGCGGTGATTAAACCGCGCTTTGTGCAAAATGTTCCGAATGTTTTGCGCAAAGCCCTTAAACCGGCGTTTACCCAATCAAAAAACGGAGGATAAATTGTTTCTATGGAAAGAAAGAATGCTTGGAAAACCTATTCCGAAGAAGATATTTCAAAGCTCAACGCAATTTCTGCCGAATACGTCAAGTTCCTTGACAACGGCAAAACCGAGCGCGAATGCGTTGCACAGACTGTTGAAATGGCAAAAGCAAAGGGTTATCGCGACCTTAACACCGTCATTGCAAACGGCGAAAAGCTCAACCCCGGCGACTGCGTCTATTCCGACTTCATGGGCAAAGCGCTCATGCTTTTCAAAATCGGCAAACAGCCCATTTTCAAGGGTCTGAACATCGTCGGTGCTCATATTGACTCCCCCCGCATTGACCTTAAGCAGAATCCCCTCTATGAGGACACCGATTTTGCATATCTCGACACGCATTACTACGGCGGTATCAAAAAGTATCAGTGGGTTGCAATGCCCCTTGCAATGCACGGCGTTGTTGCAAAGAAGGACGGCACGCTTGTTAACATCGTTATCGGTGAAGATCCCTCCGATCCCGTCATCGGCATTTCCGACCTGCTTCCTCACCTCGGCCGCGATCAGATGAGCAAAAAGGGTTCCGTTGTTATCGAAGGTGAAGAGCTGAACATCATCATCGGCAGCAAACCCCTCAACGATGAAGAAAAAGAGCCCGTCAAAGCTGCTGTTCTTGCTCTGCTCAAAGAAAAATACGATATCGAAGAAGAGGACTTCCTCTCCGCCGAACTGGAAGTTGTTCCCGCCGGTGCAGCACGCGATTTCGGTCTTGACCGCAGCATGATCATAGGTTACGGCCACGATGACCGCGTTTGCGCATATGCTTCCGTCAATGCGATCCTCAGCATTGACGAAACGCCCGAATACACCTGCTGCTGTCTGCTTGCCGACAAGGAAGAAATCGGCTCCGTCGGCGCAACCGGTATGCACGGCAAGTATTTCGAAAACGCTGTTGCAGAGCTTGTAAACGCAACAGGCGACTATTCCGACCTGCTCGTTCGCCGCGCACTCACCGCCTGCCGTATGCTCAGCTGCGATGTCAGTGCGGGCTATGACCCCAATTTTGCGGGCGTATTTGAACGCAAGAATTCGGCATACCTCGGCAGGGGCGTTTGCTTCAATAAGTACACCGGTTCCGGCGGCAAGAGCGGTTCCAACGACGCCAACGCCGAATACATGGGCAAGCTCCGCAGGCTGATGGATGACGCAAACGTCAACTTCCAGACTGCCGAACTCGGCAAAGTCGATCAGGGCGGCGGCGGCACCATCGCTTACATCTGCGCTAATTACGGCATGGAAGTCATCGACAGCGGCGTTGCAGTGCTGTCCATGCATGCTCCGTGGGAAATCATCTCCAAGGCCGACCTGTACGAAGCAGTTAAGGCTTACCATGCCTTTATGCTGAAGGCATAAAGTGGATTTATCTCGAAGAGATAAATCTTTATGCTGAAAGCTTAAAACGGATTTTTTCTGAAAGAACAAATCGATTTTTTCTGAAAGAACAAATCTTTATACCGAACAAAAACAGGGCTTAGCTGCGAATGAAACGGCAAGGCCCTGTTTTTTGTTGAAATTATTTATGTCTTAATCGGAATTTTCGCCTTTGTTCTCTTCAAAAACAACGGTAATCTTTGTTCCCTTTCCCAATTCACTCGAAATTGAGATTTGAGCTCCGTGACGCAGTGCAATATGTTTGACGATCGCAAGACCGAGTCCCGTTCCGCCCGTGCGCTTGCTGCGCCCCTTATCAACGCGGAAAAAGCGTTCAAAAACGCGGTCAAGCTTATCCTCCGGTATGCCTATGCCCGTGTCCTCAACGGAAATTGCGGGCCGTCCCTCGCTGCCGAAAACAGTTACCGAAACCTTTCCGTTCCGTTTATTGTACCGAATTGCATTATCGCACAAGTTATAAATTAATTCCTCAAGCTGGCTGCGGCATCCGAACGTTTGAAAATGCTCACCCTCAACGGAAATCACAATTCCGTATTTTTCCGCTCCGGGAGCAAGGCTGTTTTCGGTCGCATGTGCCAAGTCAAGCAAATCAACGTTTTCAAAATCATCACGTCCCTCAATGTAATCCAGTTCGCTGAGCTGAATTATGTCCGCAATCAACGACAGCAGACGGGAGGATTCCGAATGAATACGCCGCGCAAAATTCTGAACATCCTCTTCCTTTGCAATGCCGGTGGCAATCATTTCGGCGTAGCCGGAAATGCTCGTGAGCGGGGTTTTCAGCTCGTGCGAAACATTTGCCGTGAATTCCTGCCGCATCTGTTCCATATTGTTTTTTGCTGCCTGACGCTGCTTCAGGGTTTCAACAAAGGGCTTCAGCTCGTCAAACGGAACCGCAAACTCGCTGCCGTCCGCATGTTCCGCAATGCCCTGAAGCGGAGTGATAAGCGTTTTTGTAATGCGTTTTGAAAGATTTATTGCAAACAACGCTGCACCGACGGCGAGCGCAAGCAGCGAAGCACCCGCGAAAAGGAGATTTTCAGCTGCGGAATCGCCGCCGTGTACGGACAAAAGCAAATAGTCACCGTTGTTAAGCCTTGTTATCGTGCAGAAATTCAAATTAAAAAAAGAGCCGTTCCGTTTGCAAAGCAGGGCTGCTGTCTGACCCTTTTTCTCATCAAGCTTCATTCGCAAACGTTCGATGGTTTTGCCTGCGAAACAGCAAAGCGCAGAATTGCTGCCGCTTTTTAAATCGTCAATCGAAACGCTCTCCGCATTTCCCGCCGCATTCACCGCTTTAACCCGCTGCAAATCTTCCGAAACAAGCGCAATGCAGCCCTTTTGAGCAAATGCCCTTAACCGATGAATTTCTCCGGTTGAATCATAGATTTCCTTTGCGGAACATGCAAGCGTTTCCGCGCCTGCTTCCCGCTCCGATAATGCGGATGCAGCACCGAAAATGCTTCCGACTGCAAACGCCGACAAAAGCACAATAAGAATAAACGGTATACATTGATTGTAGATTTTCTTTGTCATTGCATTTCTATTTTGTATCCGACATTTCGAACCGTTTTTATCAGATCTCCGCATGAGCCGAGCTTTTGCCGAAGTGTTTTGACGTGAACGTCCACTGTTCGGCTTTCACCCGCAAAATCGGTTCCCCAAACAAGAACCATCAGCTTTTCGCGGCTCAATACCATTCCGCAGTTGGAAACCAGAGCTTTAAGCAGCTCATATTCGGTATATGTCAGTGCGCATTGCCGTCCTTCAGCGCACACAAGCCTTCGCCCGTCATCCAACGAAATGCCGCCGACACTGTAATTATTCGGAGCCGCTCCGTCTGTTCTGCGTAAAACGGCTTTGACCCTTGAAATCAATTCCGAAACCCCGAAAGGTTTTGTTATGTAATCATCGGCTCCGCTGTCCAGCCCGCGTACCGCATCCGCTTCGCCTGACTTTGCACTCACAATTATTATCGGAATCTTTCTTGTTTCGGCGGAATCCCTCAGTCGGCGCAAAATTGTCAATCCGTCCTCGCCCGGCAGCATGAGATCCAATATCACAAGCGTGGGAAGACGCCTTGCAACAGCTGAAAAAAAGCTTTCGGAATCTTCAAAAAGCTCCGTACCGAAACCGCTGTTTTTCAAGGCATAGCATTCCATTTGCCCTATATTCTCATCATCTTCAACGATATATATCATCTGTTCCTCTTTCCGTCCGACTTTGCGGAAACACTGTTTCGCGTTAAATTATAGCCTTTTAACAACATTTTTGCAAGGCGTCCGAAGCAAGATTCCCCTTAAACACAAACACGCCCGCAGAGTTTTCGCTGCAGGCGGTGTTGTCAAATGCTAATCCTTGAAATCCGTTTCCCGTTTCCTTCAAGGCGTATTTTTCAAAGCATATTTTTCTCTGTATTCGTTATAGCTTTTCACAAACTCTTCATTGTTTGTGTTTTTGAGATTATGCAGATACGCATGTGCATCCATCATGCCCTCAACAAGCTCCAGTTTGCAAACAGCAATATTCGAACAGTGATCGCTTATTCGCTCGAAATTTGCAAGAATATCATTCAAAACAAATCCCAACTCAATGGTGCATTCGCCGTCCTTAAGCCGTTTGATATGCGCGGCGCGAATGTTTGTGTTAAGCTCGTCAACAACCTCTTCAAGCGGTTCAACATGCCTTGCGGCATCCACGGAATCGGAAACGAACCCCCCGATTGCTATGCCGACGATCTCATCGATCGCACCCGTCATAACCTTAAGCTCCGCCTGCGCCGCGGGAGAAAAGCTTAATTTCTTTTCCGCCATTTCGCGTGCACTCTGAGCAATGTTCAGCGCATGGTCGCTTATACGTTCAAAATCCGTTATTGAATGCAGAATTTTTGTAACATCGCGGCTGTCCGCATCCGAAAGCTCCTGCATAGAAACTTTTACAAGGTATGTGCCGATTTCATCTTCGTAATTATCGGCCTCTTTTTCAAGCTTTGCAACCTCATTATAGCCTTTTTCGCTGTAGTTCCCGAGCAGCGCAATTGCAGCCTGAACGCTTTTCCGCACAAGCTTCGCCATATCCGCCGCAAGTACACGCGTTTGTTCAACCGCAATTGCGGGTGTTGCAAGCAGCCTTTCGTCAAGCATGACCGGCTGCGGATCATCCTTTGAATCGGGAATGGACAGCACCGCAAGCCTTTCAAGCTGTTTTCCGAACGGCAGCAGCATCAGCGTGTAAATCACGCTGAACAGCGTGTGCACAATCGCAATCTGAAACGTGTCGATTGTTTTATCCATAAAATCGAACTTCAGGAATGCGTTCAGCGTGTAGAAAACAATCGTGCAGATAATTGTTCCGATTACATTAAAGTACAGATGAATAAACGATGCTCTTCTTGCGTTTTTGGTTGTTCCGATCGCGGCAATCATTGCGGTTATGCATGTGCCGATATGCTGACCCATGATTATCGGTATCGCACTGCCGAATGTGACCGCACCGGTTGCGGAAAGAGCCTGCAAAATGCCTACCGAGGCGGAAGAGCTTTGAATTATTGCCGTCAAAATGCAGCCGACAACTATCGAAAGAATCGGATTTTTTCCGAAAATTACGAATAGGTTTGTGAATTCGGGCACATTTTTGAGCGGTTCAACGCTTTCGCTCATTATATTCATGCCGAACATCAGCACGGCAAAGCCGATCATGACCGAACCGATGTTGCGTCTGCGTTCGCGCTTTGAAAACATTTGAAGTGCAACGCCTATGATGGCAAGAATCGGCGTGAAGCTCATCGGATTCAGAAGCTGAATAAAAAAGCTGCTGCCGCTTATGCCGGTAAGGCTGAGAATCCATGCCGTGACGGTCGTTCCGATGTTTGCACCCATAATAACGCCGACAGCCTGCCCAAGCTGCATAAGTCCCGAGTTTACAAAGCCGACAACCATTACCGTTGTTGCCGCGGATGATTGGATGACTGCCGTGACGGCAACGCCGAGCAGCAGTCCCTTTATTGTGCTGTTGGTAAGCTTCGACAGTATGCTTTTGAGCTGGCTTCCCGCTGCTTTTTCAAGGGATTTTCCCAAAACATCCATTCCGTAAAGGAACAGAGCAATGCCGCCAACCAAAGACAGCACGTCAAAAAATGTCATACATTCCTCCGAATCAGCACGCCGTGCCGTTTCCCCGCGGCATCGGCGGCAATATTTGCGTCGTTATATCCTGCCCCGCGCTTTTGCGCAAAATGGGACAAATAACATGTTACAACCGCATTTGCGCCGAGTCAACGGGGTAAATGTAAAGAATTTGTAAAATTATTTTGATATTGTTTAATATTTTTGCTGTTTGAATGTTTATTTTTTCTGCACTTCAGGCATAAGCATTTCAAAGTCTGTGAATTTTTTTGTTTGACCAAATCCGACACAGCTCATTTACCGCACCGTTTGGAACAATGCGAGCGATTTTTATATTAATTTCAAATCCGCTTTTTCGACTGTCCCGACCTTCCCGCTTCGTTCTTCCTTTTTGGTTTTCGCATTGCTTTTTATTGAATCGACACAAAAACCCCATATATACTCGGCTTTTTTTGCAGCGCAGGGTCGTTTTTTTATGCATTTTGGATTTCAAAACGGTTGAAACAATTAAAAAAAGTGCGCAATTTCAATTTATTTTGCAGAACGGATACAAAATTGCACAAGTCATATTCTTTTTTAACGCAAAAGAATACAAACTTTTTGGTGGAAATGTGCGTTTTTCTGCGGTATAATTCAACCATAACAAAAAACACCGAGGAGGACATGACAATGTCAGAATACAGGGTTATCATCGCGGACGGGAACGCTCAGTTCCGTCACACAACCGCAGAATTCTTCCGAACGGACAAAGAAATTATCCGCGTTGAAGAAGCGACGGACGGGCAGGCCGCTCTTGAAAAGATGCGTGAAGAACATTTTGACGTTCTTATCACGGAATTGGTAATGCCGAAACTGGACGGGCTGGATCTTTTGGATCAGCTTCGTATTGAGTCGGCGCACCGACCATCGGTAATCATCGTTGTTTCGTACATGCGGAATGACAACCTGCTTCAGCGTTCATTCGCCAAAGGTGCCGGCTATGTCATGCTTAAGCCGGTGGAACCTGAATTTCTGTATCGCAGGATGCGCGATTTGCTTGAAACCTGTGTCAACGAGCGCGACATCGGTTTTGCACCGCCTTCCGCAGTCAAAAGCCTTGATGAAAAAATCACCTCCGTTTTCCTCTCCGTCGGCATTCCCGCTCATATTAAGGGATACCATTTTCTCCGCGAAGCTATTCGCATGGTCTATTATAAACCCGAGCTTATCAGCAAAATCACCAAGGAGCTTTACCCCGGCATTGCAAAACGGTTCAACACGACCCCGAGCAAAGTCGAACGCGCAATTCGTCATGCAATTGAGGTAAGCTGGACACGCGGCAAAATCGAAAACATCAACAAACTCTTCGGATTTAACGTATACGGAAAAAACGATAAGCCCACCAACGGAGAATTTGTTGCACTTGTTGCGGACAAGCTGATAATTGAGGACGGACGCGACACGGTGCTTGCCCACGCTGCCGCCGAATGACTCCCGCTGCAAAAATAACCAAAGTCCGCTGAAGCAGCGGCGCAGGGCATCGCGCCCGACAGGGCAGACTTTTCCGATGTTTATTAACCTGTCCCCCCACTCCTTGCGGCGACCGCGTTAACCTCCGACCGCGGTTCGCCGCATTTTTGCTGCTCCGATTTGTCTGCCGTTTGATATATGTTCTATTCGCGTTTATATATGTTGAAATTAATTTACAGCATATGCGCCTCTTGACAAATGTCAAGTGCGTTTCACAATATAATTTGTTCATATTTCAAATTGAGTCACACCCGTTATCAACATAAAAAACCGCCTGTTCAGCCCCAAAAGCGGATAACCTTGTGGATAATGTGGATAACTTCCCGTTTTTTTGCATGGATAACCTACAAGTATTTCTTGCGGACATATGTAAATACTTTCCGCAGCTGCATCCAATTCATAAAAAATAAGCATTGTGTCGAACGAGTGTTTTCCCCTCCCGTTCGCAAAGCAAGCTGCACTCTTGTTTCGACTTTCTTTCCCAAGCACGTCATATCTGCGTAAAACAGCGAGTATTCTTTTATAAAAGCAGCAAAAAACACATGAAAGGTGAACGACATGGAATTGTTATGGAATGATCTCAGCGTGCTCCGACTGATTCACAGGAGCACGGAACAGGTTGAAGTTGCCGGCAGCATCCCGCCGCCCGGCGGATGCCGCGCAGCGGAATTGCTTGACTGTTCCGCCGAAGTTGAAATTTCAAACTGCAAAACGGAAACCGGGAAGCTGAATTTTGAAGGTCGACTCTGCATCACAATTGCCGCAGCGGACGAAACAGGCGACACATTTGCCTTTGTCGGCGAAATACCGTTTTCCCACTGCACGGAGAATGCGGATTTTGCCGCCGGAATGCTTTCAAATGCACTCCCCGCCGTGGCTGTGCTGGATATGCGGCTTGCAGCGGACGGTGCGGCAGCTTTCAGCGCAAATGTGAACATTGACTTCATAGTTACATCGGCGGCACCCGTTCGCGTTTTATCCGGAGTTTCGGGAGTGGCCGATATGGAAATCAAATCAATGCAGTGCAGAACAGCGCGTCGTGTTGAAATCGGAAGCGAAACAATACGTTTTTCGGAAGAGTTGAGCAGCGAAGGTGCGGACAGCGTGCTTTCATTCTCGGCGCAAATCTCCGTGCGCGACACGGCCATTGAAAACGGCGGCACATCCGTCAGCGGCATAATAACACTGAATGCGCTGCTGAAAACTTCCGACGGAGAATTGATGCAGCTGACTCGCGGCGTTCCGTTCCGCGAAAGCCTTTCGGCCGCAGTCGGTGCGGATGAGATTTATACCGTTGCGGAGCTTAAAAACGTCAGCCTGCGCGCACTCGGCACGGAGTTTTCCCTTTTGGCTTTCGATGCGGATATTGACTTCCGCATTTTCGGCATTCGCCGCTCCGTTATTGACATTCCGACGGACGCTTATTCGCCGTCACTGAATTTCAGCTGCATGTACGAAAAAATGACCGTTGCAAATGCCTGCGGCGGCTCGTTTGCGCAGCATTCGCTGCGCGAAAATCTGTCCGTTCCGGACGGAATGGCCGATATTTTTGCCGCATTGAACGCGGCGGCGCGCCCGATCGCAACAAATGTTTCAATTGAAGACTCAACAATGACCGTTGAGGGACTGCTGTTCACGCGTATCATATATCGCAGCAGCAGCAACAGGATCTACAGTTTCAGCGATGATGTTCCCTTCGTGCTTCGCATGGCCGCACCTTCGGAAGCAAACTTTGCTCAGCTTCGACTGAACGCCTCGGCAAGCATATCCGGCGGCAGCGGGCGCACGGCACAGGTTTCCTACAATCTCGATGTTTCGGCAGAATATTTCAGCGAATCCGCCGTTTCAGCCGTTGCAGGCGTTGCGGAAACCGATAATTCCAACGACGCCGACGGAAAAAGCACGGGCATTATTCTTTGCAATGCATGTGCGGGTGAGGATGCTTTTGACATCGGAAAACGTTTCGGTGTTCCGTCGCAGCGTGTACGCGAACTGAATCCGGACTCCGCAGAACCTTTTAAGGACGGCGACAAGCTGCTTCTGTTCGTTTAGAAGCGGTCCCGACAACACAATATATTCATTCTGTCCGTGCAGAAAACAAAAAACGGCAGGACGTTCCGCAATCATGCGATTCATCCTGCCGTTCGTCAATAAGCCTGTAAGCCGATAGATGATCCGTGCTTATTTATTCAGTTTTTTGGAAAGCCGTTCGAATTCGTCAACATTGTGCCTGTAGGAAAGCATGCTGTTTTCCCAGAATTTCTTATCCGTAAGGTCAATTCCGGCAACTTTTGCGGTATCCTCAACGGTGCATACCGGGGTTGCATAGAGCAGCTTGCGGTAAACGGGAACAAATGCCGCGCCCTCCTGCATGTACTTTTCATAAAGTCCCCTTGCAAACAGTCCGCCGAAAGCATACGGGAAATTATAGAACGAGAGGGTACTGTAATAATGCCCTTTGCAGAGCCACATGTACGGATGCAGCGTTTCGGGGTCAAGTCCGTTGCCGTATGCCCTGCGCTGGGCATCAAGCATCAGTTCGCAAAGCCTGTCCGCGGGCATGAAATCATTTTCGCGGTTTTCGAAAACGGAAGTTTCGAACAGATAGCGTGAGTAAATATCGCACATTATCTGAGCGGCGTCCTGAAGCTGGCTTTCGATAAGGAAGAGTTTCTCCTCATCGGTTTCCGCTGCTTCAATGGCGGCGTTCATGATAACGTTCTCGTTGAACGTGGATGCCGTTTCCGCGACGGGCATTGAATAATCGTTGTTCAGCGGACGGTGCCCGGCAATGTTGAGATTATGGAACGCATGACCGAGTTCATGTGCCAGCGTTACGATGTCGGAGAACGAGCCGTCAAAATTCGTCAGCACACGGCTCTGGTTGTGTCCGTCCAGATTTGCGCAGAATGCACCGCCGACCTTTCCCTCGCGGGGATAGAAATCGATCCATGCCTCATCAAACGCACGCTCAACCATATTTGCAAGGTCATTATCAAAGCCGCGGAAGATTTTCAGCAGATATGCCTTTGCCTCCTCAACGGTATATTTTTTGGTGTTTGTACCCATGGGCGCAAACATATCGTACCACGGAATCCCGTTTTTATGACCCAGGACTTCGCCCTTGAGCCTCAGGTAGCGGCGGAAAATATCCAAATGTTCGTCCATTGCCGCCATGAGCGCATCAAGGGTTTTGCGCGTCATGCGGGAATTGTACAGAGTTTGTGCCAAAGGCGACTCAAACCCGCGCAGACGTGCGTTGTTGATAACTTCAAGTTTGATGCTGTTGAGCGAAAATGCAACAGAATCCCGAATTTTTTCATAGCAGGCAAGTTCCGCCTCGTATGCTTCCTTTCGAACCGCCGGGTCAGCGGAATACGCAAGGTTGCGCACGGAAGAAAGGGTCAGTTTTTCGCCGCGGAAATCCGCAGTCACGGATGACGTCAGGTAGCTGTGCAGATCGCTCCATGCGCTTGCCCCGCTGATGTTGTAAAGTGCGGCGACTTCTTCGCATTCATCGCTCATGGTATGTTTTTGATCCGCACGGATGTTTTTAAGCAGGAATTCGTATTCCTTCAGCACGGGATCGGACTCGATAAGCTCATCAAGGTTCGGAATTTCGGAAATGAACTTTTTGATTATCGTTTCCGCCTTTGTTGTTGCACTCATCTTTGCCATGAGCCTGCCGCTGATGCTTGCCGCCTCGGTGTCCTTTGTGTTCACGGAGGAACGCAGCATGGCATATGAATACATGTCCGTTAAAAGCTGCATTGAGCTTTCGCTGCCGGCAATATAGGTCTTCAGGGCGTCGAGCGGCTGCATGTCGGAAATCTTTGCTGCAAACTCGTTTGTTTTTGTAATCATTTCGTCGTATTTTGCAAGATCCGCAGCGAACTTCGGGTCGTCAAAGCCTTTATAGAGTTCATCCAATGACCATTCTGAATTCATTTTTTTCTCCTTGTTTTCTTCTGTTTTTTAATGGGGCGCGGTGTCCGCATTTATATCGAACACCGCGTGTGCTGTTTGAATTTGCGGGTTTGTTTACGATTTATTCCGCCAACGCCGAAAGTACCGACTGTTTTATTCCTCGCAGGCAAGCGCGATTATTGCATCCGCTATCATATGAGCGTTGAACATCAGCTCGTCAATGCCGATGAATTCATTGGGCATATGCACGGGGCCCGAAATTCCGGGCTGTTCGCTGCCGAACGCAACCGCATTGGGGAATGCGCGCGCATAAGTTCCGCCGCCGATCGAAAGGGGTTCCTTATATTCGCCCGTCCTGTCGGCATAGACCTTCAAAAGTTTGCTCACAAGCTCGCTGTCGGCAGGGATATAATGGCCGTCCTGCTGCTTTTCATGCGTGCAGACGGGGTTGAACTCCGCAAGTGCCGCCTTGAGTTTTGAACGGACTTCGTTCACGTCAAGGGAGATGGGGTAACGGAAATCGATTGAAATTTCGAATCCGTCATCGTCCCAAGCGATAACGCCCGGATTCATGCTCAGCCTGCCGCTTGCGTCGGAAACATCCAGACCGATGCTTTCGCCGTGCATGTCAAATCCGAACCTGTTGTGAAGAATGTCGATAACGCGTTTGTCCTCGCCCGTGAGCGGGAGTTCCGCAAGCATTGCAAAAGCTGCCTGCATTGCATTTTTGCCGAGTTCGGGCATTGAACCGTGTGCATCAAGGCCGATAACGGTGATTTCCGTTCCGTTTGCAAGTGCTTCAAGCTCAACGCCGAAGCCCTTTGCAAGAATGCCGCTGACGTGCTTTTCAACCTCCGTAATTTCAACCGGAACAAACGCCTTCACCTTGCCGCAGACAACGTTTGCGCGCGTGCCGCCGTTAATGCGGATATTTGTTTTTGCATTGCAGCGCATTGTGGCATGATAAATGCCTTTTTCGGAATTAACAACGGGATAATCCGCATCGGGTGAGAAAGTCAGCGTCGGAATCTCCGCAACCTTGCGATAGTGATCCATGCAGCCCCAGCCCGTTTCTTCATTCGTGCCGAGAATGATTCGGACACGGCGGCGCATGGGAATGCCGGCTGCCTTGATTGCGGCAAGTGCATAAATCGCACACACGGCGGGACCTTTGTCGTCCATTGTGCCTCGGCCGTAAATCCTGCCGTCCGCAATTTCCGCAGCATAAGGCGGATGAATCCAGCCTTCGCCCTCGGGAACAACGTCAACATGCGCAACAACGCCGAGCATCTCTTCTCCGCAGCCGTAGTCTATGCAGCCCGCGTAACCGTCAAGATTCGTGGTTTCAAAGCCGAATGATTTACCGAGATTCAATGCATTTTCAAGCGCGCCGCGAACCGCCTCTCCGAAGGGTGCTCCGGGACCTGCCGCAGGGGCTTCAACACTCGGAAAACGGACGATTTCCTGAACGGAGCGAACAAGCGCATCCTTATTGTTATCGATAAACTGCTCCACCGCGGGGTAACGAACCTTTGTATTGCTCATTTATTTTCTCCTTTTCAGCAGGAAGCTCACCGTCGTTTTCGGCCGTGCCGCCGCACCGGGTACTGTGTTTCATTTCCCGCAAGGGTTGCAGATTCCGAAAAGCAGAGCCGCACGGGTGATTCTTCCTTATTTTCTCAAATAATATTATACATCCCCGAAAAGATACTTGCAAGCTTTTCGAATATATGTTATGCTTTTATCACAGCAGATTCCGCTTTTTGCGGTACGCTGCCGGAAGCACCGGAAATAAAAGTGTTAAATTAATAAATTAAACAGAAAGGTCTTTTACCATGAATTATAACATTATCGGCGAACCCTTCCCTGCAGTTGTCTGCACGCTCAACGCAGATGAAAGCATGATAACCGAACGCGGCAGCATGTGCTGGATGAGCCCGAATATGAAAATGGAAACCACTTCCAACGGGGGCATCGGCAAAGTTTTCGGCAGGATGTTTTCCGGCGAGGCTATGTTCCAAAATCGCTACACGGCCGTCGGCGGCACGGGCACCATCGCATTCGCGTCAAGCTTCCCCGGCTCGGTGCGCTGCTTTGACATCACACCCAACAACCCGCTCATCGTTCAAAAGAGCGGCTTCCTTGCAAGCGAAAGCACGGTTGAGCTCTCCGTCCATTTTCAAAAGCGTTTCGGCGCAGGGCTGTTCGGCGGTGAGGGCTTCATAATGCAGAAACTCAGCGGTTTCGGCAAAGCTTTCATAGAAATTGACGGCCATGCGGTTGAATACGACCTCCGCCCCGGGCAGTCCATCGTTGTAGACACCGGCTATCTTGCCGCAATGAGTGCGACCTGCACAATGGATATTCAAACCGTCCGCGGAGTCAAAAATGTGCTCTTCGGCGGAGAAGGCTTTTTCAACACCGTTGTGACGGGACCGGGCAAGGTTCTGCTTCAAACCATGCCCATTAATGCCGTTGCGGGCTCCATTGCGCCGTATATTCCTTCCGGCGGCAAAAACTGACGGGCAGCGTCGGACAGCTCCGTTTGTTTTTGCGAAAGGGCAGGAACCTGCCCGGACTTTTGACCGCAAAAGCAAATTGTTCGCCGTTCCGATTCAAAAATTGAATTTGTATTTTAAAATTCGGAATCGGATATTTCGCAATGCGTTTTCGCATTTTCTTTCCGCTTGGAATAATGCTCCGCATTTTCGGCAAGAATATGATTCGGCAGGCAGCGAATTGCTGCTCGCTCATCTTGCCGTAAAACGGCATTTTCGGAGGAAAGAATGAATCATTCACGAAAATTTCGAAAGCTTATTGCAGCAGTCCTTTCAGTGCTTTGCATAGTTCTCTGCTGCACCGCATGCGGCGGCAACAGCAATAAGCCCACGCCGCGTCCGCAGAACACCGCACCCGCACCCGGCACGACGGAGCTGAACACAACTCCCGCCGCAACGGATGCCCGCACGACCGACGGCATGAACACGGCCGAACCCGGCACTGATTCACCCGCAGGAACCGATGCACCCGACAGTGAAAAGCCCACCGAGGACGGCAGCGGGCAGATTGCCGATTTTCGGGAAGGCAAAGTTGTCAAACCCGAGGACGTTCCGGAAATTCGTTCCGCAGTCGAAAAAGAATATCCCGGTTATACGATTCAGTCTGTGACCCATGCACTGCTGTCCGACAGGCAGGCCTATAAAGTCACTCTTCAGGGCAGCGGCGACCTTGCGAAGGTTATATACATGCTTGCCGACGGCACGATAGTTGTTCCCAAAATGCAGGATTGAACGGCACTGCTGATTCCCGATTGAGCAACGCCCCCCGCTTGCTGCGGGATTCGGCAGGCTGCGGCGGAAATACACCGGGCGCAGCGAAAAAAATGTTTTCGGGCAGTTTTGATTGAACAAACTCCGGCTAAAGAATATTTAAACGTAATATTCAAAAACTCCGAATGCGTTTGCCGATGCATGTTTTCGGCCTTGCGCGTTCGGAGTTCTTTTTTTTGATTCAGTCACTGTTCACTTCTAATTTCGCTTGCCGCTTCAGTCGGTGTTCGATGACATGATTCGTCATTTTCGGCGGCATCGCAAACTATACCCGTCAAAGATTCATCGAAACATCTTTTATATCGCAATCGAGAAGCAGGGTACACAGTCGTTGACGATACGCAAAATTTGTTTGAAAGTTCCTGCCCGTATGTAGGTTTATTCTTTATGCTGCAAAGCATCTCAAGCCGTGATTGATCCCCGAGGGACTTTATCTGACGAATGGGGCTGCCCATGTCTATCGATACGCTCTCCTGCCGCAGGTTCTTCATCGGTATTCCAAGGTAAATTATAAGCGGCTCCGGTACACTTCTCACTATGCGGCATTAACGTGTCGGCCGCTTCCCTCTTTCGGGAACTTCCTGATTTCCGTCAAAAGCTGTCTGAGCTGATGCTGCTTTCTGTTGCAAAACAGCAAATCGGAGCTGAAGCTTCGTATTCTGAGGTCAAAACGAAAATGCGCAGCCCTTGCGAGCCGCGCACGATATTCGTTTCATGAATAATATTTATGCCGCCAAACGGATAAACTTATGCATTCAGAGCCTTGTTTGCAACCTGAACGAGCTGGTTGAATGCGTTCATGTCGCTGATTGCGAGGTCGGCGAGAACCTTACGGTTCACATCAACACCGGCAACCTTGAGGCCGTGGATGAGGTTGGAATAGTTGGTTCCGCAGATCCTTGCGCCCGCATTGATACGAGCGATCCAAAGCTTGCGGTACTCCCTCTTTTTGAGCTTACGGCCGACATAGGCATAAGCCATGGACTTCATGACCTGCTGGCTTGCCGCACGATAGAGTTTGCTCTTTGCTCCGTAGTAGCCCTTGGAGAGTTTAAAAACTTTACGACGCTTTTTAACTGCGTTTACTGCTCTTTTAATCCTTGCCATTGTGAATAATCCTCCTTATCTCTTGTAGGGGATCAGCTTGCTAATCTTGGAAACTTCTTCCTCAGCGATGTAGCCGATCTTGCGAAGGTTGCGGGTGCGCTTCGTAGTTTTCTTGGTAAGGATATGGCTCTTATAAGCCTTGCCCCTTTTGATTTTGCCGCTCTTGGTGAAGCTGAAACGCTTTGCGGCGCCCCTATGGGTCTTAATTTTCGGCATGGGAATTCCTCCTAAAAAATAATCAGTTCTTTGCTGCGGGTTTGGGAGCCAAAATCATTGCCATGTTGCGCCCTTCCTGCTTTGCCGGGCGTTCTATCACGGCATAATCCCGAACCATCTCATAGAATGCGTTCATAACATCGAGACCGACGCTGCCGTGGCTTATCTGTCTGCCGCGGAAGCGGATGGAAGCCTTGACCTTATTTCCGCTCTTCAGGAACTTGACACACGCCTTGGCCTTGACCTCCATGTCGTGCGTATCGATAGTTGAAGAGAGACGGATCTCCTTTGTTTCGACAACGGTTTGATTTCTGCGCTGTTCCTTTTCGCGCTTGATCTGCTCAAAACGAGCCTTGCCGTAATCCATGATTTTGCAGACGGGCGGGTTTGCGTTGGGAACTATCTTAACAAGATCGAGTTCCTTTTCGTCTGCGATTCTCAACGCATGTTCAATCTTGACAATACCAAGCTGTTCGCCTTTTTCGTCGATGAGTCGAACCTCTTTGTCACGGATCTCCTCATTGATCAACAATTCCTGAGTTGCTATGGGTTTCACCACCTTGAAAGAATTATTCAAACAAAAAACGCGCTGCCTAAGCACCGCGCACGCACAAATAAAATGTATTTGTTGCCGTTACTCTGCCTGCATAAATACCTGCGGCAAGTGAGAAGCGGGCGGCTTCTGCTTGAACATTAATATTATACGCAATTTTCAGCTGATGTCAACACTATTTTTCGATTTCGGTTCAATATATTTCACACGGTTCAAGCAGCAGTCGATGTCGGCTCCGCATCGCCGCAAGCCGAAATCGGAAGCACGGAGTCCGAATTCGGAATTTGAATGAAGGCAAGCTGAATCGTTTCATCAACAACATAAACCGTCAGCACCTGTTCATCACCAAGATTGGCAAGCAGAACGTAAACATCCCCTGTTTTGTCAATGTCGGCATCAAATCCGCATTCGCGGGAAGCATCCGCAGCGCGTGTCATATCCGTGTCACCGACAAGTGCGCGAATTGAGGTGTTTTTGGCGAAATTGTGTTTATAAAGCTCATCCGCCTCGATATTGCAGCCGTGTTGGGCGAGGCTGCGCACAATGCCGCCCGAAAAACTGTTTTTTTCGAGAAAAAACCGCCAGGCAAGTGCAATGATAAGCAGTGCGGCAGCAATAACAAGCAGCGTCCGCGCCGTTTTCGGTTCGATTTTTTGGTGACCGTCCGGTACATTTCCGGGACTTTTTCTTAAATGGTTCTTCATCCCCGCAAATATCTCCAATCAGTTAAGTTAAATCAGAAGAGTTTTACAGCGGGCAAAAATCTTTGTGCAAGCGCAACCGCCGCGATAAATGCCGCAAAGATAATGACCGCAGCAAGATCTCCCATATGAAATTTGAGCATGCGCATCCGCGTCCGCCCTTCGCCGCCGTGATAACAACGGCTTTCCATTGCCATTGCAAGTTCATCGGCACGGCGAAATGAGTTGACAAACAGCGGTATTAAAATCGGCAGCATTGACTTTGCACGTTTAAAAACATTGCCGCTTTCAAAATCTGCACCGCGTGCAAGCTGCGCCTTTGTGATTTTATCCGCCTCCTCAATAAGCGTCGGAATAAAGCGCAGCGCAACCGTCATCATCATTGCAAGTTCATGTGCGGGAAACTTGATAATTTTGAGCGGTGAAAGCAGTTTTTCAAGCCCGTCCGTAAGTGCGATGGGCGTTGTTGTAAGCGTCAGAAGACTCGTGCCGCAAACAAGCGTTGCAAGGCGCAGAACGACAAAAACAGCATTTGTCAGACCGTCCGCATATATATGAATGATCCACCAATCAACAATCGTCTTCCCTGTTTTGATAAGAAACAGGTTCATAACAAACATCAGCGGCAGCAGCAGCCGCATGGGCTTAAGAGCTTTCAGCATATAGTTCGCAGGAACTTTTGCAAGCACCGTTATAAGCACCGTGAACAGAATCACAGGTATAAACATTTCAATTCGTTTAACGATAAACACCGCAACGATATATGCAATCATCAGCAAAATCTTTGTTCGCGGATCAAGCCTGTGAACGACGGAATTGCCGGGAATGTATTGCCCCAAAGTAATATCTTTAAGCATTATGCAATACCTCTTTCAGCCACTTTTCGAACTTTTCGTTTGTGTACAGTCCATCCGGAATTTTACAGCCCATACCGCGGAGTTTTTCAACAAGCTGCGCGGTTGCCGGCGTGTCAAGGCCGATTGAAGCAAGCTCCGCCGTGCGGGAGAAAATCTCCGTCGGCGTGCCGACTGCGTATACTTTGCCGTTATTCAACACCGCAATGCGCTCAGCGGAGCGGGCAACATCCTCCATTGAGTGACTGACCATTATCACGGAGCAGCCCAATTCTGCGCGCAAACCCTCGATAGTTTTCATAACTTCCCTGCGGCCGCTGGGATCAAGCCCCGCCATAGGTTCATCCATAACCAAGTATTTTGGGCGCATCGCAATAATGCCCGCCAGTGCGGCACGGCGTTTTTTCCCGCCCGAAAGCTCAAAGGGCGATTTTTCCGCATCCTGCTTTGTATCAAGCCCCACAAGCTCCATTGCCTCATATGCACGAGTGCGTATTTCCTCTTCCGGAAGTTTTAAGTTTTTTAAGCCGAAGCAAATATCATCATAAACCGTGCTGTCAAAAAGCTGATAGTCCGGATACTGAAAAACCATGCCGACAAGTTTTCTTCCTGCGGCTCGCTGTTTTTTTTCGTTCATGTCAAAGCCGTCAACAATAACTCTTCCGCTTGTGGGCTGAATCAGACCGTTCAGCTGCTGAATAAGCGTTGATTTGCCGCTGCCGGTGTGCCCGATGATGCCGAAAAACTCGCCGTCTTCAACGGTAAGGTTAATATTGTACAGCGCGGTGAACTGAGTTACGCTGCCGGGCATATATGTATGAGTCAAATTTTCAATAATAATGGGCATAATTCGTTTGCCATCTCCTCAACGGTCATTGCATTGCAGGGCTTAATGATGCCGCTTGCCGCAAGGTCATCGCGCAGCTCAACCATCGGCGGAACGTCCAGATTTATTTTTCGCAATTCCGTACCGCGCCTGAACACCTCCGCCGGTGTGCCCTCAAACGCAACAAGGCCTTCATTCATCACAATCACGCGGTCCGCAATCACTGCCTCCTCCATGTATTGTGTTATCATAATCACCGTAATACCCTTTTTGCGGTTTAAGTCTTTAACAATTCGAAGGATATCCTTCCGTCCGAGCGGGTCAAGCATCGCCGTTGCTTCATCAAGAACGAGTACCTGCGGCTCAATTGCAAGCATTCCCGCAATTGCAATGCGCTGTTTCTGCCCGCCCGAAAGCATATGCGGCGCGGATTTTGCGTAATCAAGCATGTCCACAGCCTCAAGCGCATCGTGAACGCGGCGCAGGATTTCTTCCGTGGGTACGCCAAGATTTTCCGGACCGAATCCGACATCCTCCTCAACCACTGTCGTCACAATCTGATTATCGGGATTTTGAAAAACCATGCCGACTTTTTTGCGTATATCAAGCGTTTTTGACTCATCCGCCGTGTCCATTCCGAACACAGTCACGCTGCCGGACGACGGAAGCTGCAATGCATTGAGCATTTTTGCAAGCGTGGATTTACCGCTGCCGTTATGCCCGACAATTGCAACAAACTCACCGTCCGCAATGCTTATGCTGACCCCGCGGAGAGCCTCCGTTTCGGAGTTCTCGTATGAATATTTAACGTCATTTATTTTAATCATCAGTTATTCCGTATCAAAGCCGCCGAACTGCGGCTGTTCTTAACAATTCATTATACTATGCACCGCATTTCATAGCAAGTATATAAGAATTTGAAGTTTTTACCCATTATTTTTGAGAATTTTCGCACTCTGCCCCTCCGCAGCGCACGAACCCCGCAGGGCTTGCGCTCTGCGGGGTCCGCCGCCCGACAAAGTCGGGGTGAATCAATTCAGTTTGCTGCAATGCCGGCCTTTCGGCCGCACTGCACTGAGGTTAGGCTCAGTCTTCTTCCTTCTTGCGGAAGATAACAACGCCTGCGCTCGCAACGAT